>Ga0172380_10005415_pt1 | contig 15518 bp, 16 predicted proteins | sample Leawe162metaG_FD_119747 | JGI IMG/M metagenome (GOLD analysis project Ga0172380, IMG submission 119747) | Leachate microbial communities from a municipal landfill in Southern Ontario, Canada - Leachate well 162 metaG | ecosystem: Engineered > Solid waste > Landfill > Unclassified | place...
GTAGAGGCGATTAAAAACCTTCATGCTCTCGGCATAAAAGTGGTGATGCTTACAGGAGACGATGAAAAAGCTGCTAAGTACATTGGATCACTCGTCGGTATTGATGACGTTGTGGCTCATGTCTTGCCACAAGATAAGCTCGAGAAGATAAAAGAGCTTCAGTCGCAAGGTCGCATTGTCGCTATGGCGGGCGACGGCGTGAACGATGCGCCTGCACTTGCCCAAGCTGATGTCGGTATTGCAATGGGTACTGGGACAGATGTTGCGATTGAATCAGCGGGAATCACTCTTCTTGGCGGTGATATTTCAAAGCTCGTAAAGGCCATCAAACTTTCCAAGATCACCATGAGAGGAATCAAGCAAAATCTTTTCTGGGCATTCATCTACAACGTCGTCGGCATACCGCTTGCGGCAGGTGCTTTCTACCCAATCTTCGGTTGGCTTTTGAATCCTATCTTTGCTGGATTTGCCATGGCGATGTCTTCTGTATCAGTAGTCGGTAATTCACTTCGAATTAAAGCTAAGAAATTATAAGTATGAAAACACACACATTACACGTATCTGGTACACACTGCGCATCGTGCAAAATCTTGATTGAGGATATTTTGAACGAGCAAGACTTCATACAAAACGCTCGAGTTGATTTAAAGAAGGAGACTGTAGAAGTAGAAACTAATGACGATATATCTCCTCTAAGATTAACGGAGACATTGACTAATAAAATAAAGTCCAACGGCTACGTACTTTCAGTAGAAAAGGCGGTCAAGGAAAAACAAGGAGATGACATTATTTGGAAAGCATTGCCAATCGGCCTTGGTATTCTTATCCTCTTTTTCTTGCTACAGAAATCTGGGATCCTTAATCTCGGGATCGGGGGACAGGTCACGCCAATCACGAGTTTCATCATTGGTCTCATTGCCTCGGTTTCAAGTTGTCTTGCTATAGTAGGGGGTTTGGTTTTGTCTCTATCAGCAAAGATATCTCAAGACAATGTTAGCGATACCAAAACGTTTCTACTCTTCCATACAGGAAGAATTGTCAGCTTTGCAATATTGGGTGGAGTGCTTGGTGCTGTAGGAAGTGCTATCGGCATTAATTTTACCCTTACGGCAATCTTAGGTCTTTTGGCATCGCTTTTGATGCTCATGTTGGGCTTGAATTTGGTTGGAGTTTTTAAAAAGAACAAAGTCGCTCTGCCGTCTGGAATCTTTAATTTCTTCAGGAGAATTGAGCATAAAACATTCACGCCTCTCATTCTCGGTTTTGCCACATTCTTCTTGCCTTGTGGCTTTACTCAGTCAATGCAGGTCTCGGCACTAGGTAGTGGATCTTTTGGTTCAGGAATGTTGATCATGCTAGCTTTTGCTCTCGGGACGTTACCAGTGCTCTTACTTCTCTCATTCGGGTCTGCATCATTCGCGCACGGAAGACATGCACCTCTATTCTTTAAATCCGCAGGTGTTGTAGTGATCGGACTCGGGCTGTTTGCGCTACTTGCAGGTCTTGCAAGTCTCGGAATTGTTAATCCATTATTTAATATATAATTAATCTTTATGAATAAAATCACCCTATCAATCATTACTATCGCACTAGTTATCGGTCTAGGCATAATCTTTTTTGGTGGATCGCGAAATAGTAGTGAAACCGCATCAACACAGTCTGGACAGAATATCGAAATAAGGGATGGTGTTCAATACATAACCATAGATGCAAAGGGTGGTTATTCACCTCGGGTCTCTTCTGCTCAGGCTGATATCCCAACAAAACTCATTGTTAAGACAAATGGAACCTATGACTGTTCTTCATCATTAGTAATTAAATCGCTTGGATATCAAAAGACGCTCCCTCAAACTGGAGAAGAAGTCATAGATATCGGTACATTTAAAACTGGATCATCTGTGCAGGGCGTGTGCAGTATGGGCATGTATAATTTTTCAGTAAATTTTAGTTAAGACCTTTCTAGAATAATTTTCTTTTGACTAAGCAGTATTTTACTTTTTAAGCATCCGAGTAATTCACGTTTCTCTAAATCAGGAGCCTCTCTGAGGACGTATTTTGCATAATTGCGTATATCTATGTTCTTAACCTCAATCTTCTCCTTGGTGCCCAAAATGACCCTCTGGAACTTCTTTACACGCTCCACCTCAGCTTTCATTTTTTCCTTGATCCCAATCTCGTCCAAATCAATCTTTTCCATCAATGACTCAAACTGAGTGATGAGTTCTTCCTCGTTGATGTACCCACACTTACAATTTTTATCTTTTGATTTGGTACATCCGTAATAAACATAGCGATGAATGTTTCCATTCTTTTGCTTCTTGAACTTTTCGTCGGCACAGATGCCTGACCCACATAGTCCGCATTCCATGATTTTTGTGAAAGCGAACTCCTTGTCCTGAACTCTAATTATTTGGCTCTTCACTTGCTCTTGAACCTGATCAAACAATTCTTTGCTAATTAATGGCTCATGAATGCCTTTATACCAAAGTCCGCTTTTTCTCGGGTACTCGAATGACCCGTAATAGAAATCATTTTGCAGAAGAAGGTAGATATTGCTCAGAGTCAGTCCTTTATTTCCGTTAGGTGTCTTAAAGTTCATCTCAAATTTCAGCCAGTGGTATATTTTCTTTCCGCTCCATTTCTCATGGGCAACTTTTTCAAACATCTTCTTTATGATTTGTCCTCGTTCTGGATCTATGAATACATGACCTTTGCGATCGACTCGTTTCTCATTGAGATATCCCATCGGAGCAGGGGCTGGCCATAATCCCATCTCGCACCGAGTCCTTAGTCCACGCTTTACGTTGATGCTCTTGTTGTCGTTCTCAAGCTTCGCCTGAGAACATAGAATCATCAACAGAAACTTTTCGTTAGGTGAGTTTTGAAATGACTGTCCGTATGTCCTGATCTGATGTAATCTCTTTTCGTCCATCAAGTCTACGAGTGCTCCAAGATCTCCTGCGTTTCGAGAAAGTCGATCAGGGGAAATAGGGACAAGTACAATAAAAACAGAAAACATGTGGTGTGGTTTTCTATAAAATCTCAAAATCACACCACAGAAATAGTAAAAATAACGGACGTATCCCCATTTGCCCCCTATAAACTTGGGTTAGAACGTTTGCAACAAGTTTTTGGACTCGTTCCAGTCGAGTATCCAACAACTGCAAAGCTCGGAGCTTCTGCTGAAGAAAGAGCAAATGATCTTATTGCTGCGTTCAAGGACCCAGAAATTAAAGCTGTGATCGCAACTATTGGAGGCAACGATCAGGTGACGTATGTAAAGAATCTTCCGACCGAGCCTTTTGTACAAAATCCGAAACCCTTCTTTGGATATAGCGACAACTCTCATCTCGCGAACTTCCTCTTTTTGAACGGCGTTCCGTCATACTACGGCGGTTCAATTTTCACTCAATACGCCATGCAGGGTGAGATGGACGAGTTCACCGTCGAATATCTCAAACATGCTCTCTTTGACGAAGGAGAATTTGAACTGAAGGCATCCGAGACATACAATGACATGGGATTGAATTGGGATGATTCTTCACTTCTTAAAACCAAGCGTCAGCACTGGCCGAACGAGGGTATGATCTGGGACGGATCAGCTAATACCGAAGGGTTGCTTTGGGGTGGTTGCGTTGAATCGGTCGATGAGATGTTACGTCATGGAGTGCCGATTCCAGGTCTCGAACAGTTTGAGGAAATTGTGCTGATGCTTGAGACATCCGAAGAGATACCGAGTGCGGACTATGTATTCCGTGTCATACGCGCTCTTGGGGAACGTGGTGTACTGGAGCGTGTTCAAGGGGTTTTAGTAGGACGAGCGAAAGCTTGGGAGTTCGATAAGCCCAATTCACCAGAAGCAAAGACTGTGTATTGCAAAGAACAGCAGGAGATGATTCACAAGGCAATACGTTTGTATAACCAAACTGTTCCAGTCATCCAGAATATGAACTTTGGGCATACCGATCCTCAGATACCTATGCCGTACGGTGGCAAAGTACGAATCGAGAGCACAAATAAAATAATTTTTGCTAACTTTTAAACAAATTATGAATACCGAAGTTGAAGCAAAATTTCTCCATGTAGACCACGAAGAAATACGTAATAAATTAAGTGTGCTTGGAGCTCTCTGTGTCGTGCCGATGCGTCTAATGCGTCGGGCGATCATTGATTATCCAGATAGAAGATTGCAGACCGGACAACCGAATGCGTATATCCGTGTACGTGATGAGGGAGATAAAATCACTCTAACCTACAAACAATTTGATTTTTTGTCTGTAGACGGAGCGAAAGAGATTGAGGTCACAGTATCCTCATTTGAGGATACTGTGAAAGTCTTTACCTCGGTTGGTCTTGAAGTTGTTTCAATTCAAGAATCCAAACGAGAAACGTGGAAGCTAAATGATTGCGAAGTTGTGTTAGATGAATGGCCTTGGCTTGATCCCTATATTGAAATCGAAGCGACTAGTGAATCAGAAATTATAGAGGTTGCAACAAAGCTTGATCTAGGTTGGTCTCATGCAGTATTTGGCGATGTGATGGTGGCATATCGTGACCAATACCCATACTTAACTGAAACTCAGACCGTAGGAAAAGTATCTCAAGTACTTTTTGACTCTCCGTTTCCTGATCTTCTAAAACAAGATGCTAAATAGTCATATGCATCACCACATGAAACTCCAAACAGAACCGTTCAAGAAGATATGTTCTGATACCAAGAAAATTGAGATACGCCTATTTGATGAAAAGCGACATCAACTAAAAGTTGATGATTTAATTACTTTTACACGAATGGATGATGAATCAGAGCATGTGCAAGTAAAAATAATTGACCTTGTGCAATTCAGTTCATTCAAGGATTTATTTGAAGCATACGATCCAGTACTTTATGGAGGGGAGGAGGAAGATGAGTATGAATCTATGTATCAGTACTATTCCAAAGAAGATGAGCAAAAATATGGCGTATTAGCAATACATTTGCAAGTCGTTTGACCCCACTAGTGAGACCTACCGAGACGGTTCGAATCCTAGTCCGGCAGCAATCATGTGAGGCCTACCTAAACACCTAAAAGGGTCGTTTAGGGGGAGTAGTTTTGAGAATCAGTCATGGGCTCGAACTATCGCAAAACACATGTACTATTCCGAAAATACATACCTGCTGAGGGCAGTAACCAGAATAAAAACCACCCACACGGGTGGTTTTTATATGTGTAATCAAAGTTACGAAAGTAAATTATTTTTGCTATAATTTCATTATGTTTTTGAAGTCCCAGTCCCTTATTAAGATAATCGCTGGCTTTTTCCTGTTAGCTCTAGTGAGTTCATTTGAACTAGCTTACTTACATACAAGAGCAATGGCGGCAATGGATATACCGACGGCCGGTTGTCCGTTTATGAATGAGGGCGCGCCAGTACTCTGTACGGTGACGCCACTTGAACATATCGAAGCGTGGCAGCACATGTTCTTGGCCATTCCTGCTACTGGAACACTGCTACTCCTTTGTCTTGGACTACTAGCAATTTGCATACCATACTTCTACACACAGAAATGGTCACCCCAGTCTATTCATGTTTCTAATACTTCACCACCAAAGATACCTACCCAATCAGTTTTTCAATCATACATTCAAGAAGCGTTCGCTAGCGGTATTTTGAACCCTAAACTCTTTTAAATTCTAGCTAGTAACCATATTCCATCCTTGGGTATGGCAGTTATTAGTGTGTCTAGAATTACATGAACATAAAAATAATTGGTGTCGTCGTAGCTTCGGTAGCCTAAGGGTTCGGTATCTGTTCAGCAATTAATGCTTCATCAGAACCATCAACAAGTCCCGTCGCTCGTGATATGAGCACGATGAGCCAAACTGAAGTATCAATGGAAGAACAGATGAAGCAACTAAGTAGTGAATTGGATGATAAAAGTGCGAATGCTCTCGATAAAGCCTTTGTGGAAAATATGATCGTACATCACGAAGGCGCAATCGAAATGGCAAAGAAAGTGGTCGATAAGACAAAACGCCCAGAAGTGAAAGCGCTCGCTGAAGAAATTATTACCACTCAAAGTACCGAGGTTGAGACCATGAATGGCTGGCTCAAAGCGTGGTATGGATTATAAAATTATGGACAATACAATAAAATCAAAAGTAACCACGTACCTAACACCACTGGCGATTGTCTTTGGAGCGGGACTGATTGCCGCGGCAGTATTCTTTGGTGGTGGAAGTGCCGGTAGTCAGAAAGTAGTACAACCACCAGTTGGAGCAAAAACGAACGAACAAGCGGCTGATACCACAAGCAAAGTGAGGCCAGTAACGGCGGAGGATCATATCAAAGGCAACCCTGATGCGCCAATTAAAATTGTTGAATATTCAGATTTTGAATGTCCATTCTGCAAGCAGTTCCATAATACGATGAATGAGGTAATGAAAAAGTATGGAGATAGCGGTGAAGTAGCCTGGGTATTTAGACAATCGCCGATTGAACAACTTCACCCAGTAAAAGCCCAGGCAGCAGCAGTCGCGTCTGAATGTGCAAACGAGCTTGCAGGAAATGATGGCTTCTGGAAATTTACCGACCGATACTTTGAACTCACCCTGACTAATAATCGTACTGATATTGACGTAGTCATTCCACAGATTGCCAAAGAAATGGGATTGAATGCTGCAACGTTTACGACTTGCAGAAACAGTGGTAAATATGACGCTCGTATCCAAGTAGATAGCGCAAACTCGGCAGAAACAGGTGGACGTGGTACACCGTGGAGTATCTTGATTGCGCCGAATGGAAAAACCTTCCCAATTAATGGAGCGCAACCACTGGCGGCCATTGAACAATTAATCAATCTCGCTAAGAAAGAACAACCTAAGTAGGTATGGTAGAAACCCTCCGTATTGTTTTTAGGAATCCCGTTTACTCACTAATTGCTAGTGGCGTAGGAGTAACGGTGTTTTCGATTGCTATATGGTTACCGAATATTAAACTTATTACCACCGTTCTTACTTCAGATACTGCGTCCATACTGGAAAAAGGTATGTTCGTATTTAGTCTCTATGGTGGGATTATGACAAACTTTACGGTTGTATCAGCTCTGTACACAATCGCTATCGCGATATTGTCAGGAGTGTATGTTGCACTCTTCCTGTTTTATTTCAGACAGAGAAAAGTAAAAAACAGGGATGTTGCATCTACTGGGTGGCTCGGTATCGGGGGAGTTATTAGTGGTATGTTCGGTTTAGGTTGCGCTGCTTGTGGGACGTTCCTTTTCACTTCACTCGCCACCGCAGGTAGTGCGGGCACTCTACTCCTCTGGCTTCCATTTGGTGGAGAAGAGTTTGGATTTTTAGGGATGGGTCTCTTGGCTTATAGCGTCTATGCCTTACTGCAGAAAATTACTAGTCCAATGGTTTGTAAAAGTTAAATTAAATATGAAATCAAAGAATACAATATTATGGATTGTTGCCATCGTGGTAATAATTGGCAGTCTCATTTGGATATCTACATCAGGTACTTCAAATGAAACAAAAGCAGTCGTGAGTGAGAATACCGCAGAACTTTTGACGGTTGTCCCTGACGACTACATTAAAGGAAAAGTCGGTGGACCAGTAACACTAATAGAGTACGTCGACTTTGAGTGTGAGGCATGTGGAGCGTATTTCCCGCTGGTTAAACAGCTCGAAAAAGATTTCCCCGACCAACTACAAATCGTCATTCGTTACTTTCCATTGCCCGGACATCGTAACGGTATGACTGCCGCTCTTGCTGTAGAAGCGGCCGGACAACAAGGAAAGTTTTTTGAGATGCATGACCTCTTGTATACCGAACAAAAGAACTGGGGCGAGAAAGCCGTACCAACACCTCAAGTGTTCGAAAAATACGCCGAGCAGTTAGGTCTTGATATGAATGCATATAAAATAGCAGTGGCTTCAGAAGCTACTAAAGCTCGCGTTGATCGCGATATTGAATCTGGCAAAGCCGTAGGCAATACTGGTACTCCATCGTTCTACCTTAACGGTAAAAAGTTACCAAACCCGCAGGGATATGAAGAATTTAAGAAAGTTATTCAAGAAGCAATTGACGGACCGAAAGTAGAATTTGGCGTATGAACATCCACACCTATTCAGTTATCTTAACTACGGGTTCCATTGGTATTTTTCTAGCCCTACTAGGTTTACTTATTTGGAGCCTAACGACAAGATCGGGCAAACGATTTGCCATCACTATTCGTTACGAGCAATATATTGCTCTAATAGTTGCTATCGCAATTGCTGCTATAACATTTTCCCTCGTTTATCAATTGGTATACGAGACACCAGTGTGCGAACTCTGTTGGTGGCAACGTATCTTCCTCTATCCAGTTTCTGTCATTTCGCTCGTAGCGTTATGGTTCAGAACCAGAGAGACCCATGTGACTACAGGAATTTTGGCAGCGTTCGGATTCTACATTGCGTGTTACCACTACTATTATCATTTCCAAGGCTATGTATTAGGTAAGACTCTCAGTCTGCCTTGTTCGTATGGCGGGCTGCTACCTGCTTGTACAAAATCACCAATTCTCGTCTTTGGTTTTTCAACGATTCCGTTTATGGGAGTAATGGTGTTTGGTAGCTTCTTGATTCTTACGTATCTGGCGTTTAGGGTACGTTCAAAAAGTAGTGGTAATGGAACGTTGAAGCAAATTTTAACTAACTTTAACCAATCAGATATGGAAGTAAATCAAATAGAAAAAACAGTAGTTACAGAACCAACGGTATCTACCGTGATAGAACAGAAAGGCAAACCGTATCTCTTGTATGGAGCTTTAGTAACAGCTGTCATATTAATTGGTGTAGCGTTCCTGTTTACGCGTGGCTACATTGTGGCGGCGACGGTTAATGGTAGTCCAATTAGTCGCTTAGCGATTATTTCTGAGCTAGAAAAGCAGGGTGGAAAACAAGCTCTTGAAGCCATGATTAACGAAAAAGTAGTTACGGCTGAATTCGAGAAGCTCGGCATTACTATTGATGATAATGCCGTAGCTGACGAAATTAAAAAGATTGAAGCTCAGGTATCAGCTCAAGGCGGAACCCTAGATGAGGCTCTGGCCCAGCAAGGTATGACCATGGAAATTTTGCAGGATCAGATTGAGTCACAGTTGAAACTTGAAAAAGCCTTGGCTGATAAAATTACTGTAACTGACGAAGAAATTACTGCCTTTATGAAAGAAAATGATGTGGTGCCTCCAGCAGGAACAGATGTTGCCGCAGTAAAAGCTCAGATTGCTGATAAACTAAAGCAAGAAAAATTGCAAACAGAAGCACCAGCTTGGATAAAAGAAGTAACAGACAAAGCTAGTGTCAAGTACTACACGACCTATTAAAAACCTCTTATGCAAAAACGTTTCGTATACTTCTTTAGTTTTGTTGTTGTTTCGGGACTTAGCGTCTGGGGGTTTCAAAGCTGGACTGATAAAACACAGAATCAATCTGAAATTATAAATTCTGTTGAGTCCAAGATTGAAACTCAAATTGCTGTAGAGCCAGTCAACACAACAAAAGTCATTGATCGACCGATTTCTCCAGAGGATACATTTTATACTGTTCTTACAGAAAACAATGTATCAAGTGAAGAAGCCAATTCAATTTTGGCTGTGGCTGAAAATATCTATGACTTCAATCGACTACATGCAGGCAGAATACTACGTCTTGTTTTTGCCCAAGAAGTACTAGCTTCAGTCGAATATCCGCTTAGTGATGAGCAAATGATAGTTGTTGAGCGACAAGACGATACGTTCATCGCTCGTACAGAAGAGATTCCCTATGATGTCCTTGAGCGAACTGTTACTATACCTATCACATCAGTTTTCTATATAGACGCACTAGAAAAAGGTCTTGATGACCAAACCATCATGAATTTAGCTGGTCTGTATAGCTGGGATATTGATTTTACCGCCGATGTGAGTACAGGGGACTCCGTCACTGTGGTGTATGAAGAGCGACGAAATCAAGAATCATCTGAAATTGTTGATACAAAAATTATTGCTGCTCAGGCACGTATTAGTGGTAAAGATTTCTATGCCTTTCGTTACGGCGAAGGAGACGGAATCTCGTTCTATGACTATGACGGGACGGAGTTAGCTAAATCTTTTCTCCGTACCCCACTTGCGTTTGGGTCGGTTAGTTCTGGCTATACGCAGAGTCGAGTCAACCCAGTTACTCGTGTCGTGCAACCACATCGAGCGATTGATTATGCTGCTCCCGCTGGTACTGCCATTTATGCTACTGCTGATGGTGTAGTGTCTTTGGCGGGGTGGAAAGATAACGCATACGGGTATACTGTTGAAATAAAACATACTAATGGCTATAAGACTCAGTATGCTCATATGTCAGAAGTGGCAAAGGGTATCAAAAGAAATAGTGAAGTGATTCAAGGTGAAACCATTGGATACGTAGGATCTTCTGGCATTTCTACTGGACCCCATTTACAGTACGCTTTATTTAAAGATGGTACCCCCGTAAATCCACTTAGTGATGACCTTCCAATAGGAACAACACTAGAAGGAGAAAAATTTGATGATTTCATCAAAACTCGAGAAACATTACAAGCAAAGTTAAGTAGCAGTAATTAATTATAATTTTATGAGTGATAATCACGACGAACATGAGAACACCTGCGACCATTGCGACGATGACACAACGGAGTCCAATAAGCTGACAAAAATCTTTAACCCCGCTGTTGCTCTGCGGACATTAACGCCAATTTCAGGAATGTTCCTATTTCTGGGGTTCGCCTCATCCTTTTCGCTCCAGCCAGAGTTTGTATCTCTCTTCTACGGTATTTCTCTCATTGCAGGAAGTGTGTTTGTCGTGCGCAGTGCAGTGCGTGGTTTGATCAAACAGCGATTCCTCAACATCAGTTTTCTCGTTGTGATTGCGGCTTTAGGCGCAATCTATATCGGAGAACTTGGAGAAGCTGCTGCGGTAGTCTTTCTTTTTTCACTCGGTGAATTTTTTGAGACATTTGGTATCGAGCGTTCACGTAAGGCAGTTGAGGCGTTACTTCGCAAAGCACCCAAGGTAGCGAGACTGCAAAATGGTGAGACGGTACCAGTCGACGAGGTTTCCGTTGGAGCGATTGTAGTTGTGCGACCGGGTGAACAAATTCCCCTTGATGGGGTTGTTACGGTTGGACAATCAGCCGTAGACGAAGCGCCAATTACTGGGGAGTCAGTTCCAGTAGATAAGGTGGTAGACAGTAAGGTGTTTGCCGGTACCCTTAATATTCAAGGGTACCTTGAAGTACAAGTTGAAAAAGCTAGCAGCGATTCAACATTCTCGCGGATTATTGCACTCATAGAAAAAGCCCAAGCTTCACGTGCTCCAACGCAAGCATTTATTGATTCATTTGCAAAGTACTACACACCACTTGTTGTAGTTGTAGCGTTTTTAGTCGTAGTTGTTCCTGTCTTGTTTTTCAATCAACCGTTTGATGAATGGTTGTATCGTGCGCTCACACTACTCGTAATTGCTTGCCCCTGTGCGCTCGTTATCTCGACTCCGGTCGCAATTGCTTCTGCCATTGGCGGAGCCTCACGACACGGAATCCTGATTAAAGGAGGCGCGTATTTAGAAAAATTAGCCAAAGTGAAAGCCGTGGCGTTCGATAAAACTCGTACGCTCACAGAGGGTCGTCATCAAGTAACCGAAGTCTTGACGTTTGGTAGCCATAGTAAAGAAGAAGTGATTGCTGATGCAGCTGGTTTGGAACAATTTTCTTCTCATCCCCTCGCTGCTGCTATCCTCGAATACGCCAAAGCAAACAATATTACTGGGCATACCATGCATTCATTTGAGAACATGGCTGGTAAAGGCGGAGTTGCTAACTGTACAGTCTGTGATGCACGTAGCTACATTGGAAATAGTAAATTGATGCGCGACAACGCAATTGATGATCAGCCGTTCCTGGCTGAAATTGCACGCTTGGAGAGTTCTGGTCAAACAGTGGTTTTGGTTGCTGAAGCAAATAAACTCATTGGTGCAATCGCTTTATCGGACACCATCCGCCCTGAAGCAGAAGATGTTGTCGCCGCTCTAACATCCATGGGAGTGAGAAGTAGCATGGTTACCGGAGACAATGTTGCTAGTGCCAACTACGTTGCTGAAAAAGTAAGTATCACTGATATCCATGCTGGATTATTACCAGAAGATAAAGTAACTACTGTCCAAGCGCTTCAAAAGCAGTACGGTGCAGTGGCAATGGTGGGTGACGGTGTAAATGATGCGCCGTCTCTCGTGACCTCTGACGTCGGGTTTGCGATTGGTGCTGGTGGTACTGATGCCGCTATAGAATCTTCTGATATCACGTTACTGTCTGGCAACTTACTGAACGTACCTCAGTCAATCAAATTAGCTCGCCGAACTATGCGGACTATTCGTGTGAACGTTACTTTAGCACTTGGAATAAAAGTATTGTTCTTAATACTAGTACCGTTTGGTATGACTAATTTGGTTTTTGCAATTGCGGCCGATTCAGGGATGGCGATTGTAGTAATCCTTAATAGCTTGAGACTCTTTTCTACTAAGTAATATGATGGACGTGATTACTATTTTCTTTGCGTCAAAATTTCACATAGGCATTGTTCTTTTTGGAATTCTATTCTTTGTCTTACTTTCACCTCAGAAAAAAAATGAATTTGCGTACAGAACATTGATTGCGATGCCAGCTGCTTTTCTTCTCGGACGTTTGGCAAACCTTTTTATTTCCAGTCCGCGCCCATTTGTAGTTGAGAACATCCAACCACTCATTGTGCACATACCCAACAATGGTTTCCCGTCAGAACATACACTCCTTGTTGTAACAATTGCTGCTCTGGTCTACACAGAGCACAAGATATTTGGGCTAATTCTTGGAGTACTGGCGCTCGGGGTTGGTCTCGCTCGCGTGCATGCTAATGTGCATCATGGGATCGATATTGTAGGCAGTATCATTATTGCTATTGTAAGCGTATGTAGTGCATACTATTTTGTGAAATGGCTACGGAAACTTAATGTCTGACTCTGACTATAGAATAATTTTTAATGGTAAAAGTGCTTTAATGGTTTAGACCATGGTTAGCTGTTTTTCTTTCAGTATCAATTTGCTTCTCAGGTGGCTCAGCACTTCTCGTTTCTCGTGCAGAGGTCGCTTCCGTAGGATGTGCTTCGCATAGTTCCTGATGTCGATCTCCTTGATCTTTATCTTTTCTTTAACTTCGCGTCCTAGTACCGATTCTTGGAACTCGTTATGTGACTCAATCTCTGCTTTGATTTTGTCTTTCATGCCAATCTCGTCGAGTGACAATGTGTCGAATATGTTTGCTAGCTGTTCAATCAGCTCTTCTTCTCTGATGTATCCGCATGGACAATTCTTGTCTTTGAACTTCGTGCATCCGTAGTACACGTATCTGTTGGTAGTTCCATCTTTAAGCTTCTTGAATTTCTCGTCAGCAGTTACTCCTGAGGAAATAGGGACAGGGACAATAAAAACAAAAAACATGTGGTGTAGTTTTCCATAAAATCTCAAAATCACACCACAGAAATAGTAACAATAACGGACGTATCCCCATTTGCCCCTATACGGACAAAGTATTTTTTGAACGAGTCATGGGTTCGAATTCTCCAAAGAGGACGTCCTAGACTTCTAAAATGCACCAAGCATCTATAATTAGTTCACATGTTACCTCGCTAAGAGACCTTCCTCATTGCTATAATACTCACTACAATGAGGAGATTTCGCATCCTTTTATTAGCAGTAACGATACTAGTTTCTGCCGCCCCCTTTTTTCCATCTACCGCATTTTCTGCAGGACCTGCTGGTGTAGATAGCGGCCTTGAATTTTGGTTTTCCGCTGATAGTGGTACAAAGGATTCGGGTGGTAATGTAGCAGCTGACAGCGAACAAGTAGAGACGTGGGAGGACCAATCAACTAACGATCGGGACGCCACTCGTTCTGCTGGAAGTGCTCTGTATAGCGAAACTGGCCTTAACTTTAACCCGACACTTACCTTTACCGACGGCAGGTATCAAGCGAGCGATACTGGGCTTGTGAGTGGTTCGGGCGACCGCTCTATTTTCGTTGTCGCTTCTGCTGATTCTGGCGGATGGCGGTATGTGCTCGGTGCAGGAACATTCGGCAGCGGACGAGGATTCGACTTCGGACACAACTCCAATAATGGATCTGTTTTCATCACCACGCATTCTTCTCAGGAAGCGAGTACAGGAAGCTGGACACCATACGGTACTGCGCGCCTCGCGTATGGTGCGGTTAATGGAGGTCCTCTGTTTATCGCCGTGAACGGAAGCACTCCTGTGCAGGGAAGCGGTGGGAGCGTGAATACGGTGCTCAGTGGCAGTGTAAAAATTGGTTCGAACTCTCGTGGCGATGAATATTGGGACGGAAGTATTTCGGAGGTTATCTATTATGACCGGTTGGTGACCAATACTGAGCGTCAGCGCATTAATTCGTATCTTGCACTTAAATATGGCTTCAGTCTTGATCAGAGTACGGCGCAAAGCTACTTGGCGAGCGGTAGCAATCTCATGTGGGACAAAGATGCGTCAGACGCGAGTACATATGATAACGATCTATTCGGTATTGGGCGCGATGACGCATCGAATCTGAGCCAGATAAAATCAAGAGGACAGAACTCGACCACGGTGATAACTGTAGAAGCAGTGGACGAAGGCACGAATCTTACGCCCGACTTCGACGATATGGACGATTTAGAGTTTCTTGTGTTTGGAGACAACGGAGGAGCAGCTTCGTGGACCACAACAGGTGCTCCAGATGGATACAGTATTCTTGCGCGTCAGTGGAAGAAACAAGAACAAGGAAATGTTGGTTTCGTGAACATGGATTTTGATGTCGCGAACAGCAATATGAACATTCCAGCCACGCTCGACGGAGGTGTCTATTATTTCGTCTACGACTCGGATAATGATGGTTCTCTTGCTGATGAGGTGCCACAAGGAATGTCTGACCAAGGTGGTGACGACTGGCGTGCAGCGGTCGACTTCGGGGCCGGAGGTATTTTTACGCTCGCGACGACCGAAAATCCGGCGGCGGAGAGCTTATTTCCCGTTGATAATGCAGTTGATGTGAATGGAAACTCAAACCTTGTTATTACCTTCAGTGCTTCTGTGACGGTAGATGCCGGAAATATCGTGATTAAAAAATCATCGGATGATTCCACTGTTGAAAGTATTTCCGTTGGGGGCGGACAAGTTACAGGCAGTGGGACTGACACCATTACGATTAATCCCACAAATTCATTAGAAGGAGGTGTGGAGTACTACGTCCAAATTCCATCGACGGCGTTCAAAGATGGTGGCGACAATTATTTCCCAGGTATAACCAACACTACGGGATGGAGCTTTACCACAGGCGATTCCACTGCACCAGTGCTTTCAAATATCACAGCTTCTTCAACCGCAAGCACTTCGGCAGGCGTCGGGTGGACGACAGGAGAGGCGGCATCAACAAAAGTTGTGTTTGGACTAACCAC
>Ga0172380_10005416_pt1 | contig 15511 bp, 12 predicted proteins | sample Leawe162metaG_FD_119747 | JGI IMG/M metagenome (GOLD analysis project Ga0172380, IMG submission 119747) | Leachate microbial communities from a municipal landfill in Southern Ontario, Canada - Leachate well 162 metaG | ecosystem: Engineered > Solid waste > Landfill > Unclassified | place...
GTTTGCGAGTGATATCGGCTAAAAGCGGCCAATGGCAAAGCGAGTCACCGGCCCCGAAATCGAAAAACTCATCCAGCTCCTGGCAAAGGTGCCAGGGCTCGGGCCCCGTTCGGCCCGACGGGCGGCGCTGCATTTGATCAAGAAGAAGGATCAATTGCTCGGCCCGCTCGCGCTCGCAATGGGCGAGGCCTTCGACAAGGTCAAGATCTGCTCCCATTGTGGCAATATCGACACCGTCGATCCCTGTACCGTCTGCACCGACGAGCGACGCGACCAGACAGTCATCATCGTCGTCGAGGATGTGTCCGACCTCTGGGCGCTGGAGCGCGCCGGCGCGATGAATGCCGCCTATCATGTGCTCGGCGGCACGCTGTCGCCGCTCGATGGCGTGGGGCCGGACGATCTGAACATCAAGGGCCTTATCGACAGGGTGTCCACCGGCGGTATCCGCGAGATCATCATAGCCGTCAACGCCACCGTCGAGGGGCAAACCACAGCACACTATATAACCGATCATCTGGCCGGCTTGGACGTGAAGATCACGCGGCTCGCCCATGGGGTGCCGGTCGGCGGCGAGCTCGACTATCTCGATGAAGGCACGCTCTCGGCTGCGCTAAGAGCACGGACCGCCATCTGAACTCTCGGCAGCAGCGCAGCCGACTTGAGAGGATTACCATGCGTCTTGTCCTTCCGATAATCGCATTCCTTCTGGCTCTCGCCCCCGCATTCGCCGGGGCGGTGGACAAGAGCGCTGTCGAACAGCAGTTCCAGATATGGCTGCAGAGGGATCTCTGGCCGCAGGCCGAGAAAGCCGGCGTTTCGCGGCAGGGGTTCGAAAAGGCGATCGCCGGTTTACGGCTCAATTGGGGCCTGCCGGATCTTGTTCCCCCGGGCTCCACGCCGCCGAAGGAACGCAAGCAGAGCCAGGCGGAGTTTTCATCTCCCGGAGCCTATTTCTCCGAAAAACGACTGCAGGGGCTGGCGGCCAGCGGCCGCAACCTCGCGGAGCGCTACGCATCGACGCTCAAGAAAATCGAGGCCGCCTACGGCGTGCCGGGCTCCGTCGTGGTCGCGATCTGGGGACGCGAATCGGGCTTCGGCCAGGCAAAGCTCCCCTATTCCGCGATGGAAGTGCTGGCGACCAAGGCCTTCATGTCCACGCGCAAGGATCTATTCCGGCGCGAATTGATCTCAGCACTTCATATGATCGACGGCGGCGATATCAGCGCCTCCAGAATGATGGGATCATGGGCCGGGGCGCTCGGCCAACCGCAATTCATGCCGACGAGCTATCTGAAGCATGCCGTCGACTTCGACGGTGACGGTCGTCGCGACATCTGGGGCTCGGTGCCGGACAGTCTGGCGTCCATAGCCAACTATCTGTCGCAGCGCGGCTGGCAGCGCGGGCGCGACTGGGGTTTCGAAGTCGCCATCCCGGCCGGCGTTTCATGCGCGCAGGAGGGGCCGGATCGCGCCAAGCCGTTGTCCGCGTGGACCTCCCAGGGGATCACGCGGATTTCGGGCAAGCGATTTCCGGCCGGCGAAATGGGCGTCTCGACCATGATGCTAGTGCCGGCCGGCACGCACGGGCCCGAATTTCTGGTCACCCCGAACTTCTACGTGCTGAAAGAATACAACAATTCCGACCTCTACGCGCTCTTCATCGGCAATCTCGCCGACCGGATCGCCTATGGCAGCGGCGCATTTGCGGGAAGCTGGGCCGACGTAGGCAAGATGCTGCGTTCGGACGTGCTGGCCATGCAACAGGCACTCGTCGCGAAGGGGTATGATGTAGGCAATATCGACGGGCTTCCCGGCTACAAGACTCGACGCTCACTGGGCGACTGGCAGCAGAAGAACGGGATATCGCCGACCTGTTTTCCGGATGCATCTCTGAAGACGAAGTTGCGATAACCGTCTTCAGTGCGGGTCGATATGCGCCTGATGGAAGACATCGTCGGCAGGCGGGATGGCCTGACGCTCGATCATCCGGTGAACACGCGGCTTGGCCGCGCCGCGATGCAGAGCCAATAGCCGATCGGTGGTCTCCGCATCCGCCTTGGTTCTGCGCTGGTTGTGGCGCACATAGTCTACCCAGGTCGAGGTATGGTAGCTTTCAGTCCAGATATCGGGGTTTTCCAGATCGCGCATGAGCGTCCAGTTGCGCGCGCCGTCGCGGATGCGAATTCGCCTTCTCTCGACCATAACTGCAAGGAATTCCGGAAGATCCTTGTCGTCGATTTCATAGTCTATCTGAACCACGATCGGCCCGCTGCGCGGTTTGATCTCGAGGCGGAGCGGCGGCACATCGAAGCGGTTGAGCGGATCGAGGTCAAGGGACGCGAAAGCGGGCATCGCCAGCCAGACGCCAATTGCCACGCCAAGGATCATCAGCATGCTCGAGGCAAGCAGCGCATTCCCCGCGCCATGGCTCTCGGCGACCTGCCCCCATAGCCAGCTTCCCGTCGCCATGCCCCCGAATGTCGCGGTCTGATAGAGCGACAACGCCCTGCCGACCACCCAACGCGGGGCCGAAAGCTGAACCACCGTGTTGAAAAGCGACAAGGCCAACACCCAGCAGGCCCCGGCGAGAAGAAGGGCGATACCGGTGAGCCACCCGGATGTGCTCGCGCCCGTCACCGCCGCGCTAAGGGCAAATCCCGCAAAGGCACAGCGCACGATGTCTTCACTGGACAGGATTTCACGCAGCCGCGCGTTTGCAAGCGCTCCGCCGATTGCTCCCGCACCGAACGCCCCCAGCATCGCGCCGTAGGTCAGCGGGCCGCCACCCACCAAATCGCGCGCGACGATCGGCAGAAGCGCTAGAATCGCGACGGCGGTAAGGCCGAACACGAAACTGCGAAACAGGACCTTTCCGATATTCGGCGACATGGCCACATAGCGCAGGCCCGCAGAGATGGCCGCCCCGAGCTGTTCACGCGGCAAGGTGGACCGGGGAACTTCCGGCTGCCAGCGATAGAGTGCAAAGATCAGCGCGAAGTAGCTCAGCGTATTGACCGCGAAGGCCGCCGCCGCTCCGGCCGTGGCAACGATCATGCCGCCGATCGCCGGGCCGACGCTGCGGGTTATGTTGAAACCCATGCTATTGAGCGAAACCGCGGCCGGAAGATCCTCGCGCGGAACCATATCCCCAATGGAAGCCTGCCAAGACGGGTTGTTCAGGGCCGTGCCGCTGCCAATCAGAAAGGTGAAGAGAAGCAAGGACCACGGCGTGATAAACCCCAGAAAGGCAAAGGTCGCCAGAAAGGCCGAGGCGGCAAGCATAAAGAATTGCGATAGAAGCATGACCTTGCGCCGGTCGAAACTATCGGCAACCGCGCCCGACAGAAGCGAAAACAGCATGATCGGCAGCGTATTGGAGGCCTGTACGAGGGCTACCATGTTCTCGGAACGCGAAATGGAGGCCATCATCCAAGCCGCGCCGACACCCTGGATCAGTCCGCCAAGATTGGAGGAGATGCTGGCAAACCATATGGTCCGGTAGAATTCGTTCCTCAGGGGAGCCAATGGCGATTTGCGATCCGGCACGTCCTATTCACCTGTTTCTCGACGATTTGCGACACCTACTATAAGCGCAAGTGTCGCACCCTGCCTATCGGGCCGACCGCCGAAATGGTGAAAATGCCGGGGCACCACATAGGGTTCGCGAAAAGCTTGCATTTCGGCGCCGGCGGGCGTATAAGCCCCTTAAATTCTTGATCGACAGATGAAGGGTGGGGCCGCAAGGACCCGCTCTTTTTTGTTGGCGATTGGGACAACCGCTGGATTTCTCCAGGAGGATGACGATTGTCGGAACATATGTCGGCGCCGCAGGAACGCGAGCCGCGAATTATCACGGAAACGGGTGTGGATCGGCGCATTGCCGAGATCATTGAGCCTGTGCTGGTTGCCATGGGCTTCCGGCTTGTCCGGGTGCGCTTAATGAATCAGAATGGGCTCACGCTTCAGATCATGGCCGAACGAGAAGACGGCACCATGACCGTCGAGGATTGTGAAGAAGTGTCCATGGCGATTTCGCCGGTTCTGGATGTCGACGATCCGGTCGATAAGGCATATCATCTGGAAGTGTCGTCGCCGGGGATCGATCGCCCGATGGTGCGCAAGTCGGATTTCGAGCGCTGGCTGGGCCACCTGGTCAAATGCGAAACCTCGATTCTGGTCGACAACAGGAAACGATTCCGCGGAAAGATCGTGGGTGTCGACGCGGACGGCTTCACGATCGAACGTGATCAGGTTGCATACGGCGAAGAGCCCCGCGCGACCATTCCATTCAATGCGCTGGCGGAAGCGAAACTGATCCTGACCGACGATCTTATCCGCGATGCCCTGAGGGCTGACAAGGCGGCAAGAGCCAAGGCAGCCAATCAGAACGGCGACGAAGACGAAGAAACCTCGATAGACTAACCGCCTTAAGGGCACTGCGCCCCGGCAGGAAGACGGAGACATAAGACAATGGCAGTCAGTGCTAACCGGCTCGAGCTTTTGCAGATCGCTGATGCGGTCGCTCGCGAAAAGGTAATCGACCGCGAAATCGTGCTCGCCGCAATGGCCGACGCGATCCAAAAGGCGGCCCGCTCGCGCTACGGCTCTGAAACCAATATCCGTGCCGATATCAACTCGAAGACCGGCGAAATCCGATTGCAGCGTCTTCTTGAGGTCGTCGAAACGGTCGAGGACTATTCGACCCAGATCTCGCTTGAACTTGCCCGCGACCGCAATCCTGAAGCCAAGATCGGCGACTTCATTGCCGATCCGCTGCCGCCGATGGATTTCGGTCGGATCGCGGCTCAGTCCGCAAAGCAGGTTATTGTACAGAAGGTGCGCGAAGCCGAGCGTGACCGTCAGTACGACGAATTCAAGGATCGCGTCGGAGAAATCGTCAACGGTACCGTCAAGCGCGTCGAATACGGCAATGTGATTGTCGATCTCGGCCGTGGCGAAGGCATCATCCGCCGCGACGAGATGATTCCGCGCGAGGCCTTTCGCTACGGCGACCGGGTCCGCGCCTATGTCTATGACGTGCGCCGCGAACAGCGCGGACCGCAGATATTCCTGTCGCGTACCCATCCGCAGTTCATGGTGAAGCTTTTCACGATGGAAGTGCCGGAAATCTACGATGGCATCATCCAGATCAAGTCGGTTGCCCGCGACCCGGGTTCGCGCGCCAAGATCGCCGTGATTTCGAACGACAGCTCGATCGATCCGGTCGGCGCCTGCGTCGGCATGCGCGGCAGCCGCGTCCAGGCGGTCGTCGGAGAGCTGCAGGGCGAAAAGATCGACATCATTCCCTGGTCGCAGGATCCTGCGTCCTTCATCGTCAATGCATTGCAGCCGGCTGAAGTCTCGAAGGTCGTTCTCGACGAGGATGCGGAGCGCATCGAGGTCGTGGTGCCGGACGAGCAGCTTTCGCTCGCCATCGGTCGCCGTGGCCAGAATGTCCGTCTTGCCTCGCAGCTGACCGGCTGGGACATCGACATCATGACGGAACAGGAAGAATCCGAGCGCCGCCAGAAGGAATTCAACGAGCGCACCAACCTCTTCATGGACGCGCTGGATGTCGACGAAATGGTCGGCCAGGTTCTCGCCTCCGAAGGCTTTGCCCAAGTGGAAGAGCTTGCTTACGTCGACCTCGACGAAATCTCCTCGATCGAGGGATTCGATGAGGATACTGCCCAGGAAATTCAGACGCGCGCCCGCGAATTCCTGGAAAAGATCGAAGCCGAAATGGACGCCAAGCGCAAGGAACTCGGTGTTTCCGACGATCTGCGGCAGATCGACGGCATGACATCGCAAATGATGGTCGCGCTTGGCGAAGATGGCATCAAGACGATGGACGATTTTGCCGGCTGCGCCGCCGACGATCTTGTCGGATGGACGGAGCGCAAGGACGGCGAAACCAAGAAGTTCGAGGGGCTTTTCTCGAAATTCGACATTTCGCGGGCCGAAGCTGAAAACATGGTCGTCCAGGCGCGGCTTGCTGCGGGCTGGATCACCGAAGCAGATCTCGCGGCTCCCGCCGAAGAAGAAGTGGCAGACGAAGCCGAGCAGGCTGAATGAACATGACTGGTGCGGCTGAAAGAGAGCCCGAGGACGATGCTCCGGAGGGTGAATTGATCGGCCGCATGTGCATCGTGACGCGGGAAAGCGGCTCGCCCGAGACGCTAATCCGCTTCGTTGCCGCTCCGGATGGCACCATCGTACCGGACCTGAAGCGCCAGCTTCCCGGTCGAGGTTGCTGGGTGACGGCGCGTCGTGAACTGGTGGACAAGGCCGTGACGAAGAAGCTCTTCGCCCGGGCCTTGAAAAGGGAAGTGAAGGCGGATGCCGATCTTGGCCAGACGGTCGACCGGCTCCTTGCCCAGCAGCTTGCCGGGATGATGAACCTGGCCCGCAAGGCGGGCCAGTTCGTGACGGGATCGGCGAAGGTGGAGGCAGCGGTCCGCAATGGAGAGGCGCTCGCCGTATTCCATTCGACGGACGCGGCGGCCGACGGCGTGAGAAAGATTGACCAGGCCCGCAAGGCCTGGCACCTCGGAATGGAGACAGATGCGGAGATTCCCGCCTTCCATCTCCTTTCGGGGGCCGAAATGGACGAACTGATGGGCCAGAATGCTTTTATCCATGCTTGCGCGCTTGCAGGGCAGGCGGGTGAAGGTGTAGTGAAACGCGCAAACCTGCTCAAGGCGTATCGCGGCGGTGAGCCGCAAACGAGGGGTGGCGCTGGCCAGCGACTACAATGATGCGGTTACCGGCTTCAGCCGGCCACTGCACCGATGAACAGGAATTGAACGGCGTGGTCTGATGTCTGACATCCGGTCACGCTCGAAGGAACGGGAACGGAATGACCGACAACAAAGACGACAAGACACTCAGCGCACCGGGAAAGAAGACTCTCACCCTGAAACCATTGGGGGTGAGCCAAGGTACCGTGCGCCAGGATATGGGTCGCGGTCGAACCAAAGCCGTCGTAGTCGAGACGCGCAAGCGCCGACTGCCCCGCCCGGAAGACGAGAAGGCGCCTGTCGCCGTGCAGCCGACCCGCGCCCCCGAACCGGCCGCCCCCGCGCCGGAGCAACCGCGTGCCGCCGCTCCGGCTCCGCGCATTCACCAGCCGGTTTCTCCGCAGCAACAGCGTTCGTCGCAGCCGCAGCAGCCGGCTCGCCAGGAGCGTCCGCGCGGAGCCGTGCTGCACGACCTGTCGGCTGGCGAGATGGAAGCCCGCCGCCGGGCACTGATGGAAGCGCAGGCCCGGGACATCGAAGAAGCCAAACAGCGTACGATCGATGAAGCACGCCGCAAGGTAGAGGAAGAAGAACGCCTCCGCCTCGAGGCTCAAGAAGCTGCCCGCCGGGCTGCAGAGCCTGCACCTGCCGAACCCGCCGAAGATTTGTCGGCCGAAGCCGCCGCTGAACCTGCGGTTGCGGAGCAGCGTCCTGCGGTTCGGACCGCGCCTGCAGCGGCGCCCGGCGCAGCGCAGCCGCCGTTCAACCGCGGTCGCAAACTGGCCGGGGACGAGGAAGAAGAACGCGGCGGCGCCCGTGGCGCTCCGGTACGCGGCAAGATCGTCCGCCCGGAACCGGCCAAGGCTCCGGCGCGCCCCAAAACTGAAGAAGAACGTCGCCGCGGCAAGTTGACGATCGCTACGGTCGGCGTGGACGAAGAGGGCGGTCCGTCGCGCGGTCGTTCGCTTTCGGCCATGCGCCGCCGTCAGGAAAAATTCCGCCGCAGCCAGATGCAGGAGACCCGTGAAAAGGTCATGCGCGAGGTTATCCTGCCGGAAACGATCACCATCCAGGAACTGTCGCAGCGCATGTCCGAACGGGCAGTCGATGTCATCAAGTACCTGATGAAGGAAGGCCAGATGATGAAGCCGGGCGACGTCATCGACGCCGACCTTGCCGAACTCATCGCCGGCGAATTCGGCCACACGGTCAAGCGTGTTTCGGAATCCGACGTCGAGGAAGGTATCTTCAACGTCGCTGACGACGAGGGCGAACTGGTTTCCCGCCCGCCTGTCGTGACCATCATGGGTCACGTCGATCACGGCAAGACCTCGCTGCTCGATGCCATCCGCAAGACCAGCGTCGTTTCCGGCGAGGCCGGCGGCATCACCCAGCATATCGGCGCCTATCAGGTCGAACAGAACGGCCACAAGATCACCTTCATCGACACGCCCGGCCACGCCGCGTTCACGGCAATGCGTGCCCGCGGCGCCCAGGCCACCGATATCGCCATTCTGGTGGTCGCTGCCGACGACAGCGTGATGCCGCAGACGATCGAGTCGATCAACCACGCCAAGGCAGCCAATGTGCCGATCATCGTGGCGATCAACAAGATCGACAAGCACGAGGCGAATCCGGAGAAGGTGCGCCAGCAGCTTCTTCAGCACGAAGTATTCGTGGAATCCATGGGTGGTGAAGTGCTCGACGTCGAGGTTTCAGCCAAGACAGGCCTCAACCTCGACAAGCTGCTCGAAGCAATCCTGTTGCAGGCGGAAATCCTGGACCTGAAGGCCAACCCGAACCGCACGGCGGAAGGTACGGTCATTGAAGCGCAGCTCGACCGTGGCCGCGGCTCGGTAGCGACCGTTCTGATCCAGAAGGGAACGCTGAAGCCCGGCCAGATCATCGTCGCCGGCGACCAGTGGGGCCGTGTGCGCGCGCTGGTCAACGACAAGGGAGAACACGTCAAGGAAGCCGGGCCCGCCATGCCGGTCGAAGTTCTCGGCCTGTCCGGCACGCCAGCTGCCGGCGACCGCTTTGCCGTCGTCGAGAGCGAAAGCCGCGCCCGCGAAATCTCCGAGTACCGCCAGCGGCTGGCGCGTGACAAGGCGGCTGCCCGCCAGTCCGGTTCGCGCGGCTCGCTGGAGCAGATGATGACGCAGCTTCAGACGGTTGGCGTGAAGGAATTCCCGCTGGTCATCAAGGGCGACGTGCAAGGCTCGATCGAGGCCATCGCAGGCGCACTGGACAAGCTTGGAACGGACGAAGTCCGCGCCCGCATCGTGCATTCGGGCGCCGGCGGCATCACCGAGTCGGATATCTCGCTCGCCGAAGCCTCCAGCGCCGCCATCATCGGCTTCAATGTTCGCGCCAATTCCCAGGCACGCCAGCTTGCCGAGCGCGAAGGCATCGAAATCCGCTACTACAACATCATCTACGATCTGGTGGATGACGTGAAGGCGGCGATGTCGGGTCTTCTTTCTCCGGAACGGCGCGAAACCTTCCTCGGCAATGCCGAGATCCTGGAAGTGTTCAACATTACCAAGGTCGGCAAGGTCGCGGGTTGCCGCGTTGTCGAGGGCAAGGTCGAGCGAGGCGCAGGCGTCCGCCTGGTGCGAGACAACGTCGTCATCCACGAAGGCAAGCTCAAGACCCTCAAGCGCTTCAAGGACGAAGTATCCGAAGTGCCGATGGGTCAGGAATGCGGCATGGCCTTCGAGAATTACGAAGACATCCGCGCGGGCGACACGATCGAGTGTTTCCGCGTCGAACATGTAACCCGGACGCTTTGAGACCACCCGAACCAATTGGAAAAGGTGACGGGCGCCGGAATTCCGGCGCCCGCCTTGTTTGAGGCAAGATAACCATGACCAGACCAACCTCTTCCGCACCCTCCCAGCGCATGTTGCGTGTCGGCGAGCAGGTACGCGCCGCAATCACTCAGGTCCTCCAGCGGGGCGAAGTTCGCGACGATCTGATCGAAAAGACCGTGATCTCGATTTCCGAGGTCCGCATGTCACCCGATCTGAAGATTGCCACGGCCTACGTGGCGCCGCTCGGCGTTTCCGATCATACAGAAGTGATCGCAGCGCTGAATCGGAATGCGAAGTTCATACGCGGACGCCTCGGCCCGCAGCTCAGGCAGATGAAATACATGCCGGAGGTGCGCTTCCGCGACGACACCAGCTTCGACAACTATCAGAAGATCGACGCCCTTTTGCGCTCTCCCGAAGTCCAGCGTGATCTGGGTGTGATCGACGGCGACGACGAACAAGAATAAGGCACGATGTCCAAACCTCGCAAACCGAAAGGCCGCCCGGTGTCGGGCTGGCTGATTCTCGACAAGCCGGTGGATTTCGGCTCAACGGAAGCCGTGTCCAAGATCAAGTGGCTATTCAATGCCCAGAAGGCTGGCCATGCGGGAACGCTCGATCCGTTGGCATCCGGCATGCTGCCGATCGCCCTTGGAGACGCCACCAAGACCGTTCCCTATGTCATGGACGGCCGCAAGATCTATGAATTCACGGTTACCTGGGGCGAGGAGCGCTCGACCGACGATCTCGAAGGCGAAGTGACGCAAAGCTCCGACGCCAGACCCGACGAGGAGGCAATCCGGGCCCTGCTGCCGAAATATAGCGGCGTGATCAGTCAGGTCCCGCCGCAGTTTTCGGCCATCAAGATCGCGGGCGAGCGTGCCTATGATCTGGCACGCGAAGGCGAGACGGTGGATATTCCCTGCCGCGAGGTCGAGATCTTCCGGCTGACCCTGATCGCATGTCCAGACAAGAACCATGCACATTTCGAGGTCGAATGCGGCAAGGGCACTTATGTGCGCGCGCTTGCCCGCGATTTCGGTCGTGAACTCGGATGCTTCGGGCATATCTCGACGCTCCGGCGCAGCTTCGTCGCACCCTTCGCAGAAGAGACCATGGTTCCGCTTGCAGAGCTCGTGGCGCTGGAGGAGATCGAGGACCGCGACGAGAGGCTTGCCGCCCTCGACGCCTACCTGATTGATACGGGCGAGGCCCTTTCCGGGCTGCCGCAGCTCATGGTCACCGAAGATCAGGCCCTTCGGCTGAGGATGGGCAATCCGATCCTCGTGCGCGGGCGAGACGCCCCCGTGGCGGCCGTAGATGCCTTTGCGACGGCGGGAGGCAAACTCGTGGCGATCGGGGAGATCGGTGAGGGTGAGTTCCGTCCGAGACGGGTTTTCACCTGAGGCGGCGAGGCGCTGCAAACAAAGCTTCCAATTCCATGCCGAATGGTTTATAGGCAGCCCAGCATGGCGGTCCGCCCGCCTGCTTTTTCACGGCCAATGCTGGACGACATCTCGGCATATGGCGGCTTCTTCTCCTGTTACCGAAAGGATCATACGATGTCGATTACTGCCGAGCGCAAGGCTGCGCTGATCAAAGAATATGCCACCAAGGAAGGCGACACCGGTTCGCCGGAAGTCCAGGTTGCAATCCTGACCGAGCGCATCAACAACCTGACCGAGCATTTCAAGGGCCACAAGAAGGATAACCATTCCCGCCGTGGCCTGCTGACAATGGTATCCACCCGTCGCTCGCTTCTTGACTATGTCAAGAAGAAGGATGAGGCCCGCTACGCGAAATTGATCGCAAGCCTGGGCATTCGCCGCTAACTGCTTCCGGCGGGCTTTCCTTTGGGAAGTCCGCCGGCTTTCTTTCGGGACCTGGGTTCCGATGGCCTTCAGAGAGCGGTATCCGCGTTCTGGGGCCGACTGAATGGCAGGCCGGATGGGCCGGCACTGCCAAAGCCAACCGATGACCTGTCATGGGGCAGGATTGCCGGGTGCTTTCGCCAAAGTGATTTGGCATGCGTGACGAGAGCAGTGTTCAAGACGTGCTCTCGGACTGCGTGGGGCAAGTCCGCATCTTCAGTTCATTGTGAACAGATGCCACGCTCCCTTGAAAAGCCTCCAGCTGTCTTGCCCGTGATGAGTCACCATTCTCACGGCCGTGGCCGGCATGCTCCCCGCGAGGGATCGCAGCGCCCGCGGCTCGTGGAAGAAGGACAAGACATGTTTGATATCCATAGCGTTGAAATCGAGTGGGCAGGACGCCCTCTCAAGCTGGAGACCGGCAAGATCGCCCGTCAAGCCGATGGCGCCGTCATCGCGACCTACGGCGAAACTGTGGTTCTTGCGACCGTCGTCTCCGCCAAGTCTCCGAAGCCCGGCCAGGACTTCTTCCCGCTGACCGTCAACTACCAGGAAAAGACCTATGCCGCCGGCAAGATCCCAGGTGGCTACTTCAAGCGTGAAGGCCGTCCGAGCGAAAATGAAACACTCGTTTCACGCTTGATCGACCGCCCGATCCGCCCGCTCTTCCCCGACGGTTACAAGAACGACACCCAGGTCGTCGTCACCGTCATCCAGCATGATCTCGAAAATAACCCCGACATCCTGTCGATGGTTGCCACTTCGGCCGCTTTGACCCTTTCCGGCGTTCCGTTCATGGGCCCGGTCGGCGGCGCGCGCGTCGGCTACATCAACGGCGAATACGTGCTGAACCCGCATCTCGACGAAATGGACGAGTCTTCACTCGACCTCGTCGTCGCCGGTACGCAGGACGCCGTTCTGATGGTTGAATCCGAAGCCAAGGAACTCCCTGAAGACATCATGCTCGGCGCCGTCATGTTCGGCCACAAGGGCTTCCAGCCTGTGATCGACGCGATCATCAAGCTCGCCGAAGTTGCCGCCAAGGAACCGCGTGACTTCGATCCGGAAGACTATTCCGCGCTCGAAGCCGAAATGCTTTCGATCGCCGAAGCCGAACTGCGCGACGCCTACAAGATCACCCAGAAAGCTGATCGCTACGCTGCCGTCGACGCCGTGAAGGCCAAGGTCAAGGCGCACTTCCTTCCCGAGGGGGGCGAAGCCAAGTATACAGCGGAAGTCATCGGTTCGGTTTTCAAGACCCTGCAGGCGAAAATCGTCCGCTGGAACATCCTCGACACCAAGAGCCGCATCGACGGCCGTGACCTGGAAACCGTTCGCCCGATCGTTTCGGAAGTCGGCATCCTGCCACGCACCCACGGTTCGGCGCTGTTCACCCGCGGCGAAACCCAGGCGATCGTTGTCGCCACGCTCGGCACCGGCGAAGACGAACAGTATGTCGACTCGCTCACCGGCATGTACAAGGAACGCTTCCTGCTGCACTACAACTTCCCGCCCTACTCGGTCGGTGAAACAGGCCGCATGGGCTCCCCGGGCCGCCGCGAAATCGGCCATGGCAAGCTCGCCTGGCGCGCAATCCGTCCGATGCTGCCGACGGCTGAACAGTTCCCCTACACGCTGCGCGTCGTATCGGAAATCACCGAGTCGAACGGCTCGTCCTCGATGGCTACCGTCTGCGGCACCTCGCTGGCTCTGATGGATGCCGGGGTTCCGCTTGCCAAGCCGGTTGCCGGCATCGCCATGGGCCTGATCCTGGAAGGCGATCGTTTTGCCGTTCTCTCCGACATTCTCGGCGATGAAGACCACCTCGGCGACATGGACTTCAAGGTGGCTGGTACAAACGAGGGCATCACCTCGCTACAGATGGACATCAAGATCGCCGGTATCACCGAAGAGATCATGAAAGTCGCGCTCAGCCAGGCACAGGGCGGCCGCAAGCACATCCTCGGCGAGATGGCCAAGGCCATCACCGAGAGCCGCGGCCAGCTCGGCGAATTCGCCCCGCGCATCGAAGTGATGAACATCCCGGTCGACAAGATCCGCGAAGTTATCGGCTCCGGTGGCAAGGTCATCCGCGAAATCGTCGAGAAGACCGGCGCCAAGATCAACATCGAAGACGACGGCACCGTCAAGATCGCCTCCTCCTCGGGTAAGGAGATCGAAGCGGCCCGCAAGTGGATCCATTCGATCGTCGCCGAGCCGGAAGTTGGCCAGATCTACGAAGGCACGGTTGTGAAGACCGCCGACTTCGGTGCATTCGTCAATTTCTTCGGCGCCCGCGACGGCCTTGTCCACATCTCGCAGCTTGCTTCCGAGCGCGTTGCAAAGACCTCCGATGTCGTCAAGGAAGGTGACAAGGTCTGGGTCAAGCTGATGGGCTTCGACGAGCGCGGCAAGGTCCGCCTTTCGATGAAGGTTGTCGACCAGGCAACCGGCAAGGAAATCGTCGAGAAAAAGAAGGAAGAAGGCGAAGCCGCCGAATAATCGGTCCGCTTTCTGTTATAAAGGCGCGGATTTTTCCGCGCCTTTTTTATTCGCTGGAGAAAGAGCCAAGCCAATGAGCCGCGACACCCTGAAAACCCTGTTCCACCCCTTCGCCTCGGCTGCCCTGCCACTTCCCGGCAGCGACCAGCGATATATCTTTCTGGGAGCCGAAGCCGGCATAGCTCCACCGGCTGGTTTCGACGCGAGCATCCAACCCGTGCAAGGATCGCGTCCCGACTTCCTGAAGCTGGAAGCTGCGGGTCAGAGCCCCCTGCCGCTGGCCGAGGGCAAAGATTTCGACGGCGCACTGATTCTTTGCGGCAAACACCGCGGAGAGAACGAGAACCGGATTGCCGAGGCGCTTAGGCGCGTCAGGACGGACGGGCTCATCGTTGTCGCCGGCGGCAAGGAAGATGGTATCCAGTCCCTACGCAAGCGCCTGACCGCGCTCGGTCTAGCCGTCGAACACCTGCCGAAATACCATGGCGTGGCGCTATGGTTTCACGCGCCAGAGGACAAGACGGCGGCAATCAACAAGCTTGCCGCAAATGAAGTCATCGTCGAAGGACGCTTCCACGCGCTGCCGGGCATGTTTTCCCATGATCGCGTCGACGCAGGCTCCGAACTGCTGGTGAGCCGCTTGCCTGAGAACTTCGACGGTAATGCCGCCGATCTCGGCGCTGGTTGGGGCTATCTTTCCGTCATGCTGGCCGAGCGGTCACCGCGCGTCAGCCGTATCGACCTATTCGAGGCCGACTACCAGGCACTCGAATGCGCGCGCGTCAACATGCGCGCCAATTGCCCGACAGTCACGGCACGCTTCTTCTGGCAGGATCTCGCCAATGAGCCGATCAAGGAAAAATACGATCTCATCATCATGAATCCGCCCTTCCATCAGGGGCATGCGGCGGAACCGAGCCTCGGGCAGGCGATGATCAAGGCTGCGAACCAGGCGCTGCGCGGAGGTGGAATGCTGATGTTGGTGGCCAACCGTGGCCTGCCATATGAGGCAATCCTGGCGGAAGGATTTCGCGACCATGGCGAAACCTGCCGGAATGCCCGCTTCAAGGTTCTATGGGCCAAGAAATAGAATCTCCGCACGAGGTCGGCAAATTCCCCGCAGATGCGTCGTGATGAAGCGAGAAATGAAAAACCCGGCGCGAATCTTTTCGCGCCGGGCTTTTGTATTTGAAGCATAGCCGGCTTGATCGCCTGCTGGCAGGGACGCGCTACTCGGCGTCTGCCTTGTTCAGGAAATCGAGCGTGGGCATCGACGTAATGTTGTAGCCAGCATCGACGTAGTGGATCTCGCCAGTCACACCCCGCGAAAGATCCGAAAGCAGATAGAGAGCCGACCCACCCACGTCTTCGATCGTCACCGTGCGGCGCAGGGGTGCGTTCTTCTGCTGCCAGGAAAGCATGGCGCGGGCATCGGAGATTCCGGCACCGGCAAGCGTGCGGATGGGCCCGGCGGAAATCGCGTTGACGCGAATCCCGCGCGGACCGTAGTCACCGGCAAGATAGCGCACGGACGCTTCCAGGGCGGCCTTGGCAACACCCATGACGTTGTAGTTCGGCATGA
>Ga0172380_10005418_pt1 | contig 15508 bp, 12 predicted proteins | sample Leawe162metaG_FD_119747 | JGI IMG/M metagenome (GOLD analysis project Ga0172380, IMG submission 119747) | Leachate microbial communities from a municipal landfill in Southern Ontario, Canada - Leachate well 162 metaG | ecosystem: Engineered > Solid waste > Landfill > Unclassified | place...
AAATCCCTACACGGAATACGAGTTCATTCATGCCTGTTTCCCTCGTAACGACCAGGAGATGTATTTTGATAATGGGGTTTTAAAACCTAAGATTGGAAAAAACAACAAGGCCTTTGTTTCGATTTACATTCAGGCTGGGAATAAAGAGCATGTTTTGAGAAAGGATGGATATGATCGGATGCCTTATTCCGTGTGGCGATGGCGAAAAACATCCGGGCCATATGGATGGTCGTGTGCAATGGATGCCATCATTGATATCATAAAACTTAATGTTATGAGCAAAACCATGCTTAACGCCGCACAACTGGCAGTCGAACCGCCATTAATGGTGCACAAGAAGTTTCAGGGCAAAGTCAGGATGAACCCTCGTGGTAAAAACTACTACGAAAAAGAAGACGAGAGGATATATCCGGTCAACCAAGGTGTAAATTTTGCCATTGCGGAAGACAGGGAAGAGAAAGTCCGCCAGATTATCAAAGACCATTTCAACGTTGACTTCTTTATGATGCTTTCAAAGGCGGCAATGGAAGGTCGGCAGTTGACCGTCCCGCAAGTAATGGAAATGCAGGGTGAAAAGGCTTCTGTCATGATGCCTACTGTAGGGCAGATGATAGCTGAGCGATTACAACCAATTATAGACATAGTTGATTCTATCGAGACAGAAGCCGGAAGGATGCCTGATCCCCCTGAAATTTTGATGCCGTTTGCCGGGCAAGGTATAGAAGTAGATTACATGGGGCCACTAGCGATGGCACAGAAAAGGATTCTAAAAACTCAAGGCATTTATCAGGGTGTAGGTGCGCTTGAACCCATGTTAAAGATAGACCCACAAGCAGCAGATTTGATTGATGTGGATGAGACGACAAGAGAAATTCTTAAGGTTTCAGGTTGGCCGGCAAAGGCAATAAGAACAGCAGATCAGGTTCAGGCAATCAGAGAGCAGAGAGCGCAGGCGCAAGCTGAGGCACAGCAGATGGCCTTGGCAGAGATGGCAGCAAAGAATCTGCCCAACGTTTCAAAGGCAATTGAACCAGGCAGTCCGTTGGGTGCGCTGGGGCAAATTATTGGAGGTGGAGGTGAGGAATGAGAATATTAGAAGCATACCGGGAATTAAAACAAAAACTGTTGCCGGATGAAGAGCCGGTGGATACTATCTACCAGGACTATTTCCTTTGTTTTTCTTCCGCGCCCGGTAAAAAGGTATTGTCGCATTTGCTTACAGACCTGCATTTTTTCGATGAGGCGTTAAGCGATCAGGAAGTCATTGAACAAAATATCGCCAGGAGAATACTTCATAATATTGGCGCGTTTCACGTGGAACAGATTGACAACATTACTGGAATGTTAATCAAGATAGCTGAGAATAACCAAAAAAAACAAGAGTTGAAGGTGGGAGGTAATAATGGGATCAATTATCAGACCAACTTCTAATATTCCGTTAACTGCGCCAGCTATTCCCGGGATGTTAAAAGAATTAAAAGGCTGTTGTTTCAATCCTCCGGTCTGGCTGGGGAGAGGCAAGCTCTACTTAATCGTAGTGACTCCTAATCCTGCATATCAAACCATTGCTGGATTTTATGAAGTCCCGGATAAGGGTATTGTCACCTATATCAAGGATTTCAAACTTTTACAGGTGTCAATGTGGAACGAGGCCATGAACAGGGCTTTTATATTCGAGGCCGTCGAAGGTGATCCGCCATTAGACTGGAAGCCGGAAAGCCAGTTTGACTACCGGAAATATCAGATTGACCAGATTGTGTTAAGGAGACAGAACAGTGGATGCAACGAGAACCATAGAAATAAAGTGTAGCTGCGGAAATGTGATTGAGAAGAAAGTTCCTGTTAGCAAACAATATGCGATTGCATGTGCCCGATGCGGGCGGATGCACAAAGAAAAGAAAGAAAAAGGAGGATAGTTATGAACCAAGATGATGGGACTGGTACAGGCAACCTGAATCAAGGTAGTGAAGAGGGCGGAAATCTCGGATGGCGGGCACAATTACCGGATGACCTGAAAGCGAATGAAACCTTTACCCCGTTCAAGACCGTGGGCGATTTAGCAAAAGCTCATATCGAGACATCGGCGAAGGCAAAGGAACTTGAGGGGAAACTTGGCGAAAGTGTTACGAAACTGAAGGATAACGCTACGGATGAAGAAAAAACGGCCTATTTTAAGGCCATAGGACGGCCGGACAAGGCTGAAGATTACACATTTGAAAAGTTGACACCTCCTGAAGGTGTGGAAATTGATCCCAACATGGAGGGATGGTTCAGATCTATTGCCCATCAGGCTGGTTTGAATAAAACTCAGGCGGCAATGATTCACAAAGCTTATTCCGATGCTTATTTTACCGCAATTGAATCAGCAGAGGGGCAGAAGAATAAATCTTTTGAAAAAGACGTTGAAGATCTGAAAAAGGAATGGGGGCCCAAATTCGATGAGAATGCGGCTCTCGTGAAGAAGGCGACAGATAGGTTCATGACAGCCGAAGAAAAAAAGATCATGGACGAAAGCGGAAGAGGAGACGATCCTGTTTTAGTGAGAATGTTTCACCGAATCGGGCAGTCGATGGCGGATGACAAGTTTGTTATTGGTTCTAATACCGACAAAGGAAAGAATGTAAAAGGTATTCTTAGTTATCCGTCAATGGAAGGACAAACATAAAGAAGGTTGGAGAAAACCATGAATTACGGTTACGGTGTTTTCTCTTATCCTTCATAAGTAAGATAGGAGGTAAACACAATGTCAGTTTTTAATCAGCACAGTCAGTACACACTTGTTGAACTGGCTAAACGAACAAATAACGGGAATCTTCTTGAAATCGCAGAAGTTCTTGCGATTACCAAGGAGATGTTTCAGGATGCCGTCTGGGTTGAGGCGAACCAGACAGCGTCCCATGTTGGGACAAAGAGGACTAATCTCCCCAGCGGAACCCATAGACAAGCGAATCAAGGCGTTGCCTCAGAGGCGTCAAGCACCAAACAGGTAGCCGAGCCGATATGCCGGCTGGAAGCTCATTCAAGAGTTGACGAGGCGATTCTCGATCTGGCCCCGGATAAAGCAAAAGCCAGATCACAGGAAGACCTTGCCTTTGTTGAAGGCCTTGGCCAGACCATTGAAACAAACATGATCTATGGCGACATTGACACAAATCCCGAGCAGATTGACGGACTTGCAACCCGTTATGATGCTACAGCGGACGCCAATGTCATTGGTGCAAGCGGAACTGGGGATGATACTACTTCCCTTTGGATCATCGAATGGGGGCCGATGAAAGTCCACATGATTTATCCTAAGGGTTCACAGGCCGGGTTACAGACAGAAGATATGGGGAAGCAGCTGGTCACCAATGACACCGGTTCCACGTATTTCTGGGCGTGGTTCACGAAGTTCGTCGCGTGGTATGGCCTTTATATCCACGACGATAGATGCGTTCAGAGGATCGCGAACATTGAAACATCCGGAATTGAACACTTGCTGGATGATGATGACATCATTGAGGCATTGAATCTTCTTCCGCAGGCCGGAGGTGGTGGTTCGACTGCCATCTATGTCAACAGGACGTTGAAAACTCAACTGGAGATTCTCGCCAAGGATAAATCAAACGTCAACTATACCAGCGACAACGCTTTCGGCGTTCCGCTTACAAGATTCCGTGGCATTCCGGTAAGACTTTGCGAGAGCATTGTCAACACCGAATCGGCTATTTCTTAAAGAAAGGGGGTTAATATTATGGGTTTTTATGATGCAAAACATCTCTTCACCGCCGACGGTGGGGATGCGATTACAGTTGATGCGTATTCTACAAACGAAATTAATTTCGGCGAGACATACCCGGATATGGGCGAAGGTGAAATGCTCGTTGTGAGGTTCATTGTCGAGACGGCGTTTACATCCGCTGCCGATACATTGACCATTTCAATTGTTCATGGAGCGACAACTGCGCCGACAACCGTTCTTGTCAGCACTTACGCGATTGCGGCTTCGGCTTTGACCAAAGGTGCCTACATTCCGGAGTTAAAACTTCCGGATCAGCACCTTCAGTATGTCCGATTGAAATACGATACTTCGGGAACGCTGGCAGCCGGTAAAATTACAGCGTTTCTCGATATCGCGAGTGGAATGCGACACAGATAAAAGGAGGTAAATTATGTACCGTTGTATCAGGAAGTGCTATCACAGAAAGACTCTGTATCATCCTGGGCAGACATACACACCGACTGCTGATGAATTGAAAGACAAAACAGTTCCGAGGCATTTTGTTCTGAATGAGCAATATTCCGTTGGTGCCGTTATTCAGGCGGAGAGGGAAGAAAAGCTAAAGAAGATCAGGGTTAAGGCACAGAAAGCCGAGGAATAGGTGACAGTCCCGATGCACTTGATAGCAAGAGTTTTAATTTAACATACGGGGTGGGGCCGATAATTGACCTCACCCGTAATTATGGAGTAAATTATGGAGTAAAATATGGCTTTGGACTGGGTGAGAGTATGCAATATGGCTTTACGTCGTATAGGGACAAAAGACGTTATTTTATCCCTAAGTGGGGCAGATAAAGCAAGTATTGTCTGTAACGACGCCTATGAGGCAGTTCGGGATGCCGTTCTGGAAGATTTTGACTGGAAATGTGCTTCTTATCGCGAGGCATTAGCTCAAGATACAACAACTCCCGTTTTTGGATGGGGTTACAAATACAATCTTCCATCAAGTCCATATTGTCTTGTCGTGCGGGAAATATATCCCGAAAGTGTTGATTATGAAATAGAAGGAAGAACCCTTCTGACTGATTACGATAATTCCGGCGGTGAAGACCTGTGTATCCGTTATACAAAGAGACTTGCTAATCCTGCTGAATTATCAACGTTGTGCGCTAAGGCAATAGCCTGGAGGCTGGCGGCGGAAATGTGTTATTATTTCGTTCAATCATCGACGCTGCAGCAAACAATTTTTCAGGAATATCAGGCAATTCTTGAAGAAGCAAAGATATCTAATCAGCAATACGACAAGAATCATGATGAAGATCCTCTGGCAACAGGACAATGGATCATAGCCGGGAGATAGTGGAATGAATAAGGCCACACCGATTCTTACAAATTTTAGCGCTGGTGAAATAGATCCCTGTTTTTACGGCCGGGTTGATCTTGCACAATATTTTAACGCCTGCCGGATGATGGAAAATGCGGTTGTTTTAACTTTAGGTGGAGCGGAAAAGAGGCCTGGAACGTACTTTGTTGCAGAGGCAAAGGATAGTACAAAAAAGATAAGATTAGTTCCGTTCAAGTTTTCTACAACACAGGAATATATTCTTGAGTTCGGAGACAAATATATCCGATATTATAAAGACCGCGGACAGATTGTTTCCGCAGGAGCTCCGGTAGAAACAGTAACAACCTATTTAGAATCAGAACTTTTTGATTTAAAGTTCACACAATCAGCCGATACACTTTACATTGCTCATCCTTCTCATCCTCCGGCGAAATTAACAAGAACAAGTCATACCGAGTGGACGTTATCGAACATTACATTTACGGCAGCTTATGATGCATGGGTCACTAAACATTATTATTCAACCGATGACATTGTCGTTAATGATACTACTACTTATAAGTGCACGATAAGTCATACATCCGACGTTTTCGCAACCGACCTTGATGCCGGGAAATGGATAGTAACTGATGCTTTAGTAACTCCTTTTGTCGGCACAAATAATTATCCATCTTGTGTAGCATTCTTTGAGGAACGGCTGGCATGGGCGGCTACTAATAATGAACCCATAACGGTTTGGTTATCTAAATCCGGCGATTTTGAAAATATGACAACAGGTGCGTTGGATGATTCAGCTCTGAAATTTACGATTAATGCAGATGGTGTCAATCGTATTCGATGGATGATTCCGCAGAACTTTCTTTTCCTCGGCACGGTGGACGCGGAATGGCGTTTCGGAGGGGCAACACCATCCGATGCGATCACTCCGTCTTCTGTGAATGCCAAGAGGCAAAGCGCAAATGGATCAAACAATGTTTCGGCGATTCTTGTCGGTGATATTATTATTTATGTGCAGTATCACGGTCGTAAGGTATTACAGTTTAATTATACGCTAGAAACAGATTCATATGTGTCAAGTCCGCTAACAAAACTAGCACGGCACATCACCGAAGGGAAGATTATTAATATAGCCTACCAGCAGGAACCTGATCCTATTGTCTGGTTTGTGCGTGGTGATGGTGTTTTATTGAGTATGACATATTATATTTCCGAAAAGGTTGTTGCCTGGTCGCGACACATAACAGACGGCAAATATGAAAGCGTGGCAGTCATACATGGCCCTGATGAAGACGAGGTGTGGACATCCGTATTGAGGGGGAATAAACGCACTATTGAATATTTCATGCCTCGTGAATTTGGGAATAAGGAAGATGCCTTCTTTGTGGATTGCGGCCTTACCTTTGATGGTGGGGATTGGGTGCAAGTAACCGGAGCAAGCCAGACTAATCCTGTTGTTATTACATACACAGGCAATGATCCTGTAAACGGATGGGAAGTTTATGTTACAGATATCAGCGGAATGGACGAAATAAATGGGAATACCTATATCGTTGCTAATGTTAACACGTCAGCAAATACATTTGAACTATCAGGAATAGATGGAACGGCTTACGGGACTTTTGTTTCCGGAGGGAAATATAGAAGGGTTGAAAATAAATTCTCTGGTCTTAACCATCTTGAGGGGAAAACCGTTGATGTATGTGTTGATGGTGCGGCGCATACTCCATGTGAAGTTGTCAATGGTGAAATTACACTTGATAGTTATTACAACAAAATACACGCTGGATTGCATTACGAAATGAAACTCCAGCCTATGAAACTTGAAGTGTCGGCTATGACTGGAAGCGCACAAGCGAAAATAAAACGGATAGAGGCTTTAACTGTTCGCTTCTATAATACAATAGGTTGTAAGGCTGGTGAGACGGAAGACGAGGTAAAGGATTTAATTTTCGGAGAGAACGCAGAGCTTTTTTCCGGAGATATTTCTATGGAATTTAAAGGTGATTACGGGTTGAGCGCTGATATTTTTTTCCTTCACGACCAACCACTACCATGCACTATTATTTCAATTATGCCTGAATTGGCCGTATATGATCGGAACTAACAAGATGAATCCTAAAATAGAGATGATAGCTTATTTACCGCAGCACGCCCTTGATATCCTTGTTCGGCCTCACGAGGAAGGAATTAAGATTAATGAGGAATTTAAAGAATGGGCGGAAATCAATGCGAATGGCGCAGCCTTTACTTGCAGGCGCATATCGGACGGCAAGATTATAGCCTGCGCCGGAGTCAGGATCATCTGGCCTGGATGCGGAGAAGCATGGGCGCTTTTCTGTGATGAGATTGTATCGTATAAAAAAGATTCCTTAGTTATTACACGTAAATATCTCTGGCGAATTATTGAGGATTTTAAATTAAGACGTGTCCAGGCCTATATAAGGGCGGATAACCCTGCCGCCATTAATTATGTAGAACATTTGGGATTCAAACGAGAAGGTCTCCTGCGTAAATTCGGCATGGAGGGTGAAGACCAATATATTTACGCTATAGTTTTGGAGGATTAACATGGGTTGGGTACCAGTAGCCGGATTGATTCTGAGCGTTGTTGGAATGGCAACAAGTGCAGTAGGGCAGATGCAGGCCGGTAAATCTCAAGAGGAATGGAATAAATACAATGCAGAGGTCTCGCGTCAGAATGCCATTGCCGCAAGGCAATCCGCCGAATACGATGCGGGGATGACAAGAGAAGCTGGAGAGAAGCTCAAAGCAAGGCAACGGGTTTTATACGCTAAATCCGGTGTATCTCTTGAAGGTTCGCCTACTGATGTAATCCTGGGGACAACAGAAGATATTGAGATGGATGCGATGGCCATTATTCGTAGGGGACTTATCGCGGGCCAGCAGCACGAATCTCAGGCGGCTTTAAGCGAGATGCAGGGGAGCGCGGCCAGAACATCAAGTTATTATGGAGCGGGATCGTCGCTTTTAACCGGAATTGGAGATGTTGCTTCAAGATACAAATCGCCTACCTACAAGACTAAAGGGAGTTAATTTTGAATATACCTCAGTGGACGCGCAAAGAATCTATACCGGCAGTATCCGGAAACGCTATGGCCGATCCTGAAGCCATGTCCAAGCCGTGGCAGGCATTGGCAATAGCCGGGAAACAAGTTGGCGATAAATATTTAGATTTGTCCATAAAGATGCAGTCCAAGATTGATGCGACTGAAACCCTTAAGGCTATTGATGATTTCAGGAATGAACAACGGAATTATATTAATGGACAGCTAAACATTGTCGGGAAAAACGTTATTGATGTATCCGATTTAACACAGAATGAAGCAGACAAGGGGAAGGATCTAACAACACGGGCAACTGAATGGCACAAGATAATGGCTGATACTTATGCCAATAATCTCTCGAATGATAATCAAAGGGATCTTTTTTACAAATTAGCCAGTAATGAAATAGACTCTGGGATAAACAAAGTTGCTCTCCACCAGGCGGAACAAACTCGCCAATATTTTACCGACCAGATCAATTATTCAATTGATACGGCAATAAAGGATATACAGGAAAATCCATCTGAAGACACCGTGAATCGTGCAAAACTCAAGGTAGCAACGGTAGTGCAAGCAATTTACCCAGGGCAGAATGTCGATGATTACAAACTGCATGCCCTGAATAGAATTGACACTGCGACGGCTGCGATCAGGGAGCAGGCAAAAATTACTGGAGTTTATGATGAACTTATAACACAATATACAAACCAACAAACTCAAGAAATAGATGTTAATGCGGCCATAGATACATTAATGAAACCAAATAATTATAAAAATCTAACCATTGAAGAAAAAAACAAACTTTCTATGGTTATTTATTCAGAATGGAGCAGAAAAAAACAATTTTTAGATGAAAAACAAAAAGAGACCGAATCAAATCTTCTTTCTGATTGGTCTGGACTGAAAAGAACAGGCAAGTCAAGAATGGCGTGGTATCAAAAAATTGAAGGATTAGCAAGAAATGGTGAAGTATCGAAGGAATTTCAGGCGGGGGCAATCTCGCTTCTTAAACAAGATATAGAAGAAGCGAAACGTGGCCCGGAGACTAATCCTGTTTCCTATGCCATTCTTCATGAACGTGTTATGCGTGGGGATGTGAGTATTGGTGAGATTATGAAAGCGAATAGTATTAGTAACGATCGCAAAAATAGTCTAATTGATAAGTTCTATTCTAAAGTCGAAAGCGCAACACACGAAGCCGAAAGACAAGCAAAGGATTATGTCAAGAGTCAATTAATTTCTACCGGCCCACTTGGAACGCCTCTTCCGGCAGAGTATGAACGCCTTTACAAGGCGTATGAAGGCATTGATAAATATGCTGATGAGGCAAAAAAGGCTGGCAAACCGTGGACAATTAATGAATATATGAAATATGCGGAAGATCTTGCTAATCACTACAGACCGTCCATGAATTCTAAAATTAGAGATATGCAGCAAACCTTCACTGCACAATCTATAACGCAACCAACATCGAAAAAAAACGAGATACAAAAAAGAAAACCAAACGAGAATATTGACGATTATTTAAAAAGAACGGGGATGAAATGAACGCTGCAGAACTACAACAAGCTGGATTTTCACAAGAGGAAATTTCATCTTATATTGTAAAACGAAATTTGACTCTTAAATCAGCAGGTTTTTCGGATGCTGAAATTGAGGCTAAATATGGCCCAAGTGAGTTTTCTCCTGCTAATCCAAAGCATGCTGATATTGATAAATTTTTTAATGATGGGATGAAAGACGTTAAAATTGACCCAGTTGATGGCGATCCTCAGTCAAATTTTTCTCATATATTATCTCCTTGGATTAATACATGGAGAGCTGTCGGGTATTCATCTGCTGAATCTCTTAACCGCGGGATGGCTGGATTTGCAACACACTTGAACACTTTAGCAGAATATATCGGTAAAAAAACAGGAACAAAACCAGGTGAAATTTTCGAAAAAGCTGCAGAACAATACAATCAAAATACTGATTATTGGAAAAAACGGGCTGATGAAGTTGGGACTAGTTTCTTTCAAGAACTTGTATCAGAGGCTATTGGTGGAGCAATTCCTGGAATATCCGAGTTTCTATTGAATGTCCCTTATGCAACTTTTTTAGGAGCTGCTGAAGCCGAGAAATCTGGTGGGAATGAATTAGGGGGTGCACTCTTAAGTGGTGCAAAACGTGGCCTTCTTGGTGCTGTTTTTAAAGCTATGGGGCCGCTTAACCATTATCTTCGCGCTCCGGCAATGGGCATTACTTTTGGAGCGCAAGCCGTATCAGAGGGAGCTGATACTCGAGATATTGCAAAGTCTGTTGGAATAGGAGCAATTTATTCCATGATGAGTCCTGGTGGGAGATATGGTTTGAACGAAATGACCAATAACGCCAGATCATATCTTAATGAACAAGTAACTAGAATTAATGCAGCAAAAGCAAAAACAAAATCTGAACCGCCAGGCGCAGAAACAGAAACAGAACCGTCAGTAGCTGAGGCGGTTCCATCAAATACAACAGACATCAAAAATATTATCCCCGCCCCGGAATTGGAGAAACAGGTTGCCGGTGCGCCTGAAGTATCCAGGGGCGGTGAGCAAAAAATAGAAACTGCAAAAATCCCTTTACGCGATCCAGAGCGTATGCCGGTAGATTCCTCTACCATAAAGATAGTTCCTTCTGGAAATAGACAAGGTGGGATGTATGCGGTTAGTTGGACAGATAAAAATGGAGAAACTCAGACAACTTCTAAAGAGTTTGGATTCAAGGAGGACGCTCAGGTATTTGCTGATAAATTAAAGAATGCAATACCAAAATCCAAACCTTCTGTAACCAATATTCAATTAAAACAACCGTGGCAGATGACCAAAGAGGAATTTATACGTGATTACTATCAAAAGAATGAACAAAACAATAAAGTATCATGGAAAGGTAAAGATTTCTCAGCAGCAACCGCAAATATAGAAGCTAAAAAACTAGGTGAAGGATGGAGCGTAGAAGAATCACCTAATAATAAAGACAGATTTGTTGTTGTAAGAAAAGAAACTCTATTGCCGATAGATGAATATATAAAAGAATATGGAAATGATTTATCTATCATACACAAACAACAAATCCAGCAAGCCCTTAAAGAAGGCAAATCCGTTCCTCCAGAAACGCTTGCGGAATATCCTGAACTTACAAAAAAGGAACTGAAAACTGTTCAGACTAAGGCAACTTCAGAAGAAAAAGTATTAAATGAATTGATAGCGAAGGGCAAAGAACGTGGTTATGTTAAAGATGGTGTTTATACAAATTTTGATGAGAATATAAAAATTGGCGATGAAATAACAATGAATTTTTCCGGCGCGCCTGTTGATTTTCCTAAGCCGTGGAAACTAAAAAATGCCGAGAATTACTTTTCGACGGTTGATTATAAGAATAGAGTTAAGTTAACAGTTGAAGCATCCAATGGGAAAGTGATGGTTTTTGATGATGCACGGATATATTCACCACGTTCCGTTGAGCCCGTTGATAAAAAGGAATCGTGGCAAGAAAGACGCAAGCAATTAGTTAATTTAAGAGATAACCTATCGCGCAAGGCGGATGAACAAAATAAACAAGACCCGTCATTTCCGCCAGCCGAATACGATTCCAGGGTAGAAGAAATAAATAGTGTCATAGAGAGCGGCGACCTCGTTAATCGTAAAGCAACTATATTAGATGGCAACACACAAGAAAAGTTAGAAGAAATACATAATAGCGGAATGGCCGAAGTTCTGAAAAAATATCCTGACCTTATACCATCTGAGACAACCCGGAAGTCCGAAGGGAAAATCGGGAAGACGGAAGACAGTGAAAAAGTCAAAGAACCGTGGCAGATGACGAAGGAGGAATATGAAGCAGAGCTAACGAAATATGAAAAACTCGTCGACAACCAAGAAATGAAAGACAGTGAAGGGATTCCAGCATCACAAGACGCTATTGATGCCTATAATCGTGGGGATTGGGAAACTTTTTCTCGTGCAAGGGGATACTCGGAAGAAGCAATCAGCAATTTCAGAAGATGGGTACAACTTGCGTCTGGGGATAATTTTAATTATAATGACGTAACCCCCGAAAACATACATAGACAGCATGTCCAGCAAGCCCTCTCCGAAGGCAAGCCCGTTCCCCCCGATGTGCTGAAGGAGTATGGACTGGGGGGAAAGGCGAAAGAGCCGTGGGAGATGAAACCACAAGGGGATTTCCGTCGCACTCCCGGGGGCCCGGTAGAAACCGGTAAACCCATAGGCCGGAGCGAAATCAAACAACTTCTCGAAGAAAAACTCGCTATCCCCATCAGGACAGGCCGCTTTCGACAGCGAGGCCTTGGTATTTTCAAACCGAAAGAGGAAGTCATCAGGACGAAGTACGCAAACGACATTGAGACCATATCCCATGAGATAGGCCACGGTCTTCATAAGTTTCTCTGGCCGGAGTCAGTAAAGAAAGGAGCCGAACAATTTGTGCCATACAAAGAAGAACTTATTCCTATTGCTACAGAACCAAGAGCAGGACAAGACATAAAAGCCGAGGGTTTTGCTGAATTTATACGTCTTTACATTACTGATGCAAAAAAGGCACAAGAAGTCGCTCCACGTTTCTATGATTATTTTGATAATATTTTGTCGGAAAAATCTCCTGAGGCAAGAGAAGTCCTTCTTGAGGCCAGAAAACGATATGATATTTACATGAAACAACCGGCATTAAAAAGGGTACTTTCACAGATTTCAATCAATGAAAAACAGGGAAGAGAAACAAATACTTTTGATAGTTTTTACACAACTATTATAGATGATCTTCATCAACTTGAAATGGTTGTCAGAGAAATGGCACAAGGAGAAAAAATCCCCGTATCCAAAGACCCATATAAACTTGCCCGTCTTATGAGGGGATGGACTGGAAAGGCCGAGGCATTCCTAAAGAACAAGCCTTTTGACTTTGGCACTTATAAGGATATTTCTGGAAGCAAATCATTGAAGGAAATCCTTGATCCTATCCGAGATAATCTTGATTTTTTTCGTGCTTATATCGTTTCTAAAAGGACACTGGAACTTGAAGGACGTAAAATAGATACTGGAATCCTGCATGAAGATGCAGTTGAGATAGTAAATAAATATGATAAAGAATTCAGGACGTCATTTGAAGACCTAAAGAAATTCCAGGATTCAACTCTTGATTATTTAAAACAGTCCGGTCTTATTGATCAAAAATCCTACGATGCCATGAAAACGGCTAATGCTGATTATGTACCTTTCTATCGGGTAATGGAAAATCAAAAAGGATATGGTGTTGGGCGTGGTATTCAATCTTGGAATCCAATCAAAGGAATAAAGGGGTCATGGCGAGATATTCAAGATCCGCTTGAAAGTATTATAAAAAATACCTTCACTTATATCAATCTCGCTGAAAAAAACGCCGTAGGCCGTGCGCTTGTTGATTTAGCAAAGAATAAAGAAGGTCTTGGAAAATTTGTTGAGAAAATCCCAACACCAACACGCGGCATTGAAGTGAAACCGGAAGAACTCCAAAAATGGTTGAAAGAAATTGGTCTAGATGGCGAAATTGATCCAGCAAATATAGACAATCTCACGATATTCAGGCCAAACGCTTTTATGCCGAAAGATAACGTAATACAAGTCTGGGAAAATGGGAAAAGAGAACTATACCAAGTGCATCCTGATATAGCAAAAACATTTCAGGCTCTTGATTCAGAATCAGCCAATATGATCTTGAGGATATTAGCAAAGCCTGCTTCATGGCTTCGTGCCGGTGCAACACTTACCCCTGAATTTATCGCACGCAATCCCTTACGGGATCAATGGAGCTCTTTTATCTACTCGAAATATGGTTTTGTTCCTGTTTTCGATACTGCACGCGGCTTATTTGCGATGGCTAAAAAGGAAAATCTCTACTGGGAATGGAAAAAGAGCGGTGGAGATCATTCCATGTTGGTTTCAATGGATAGAGATTATTTACAAGATAACCTTGGAGAACTTCTTCAAAAATACCCGGTAGCAAATCTCGCAAAAAATCCGATAAATGCGCTTAGAATACTTTCTGAACTGGGAGAGGAAGGAACACGACTTGGTGAATTTGGTGCAGCAAGACGAAAACTCGGAGAAAGTAAAGAGGCTATTCAAGAAGCTGGTTTTTCATCTCGGGAGGTGACACTTGATTTCAACCGTATTGGGGCAAAAACAAAAGCTGTGAATGCCATTATAGCTTTTTGGAATGCTCAAGTTCAGGGCGGAGATAAGATGATCCGTGCCTTCAGAGATAATCCCATTGGAACTACTGTTCGTGTTGCAGCATCAATTACTTTACCTTCCGTTATTCTTGCAATCGCTAATCATGACGATCCTCGTTTAAAAGAAGTACCACAATGGCAAAAGGATTTATTTTGGATCATCCCTACTGATTCAGGAATCTGGAGGATCCCAAAACCGTTTGAACTTGGTATTATTTTTGGATCAATTCCGGAACGGATTACAAATTTTATCATTGATAACGATCCTAAATCTTTTGATAAAACAATAGAAACATTTACGCGTGGTTTCTCTCCTGGTATGATTCCAACGATTGCCACTCCAATTCTTGAGAACTGGGCAAATAAGTCATTTTTCTTTGACCGCTCTATTGTTTCTCGTAGTCGAGAAGAACTTCTTCCTCAATATCAATATGGGGAATATACCACTGAAACAGCAAAAGCATTAGGACGGCTTGTTGGATATTTTCCAGGAGTAGGTGATTCAAGCGCAGCATCGCCGGCATACATTGAAAATATTGTACGTGGATGGACAGGTGGTCTTGGTAAATATGCGTTGGACATTCTCGATTTTGGGATGAAATCAACTGGGATTACAGAGAAAGGTTATCAGGAACCGTCTAAAACAATAGCTGATATTCCTTTAATAAAAGCCTTTGCTGTTCGTTTCCCATCTTCAAACACAGCAAGTATAGAAAAATTCTATGATAATTATAAAAAAGCAAAAGAAGTTGAAAAAACATTTAAGGTTCTGATGGAAAAAGAGCAGAAACCACAAGAAGCTATTAAATTATGGCAAGAAATGGGTGGCGCTGATCTTGATGGTGTTCAAAAAGCTCTTGGTTCTATGAGAAATGCTATTGATCTTATCCATAAACATCCGGATATAAAACCTGAAGAAAAAAGACAACTTATTGATACAATATATTTACAAATGATTCAAATAGCAAAAACTGGTAATGAATTTTATGATTCGTTTGATGAAACGAGAAAAAGGGGAATAGAATGACTATCAATGCAACAATAATAAAACAGGTTTTCAATTGTAACGGGAGTCTTTATGAATTTGATTTTAGCTTTCCTATAAACGAAAGTGATGACTTGAAATTACAGGTAAGAGATGCAGA
>Ga0172380_10005419_pt1 | contig 15506 bp, 22 predicted proteins | sample Leawe162metaG_FD_119747 | JGI IMG/M metagenome (GOLD analysis project Ga0172380, IMG submission 119747) | Leachate microbial communities from a municipal landfill in Southern Ontario, Canada - Leachate well 162 metaG | ecosystem: Engineered > Solid waste > Landfill > Unclassified | place...
GCCATATGTTTTAAGATAGAACTTCATGAGCGAGATACCAGAATCGAACTGGCGCCCTTTGCTTGGGAAGCAAATGTACTGCCACTATACTAATCTCGCCTACAAAGCAATGTTAATGCATTTCCCTTCTTTTTTCAATATTGATAAAATGTGAGAGACGGTATATAATAGAAATATAATAATAAATATAAGAATATGAAAATACTCGAAAACAAGTTTTTTAATTTTCTCCTTTTCGTTCTAATTATAGTCGTCATCGGATATTTCATTGCTTCGATTGATGAAAAGTCGAGAGCATCTGAGGATAAGACAATAACCGTAAGCGGAATCGGCGAAGTTTACGCTTCCCCTGATGTCGGCTTAATAAATATTTCGGTTGTAACTGAAAATATCGATCTTGCCAAGGCGACTGACGATAATAGCAAAACAATGAATGGGATTACCAGTTTTCTTAAGGGAGAAGGAGGCATAGACCAGAAAGATATTAAAACAACCGGATATAATATAAATCCTCGCTACGAATATGAAATGAGGACTGGCAAGAGGAATTTAGCGGGATATGAGGTCAGCCAAAGCGTTAATATCAAGATTAGAGACTTGACCAAGGTTGGAAAAATTATTTCCGAATCAACAGCTTTAGGAGCTACCGATGTTGGAAGTCTTTCGTTCACGATTGATGATGACGAGCAGGTGAAACAAGAAGCTAGAGATTTGGCCATAAAAGACGCAAAAGACAAGGCACAAAAATTGGAAAAATCATTGGGGATAAAAATGGTAAGGATAGTTAACTTCTCGGAAGGTACCTATCCTGCTTATGATAGTTACTATGGAATGGGAGGTGCAGAAATAAAGGCGACTTCTTCGATAACTCCTCCGACGATACAAACCGGACAAAACAAGATAACTTCAAACGTATCGATAACTTATTCGATAAGATAAAGTAAATCCCCCGCAAGGGGGTTTTAATTTATTAATTTAGAAATAGATAATTGATATAAATATAAAAATATGAACTCATACAATTCCTCTTCAACAAAGCCATTGTATCGCGGAACTCAGGTTGTCTGGTACCTTTTGTCTTTTGTGGAAGTGATATTAGTTTTAAGATTCGCTTTAAAACTTTTTGGTGCTAACCCAGGAGCCGGGTTCGTTAGTTTTATTTACGCCATAACAACGATTCTTGTCGCTCCTTTTTTGAGCGTCTTCCGTATTACGCAAGTAATGGGAAGTGTTTTCGAATGGACCACCCTTTTGGCTATGTTAATTTATTGGCTCGTTGCTTTAGCCATAATTAAACTTTTATTGATTAGCAAGACGGTTTCTACGCCAGAAGCTGCGGATAAATTAAATAAAGAAGAAGATAAGTAAATAAATTTATGACAATTATTATTTGGATCGTTTTCGGTGGATTAGTAGGTCTAGTCGCCTCCATGATTATGGGTGGAGGGAACGGATTATTGATTGATATTATTCTCGGTATTGTTGGTGCATCGGTTGGTGGCTGGGTTATGGATTTTTTCGGTAAAAGCGGAGTAAGTGGTTTCAATATTTATAGTTTTTTAGTCGCACTGCTTGGAGCAATTATTTTAATTGCTATTGCCAGAGCCATTAGGGTTTAAATATATGATTAAGATATGGGTTTCTAATAATGGTCGTACTTAGAAACTGTTTTACTTCAAAATTTATTTTGTTTATTAATTTGTGAAGTAAAAATTTTAAGATTATTAATTTAAAAAATAAATTTATGGAAAAAAATTCTCAAATATGGATTTGGATAATAGTTATTCTTATTATCGCAGCAGGCATCTTCTTTTTCTTTGGAAATAAGCAAGAAGCTAATCCGATAACGCCAATAACGCAGGAGACAACAGAACCCGAGTCAGTCCAAGATGTTAATAACCAAGATACTATTGCTAAGGTCGTATCGCTTTCTTACGCTGACGCCTTGGTGCAATATGCGGATAGAAGAATTCAGCTTGATAAAACATGTCAGGCACATCCGAACAATGTAACCTACAAAGATAACACCGGTATTATGATTGACAACCGATCTCCAGAAACTCGCACCGTTAAGGTGGGGACAACTTTTACGATAAAACCATATGGATTTAAAATTATAGTTCTTCCCGATATTTATTTGAAATCAAAAACTATTTTAGTTGACTGTGATGGATCTCAGAACGTAGCAACAATTTTGATTCAAGAATAAAATCGAGGTTAAGTCTGATAACTCTCGGCCAGGTCCTTCTTTTAAAGCTTGAGTCTCAGGATAAAATAAAAAACACCAAAAGGTGTTTTTTATTTTAAACTCGGAAGATGGAATGAGTGTAATCTTTTTGATTTTAAAATCAATATTATTTTGAAATAAAAAAGGCGGAGGGTGGCTGCTACTTGTTAAGAATGCAGGTCTCCGCATTGCATCCGAGTGGACAAACGGTTATGTCGATTGTTTTAATCGGTTTTCCCGGACATACGCCGTGAATAGTGATTTTAAAGAATTCTATACAGGAAGCATTTCCTATGGGGCAAATCGTGCATTCCCTTAAACGTTTCAGTGTTTTCTCTCCGAAGTGTTCTCCTCCGTGAATTCTTCGGATGGATTCTTCGGCTGAACTGAAGGTATGCTGTCCTTTGTCCCATTTTTCAAATTTTTCCTGTAAAGGATTTTTTAGGACTGGTTTCTTTTTCGCCATACTCAACCTCTTTTTACTTGAGGTGCTTCTTTTTCGAATCCGCATTTTGGACAGACGAGAATTTTGAAGCTATCATCTTTGTAAACAAAGAATTCTCCACAGGAGCAACGATATGTCTCGTTGAGTTTTTTAAGCATAGCCATGTGGCCATACTTATCTTCGGGTGGTTCGGGAGGACGATTGCTCTTCAGGATGATAATCTCAATGCCACGTTTAACTTTATCAGTAAAGGAACTAATCATGTCAGAAACTCCTTTGCAGTAAAGGTATAATATATATTTAGAAAAGTCAATTGTGTTCTGACAAGCGGGACGAACTCGGAACCTTTTTAATATTAAATGACTTATTTTTTTCTTTTAGCCATATTGTCTAATAGATTCTCGGCTAATAAAGGATATTTTTCATCAAAAACCAAGGATCCATGGTTTGCCTTAGTAGAAATAAATGCATCTATATTCCCCTGATTAGCATTTTTTATAACCTCCTCCATAGGAAAAACTTTATCATTAGCTCCACAAACTAATCCCACTCCAACGCCTTGCTCTTTTAAATATTTTGTCATTTTAAAAAAGTCAATTTTAGTCATTGCTTTAATTTCTTTATGCGTAAGAGAAGGATTCATTAAAATGTGCTTTAAAATATCTTTTATAGATTTATTTAAATTAACATTGGGATTATTACTATTTTTCATTTCTTCGCGCCCCTCATCTATTGCAAACCTTTTAACCAAATCTAAATATGAATCTTTTCCTATCATTCCTGCCGAGGCAACGAAAATTATATTTCTAAATTTTTCTGGATAAAGACAGGCTGCAATAGCTAAATTTAATCCACCCTCAGAATGACCCACAGCATCAACTTTATCAATTCCCTCTTTATTGATAATATCTATAATCGCTAAAGCTTTTTGCATTTCTGCGGCTGGAATATCCCCCTCCTCCCCACTGTCTTTAAGTATCTCTTCCCTGGAAAAAACTGTTGATATTACATTTCTTCCTTCATTAGCTATTGTTGAAGTTATTGATTTGGGGACTTCTCTAGTTCCCCATCCAGGAGAAAAAAAGACTGGAACCTCATCTTTTGCTTTTTCTGAATTAACTTTTACAATTTCTTCATCTTTGGAAAATTCAAAATTATCTAAAAAAATATCTGCTTGTTCTCGAGCTTTTTTATAAGTTTTTTCTTCTATCTTTTCTGTTTCTTCAATATTTTCATTCTTTGGCTCTTCACTTTCTTGAGGTTGTTCAAAATTCATTTTTTTTATTACTTATTAATTTTAAAATCATTATATCACAAAACAAAAAACCGACAAAAGTTGGTCTTGAATTTGCTCGGGAGATGGAAAGAACTTGGAGCCTTTTTAACTTTAAATTGGGGGTAAAAGTATTAAATTAAACAAATAACCAGTGAAGACAATGCCTAAACCGACGATTAGAGCATAAATAACGATGAGCTTGGTTTTCATTATTTTTTTTAAGATTATGAACTCTGGTAGAGATAAGGCCGTAACGGCCATCATGAAAGATAAAGCTGTTCCCATTGCTACTCCTTTCTCGGTTAAAGCTCCAACTAAAGGAATCACTCCTGCAGTATTAGAATAAAGAGGAATTCCGATAAGTGTTGCTATCGGAACGGCAAACCAATTATTGCTACCTGCATACTTGGCTAAGAAATCAGTTGGAATATATCCGTGAATCCAAGCTCCGATTCCAACTCCTAACAGAACATACATCCAAACACTTTTAAATATGGCTACGGTATAATCATTTGCATAACTTATTCTTTCTTTAAAGTTTTTATCTTTTATTTCTTCCTTCTTACAATTGCAACTACTTTGCTCTTTGGGATTAATGATTAAATTTTCTATTTTTAATTTTTCAATAATTATTCCAGAGAAAATAGCTATTAATAATCCACTAATAATATATATGATTGCTATTTTAAATCCGAACATTCCCCACAACATGACTAAAGCAACTTCGTTAATCATCGGAGAAGCTACTAAAAAAGAAAAGGTTGCCCCCAACGGCACTCCAGCCTCAACGAATCCTAGAAATAATGGCACGGCCGAACAAGAACAAAAAGGAGTTATTATTCCCAGCAATGAAGCCAAAACGTTTCCCATGTATTTATTCTTTTTGGCTAAATACATTCTCACCTTTTCTGGAGCAAAATAGGTTCTAACGAAAGAGACTATAAAAATTATTACAATTAAAAGTATTAATATCTTAATTGAATCATAAATAAAAAAGTTAGCTGCTGAATAAAGAGGACTAAAAGTCTCTAATTTAGATGTCAATAAATCAGCAAGTATTTTTATGGGATAGAATATGTCCATTTGACCATTATACCACAAACAAAAAACCGACAAAAGTCGGTTTCTAAAGAGCTCGGTAAGTGGGACGAACTTGGAACCTTTTTAAGCCTATCTTATAATTAAATTACGTATTCTCCCATAAAAAGATGCTTATTGGGAGAATCTTTAAATCCTAAATTTTTAAAAAGTTTATAAGAAGATTCTTCGGCTTCTAAGCTTATTTGCATTTTTGAGTATTTTTTAATACATTTTTTAACCAATTCCGTTGCTATTCCTTTATTTTCGTATTTAGGGTTAATGGCTAAACCAAATATTAAAGCATGGGTTAAGTTATCGGTAACAACTCTCACGACACCGGCAAGCTCACTCTTGTCCCATGCACTAAAAACAGTATCTGAAATATTGTATGCCTTAGATATTAATAGACCGTGCTTCTTTTTGTCTTTAACCCTATTTGTCCAAGAAATAGACTCATAAAGATTGTATAATTTTTCTGGAGAAATCTTTTTGATAGTTTTATATGTAATCATATAATTATATTTATTATTTTTATGACTGCGTTAATTATATCATAAACAAAAACCGACTAACAGTCGGTCTTAATTTTGCTCGGGTGATAGGATTCGAACCTTAAATTATGTGTGCGTCTAATATGCGCCAATTGGAACCAAGTGATAGAAATGTTTAAATTATATAATAATAAAAAAAGTAGCGCATTGCGCTAGGTTTTGTTTGGTAGTGGTGGTGCTGGTTTTTCGAATCCACATTTAGGATCGGGGCAAATGAGAGTTTTAAAGCTATCATCTTTATAGACAAGAAAGTTTCCGCAAGGACAACGGTATGTATCATTGAGCTTTTTTAACATAGCTAAATGCCCATACTTATCTTCTTCCTGTCCTGGTGGGCATTTTACTTTAATGATATTAATTTCAACCTCATCTCCAGTTTTACCTGTAAAGGTACTGATTAGTCTATTTAATGATTTAAACACAAGAAAGACCTCCTTTCGGGTTAAAGATATTACATATTTCTAGAAAAGTCAATGTGCCCCTAATATTTTTTAATTGGAACCAAATAGCAATTTTTTTATTGGATTTTCAATTACCCTAGTTAACTGTTCCAAATCTTTTGAATCTGAAATAAAGATGCCCATATCGGGTTGGAGCGTATATAAAGTAATATGCGTAGGCTGATTTTCTAAGCTTAATTTATATTTTCTATTAAGAGTATCAAAGAATTTATCTATATTTGATACTTCACACATTAAGACAAGTGACTTCCTTTCATTTTGTGTTACAAGTCGGAATTCGTTGCTGTATTTTATTAATGAAACATCATTATCTTTTATAAAATTACAAAAATCTTTAATCACAAGATCTTCAAAATGAGGAATCGATATTTTTTGCTCTTCCATTATTTTTCCTATACAGACCAGGCTGATATGGAAATTGGACTTTGAAAGCATTTTAAATCCTTCAATTTCCAATTCCTCGGGCAGACTATTTAAAGAAACTGGCAACGTAATCGTTCCGTCCCTGAAAGTATACTTATTTCCGTTACATATATAACGTTCTATAGTAGACATACGTAGATAATAATAGATTAGTGCCCCAAACAGGACTCGAACCTGTGACCTTCAACTTAAAAGGTTGTTGCTCTACCAACTGAGCTATTGGGGCATATGAGGGATTAAAGTCCCTCTTTTTTTAATTCTTCAAGTAATTCTCTCTGTCTTCTGGTTATCTTTTCAGGTGTTTCAACATTTAATTGAATATATAAGTTTCCCCTGCCAATACCTGAAAAATGAGGAATGCCTCTTTTGGAAACTTTGAGGATTTTTCCTGATTCGGTACCGTTAGGAACGCTGACTATAATATTCTCTTTTTCTAGCGTAGGAATCTTTATCTTATCACCCAGTGTCGCTTGGGAAAAAGTAATATTTTGTTTGATATAAATATCGTCTCCGCTTCTTTCAAAAATTTTGTGCTGTTTAATTGCGATTCTGGCATATAAATCGCCGTCTTCGCCACCTCTCTTTCCAGCTTCACCTTTCCCTTTTACCTTAATTATCTGGTTATTGTCAACACCGGCCGGAATGTTTACCTTTATTTTTTCTTCCTTTCTTACTCTTCCCTCTCCGTGACAGACGTTACACGGTTTTTCCGGCTTAACTCCTTCTCCGTGGCATTCTGGACATATAACCTGCTGGCTGATGGTTCCAAAGATAGTTCTTCTTATTTGCTGCACTCTTCCTGCTCCTCTGCAAGTAAAGCATTCTTTTACGTTGGTTCCGGGTTCGGCTCCACTGCCCTCGCACCTTGAGCACTTAACATTCTTGGTTATAAATATTTCTTTTTCTTGATTGTGAAGAATTGATTCTAAGTCAAGTTCAAGCAAAACCTCAAGATTCTTGCCTTTTCTTACATCTTTCGGTTTCTTTCTTGACGTACCGAAACCCTCTCCAAACATTTCAAATATGTCTTCTATGCCCCCAAAACCTCCCATATTGCCCATGATATCTTCCCAGTTGATGTTCTGGTTAAATCCGCCCTGTTGCTGGCCTCCGGTAAAGGTGGTCCCGAATCGGTCATATTGGGCTCTCTTGTCTTTATCTGACAATGTTTGGTAGGCCTCGTTCACTTCTTTAAACTTAGCCTCATCCCCTCCCTTTTTATCGGGATGGTATTGATGGGCTAACTTATAGTAAGCCTTCTTAATGTCTTCGGACGAAGCGCCTTTTTCAACTCCCAGTATTTTGTAATAATCTTTTTGCATAAATGAATAAGAAAGGCAAAATCAAATGATTTTGCCATTCTTGATAATTCAATGAATTATTCCTTCTCTGTTTCAGCTTCGGGAGCGTCTTCGGGACCCTGTTCTTTCTTCGGTTCTTGGTTTTGATACATTTGTGCTCCGATCTTCTGAATGGCCTGTGAAAGCTCTTCCGTCTTTCTTTTTATCTCCTCCATATTATCACCATCTTTAACTTTTTTCAATTCTTCAATTTTGTCCTCAACCTCCTTTTTCAATTCGGCGGAAACTTTTTCTCCGGCGTCTTTCAGTGTTTTTTCGGACTGGTAAATTAAGTTCTCGGCAATATTTTTAGCCTCAATAACCTCTTTTTTCTTTTGGTCATCTGCTGCGTTTATTTCCGCATCTTTTTTCATTTTTTCTATCTCTTCTTTGGACAGTCCGATAGAGCCCTCGACCTTAATTGATTGAGATTTATTTGAAGCCTTATCAATTGCAGTAACGGTTAATATGCCGTTAGCATCAATATCGAATTTTACTTCAATTTGAGGAACACCCCTCGGAGATGGCGGTACGCCGTCCAAAATGAATTTTCCGAGCGACCTATTGTCTTTGGCCATTGATCTTTCTCCCTGCAAGACATTTATTTCAACCGATGTTTGATTGTCCGCAGCGGTAGAAAAGACTTGAGAGCCTGAGGTCGGGACGGTTGTATTTTTTGCAATCATCGGGGTGGAAACTCCTCCCAAGGTTTCGATTCCTAAAGATAAAGGTAAGACATCAAGCAATAGGACGCTTTTAATGTCTCCTTCTGGAGTCCTGCCCTCTTCCTTGGCAGTCAATATCTCAGCTTCAATGGCTGCTCCGATTGCAACCACTTCTTCTGGGTTAATAGATTTGTTAGGTTCCTTGCCGAAGAAGTTTTTAACAGCATCTCTGGCCGAAGGGATTAAGGTGGTTCCTCCGACTAAGATAATTTCATTAATTTCATTTTTATTCATCTTTATCTCCTCTATAGTCTTCTTCACCCTCTCAATAGACCTTTCAATCAAATCATTGGTCATTGAATCGAATTGCGCTCTTGATATTTTGTATTCCAAATGTTTCGGTCCATCGGCGTTGGAAGTGATGAAAGGAAGATTGATGTTTGTTTCCATTGAGCTTGACAATTCGGTTTTTGCTTTCTCAGCAGCCTCTTTCAATCTCTGCAATGCCAAAGCATCCTTACTTAAATCAATTCCATTGTCTTTTTTAAATTCCTTTAAAAGCCAGTCAATTATCCTTTGGTCAAAGTCGTTTCCTCCCAAATGGGCTTCTCCTCCGGTAGCCAACACCTCAACCGTGTCCGGAGAAATATCGAGAATAGTAACGTCGAACGTTCCTCCTCCGAAATCATATACTAAAATTTTACTGGCTTCTTTTTTACCGAAACCATAGGCCAAAGCAGCCGCTGTCGGTTCATTAATTACTCTCAAAACGTTTAATCCGGCAATTTCTCCGGCAGCTTTAGTCGCTTTCCTTTGCGAATCGTCAAAGTTAGCCGGACAGGTAATAACGACGTTCTTAATGTCTTCTCCCAGCTTATCCTTAGCATCGGCTTTAACCTTTTGTAAAATCATTGAAGATATTTCAATAGGATTATACCATTTGTCGCCCATTTTAACTTCGACTCCGCCATCAGCTCTTTCTTTAGTTTCGTAAGGAAGAAGCTTTAATTCTTTTTGTACTTCCGGGTCGGAAAATCTCCTGCCGATAAATCTTTTAACTCCGGAGATTGTATTTTTCGGATTAGTAATAGCTTGTCTCTGAGCGAGTATTCCCACTACTCTTTCTCCTCCTTTAGTTTGAGCGACTATTGAAGGTGTCAAAATAGAGCCTTCTCTGTTTTCAAGAGCTTTAGGCTCCCCGTTAACGATAGAAGCATATTTAGTGATAGCTGTGCCCAAATCAATTCCCATTATTTTTGCCATAGTTGTTTTTTTATTTTTATTCTTTAATGATATATCAATTATCACTCATCTGTCAAGAGTGATAAGCAGCTTATTTGCCAATTTTAACTTTAGCAGGTTTAATAACCTTATCTTCGAAAGAATACCCACTTTCAACTTCTTCAAATATCACTCCTGGTTCTTTTCCTTCTTCTTCTCCTACTGTTTCATGGAGATTAGGATCAAACTTCTTTCCTAATGATTCTATTTTTTTTAATCCCAAGCCTTTTAAAGAATCTTCCAGTTGTTTTTTAATCAATATTAATCCCTTAATATTATTATCCTCTTTTTCTTTTTCGGGGATTGCTTTTTCAGCAAGCTCAAAGCTGTCTAAAACGGGAATTAATTCGGAAAAAAGGCTTTCCTTGGCGATACAAAGAGTACCCTTTAATCTTTCAAATTCCTGCTTTTTGTAATTTAAGAAGTCTGCCTTTTCTCTCTGCCAGCCACCAAAATATTCATCTCTTTTCTTTAGAGCTTCTTCCAGTGTTTTTTTTAATTCCACAATATTTTCTTTCATATTAGTTCTTCCAATACTTTATTCAAAGCATTGATTAATTTTATATTTTTTTCATAGTCCATTCTTTTTGGTCCAAGGATAGTGATAAATGCATTTTGATTTGGCAGTTTACATTCAGAGCAGATAAGAGTTATGTTTTTACTTTTTGGAATTTTATTTTCTTCTCCTATATACACGCCGGTTTGTAGATTTTCGGTATTCTTTTCAAAGTTCTCCATGAAATTAACGAAGCTTGAAATAAAATCTTCATTTTTTGATTCAGGTTCTTTAAATATTTCATCCAAGCCTTCTTTTAAATCAAAACCTTCTTTTGAAAAATGCAGATTGACGAAACTTGAAGAATTGTCAGCTAAAAATTTGGCTATTTCCGAAGCCATTTGGAATTTACCTTGCATACCTCTAAGCATTTGCACTATTTCCTCTTCAAGCTTTTCTTCTCTTTTTTCTTTAAGGCTGTCGACAAATAAGCGGTAAGCTTTGTCGGTGGGAACTCTTCCAGCAGAAGTGTGAGGTTGTTCTAAAAATCCTTCCCTTATTAATATTTGAAATTCAATCCTTATAGCCGAAGGGCAAATACCGAAATCGTATTTTTCAGCTAAAAACTTAGAACTGACCGGCTCGGCGGTCTTTATATATTCTTTAACCAAGCTTTTGATTATTTGGGCTTGCCTTTCGCTAATCATATGGATTTAATATACCACATCTATTTTGGCAGTCAATACATTGGATTGATAATCGGCAGTAAAATAAAAAAATAGCGTCTATCGCAATTAATTTAAAAGAGGAGGAGCGAGTACGGCTCTAAGTGGGCGGTTAAGTTGCCCATGAAGGGTGTGAGCATGGTACTGCGCTCTTCCGAGGTGTCTAAGGCCACCGAAATGGGCTTGAACGTTCCCACCGATAGCCTAGTTTAATAATACATAAATATTATTAAATTAAGCTATCGATTCAATGCCTTTTAATCAATGTTCTAATTATCTATATATCACAACCTTAAAATTAGTCAAGATTCCAGATAGTACTTACTGATTGGTTTTAAATCGTTATCCAGTTCATAAACCAAAGGCACTCCTACCGGTATTTCTATCTTAGCGATTTCTTCTCCCGAAAGGCCTTCAATATTTTTAATCATCGCCCTAATGCTATTGCCGTGAGCCGAGATTATCACTTTTTTACCTTCTTTAACCGCTGGGATTATTTTTTCTTGCCAATAAGGCAGAAGCCTTTCTTCGGTATCTTTAAGGCTCTCAGTTAAAGGAACCTCGCCTTCTTTTATTTCTTCATACTTGAAGATGCCGTCTCCTGCTTCGGCCGGGGGTCTGGTATCGTAACTTCTTCTCCATAATTCAACTTGTTCCTTTCCTGATTTTTTCTCCACTTCATCTTTATTTTGTCCTTGAAGTGCGCCGTAATGTCTTTCATTCAATCTCCAAGATTTTTCTACGGGAATCGAGATATTCATTTCTTCTAAAATTAAATCGAGAGTATTGTATGCTCTCTGCAATACAGAAGTAAATCCTAAATCAAAAGAAAATCCTTTTTCTTTTAGAATTATTCCCGCTCTCTTTGCCTGCTCTATTCCTTTTTCTGACAAGGGCGCATCTATCCATCCAGTGAAGATGTTTTCTTTGTTCCAGACGCTTTCCCCATGTCTTATTATTACAATTTTATTCATAATTAGATATTATCATTATTTTCTTACCACCTCAACCTCGCCTTTTTCTAAAGAGATAATTTTTGAGGGCTCACCCTTTAGCGTCCCCCTGTCTAGATAGAAGTCTATTTTATCTGTGAAATATTTTTTAGCTTCCTCAATAGTCTTTGCAGGCTTTCCTCCTTCAATGTTTGCACTTGGAGCAACCAAAGGTCCCGAAACTTTCAAAAATTCAATCAGGCTTCTATTTTTCGGTAGCCTAAAAGCTAAACTTTTTTTGCCTCTGTGCAAATAATCAAACCTTTCAACCGAAACAATTATACTTACTTTTCCCGGCCAGTATTTATTTGTAATCTTTTTATCTATTTTAACGCTGAATAAACTAAGGTCTTTTATTGAAGAGATAAGAATTATCATAGGTTTTTTCAAATTTCTTTTCCTTATCTCATACAACCTTTCAACGCTTTTTTTATTGAAAGCCGAACAGACTATTCCGTAGATAGTATCGGTGGGAATAACGGCTATTTTTCCGTTTTTTATTTCTTTTCCTAGAAGTTTTATTTCTTTGTTCATTTTATTATCTAAATAATCTCAAAGAGTTTAAAATAGGAATGAAATCGGTGCCGAAATTATAGGTGGCTGCGCTGGCAGGAATTAAAGCACCGCTGAAAACAAGTATAAATCCGAAGTCGGATTTAAAAGCGTGGTCAACATTTTAATCGTCGTCGTCTTTCCCGCTCCGTTAGGTCCCAAGAAGGCAAAAATTTTTCCTTCTTTTACATTAAAAGATATATTGTTTACGGCGACAAAATTTTTAAAACTTTTGTTTAGATCTTTAACTTCTATGATGTTCATCTATTTTGTTATACAATCTTGATATGTTGTTTGTCCACTTTCTTCAATAAAAGCACCATTGCCCTTGTTCCAGAAGATAAAATTTTCGCTACTGGTTGCATAACGAGCTCCCGAACCGGAAATGGTTTGGGAAAGGGTTAATTCCCTTCCGTCGCTTAATTTAAGCTTAACTTGGTTTTTCGTAAATTCGGCGTAGATTGCTTTACTGTTAGGGCAGGCAAAAACTGCCGTATTTATGACTTGTGCTCGCATTTCATATTCTTCGACTATACAATTCAAGCCTTCGATTCTTTGCCCGAGATAGTATCCTAAAAAGAACGTGCCGACGTAGATAATAATAGCCAAGAGTTTGGAATACCAAGTTACTTTACGCAATTCTATTTTCATATTTTTAATTTATAATTATGTCCTAATTTTACCATTCTCGCATTTTAAAAACAAGCGTTTTACAAAGATAAAGTTTGGAGGTATTGTATAGGTAATATGAAAGAACAAAAGAAGTTGCCGGGAATAGGCGTCTGGCCAAAGTATTATGCGAGTCAATTAATCCTCAATCGGGAGCCTACTTCAACTGTTGCTATAACTACTGGATGGACCAAAAAGGAAGATGTCTGGAAAATTCTCTCTAAAGAATCAAAAGAGAAGGTTTTAAGTATCGGCCAGTTGTATTCCAAGGAAGGGATCAATTTCATAATCAGGAATTTATTTCTAAATCCCAGTATTAATTTTTTAATCATTACAGGGAGAGACCTTTCTGGAAGCTTAAAAGAGTTCAAGAGTTTTTTGTCTGGAGAGAAAAAAGATTTCATTCATGAAGAAATTCCTGAAGAGAGAATTAAAGAGTTTGTCGAATATTTTTCAAAAAACCATCTTATCATCGATGTTTCCGAAGTCGAAAATGCTTTAAAGGTTTTAAATACTTCCAAGCTTCCTCAAAATTGGACCAAAGAGCCGATTGATTTTCCAGACCATTCGGCGACCGATGCAACCACCTTTCCTTCCGAAAAAGTCGGATTCAGGATTGAAGGAAAAAAAGTGGCTGATGTCTGGCTTAAGGTTTTGGACAGGATTATGAAATTCGGGCATGAGAAAATGAGTCAGTACGGAGAAAAGCAGAGAGAGCTAGTTGATATTATAACCGTCATTACCAAAGACGATCCGGACGAACCGCATCTCCCCTCCTATCTTTATTTCAACAAAGAAGATTTGATTAACTATTATCCGCAGATGATGACCGATAGTGTTTTTGAGGGTGTTGAGTATACTTACGGCAGCAGGTTGAGAAATCATGATGGAATAAATCAGATAGAAGCTATAATCGAGGAGTTGAGAATAGAAAACTATTCCCGCAGAGCTGTTGCTTTCACTTGGAACGTGCAGAAGGATTGTAAGAATTCAAAATCACCATGTCTTGATTTGGTTCAAGCCTTGGTTCAGGACAATATTCTTTATTTTACGGCGTATTTTCGTTCCAATGATATGTATAGAGCCTGGCCGCAAAATGCTTACGGCCTTTTAAAGATTCAAAAAGAAGTGGCCGAAACTCTCGGCTTACTAATCGGAAAGATGGTTATTATTTCTTGTTCGGCCCATATCTACGAGAGGGATTTTTTAGAAACTCAGAAAATGATAGAAAAAAACAAGCCGGGGCTTGAGTGCGAAATTGATCCGCGAGGAAATTTTGTGATTGAAATTAAAGACGAAGAAATAGTAGTTAAGCACGTTGACGATGAGGGAGTCTTTCTCCAGGAATTCAGAGGCAAAAACGCGAGAGAGTTGAGAGATAAAATTAGTAGGTTTGTGAGTGACACAACTCACGGCATATATTTAGGTTCCGAGTTGTATAGAGCAGAACAGGCTTTAATTAATAAGACGGAATTTATTCAGGACTCCGAAGTTTAGATTTTCCCGTGAGCGAATAATCTTTCTTTATTTTTAAACTCCATTTTTTTAGCAACAAAAATGGCTAATTCGGCTATTCCGAAAAACAAGAAGGTATACATTAAGTCACCGGCAAAATTATTTTTAACAAAAGGTAATCCTTCAGCATAGCAAGTCAAGAGCCCAGAAAAAGTATGAGGATACCAGTTGGCAAACTGCCAAACAGCCCAGTTAGTTATTAAAAAGAAAGAAGTTGTTCCGAGTAAGCTAGTCGGAAGAGCGATAAACCATTTTTGTTTTTTAATTATTATTCCCAATAAAACAACAAGAGCGAAAGAAAGATAGACGCTGGCTAATAATTGCCATTGATAGAATCCCAGCATCCAATCGCTTAAAAGCATGATTGTCATAGGGACTGCGAAAGCAATCCTTTTGTCTTTAAAATAATATCCGCTGAAAAGCGCTATTGCCCCGATAGCGGTAAAATTCATAGGATGAGGCATGAAGCGAGTCATGAAACCAATAATAATTAATATATAGTAAATCATATTAGTTTTTTCTGAGGATTTTTATTTTGAATATACTTATAAATTATTTCGACAAATTCTTTGGCATTTTTAAAGGCTTGTTCTGTTTCGGTTTTTGAGACCAACAACTCTGGTTCGTCATAAGTAAAGCGATTACGCTTTTTTCTCATTCTATCAAAATATCTAATAATTTCCGAATCATTCTTTCCTTCTTTAATTAATCCTTTTCGTTTATACGATTCTATAAAATCTTTCATGCCAATTCTATGATTTTATTGTTTAAAACATTTTTGACAAAAGAATTATTTTTTTTCTTTTCA
>Ga0172380_10005420_pt1 | contig 15505 bp, 10 predicted proteins | sample Leawe162metaG_FD_119747 | JGI IMG/M metagenome (GOLD analysis project Ga0172380, IMG submission 119747) | Leachate microbial communities from a municipal landfill in Southern Ontario, Canada - Leachate well 162 metaG | ecosystem: Engineered > Solid waste > Landfill > Unclassified | place...
GAGCAAGTGAGCGAAGCGAACGCGTCGAAATCAAAATCAGAATGCCCTTCGACAATGCTCAGGGCATTCGACGCTTAACTATATGGCCTGCCATGAGCAAGTGAGCGAAGCGAACGCGTCGAATGGAGGCGGGGGGATTTGAACCCCCGTCCGCTTGAGCGTCGCACCAGCTTCTACGCGCGTGTTCTGTCTTTGATTTATTCGTCCAGGCACGGGCCGGCAGACAGGCTTTGCCTTGACCAGCGTCCAGCGTGAATTTCATTCCAACGCCCGGTCGCTCGGCGGAGGAACTAACCCGCTATCGTCGCCTTGTCCGTCCAGCAGGTGGTCGACGGCAAGACGTCACGGCATTAAGCCGCGAGGGCTAATTCTTGATTAGCGTTTATCTTGTCTTTCCCGGAGGTTTAACGAGGCCAACCGGGGTCCTCGGCGCGCGACTGGTGTTTCAACTCCCGCGTCGAAACCTGTCGCCCCCATTGTGCGAAGACAAAGTGGAAGCCAAGCATAGCGCAAACCCGGAAAAATGCAACCCTGCCTGCATTTTTTTCTCCGGAAAATCAATCCGACGGCGCTTCGTCGCTCCCGGGCTTTTTTTCAATTGTTTCCATGAGCTCCCGGGTGCATTCCGGGCAGAGGCCGTGGGTGAAGGTGAGCAGGGAGCGCTCGCCGATGTATTCCTCCATTTTCTGCCAGACGGTTTCGTTGAGCCTGACGCGGTGGCACTGGGCGCACACGGAAATCAAATTCTTCACCACCCGCTGCTGCTGGATGAAGGTGTTACCGACGGTTACTATGGCCGCCACAATAACGAAAGCCGTGAGTATAAAGCCCCTGAACAGGTTGGCCTCGGAAGGCTTTGCGTCAAAAACCAGTCCGGCCCAGTCCCGGAGTTCATTTACCCACACCAGCAGAACCAGGGCAAAGAACGTAAGCATCTGCCACATAGCAATATAGGCAAATGGGTCCTTGGGCATCCTGGCGTGTTTATGTTTTTTTTTAGTTTTCACGGCGCAACCAGGCCAGGCAATGTAAATGATTGATTTATATTTTACTTATACTATAAAAGCAGGCGAATGTCAATTTCAAATACCAGCACATTCACCGCAGCCGGGGAAAAGATGGAACAGAACGCCAGGGATTTTGTTTGCGGGATTATTTTCGACATGGACGGGGTTTTGTGCGACTCGGAAGCCTTCATCTACGAGGCCGCGCGGCAGATGTTCAGGGAGCGGCACGGGCTGGACTTGCGGCGCGAGGAGTTCAGCCCCTTCATCGGCACCGGCGAAGACCGCTTCCTGGGCGGTCCGGCCGAAAAGCGCGGCGTGCGGGTTAACCTGCCTTCCGACAAGGACCGCACCTACGAGATTTACCTTGAAATCATCAGGGGGAAGCTGAAGCCGCTGGCGGGCGCGGCTGAATTCATCCATGAGTGCCGCGCGCGGGGCTTGAAGCTGGCCGTGGCCACCAGCGCCGACCGCGTTAAAATGAACGGCAATCTCAATGAGACCGGCCTGTCTCCCGGGCTTTTTGATGCGCTCATTTGCGGGAACGAAGCCGCCCGTAAAAAACCGCACCCGGAAATTTTCCTGCTCGCGGCCGCAAAATTGGGGCTATTGCCGGCAAAATGCCTTGTCATCGAAGACGCGCCGAACGGCATCCGGGCGGCCAGGGCGGCCGGGATGCGCGCCCTCGGGCTGACGACGAGTTTCAAGGCCGCCATTCTCGAAGAGGCCGGCGCAGCCTGGACCGCCCCGGACCTTGCACATCTGCCGCCGTCATTTTACGGTCAAATTTGTTTTAAGCGAAAGGATACAAAATGCCGCTCACAGACATGCCAGTTAAAAAATTAAGGAAATACCGCGGCCGAAACCCCAGGCCGGGGGATTTCGACCTTTATTGGGCGCGCGCCCTGCGCGAGATGCGCTCCACCAGCCCCGAATTAGAGCTGGTCCCGAGCTCCTTCCAGGCCGCCGGCGCAGAGTGCTTTGATATGTATTTCACCGGCGTGAAGGATGCCCGCATCCACGCCAAGTACCTGCGGCCGAAGGCTTCCAAAAAGCCGCACCCGGCAATCATCATATTTCATGGCTATGCCGGCAGCGCGGGCGAATGGAGCGACAAGCTGAATTACGTGGCGCTTGGGTATTCGGTGGCGGCCATGGACTGCCGCGGGCAGGGCGGGCGCTCCGAGGACAGGGGCGGGATCAGGGGGCCGACCCTGAGGGGGCATATCATCCGCGGCCTGGAAGATTCCCCCGAAAACCTCCTCTTCCGTCAGATCTTCCTGGACGCCGCCCAGCTGGCGGGCATTGTGATGTCCATGCCGGAAGTTGATGCGCGCCGGGTCGGGACGACGGGCGGATCCCAGGGCGGGGGCCTGAGCCTGGCCTGCGCCGCACTGGAGCCGCGCGTCAAGAGGGCGGTCTCCCATTTTCCATTCCTGTGCGATTACCAGCGGGTATGGGAAATGGACCTGGCCCAGAACGCCTACGAGGAGCTGAAAAATTTCTTCCGCCAGTTTGACCCGCGCCACGAGCGGCAGGAAGAAATATTCAACCGGCTGGGCTACATCGACGTCCAGCACCTGGCCGGCCGCATCCGGGCGGAGACGCTGATGGTTACAAACCTGATGGACACCATCTGCCCGCCCTCGACCCAGTTTGCCGCCTTCAACAGGATCAGGGCGCGGAAAAAAATGATCATCTGCCCCGACTTCGGCCACGAGGCCGCCCCGGGCAGCGTGGACAGCGCGTTCAGTTTCCTGGCCGGATTGTGATCAGGCGGCAACGCCGGCCATGAGTTTTAGAATATTGGCCTGGCTGGCCTCGGCGCGGCCCAGCTCCCCGGCCAGGCGGCCGTCGCGCATGACCAGCACGCGGTCGGAAAGGTTGATGACTTCCGGCAGCTCGCTCGATATGAGCAATATGGCGCTGCCGGACCGGGCCAGCTCGTCGATCAGCGCGTGGATTTCGGCCTTGGCGCCGACATCCACGCCGCGCGTGGGCTCATCCACGATGAGAACCCTGCAGTTTGCCGCCAGCCAGCGGGCAATCACCAGCTTCTGCTGGTTTCCGCCGGAAAGCGAGGCGGCCAGAGTGTTGACGTTAGGCGCGCGCACCTTGAGGCGCCTGAAAAAATCCCCGACCTGCTCGCATTCCCTTTTAAAGCTGATCCATCCCAGCGGGGCAATTTTCCGCAGCGTGGCCAGGGATATGTTTTCGCGCGCCGTCATGCCCAGCACCAGCCCGCAGCGCTTGCGGTCCTCGGGCACGAGCCCGATGCCGCTGAGCATGGCCTGGCCGGGCGCCCTTATGGACTGTTTCAGCCCGCCGACATAGACGGCGCCGCGCGCGCAGGGATCCAGGCCGAAGATGGCCCGGGCCACTTCCGTGCGCCCGGCGCCGACCAGGCCCGCCATGCCGACGATTTCGCCGGCCCGGATGCTGAATGAAACGGAGCTGAACTTGCCCGGGCTTGAAAAATTTTCAACGCGCAGGAGCTCGTCCCCGGGCGTTCCGCCCCCTTTGCGGGAGAAAAAAGCTTCGACCGGGCGGCCGATCATCATTTCCACGAGCTTCTTTTCATTCAGTTCCCCGATGGGCCTGGTATCAACGAGGCGGCCGTCGCGCAGGACGGTGACGGTGTCGCACAGCTCGAAGATTTCCTCCAGCCGGTGGGAAACATAGATGGACGTTATGCCGCGGGAGCGCAGGTCCTTGACCAGCCCGAAGAGACGCCGCGCCTCGACCTGCGAAAGGCTGCTGGTGGGCTCGTCGAAAATGATAACCCGCGCCCCGCCGGCCACCGCGCCGGCTATCTGGACCATCTGCTGGCGTCCCACCGAAAGCTCAGCCATGATGGCGTCGGGGTTGATTTCGGCGCCGATGGCCGCGAGCGCGTGCTGCGCGCGCGCGCGCAGCTCTGAGCGCGAAACGAAGGCAAGCCTGCCGGGCAGGCTGCCCAGGCAAAGGTTTTCGGCCACGGAAAGGTTTTCGCAGAAGGCCAGCTCCTGGTGGACGATGCCGATCCCTGCCAGGAAGGCGTCGCGCGGATTGCGGAAGGATACGGGCTTTCCGTCGAAAATAATCCGGCCTTCGTCGGGCTGGTACAGCCCGGCCAGGATTTTACCGAGCGTGCTTTTGCCGGCGCCGTTTTCGCCCATGAGCGCGTGGCACGCGCCGCGCCGGATGTCAAGGCTCACGGTTTGCAGCGCCTGCACTCCCGGAAAGCGCTTGCTGATGGCCTCGAAGCGGATAATAGTTGTGTCCTGGTCCATAATGGCAAAGAAGTGTTATTATGTCAGCGCTTGGAAAAGAAACGTTCAACATCCAACGCTCAACTTCCAACTTTGAAACGAAGATAACTTTTATTTGTTGAATGTTGAAAGTTTAACGTTCAACGTTTCCATTCAATCATTCAGGTAGTTTCAGATATTCCTCCGGCACGTCGCTGAAGCCCCATTCCTTCAGCTGCCGCGCCCAGCTCCCGAGGTTTTTTTCTGAAACCCGCACCAGCTCCATTTCGTTGATGACCGGCACTTCCTTGCCGAGGCACAGCTTGTCCACTATTTTTTCGACGGACACATAGCCCCACTTGAAGCAGGGCTGGGCGAGCAGAACCGGGGCGATGCCCCTGGATATGTAGGGCAGCTCGGCGGGCAGGGCGTCCACGGCCACCACCTTGACCTTGTCGGGGTTCAGGTCGGTCAGGAGTGTTTTTGTGAATAGCGGCCAGCCGCCGATCATGGCCCAGGCGTTGATTTGCGGGTAGGCGTTCATGACCCGGACCACCTCGGCCGCAGCATCCTGCGGGGTTTCGATGTGGTAGAAGGTCCCGACCACCTTTACTCCCGGGTATTTTGCGGCTTCTTTCGCCACGCCCTCGGCCCGCTTGCGCAAATTGGGCGCGTTCTGGTTGCCGGCCAGGATGGCCACGTTGCCCTTCTCGCCGATGACTTTTGCCAGCTCGGTCATCACCATTTCCCCGGCCTTGGAGTCGTCCACGCCGTAGAATGCGAACCTTTTTGATTTCGGGGCGTCGCTGTCGAAGGTCATCACCTGCACGCCGCGGCCGACGGCGTCGTTGATGGCGCCGGTTACCTTGGCGGCGTCGGAGCAGGATATGAGGATGGCGTCGGCGCCCTCGTTCACGGCCTGGGCTATGCGCTGGGCCTGCACCTGGCCGTCCTCGGTGGGCGGGGTGCGCCAGTCGATGGTCACCTGGAGGTTGTGTTTGGCCGAAAGTTCCTTCGCGGCGGCTTCCGCGCCGCTGCGCGCGCTCAAGAACACCGGGTTGGTGGAGCTTTTTCCGATCAGTGCGATTTTGATTTTTTTCCGGGCGGCCTCCTGGGCGTGCGCGATGCCGGCGGCGATGAAGGTTCCGGCCAACAATGCGGCTATGAACCAATGAGCTATATTGTTTCGCATGCTACTATCCTTTCCGAGAATTACAGAAACATTCAACTCTCAACGCTCAACTCCCAACCTTGAATTTAAACAAAAATTTCTTCTTCGTTGAATGTTGGACGTTGAACGTTCAATGTTTCCTCAGTTCTTTTCTTTTTCTTCTTCCTTGACCCGGGCCGATTCCATCAGGATGCGCCTGGCCGTCAGGTTTGCGTTGAGCCGGTCCATGACCACGGCCACGATGATGGCGCAGCCGATGATGATCCACTCGTAATTCTGGTCCAGGTGCAGGGTGCGGATGGACTGGCGGATGAGGATGATCAATATTGCGCCCAGCATCGCGCTCAGCGCGCTGCCTTTTCCCCCTGTGAGGCTGGCTCCGCCGACCACGGCGGAGGCGATCACGTAAAGCTCGTAGCCGGTGGCGTCAGCGCATGAGGCCGAGCCGTAGTAACTTGTGCCGACAAAGGCCGCGATGCCGGCGGTGAGCCCGGAGATAAGGTACACCCCCAGCAGCACCCGGTTGAGCCTGAGCCCCGCGTAGCGGCTGGCCTCGGCATTGCCGCCGACGGCGTAGACGTACCTGCCCATGACGGTCTTGGACAGGTAAACGACTCCCAGGATCATCACCGCGAGCATGATGAGCATCGGCACCGGGTAGAGCGCGGGCCCCAGGAACTGGGCCTTTGTGACGGCCGTGAGGGAATCGGGCACGAGGATGCTTTCGGCCTTGCTGGCCACGAAGGCGATCCCGCGGAAAATCCACATTGTACCGAGGGTGATGATGAACGGGTGCACCTTCAGCCCGGTGATCATGAAGCCGTTGAGCAGCCCGCAGGCAATGCCGACGCCGAGGGATATGGCCAGCCCGAGGGCAAGAGTCGCGGCGGGCGGCATGGCGCCGGCCGAGCGCAGGAACATGGCCATGGCGATCCCGGAGAGGGCGTAAATGGAGCCTACCGAAAGGTCAATGCCCCCGGATATGATGACCACGGTGGCCCCGATGGCCATGATGGCGAAGAAGCTGGCATCGGTGGCAGTCTGCATGAGGGTGTAGGAGTTGAGGAAATTGTTGACGGTCCTGCCGGTCAGGTGATCGGCGTGCGACCCGGCGAAGAGCGAAAGGATGAACCCGATGGCCAGGATGATGATCACCAGCCCCGACTGCTGGGAGTTGAAGACGCGGTTCAAAACTTTATTGAGATTATTCATTGTGATTTTCAGCAGGAATGATATTTTTCATGCCGCAGCATGCACATATGCTGCAAAGTTAAACTTTTTTCATACAAATGCAATTTTTAAGCGGAGAATTTTTATGCCGGCCGCTGATATTTTGGCCGGTTCTGCTTTTTTTCTGCCGGGTGCTTTGCGCGCCCGCGGAAGGCGGCGCTACGAACGAGGTTGACGCGCTCCGGCAGGAACTGCGGCAGATGCGGCAAAAGCATCAAGAGGAAATTGACCGCCTTGAGAAGCGGATCGTCGAGCTGGAGAAATACGGCGCCGACAGGATGCACCTTTCCGACGAAGGCATTGAAGCCCTGGATGACATGCAGAGGGCGAAGGAAAAGGGAGAAGTAGAAACATATTACGACCGGACCGCGCTGGAAGCCTACCGGGAAACTTTGCCCGAAAGCGCCCGCAAGCTGGAGGACAACACATCCGGCAAACTGTTTGACTACCTGGCCAAGGGCTTTGAGTGGCATTCCTACTTCCGGGCCGGCTACGGCGTCAACAGCAAGGGCGGTCACATGGAGGCTTTCCAGGCCCCGGGTGCGCCGGCCAAGTACCGGCTGGGCAACGAGCAGGAATCGTATTTCGAGGCCAATTTCATACAGAAAAACTGGAATCCGAACGACAAGGGTCCGACGATCCGCACGGAGTTCCTGCCGGCTTTCCAGACCCAGTCCGGCAAGACCTGGGACGAGGAAAACAAGCTGGTCATGCGCCAGATGTTCGCCTCGATGGGCAATTTTCTGGAAAGCAATCCCTCCGCCAAGGTCTGGGCGGGCGAGCGGTTTTACCGCCTTCCTGAGCTTAACCTGAACGATTTCTGGTGGTATGACATGAGCGGCTACGGGGGAGGCCTGGAGGACATTGACCTCGGGGGGGGGCGCCTGCACATCGCCTACATCGGCTATTCCGAGGCGGCTTCCAGCTTCTGGAACAGCAACAACAAGAACGCCTACAATTACATCACCCAGAACGGCCGCCTGGCCAAAAACAACCTCAATATCAGGTTTTCGGATTTATCGGCCGGCGCCGACAAGCTTTCCGCCTGGGTTAATGGCGGCTACATGCAGGGCGGCACCACCACTAACACAAGCGGCGCTTCCTGGGATTATCCCTCCCAGTTCGGCATCGACTGCGGCGTCATGCACCAGCTCAAGTACAAGAACATGGCCAACCAGGCCGCGCTGCAGTACGGCTACGGGTGCAACAGCTCGCTCGCCGCCGGCGGCAACAACCCGCCCGACAGCGACAACTCTCACGCCTGTATTTTCCGGGCCACCGACATGTACACCCACCAGTACACCAGGCGCTTCTGCATCGAGGTTGACGGCGCGGCGCAGTACTCGCACAACGGCGCCGACAGCGGGGCGGACCAGACCTGGCTCAGCATGGGCATGCGCCCCATCTACCATTTTCACAAGTACATCGGCATCGAGCTTGAGCCGGGCATTGACTACGTCAACAACCGCCAGTATGACCTGAGCTCATACCTGCTGAAGATAACCGCAGCATTGCGCATTGCGCCCGCGGCCACCCAGGACAGCCGGCCTGAATTCAGGCTTTTCTGCACCTATGCCCAGTGGGGACAGGACTTCGAAGGCAACCCGGCCATGGGCGGCACGGCCTTCCTTGACCGCCGCAGCGGCGTCAACATGGGCGTGCAGGTGGAACACTGGTTTTAGAAGGAAAGCTCCGGCGCAACCTTTTTAATTTTCGCTTCAGCCAGTGCTTGAAGTCGTAGTAGTGGAACGGGATATCCATCCAGGGCCGGTAGCGCCAGCCCGAAAGCGCCATGTATTTGCCTATTAATTCCTTCCGGCCCTTCCATTCCAGGGGGTGGCAGAGGCGCATCAGGTCGCAAAGCCTTTCGCGCAAACCGATGCCTGCTTCCCTGAATACCGCCCGGGCGGTGTCTATCAGCGCGAATTCAAGTTCACTTTTTTTGCCGGCCTGGAAAAGAAGGTTGCCGGCCGAGAGATCCCGGAAATAAACCCCGCGGTCGTGCATTTTTGTCAGGAATATCGCGGTTTTACTGTAAAAATCATCTTGGGCCAGGCCTTCAAATTCCTGCGCGCCGCGGCTGAAAGCTGTAAAAGCATCCCGGGCCGAAAAGCCGCCCGCAAACTCATCGCAGACGTACCAGCTTTCGCATGCGAGCATCCCGGCTGGATTATGCAAAAAAGCCACCGGGAGCGGGGTGGCGATGCCCCTCCGCAGCAGCTCCTGGGCGCCGTTCCAGCTGCGCAGGGCCTTGTCGCCTTTTTTTCGCCGGAGGAAGCGCCGGATGCGGCCGGGGGGCCGGAAGAGCTTGACGACAACTTTTGAGCCGCGGCCCGGCGGGGCTACAAGCCAGACCCGGTTGCGGGCGTCGCGTAGCAAATTGGTTCCGGGCGAGGCGATTGCGTTAAGGACGCTCTCTTTGCACCCTGCCAGGCAGATTCCCGCAAGCTCCCCGCAGGCGACAAAATCGTAATCCGATCCGCCCCCCCCTGCAAATTTTATGCCGCAAAGAGAATCGCCGGGCTGGGCGGGATAGACCCGGCCCGCCGGTGTTCCGGAGGCAGAAGCAGCAGCCTGTCCCGCGCTGACTTCAGGAATTCCAGGCCATTCAATATACACCGGGCTTTCGGAAATCATTGCCGGCGGAAGGCCTGGCTTGGCGCCGTCGCGTGAAAAAAACACGGCTTTTCCCAGAGCTTCCGCCGGATAACATTCACGGACCAGGGCGCGCCGGCCGTTCATGGTCCAGGCGACGTGCCGCCGGCCCGCGGACGATGAAAATTCATGAATTTCCAGGCCGCGCCCATGGCTGATTTGCCGGACATAAACCGTGCCGGCCAGGAATCGGCGGGCGGCCTGCATTGCGTAAAAGGCCGGCCTGATGCGATAGTTTTTCACCTGCCCGCGCGCCTGGCCGTAGAAAGTGACGTGGGGTAGTTCGGGAAACTCGGCGGTGCCATCGTCAATCAACCCCTCGCGCTGGCCGATGAGCGGCCCCCAGTAGACCTGCTCCAGCGCCCCGGAGGCGGCCGCCAGGCAGCAGTAGCGCGCCAGGTAATCGGCCTGTTTTTGCTCCGTTTTTTCATGGAGCCGCGCGATCCGGCGCAGGCTCCATGAGACGTGCGGGCACGAGGTTGAGCTCACGCCGAAGGCGAGGGCGATTTCGCGCAGAACCCGCGCCTTGCGGACCAGGTTGAACCGCAAAAACCCGGCCAGGCGCCTGCCGGCTATTTTCTGATCGTAGCTTTCAGGCTCCGTCGCGCGTTCGGCAAAAAGGTTGTCGGTGTGGACGTCAGGCAGGAGACCATTCCTGTTCATCTCGTTGAGCAGGGCGATGTTGAAAAATGGCTCGAAATCGGTCACGTTCGGTCCGGCCAGGCGGCAGTTCCTGGCGGCGGCCACTTCGCGGGCGATTTTCCAGGCCGCGATAAAGCCTGGGATGGAATAACCCGCCCACTTGCGCCGGTTGACGGTTGAGCCTATTTCAACGAGCTTTATGTCCGGACCGTAGGCAGTGAGGGTTTCGGCCGCAAACACCCGCCACTTTTCCATGGCATCCCCGCTTGAAGGCATTTGAGCGGCCTCGGCAAAAGGCTGGACCAGGTGCAGGCATATGTTGAATTTTTCGGCAATCAGCCGCCGCAGGAATTTTTCGCCGTATTGCCCCCGGCTGTGGTATGAAAAGTCAACCCGCACGGACTTCAGGCCAAGCTCCTTCAATTTCTCAACTATGTAATCTTCCCCGGCCGGGTCCCCGCTGCCGGCAGCGCAGATACCGAAAAAGTCCGGGCTGACCTCATGTTCGCCGGCTGGGCGGCCGGTTTCATCGGTCCGCCACTGCCCTGAAAAGGCGAATTTGAGCTGGGCGGGTGCGGAACGTAAAAAGACAAAAAGATTTTGCCAGAATGGTCGCATTCGCATAGGATATTACATTAAGCGCTTGTTTTGGAAGAAAAAAGAAAATGAGTGAAAGGCAGGCCGGGTGCGTCCCCGCACCGCCGGTATGAAGAAAGAGGTAGGGCGAGTGCGTCCCCGCACCGCCGGGACAGGAGATATGACGGCGGGGCCGGATGCCCACGCCCTACCGGGCAGGGAACATGACGGCGCGGCAGGGATGCCGCCGCCCTACCGGGAAGGAAACAGAACGGCGCGGCAGGGATGCCGCTGCCCTACCAGGCAGGACATAATGAACAACACACAACATAATCCAATCCGGCTCCCTGAATGGAAACGCCTTGCGGCTCACTGCCGGGAGATGAAGCCGGTTCACATGCGCGACCTGTTCGCGCGCGACAGGCGCCGGGCGGAAAAATTCACCGCCAGCGCCGGAAACATTTACCTCGATTATTCCAAAAACAGGGTTACGGCTGAAACCATGCGCCTTTTATTCGCCCTGGCGCGCCGCTGCGGGCTGGCCGGGGCGCGCGCGGCCATGTTCAGCGGCGAGGCGATCAACCGCACCGAAGGCCGCGCGGTCCTGCACGTGGCCCTGCGCAATGTCACCGGCCAACCTGTTTATTCCAGCGGCGTTGATGTCATGCCGGAAGTAAAACGCGTCCTGGCCAAAATGCGTTCTTTTTCGGAGGTTGTCCGCGGGGGCGCCTGGCGCGGCTTCACGGGCAAGCCCATCCGCAATGTCGTGAATATCGGGATTGGCGGCTCCGACCTCGGCCCGGCCATGGCCTGTGAAGCGCTGAAGCTTTACGCGAGGCGCGGTCCGGCGGTGCGGTTTGTTTCCAACGTTGATGGCGCGCACCTGGCGGAGGCTGTCCGCGGCCTTTCCCCGGCCGAAACGCTTTTCGTGGTGACTTCAAAAACCTTCACCACCCAGGAAACTATGGCCAACGCGGCCGCGGCGCGCGCTTGGTGCCTGGCCGCACTCAAAAGCGAAAAGGCTGTCGCGAAACATTTCGCGGCGGTTTCAACCAACGCCTCAAAAGTGAAGGAATTCGGCATTGACCTGCAAAACATGTTCGAGTTCTGGGACTGGGTCGGGGGGCGGTATTCGCTCTGCTCGGCGGTGGGGCTTTCGCTGATGCTGGCCATCGGCCCGGATAATTTCGACCGGATGCTTGCGGGCTTTCATGCCATGGACCGGCATTTCCTCGAGGCGCCGCTTGAAAAAAACCTGCCGGTCATCCTGGCTTTGCTGGGGATCTGGTACAACAACTCTTTCGGCGCCGAGACCCACGCCATCCTGCCTTATTCCCAGTACCTGGACAGGTTTGCCGACTACCTCCAGCAGGCGGACATGGAAAGCAACGGCAAGGGCGTCAGCCGCGGCGGCGCGAAGGTTAACTGGCAGACCGGGCCGGTCATCTGGGGCGCGCCCGGCACCAACGGCCAGCACGCCTTTTACCAGCTTCTGCACCAGGGCACCAAGCTGGTCCCGGCCGATTTCATCGGGTTCTGCAAACCCGCGATAGAGCCGTATTATGGCAGGCATGAAAGCAGCCGGTCTGTCATTCCCACTCGCCTCGGCTTAGCCGCCTCTGGCGAAGCCTGGGCGGAGGCGGGAATCCAGGCCCAAGGCAAAATACTGGATTCCCTGGCCGAGCTCCCTGGCCGAGCTCGGGCAGGCGGGCAGGCCCATTTTCATGGGAATGACAAACAAAACAAAACATCATTCAGCTTCATCCGGACGATAAGCAAGCATCATAACATGCTCATGGCCAACTTTTTCGCCCAGACCGCGGCGCTTGCCTTCGGCAAGACTGCGGCGCAGGTTGCAGCCGAAGGCGCGCCCGCCGGGCTGGTGCCGCACAAGACTTTTGAAGGCAACCGGCCGACCAACACCATCCTGGCCGATTGCCTCGCCCCGGAAACGCTCGGGCAACTGGTCGCGCTTTACGAGCACAAGATCTTCACGCAGGGCGTCATCTGGAACATATATTCCTTCGACCAGTGGGGGGTCCAGCTGGGCAAGGAGCTGGCCGGCAAGATACTGCCGGAGCTGGAAGCGGAAAAAAATCCGGAGTTGAAGCATGATTCATCTACCAATGCCCTGATAAGACGTTTCCGGCGCCGGTTCAGGGAAGGACCGCGTGGAAATGCGCCTGCGTGATGATGCCATGGCCGGCATAAAGGCGGCCGCGTTCGGCCGTAAAATAAATGTTGCACAGAAACAGGGATAGTGCTAGAAATGATTACCTTTATTGCGAGCGTAGCTCAGTGGTAGAGCTCCACCTTGCCAAGGTGGGTGTCGAGGGTTCAAATCCCTTCGCTCGCTTCCTCCTCCGTTCGCCTGCGGCGCAACTACGGAGGACGGGCCAGCCTTCGCACTTCAGCCTGCTGGGAGCAAGCAATCTTGTGTTCATCTTGTCCGGCCAGCCATGATATCCCTTGCCGACAACAGCCAGAGCGGCTCCCTTAAAGAGCGCGTTGCGGAATTTTTCGCCGCCGGCGGCAGCTTTGAAAAGGCGGCCGAGGGGACGCCATACCCCTTTGAAATACGCCCGCAGCAGCAGGCCATGGCGGCGGCGGTGGCCGACGCGCTGGCGGAGGCCGAGCACCTGGCGGTTGAAGCCGGCACGGGAGTCGGCAAGACCTACGCCTACCTTGTGCCGCTCATCCTTTCGCTGGCGGAGGCCGGGGAAGGCCGCCGCGTGGCCGTTTCGACCCACACCATCAACCTGCAGGAACAGCTTATCTTCAGGGATCTTCCTTTCCTGGCGCGGAACATGGGGCTGGATTTCAAGGCGGTACTGTGCAAGGGAAGGCACAATTACGTCTGCCTGCGCCGCCTGGAAACTGCCAGGCAGATGAGCGGCGACCTTTTCAACAAGGCCCGCGAAAGGGAGCTTGAGCGCATCCGGTGCTGGGCCGACAGTACGGGCGACGGCTCCCTCTCGGACTTTACCGGCAATGCGAAGCTGCCCGACCGGGAGGTCTGGCGCCAGGTTTGTTCCGAGCACGACAACTGCCTGGGCAGAAACTGCAAGTTTGTCGGGCGCTGTTTCCTGATGAGCGCGCGCGAGCGCGCGGCGGAGGCGGGAGTGCTGGTGCTGAATCATCACCTTCTTTTTTCCGACCTTGCCATGCGTTTCCCCATGCTGCAGAACAACGGCGCGGGCGGGGCCGTTTCCACCGAAGGCGCGGGCATCCTGCCCGAGTTCGGTGCGCTCGTCCTGGACGAGGCGCATAACCTCGAGGACGTGGCGGGCGAGCACCTCGGCCCGAGGGTGGCGCAGTGGGGTATTCATCACTGGCTCAGGCGCATTTACGCGCCCGCCACCGGCAAGGGGCTTCTGGCGGCCTTCAATGAGCGGGAGCTCACCCGCGCGGCCGGCCGGCTCTGGGACGAAGCGGACCGGTATTTTATGGAACTGGCGGACTGGGCGCGGCTGGAAGGCAACGCGGGCTCCAAGCGCGTCATCAATGGCCGGCTGGAATTCAGGACCCCGCTTGCGGAGCAAATCGGCGCCGTGGTCCGGGACCTGGAAAGGCTGAAGGAGTCCGTGGAAGATGAAGATTTAAGGATCGAGCTGAACGCGGCCGCGCGCCGCGGCGATGAAATCCGGCAGACGCTGGATTTCTTTTCCAGGGAACATGAAAAGAACTACGTTTACTGGGTTGAGCGCGAGGGCGACCAGGCCGGGCGCCTGGCGCTGGTGTCGGCGCCGATAGAGGTTGCCCCTATCCTGAAAAATATCCTCTTCAATTCCTGCTCGCCGGTGATCCTGACCTCGGCCACCCTCGCGGCGGGAGGTTCGCTGGAATATTTCAAAAAGCGGGTCGGCGCTGAAGATTGCCGGGAAGCGGTGTTAGGGTCGCCTTTTGATTACCGGCGCCAGATGAAGGTGTTTATCGCCGAAGACATGCCCGAGCCGAACGACGAGCGCTTCCCGGCGGCCGTTTCCGGGGCGGTGGCACATTTCGTGAATAAAACAAACGGCCGCGCGTTCGTGCTCTTCACCAATGCCGAGCTCATGCGCCGGGTGGCGAAAGACCTCGAGGATTTTATTGCCGCTGAAAACATTACCGCCCTGGTGCAGGGGGAGGGGCTGTCGCGGCACGAGATGCTGGAAGCGTTCCGGCTGGCCGGCGGACAGGAGGAAAGGCAGAAGGTAGAAATCAAAAGGCAGAAGGCAGAATGCAGAAGGCAGAAGGAAGAGGGCGGAGGACAGACGACAGAGGGCGGATGGCAGGAGGCAGAAGGCGGAAGGCAGAATGTCAGGCATGGAGCGGACATGGATCCAAAACTTGCCCCCCGAAGCTCCTTGAGCGAAGATGAATCGAAAACTTGTCCCCCGAAGCTCCTTGAGCAAAGGGGGATCCAAAATCCAAAATCCAAAATGGAAAAGGCTGTCCTTTTCGGCCTGGACAGCTTCTGGATGGGCGTGGACGTGCGGGGCGGGGCGCTTTCCAACGTCATAATTGTACGCCTGCCTTTCAGCGTTCCGGATGAACCCCTCGTCAGGGCGCGGGCCGGGTTGATCGAGGCGGGCGGGGGAGATGCCTTCCGCGAATATTCCCTGCCCCAGGCCATTTTAAAGTTCAGGCAGGGGGTGGGCAGGCTCATCCGGACCGCGGAAGACGAGGGGATTATCGTCATCCTGGATTCAAGGATCACCAGGCGCTGGTACGGCCGGCATTTCCTGGGGGCGATCCCGGAATGCGCGGTGGAAAAAGTAAGCCTTTCAAAATGAAACAACCATGCTGTTATTCAAAATATTGAACTAAGAAAAAGTTGATTACATGGTAGTGGGCGCTCATACTGTGATTTATCAAAACATCAGGCAGAATAACCTGTGGCTCTTGACCTCCCGCCTTCGCGTAGCCCGCTTCGGTGGGCGAAGGAAGGTCGTAGCCCCTTGGGCGAAGTAGGTTGCCACAGGGATGAATGCCAAGGTAGGGCAAGGGCGTCCCGC
>Ga0172380_10005421_pt1 | contig 15502 bp, 18 predicted proteins | sample Leawe162metaG_FD_119747 | JGI IMG/M metagenome (GOLD analysis project Ga0172380, IMG submission 119747) | Leachate microbial communities from a municipal landfill in Southern Ontario, Canada - Leachate well 162 metaG | ecosystem: Engineered > Solid waste > Landfill > Unclassified | place...
TATGCCCCAAATTTTAGGAGAAATATCTTCATGGACTGCACTTTTTGAGAAGAAGGTAAACGTTATATTTAGGCCCGTAGCAAAGAAGGTTTTACTGTTCTTAGAAAGGAATGTTTTATCTTTAATAGGAATATTTTTGGGGTCAAAACTATTAGAACAGTTAACGCCATACGCCGTAAATGGATTTAAAGAAAAAATAAGACTCGGAAACCTTTACGATGGCGGATATGTTATTCCGGCTAAAATTTTAAAATTAGCTGACGTTGTATACAGCTATGGAATCGATTATCACATTGATTTTGAGGAAGATCTAATTAAGCGTAGAAATATTCCCGTGAGGCTATATGACCACACCGTAAGTGGATTGCCGGTAGAAAACAAAAGCTTTTTTTTCAAAAAGCAGGGAATTGGGAAAAAAGCGCATGGTAATTTCAGCACCTTTAAAAAACATTTAGAGGAGAACGGAGATACTAATAAAAAAATTATTTTAAAATTAGACGTTGAGGGAGCAGAGTGGGATGTTATGGATCAAATAATAAAGGAATCATCAAAAAATATTTTAGCCATTATTTTGGAGGTCCATAGATTATATAGATATGAGAAGATGTTGAAATATGTTAAAGTCTTCAAAAAAATTAACTCAAAATTTACATTAGTCCATTTGCACGGAAACAATAATAGCGGGTTATTTGTATTCGGGAGGAAAAAAATTTCTAGTACTTTAGAGACAACATTTATAAATAACGATTTGCTAGCTCGGAAAACAATTTTAAAGCATAGTTTGCCTTCTGAAATAGATTATCCTAATATAAGTGATAAAAAAGATATAATATTAGATTTTTGGTTGTAGAATTAGCTATTAAGCTCCCATGAAGAAAATAATAATTACGTCTGGGTATTTTAACCCAATGCATCCGGGGCACGTTAATTTATTTAAAGAGGCTAAATCTCTCGGGGATTTTTTGATAGTTATAGTAAATAACGACGAGCAGACAAAAGCGAAAGGTTCAACGGAGTTTATGAATGAAAACGATAGGATGGAGATTGTAAAATCTGTAAAATATGTAGATGAGGTTTTTTTGTCAGTTGATAGAGGAAAATCTATTTCAGAAAGTTTACGAGCAGTTGCCTTAAAGTTTCCAGGATGCCAACTGTTTTTTGCAAAAGGAGGGGACAGAAACGCTGGCAATATACCAGAAGAAGAAACAAAAGTTTGTAAGGAATTTAACATAGAGGTTGTTAATGGCGTTGGCGGTGGAAAAGTGCAAAGCTCTTCGTGGCTGATAAACAACGTAGTAAACAGGTTTTTTTCAATCAAGATTATGGAAGACAAGATAAGCAAGATAAAATCGATAGGAGTTCTTGGAAATAAAATTGATATGGTGCAGACACCAGAGGTCATTGAACTGATGGATTATTGGATCAGAAATGAAAGTCAAAAAAATCATTGGATAATAGCCACTGGAATGCACGGGGTGGTGGAGGCAGCAAGGAAAAAAGATTTTGGCCAAATGCTAAAATCCGCGAACTTATGGGTTTGCGATGGCATATCTTTAGTGTGGTTGGCTAAACTTAACGGGTTTAATTTAAAAAGGCGAGTTGCAGGTCCAGACCTTTTTCATGAGTTTTTAAAGTTTTCTAATGCAAAAGGATATAAGCATTATTTTTATGGCGACACTGATGAAACCCTGAAAGCATTGAAAGAAAAATTGTCAAAAAATCTGCCAAACATAAAAACGGAATCTTTTTCTCCGCCATTTAGAAAGCTTACTCCAGAAGAGGATAATGAGATGGTAAAGAAAATTAACGATACTAGGCCAGATGTACTTTGGGTGGGATTGGGCTTGCCAAAGCAAGAAACCTGGGTTTTTGAGCATAAAGATCAGTTAAAGGTGCCAGTAATTATCGGTGTTGGGGCCGCTTTCAAATTTGAGTCAGAAAAAGTAAAACGCGCACCATCGTGGATGGGAAACTTGGGCCTAGAATGGTTGTGGAGGCTTGTGTATGAGCCAAAAACAACCTGGAGGAGGGTTTTCATTGATGCCCCTGCTTTCTTCTGGTTGGTTTTACTTGAATTAGTGGGTTTTAAAAGATATAAATAATAATATGGAACAGCAGAAAAAAGTTTTAGTTACAGGAGCCGGAGGATTTATTGGACACCATTTGGTAAGATATTTAAAGGACAGGGGATATTGGGTAAGGGGTGTTGATATAAAAGAACCAGAATATTCTCCTAAAAACGAGGCGGATGAATTTTTATTGCTTGACTTGAGGTATTTAGATAATTGTTTGAAAGCTACCGAGGGTGTAGATGATGTTTACGCCTTAGCCGCCAATATGGGCGGAATTGGTTTTATAACATACCACAACTCAGACGTCTTGTACGATAACGTTTGCATAAATGCCAATACAGCAGAAGCCGCTAAACAAAATAAGGTTAAGCGATTATTTTATTCTTCATCTGCCTGTATTTATCCAACTTACAAGCAAGAAGAGGCGAATGTCGTAGCACTTAAAGAAATAGACGCTTACCCTGCTGACCCGGATAACGAGTATGGTTGGGAAAAAATATTTTCCGAAAGGTTGTACAAAAGTTATGACAATTTTTACGAAGTAAGAATAGCGAGATTCCATAACATTTTTGGGCCAGAGGGGACATATGACGGCGGTAGAGAAAAAGCTCCCGCAGCGCTTTCCCGGAAAATAGCCCTAGCTAAAGATGGTGGTGAAATAGAGATTTGGGGCGATGGAAAGCAAACAAGGTCTTTTTGTTTGGTAGATGATTGCGTGGAAGGAGTTTACAAGCTAATGCATTCTGATTTTAAAGAGCCATTAAATATTGGATCGGACAGGTTGGTAACCATGGACGAGATGGCTGATATAATTGCAAAAATAGCTGGGAAAAAATTGGCCAAAAAGCATTTGCTTGATAAACCGCAAGGAGTAAGAGGAAGAAATTCCGATAATACTCTTTGCAAAAAAGTTTTAAATTGGGAGCCAAAAATTTCTCTGGAAGACGGATTGAAACAAACCTACGAATGGATAAAAGGCCAGGTTTAATATGGATAAAAAAATTTGTTTAGGAAGTGTAAATAAAGATTGGATTACAGAAAACCTTTCTAATAAAGAAAACAAAATCTACTCTCTGTTTAAAAAGTTAACCGACATCTTTTTTGGCGTAGTCGGCTTTGTTTTGTTTTTGATTTCTTTCCCTGTTTCGGCGTTTTTTATTAAAATTGGTTCTCCTGGGCATATTTTGTATAAGCAAGAAAGAGTAGGCAAAAACGGCAGAAAATTTTTTCTATACAAGTACAGGACTATGTATGAAAATGGAAGAGAATACAAAGATATTTGGAGAGAAAAAAACGCAGATAACATAACGAAAGCCGGCAGGATTTTAAGAAGGCTACACACCGACGAGTTGCCCCAGGCAATAAATTTATTGAAAGGCGATTTGAGTTTTATTGGGCCAAGACCAGAATGGATAGAATTGGCAAAAACGTTTGAGGTGGAAATACCATATTACAAAAATAGATATTTGGTAAAGCCCGGCATAATCGGCTGGGCCCAGATAAACTATCCTCCCTCCAAATCCGTGGAAGAAGCAAAAGAAAAATTTGAGTACGATCTCTATTACATAAAAAATCGTTCTGTGCTTTTAGATTTGGAGATTGCCCTTAAAGCAGTAAAATTATTTTTTTTCTAAACCACGCCGTTTAGCTCTTGTTTTTTCGGTAAATTGATATAATAATGGAACTAATCTAATGGAATTTTCGATGTATAAAAAAAATATTATTACCGCAGGGGCTTTCCTGTTTTTGTTTTGCGCGATTGCTATATTTAGCGCCGCGTCTGTTTTTGCTGTAAACTATGGCGATGTAGTTGTTTTTAATGTGGATAAAAGTTTTGATGCTTCGGCCCGCACACAGATTTCTTCTACTTTAGTAAAAACTGGAAACAATCTATATTTCTATATCGACAGTTCGTGGTGGGCTTCCCAGCCCCCGGCAAAACAGGCAGAGATTTTGGCGTATTTGGATATTTTGTCACAAGAGTTTGATAGCAAAATTTACCCGACCTTAACATCTGTTTTTGGGTCTGAGTGGAAGCCTGGGGTGGATGGCGACAATAGAATTACAATTTTGTTCCAGGCAATGAACAGTAATGAGGGCGGGTATTTTAGAGAGGGGGATGAATATATAAAACTGCAGGTGCCGACTTCAAACGAAAGAGAAATGATTTATTTGTCTTTAGACAAAATAAGCGATGTGCGCATGAAAAATGTGCTGGCTCACGAATTTGTGCACTTGCTGACCTTCAACCAAAAAAATAAGAATTTCAATGTTGAAGAAGACACTTGGCTTAATGAAGCTAGAGCTGACTATGCTTCAACCATTTTAGGATATGACGATAAATATGATGGCTCAAATTTGCAACAAAGAGTAAGAGACTTTATTGAAAACCCATCGGATTCTTTAACAGAATGGACGGGCACAAAATATGATTATGCCTCGACAAGTTTATTTGCGCATTATTTAATAGATCATTATGGCATTAATGTATTCATAGATTCCCTAAAGTCTAGAAACGTTGGCATAAGCAGTATAAATGTAGCCCTACTTAGAGTGGGACACAAAGAAACTTTTAGCCAGATTTTTACCAACTGGACTATTGCCTCGGTCTTGAACAATTGCTCTATAAACCCAAAGTATTGCTATTTAAACCAAAATCTTAAAAACTTCAGACTTGCCCCGTCGCTCAATTTTTTGCCTTTAACTGGAAACGTTTCTTTATCTGTAACCAATGTCACAAAAAATTGGACGGGGAATTGGTTAAAATTCATTGGCGGTAATGGAGATTTAAAATTTAATTTTTCAAGCCTAAAAGGACTTACCTTTCAAGTACCATATATTGTAGAAGATTCGGCTGGAAGCTATGGAGTCGAGCTTTTGGCGCTAGACAAAGATACAAAAGGTGAAATTGATCTAGACAAATTTGGCACCGACTACAAGTCGTTGATTATTATTCCGTCACTTCAGTCGCAAATTTACCAAGTAGATGATTTAGAGCCTACATATCCTTATACCTATGCGGTAGAAGTAATTGGTTCTGCCCCAGTGGGAGATCAAGAATTAATACAACAGCTATTAGATAGAATAGCAGCCTTAAAGCAGCAAATTGCCGTGTTGCTAGCGCAAAAAGGCGGAGGTAGTTCCACAGATTATTGCACGCAACTAGACAGAAATTTATATTTTGGCATGTCCAACAATAGCGATGTGCAATGTTTGCAAACATTTTTGAAAAATCAGGGAGCAAGTATTTATCCTGAGGGACTTGTCACTGGAAACTTCGGTAGCTTAACTCAACAAGCTGTAATTAGATTCCAGGCAAAATATGCAATCCCGCAAACGGGGTATGTCGGAGTTTTAACAAGAGGGAAGATAAATCAAATTTTAAGCGGTGGATAAATTCTTAGAAAACATTTCTTTAGCGGACTTTACTACATATAGAATTGGCGGACCAGCCAAATATTTTTTTATTGCAAAAACAAAAGAAGAATTAGTTGAGGCTTTAAAAGCAGCCAAGGAAGTAAGGTTGCCAACTTTTATTTTGGGTGGAGGTAGTAATGTTTTGTTTTCCGATAAAGGTTTCAATGGTTTAGTAATTAAAATTCAGCTGACGGGCTACAAAGTTGAGGAAAATAAAATTTATACCAACGCAGGAACAGTTTTAATGGAAGTAGCTTACGCTGCATGCGATAAAGGTTTTACGGGCTTAGAGTGGGCCGCTGGCCTGCCAGGAACAGCGGGGGGCGCTATTTTTGGCCACGCACAGGCCTTTGGAGCTCGAATTTCAGATTCAGTAAAAAGCGTTGAGGCGTTAAATTTAAAAACACTGGAAACAAAAAACTTTACCAGAGAAGAGTGCCAATTTACTTTAAAAAACAGCATATTCAAAAAAACTGGAAAATGGGTAATAATTTCTGCTGTTTTAGAATTAAAGAGCGGAAACACAGAAGAAATTAATACCAAGGTAAAAGAGTTTTTAGAATATAGGAAAACAAAACATCCAATAGATTTCCCTTCAGCTGGTTCAACCTTTGTTAACCCAGAGGTAAAAATCAAAAACAAGGCGATTTTAATCAAATATCCAGAATTGAAAGATTATAATGAAAAGGGAACTATTCCCGCAGGATATTTAATTGCAAAGTGTGGTCTGTCTGGCAAGCAAATTGGAGGCGCGCAAATTTCAGAAAAACACTGTAATTTTATAATAAATACCGGCGGAGCTACGGCAAAAGACGTTCTCGCCCTGATAAAGCTGGTCAGGCAAAAAGTAAAAACTATTTTTAAGATAGATTTAGAACCAGAGGTAAGAATAATCGCGTATTAATAGGTACAATTAAGACATGAAAATTATTACAAAATCAAAGAATTTAGAGCTGACTCCTCTTGTTAACGATTTCGTTGAGAAAAAGATAGGGTCTATTAAAAAATTTATTAGTATCCTAAAGCAAGATGTGCCAGAGGGAGAAAAAACACTAGCAGAAGTAATAGTGGAGCTGGAAAAGGAAACAAATCACCACAGGAAAGGAGAAATTTTTTTGGCAAAAACAATGGTCAGTTTGCCGGGCAGAAGCTTGACCGCGGAATTTAGGTCAGACGACCTGTACAAAGCTATTATTGGCGCCAAGGATGAACTAAAAATGGAAATAGAAAAATATAAAGTTAGAAAGATAGACAAAAACAGACGTGAACAAAGGAGATTCAAAAGAGAGGTAGCAATATAATTCTATGAAGCCGCATTGAATAAATGCGGTTTTTCGTATAATCTTACAATATGAGCATACTATCAAAGATTTTTGGAGATCCCAATGAAAAGTTTATTAAAGGGCTTGGCCCGATTGTTGAAAAAATCGGCTCTTTTGAGGCAGATTTTGTAAAACTTTCAGCAGATCAGCTAAAAGACAAAACAAAAGAATTTAAGGAACGACTGGCAAAAGGCCAAACCTTAGGTGATATTTTGCCAGAGGCTTTTGCATTGGTTAGAGAGGCTGCTAAAAGAACGCTTAATCAGCGCCATTTTGACGTGCAGCTAATCGGTGGAATTGTGCTCCACCAGGGCAAAATTGCTGAGATGCGCACTGGTGAAGGTAAAACCTTGTCAGCCACATTGCCTGCCTATCTTAACGCTTTAACCGGCAAGGGCGTACATATTGTTACAGTAAACGATTATTTGGCCAAAAGAGACATGGTTTGGATGGGTCAGGTTTACGACGCCCTTGGCTTAACAACAGGATGCATTGTCAACGAAACAGGTTATGTGTATGACGCCAATTACAAAAACGAAGAAACAGACAAAGAAAGGGACACTATTGGCGTGTTTAAAGTTGTACAAAATTATTTAAAGCCAGGTTCAAGAAAAGATGCTTATTCTGCAGACATCACTTATGGCACAAACCACGAGTTTGGATTTGATTATTTGCGAGACAACATGGTTTACACTCAGGGCCAAGAGGTGCAAAGGGGTTTTAATTTTGTCATTGTTGACGAAGTTGACTCTATCTTGATTGATGAAGCCAGAGTGCCTTTGATTATTTCTGGGGAAGCCGAAGACATTTCAGAAAAATATTACAGGTTTGCAAAAGTTATAGCTCCTTTAGAAAAGGGGACAGATTATGAGTTGGATGAAAAAATGAAATCGGTTACCTTTACAGATCAGGGTCAAAACAGAGTTGTTAAAAGCTTGGGGACTGATCCATGGTTAGAAAATGATGTTATTGCAACACATCAATTGGAGTCTGCCTTAAAAGCCAAAGTACTATTTTTAAAAGACAGGGACTACACAGTAAAGGGTGGAGAAATTTTAATTATTGATGAGTTTACTGGCAGAATCCTTCCAGGCCGTCGCTGGTCTGCTGGGCTTCACCAAGCAGTTGAGGCAAAAGAAGGCGTTGTTGTAAAACCAGAATCTGTGACAGTTGCTACAATAACTTTTCAAAATTATTTTAGAATGTACTCAAAAATTTCTGGTATGACAGGAACCGCTTTAACTTCGGCCGAAGAGTTTGATAAAGTTTACAAACTAGAAGTTGTTGCTATTCCGCCAAATAAAAATGTAGCTAGAAAAGATTTAGCTGATAAAGTTTTTAAAACAGAACAAGGAAAGTTTAAGGCAATAATAAATGAGATTGAGGAGCTTAATAAAAAAGGCCAGCCGATTTTGGTTGGTACAAGATCGGTTGAGAGAAATGAATATTTAGGAAAACTTTTGGAAATTAGAGGAATTCCTCACAACATTTTAAATGCTAAAAACCACGAGAGGGAAGGAGAAATTATTGCGCAAGCCGGAAAACGGGGAGGCGTCACAATTGCCACAAACATGGCAGGCCGTGGAGTTGACATTATTTTAGGCGGTAACCCAACAAGCCCCGAGGAAGCAAAAGTTGTAAAAGAATTAGGAGGCTTGCACGTTATGGGTACAGAAAGACACGAGGCCAGAAGAATTGACAACCAGTTGCGTGGAAGATCTGGCAGACAGGGTGACCCAGGTTCTACGCAATTTTTCGTTTCTTTGGAAGACGACCTAATGCGTATTTTTGGCGGTGACAGGGTTAAGAACCTAATGAATATGTTAAAAATTCCAGAAGACGAGCCAATACAAGCTGGCTTACTCTCTGGCGCCATTGAATCGGCTCAAGAAAAGATTGAGGGCTTTAATTTTGACGCCAGACATCACTTACTAGAGTATGATGATGTTTTGAATAAACACAGAGAAATAATTTACAAAAAGAGAAGAGAGTTTTTGTATGAGCCAAATTTAAAACCGCAAGTTTTAGAAATTTTAAAGAAAGCTGGCAAAACCGAAGAAGACTACAACAACAAAGAAAAAGAAGTTGGCGAGCAAAATATGCGCCACTTAGAAAAAATTGTTTGCGTACGAGTTTTGGATTTGCTTTGGCAAGAACATTTGTCATATATGGACCATGTTAGAGATTCTGTAAGACTGCGAGCCTTTGGTGGTAGAGATCCTTTGGTGGAATATAAAAACGAAGGCCACAAGGCTTTTGGCCAATTACTGGCAACAATTGATGCCGACATTGCAGACAACATTTTAAAAGCTGGCATTCAGGCTCAACAAACCCCAGCACCAAAAACAAAATCAGTAGAATCGGGCGCACAAAAAGTTGGCAGGAATGACTTGTGTCCATGTGGCTCTGGCAAAAAATACAAACACTGCCATGGAAAGTAACATGTCGTTAAAATTTTCCATTTTTGATAAATTTCCAGAATTAGTTTATGGTTTTACCGAAAAAAATGATGGATCCATGAAAATTTTTGACGCAGAAAAGCAAGTAGAAGACCAAAGCCATAAAGAGAATAAAAAGAGATATTTTGAAAAAATAAAAGCAAATTTCAAAGATTTAATACAAGCTAATTTGGTGGCGGGGAACAGGGTGGTTGTTGTTTCTAAAAAAGATAAGGGTAAATTTATTGAAAACACTGATGCTCTGATAACTTGCGGACAGGGCATTTTTTTAGGAATTACAGTGGCAGATTGTTTCCCAATTTATTTTTATAATCCTGTAAATAAAAAAATTGGGCTAGCGCATGCAGGCTGGCGAGGAATCGCTAAAAACATAGCTGCCAAGATTATTGAGAAACTTGAACCAGATAAGAATAAACTCAAAAACATTCTTGTTGGTATTGGCCCGGGCATAAGAAAATGTCATTACGACATAAAGCCGGAGGTGGAAGCAGAATTTGAGGAATATAAAGAATTTATTAGTAATGAAAGCGAGAAAGTTTTTATCGATTTGCCACAAATTATAAAATATCAGCTCCAGACCCAAGGAATCCTGAAAGGAAATATTGAAGATTGCCAAGAATGTACTTTTTGCAAAGATAAGAAGTATTTTTCTTGGAGAAGAGAAAGAAACAAAATGAAACAGGCGATGGCATTTATAGGGATTAAATAAATTTCAAAATATGAGGATTGTGGCACACTTGGACATGGATGCGTTCTTTGCCTCGCTAGAGGAGGCTGCTAGTCCTATATTTAAAGATAAGCCGATTGCAGTTGGGTCTGACCCGCAAGAAGGCCACGGCAGGGGAGTTGTTTCTACAGCAAATTATAAAGCGCGCGAATATGGCATACATTCGGCTTTGCCCATTTCAGTGGCATGGAGACTTTCGCAAAAGGCAAAGGCCGAGGGTAAGCCAGAAGTTGTTTTTTTACCAGTTGACTTTGAAAGATATAATAAAGCGTCTAGTGATGTTTTTGAGATTATAAAAAAATATGCCGAGGTTGTGGAGCCAGCTAGTATAGATGAATTTTATTTCTCCGCCGAAGGCGGACCAGCCTCTGGCTGGGATTATGCTGTAAAAATTTGCAAGAAGATAAAGAAAGAAATAAAAGAAGAATTGGGAGTCACTTGCTCTGTAGGAATTGGAGAAAATAAATTGATTAGCAAAATTGCTGCAGGTAAAAATAAGCCAGATGGATTGTTGGTTGTAAAAGAAAAAGACTCGGTAAAATTTTTATCTCCCTTGTCTATTAGAGAAATCCCTGGCATTGGGCCAAAAACCGAACAGGTTTTGAACCAAAAGGGAATTAAGGTTATAAAAGAATTAAAGAAGCTCACAAAAATTCAGTTACACGAGGAATTTGGTAAATGGGGAGAGGATATTTATTATAAGGCTCGAGGCATTGATGACTCACCACTTGTTGAAAATAGGGAAGCAAAATCTATTGGGGAGCAAACAACCTTTCCACAAAACACCTTAGACTTTGTTTTAATTGGAGAAACTTTTAGCAATCTTTGTAAAAGCGTTTTTAAGAGATTTAGAGATAGTGGTTTTAAAACATTTAAAACTGTCGCAGTAACCGTGCGTTTTTCAGACTTTGAAACGAAAACAACTGCTAAAACTTTAAAAGCCCCAACAAATAGCGAAAAAGAGTTTATAATAGAGACAATGAAACTTTTGCTTCCGTATATAGACCGCAGAAAAAACCCACGTCAAAAGTTAGTTCGTTTAATTGGAGCTAAGCTAGAGAAATTTGATGAATAAACTAGAAATAATTACAAAAGAGTTTAACAGGGTTAGGGATATCCCTTACCGCATTGCTCTGTCTCCCAACGAAGCCTCTGACGACTGTTTAGCGAAAGCAGAGCGGTTACTTAAAATATTTAGAGATCATAATTACGAAGTTAGATACAGAGTCTGTAAAATAAAATGGAGCGATTTAAATTTACCAAAAAATGTAACTGAAAAGAAACACGACGATAATTGTTTACACGTTTATTTAGAAGCCAAAATTTTTGGGGAATGGAAGATTGTTGACGCCACTTGGGATAAAGGATTGGAAAAAATTCTTCCGGTAAACGAGTGGAATAGCAGATTAGATGATAAGTTGGCAATTCCTTGCCGTGAATACTTAACACCAGGGGAAAGTTTAGAGCATATTAAAAAGATAACAACCAAGAAAGCGATAGAATTAGATTTGAAAGAGAACGGAGAATTTTACAAGGCCCTAAATGGGTGGTTAGAAAAAGTTAGAGAATAAATTTTTAAAACAAAAATGAAACTAGGCAAAATTATTATCTTGGTCTTGATTGTGGTGGCTTTTGCTGTAGGGGTTTATTATAGCCAAGAAGTAAAAAATCAAATTAGTAATTTGCAAAAAGTAGATATTGGTTCTGTTCTAACGCAGGCTAGCAAAGAAATTTTAGCTCCAGCGCCCCTAAATATTGGTGGTAAGGAACAGCAAGTTACTTTGCTAAAGAGCCAAATTATTGCGCAAACAAATTTCCAGAGAATGCTAAACGAGTCATCACCACTGCTGGAGCTAAAAGAAAGTGCAATTTTAGACGAGGCCGCCTCAGCCAAAGCTCAAGATATGTTTAACAAACAATATTTTGAACACGTTTCGCCTTCGGGCGTAGGTCCTGGTGACTTGGTGCAAGCTGCCGGGTACGAATATATTGTTGCTGGAGAAAACTTAATTTTGGGTAATTTTTCTTCAGAAAAAGAAGTTGTTGACGCCTGGATGGCAAGCCCAGGGCACAGGGCCAATATTTTAAACACACGATTTACAGAAATTGGAGTGGCAATAATAAAGGGCACCTACAAAGGCCAGTCTGTGTGGATTGGTGTGCAGGAGTTTGGGCTTCCTTTGTCTACTTGTGCGCAGCCAGATGTAAGCTTAAAAAACCAAATTAACACCAACCAAACCAAACTTGACGTGATGACTCAACAAATAGATAATTTAAAAAACCAAATTGAAAGCTCAAATAAGAAATCTGATGTTTACAGACAAATGATAGATGATTATAACCAGTTAGTGGAGCAGTATAACGCCTTAGTAGAAACCACAAAAACCGATATTGCAAATTATAACAACGAGATAAATATTTTTAACAATTGCGTCGCCGGAAAATAAAAATGGAAATTAAGTTAGGAAAATATAAACATTTTAAAGGAGGCGAATATGAAGTTTTGGGCGTTGCTAAACATTCTGAAACAGAAGAAGAATTTGTGGCATACAAGTCTCTGCAAGATGGAGAATTGTGGGTTAGACCAGTAAAAATGTTTTTAGAAGAAGTTGAGTTTTCAGGCAAAAAAATCCCACGTTTTAAATATATTGGAAATTAATTATGAAGGTTTGTATAGGTACAAATAATAAACATAAATATATAGATTATCAGGAGGCGTTTTTAAAGTATGCGCCAGAAGTTGAGCTGTGTTGCCCCGCTGATTTAAATATAACCGATGACCCAGAAGAGGATCACGAAACTTTACTTGGCAACGCAATTAAAAAAGCGCAATTTTTTGCAGAAAAATCGGGGCTGACAACAATAGCCGACGACACGGGTCTGTTTGTCGACGCTTTAAATGGCGAGCCGGGCCTTCACACAAAAAGATGGCACGAGGGCACAGATCACGACAGGTGCGTAAAATTATTAGAAAGACTTGAGGACAAAGATAGATCTGTAGAATATAAATGGGGGTTTGCAGCGTACAATCCAAAAGAGCAAAAACTTTGGACATTTGAGTGTGAGGTTAAAGGAAACCTACTTGATAAATTTGGCGCAGAGGGAGGATTTGGTTATGATAGAGTATTTAAATTAATTACAATGGATAAATATTATTCTGAGCTTACAAGGGAAGAATTAGTTCAAGTCGGTGGCCGCGGCATGGCAATGAAAGAATTAATTTTTAACTCAAACTTTTTAAAATAAAATGAAAGTAGTTGTTGTTTCAGATACACATAATAACTGGCCAAATTTTAAAAAGGCAATTGAATGGGCTAATAAGGAGGATGTTAAGTTGATTTTGCATTGCGGAGATATTTCGTCACAAGAAATAGTAGATCAGGCGAAAGCCGCCTTTGCTAAAGCTTCGGCGGGCCAAGTAAAATTTGTAAGAGGTAATGCAGATATTGCTACCTTACCAGATTTGCCAGAAAAAACGGAATTAGAAATTGAAGACCCGCCTTCGCCAGGGGCTTCGGCGAGGCGAAGAAAAATTGCATTTTCACATTTCCCAGATATTGCCAAAAAATTAGCGCAGTCAGGAAAGTTTGATGTAGTTTTTTATGGTCACACTCACAGACCATGGGACGAGAAAGTCCCAGCCTTCGCCAAGGCTTCGGCGGGCAAGAGTGAGACTCATATGATTAACCCAGGTGAACTGGCTGGTCAATTTAATAAACCAACTTTTGCAGTTTACGACACCGTAACAGGAAACTTAGAATTAAAAATCCTAGAAAGATTATGACGTCGTTAACGACACTCTTATATTCTCGAGAATGTGAGAGTGTAGTATAATGTTGCAAGGTGCGGGAATATTTATGAAGACATCAAAACAAATAGAAAAACACATGAAAGGAGTCGCCAATCATAGGCGGATTGATATACTTCTATTGGTAGCTGATGCGGAAGGTATTGCGCTTGAGAATATAGCCAAAACGTTAGGTTGTAATTTTAAAACTATTTCGGGGCATACATTAAAATTAGTGCAGGCTGGATTGATTGATAAAAATTATAATGGCCGCATGATTGTTCATTCACTGTCGCCCTACGGAAAAATTTTTGTAAAATTTATAAAAGAATTCAAAAAAATATAACATGAACAAATATATAGAGTATATAAAAGACAATCCAAACGATTATTGGTTTAAGAAAAAACTTTATGGCTGGGGTTGGGTGCCGGTTAGGTGGCAAGGTTGGGCTGTGATTGCGATTTTTATAGCTCTAATTATTTGGTTTGCTACAGATTTAGATAAATCAGCAGAAGGTATAGCCGATGTGGCTTGGTATTTGGGCAAGATAGCTGTTTCTATTTTGGTTTTAATTATAGTTTGTTACAAAACAGGCGAGAAACCAAAATGGCAGTGGGGTTTGCCAAAAGACAAAAAATAAATATGATGGACGGCAAGACAAGGGCTGAAATAAAAATAGGGGCGGAGGTTGATATTGTTTTAAAGAAAGACCAGCCAACTGGTAAGTTAACGCACGGAAAAGTGGCGCAAATTTTAACAGGAGATAGTTTCCATCCTCGTGGTTGCAAGGTAAGACTGGAAGATGGTCAGGTTGGCAGAATACAAAAAATATATCCAAAATTTCCAACCATCAACGGAACAGAATATCAAGAAGGTTTAACATAATCTATGAAGAAAATTATTTTAGCTTCGGGATCTCCAGGAAGAAAAGCTTTATTAAGCCAAATTGGATTAGAGTTTGAGGTTGACCCAAGTAACTATAAGGAAGACATGACTTTGAAGTTGCCACCAGACGAGTTGGCAAAACATTTGTCTTTGGGAAAAGCAAAAGAGGTCGCAGCGAGGCACAAAAATTCTATAATAATTGCCGCCGATACATTTTGCGTTTTGGGCAAAGAAATTTTGGGTAAACCACTCACTACAGAGAATGCAAAAATTATGCTACGAAAGCTTAGCGGCAAAGTCCACGCTGTAATAACCGGTTTTACTATAATAGATACAGAAACTGGAAAACAAGTTTCAAAATCAGTAGAAACAAAAGTTTATTTTTTAAATATTTCAGAAGAAGACATAGAAAAATATGTTGCTTTAGGAGAACCGTTGGACAAGGCAGGGGCATATGCGATGCAACACAGGGGAGGCATTTTTATAGAAAAAATTGAGGGTGATTATTTTAATATTGTTGGCGTACCAATGGCCCCGCTAGTTAAAGAGCTTAAAAACTTTGGTGTAGATGTTTTAGATATTATAAAGGTTTAATATAATTAAAAATATTATTATGGCAATAATAAAAAAGAAAATTTGGCCAGAATTTTTCGACATAGTGTCGTCTGGCAAAAAGAAATTTGAGTTGAGGGTGGACGACTTTGAGGCAAACGAGGGTGACACGCTACTCTTGGAAGAATGGGACCCAAAAACAAAAGAATACACTGGCAGAAAAATTGAAAAGAAAGTCGCATTTGTTTTAAAATTTAAACTCGATGACTTTGGCCAGAAA
>Ga0172380_10005422_pt1 | contig 15501 bp, 9 predicted proteins | sample Leawe162metaG_FD_119747 | JGI IMG/M metagenome (GOLD analysis project Ga0172380, IMG submission 119747) | Leachate microbial communities from a municipal landfill in Southern Ontario, Canada - Leachate well 162 metaG | ecosystem: Engineered > Solid waste > Landfill > Unclassified | place...
TGTTAATAATTGTCGGATTTAGCGCCGTATTAGCCATCTTTCATAAACAGCCAGCCAATTTTCGTCTGAAATTTAGCAATCCTTTCAGCTAGATTTTTATTTTTTGCTTTTTCGGTCAGACACTATATATTATGCGGCTTGGCAATTCGGCTGGGAATTGACTGCTGATCCAACTGACGGCCGCCCCTGGTATTTCAATCCCTTTACCTGGCAGTTCATGTTCTTTACCGGTTTTGCGTTTGGCGCAGGATGGGTACGGATACCTGACAGACACTGGGGGCTTATGCTGTTTTGCACCATCATCGTGATTGTATCTGTTCCACTGTCACACGAGGCCATTTATCGGCAGGTAAGATTTTGGGGTGCTTTGCACGCTTACTTGGAACCGTTAACTGACAAGAGCCATTTGGGGATTTTACGCTGGGTTCATCTGCTGGCGCTAGCCTATCTCATGAATCAACTATTTAAGTGGAACCCCCGATGGCTTACGACGGCCTTACCACGTTGGGTCACAAAAATGGGACAACAGTCCTTGCCGGTATTCCTGTGTTGTATGAGCCTGTCATACATTGGCGGGATGATGCTTGACTGCTCAGGGCGCGGCCGGGCCAGCGTCGCCATGGTTAATTTTGCGGGTCTTGGTCTAATGTTGCTAGCTGGTCAAGCATTGGCCTGGTTGGAAAGCAAGCCCTGGAAATTGCCTACTGGTAATGAGGCTCGAATTGAATGGCAAACCCAAAGCGTATCTGCAATTCGGATGGATATTTCATGTCAGTGGAGTAAACAGGTGTTATTGCTATCGTTCCTACTTTGTCTGGCGGCAATACCGCTGCTCTTATTGCGCCAGGAACCGCGTTTCAGCAGCGGTGAAGCGGAAATCATGGTCGATTTGCCGCACAACGATGGCATAAGAGCGGTGAACGCCGTTTTGCCGGTGGCGGATCAGGAACCGGCGTTCGACAATCAAAAGCAATTTGAGGCTATCCCGAACGTTAACTAATATGGGTAATAGGAGATAACAATGTCTACCGACCAATTCCCGAACATGCAAAAGGCCGATTGGTACAGCATGAGCGCCAATGACGTTATCGAAAGGCTTGACTCGGATCGCCATCGTGGACTAGCCGCCCAAGAGGTGCATAGGCGCCTGAAACATTTTGGCCGCAACCGTCTGCCGTCGCGGCGTAGCCGACCGGCCTGGCTGCGCTTTATCCTGCAATTTCACAACGCTTTGATCTATGTGATGCTGGTTGCCGCCGGCACCACGGCGTTCCTGGGCGACTGGGTTGATACTGGTGTACTGCTGGCCGCCGTGTTCGTCAACGCCATCATCGGTTTTTTCCAGGAAGGCAAGGCCGAACAGGCCATGGATGCAATCCGCAATATGCTGTCACTGCATACGAGCGTGATCCGTAATGGCGAGCGTATCGAGGTCGCGGCCGAAGAGCTGGTACCCGGCGATATAGTCATGCTGGCTTCCGGCGATAAGGTGCCGGCCGACCTGCGCCTGCTCGCCGGCAAGGGCTTACGGGTAAACGAAGCCATTCTGACCGGCGAATCCGAGGCGGTAGATAAAATCGTGGAGCCGGTGGCGGCCGATGCGCTGCTGGGCGACCGCAAGTGTTTACTGTTTTCAGGTACATTGATCGCTTCCGGACAGGCGACCGGAGTCGTCATCGCAACCGGTATTCAAACCGAACTGGGCCGCATAAGTAAAATGCTGGAAGGCGTGCAGGCAGTGACGACGCCGTTGTTGCGCCAGATCGCCGGATTCGGCCATTGGTTGGCGCTGATCATCGTGATGATGTCCATAGCCACCTTTGCCATTGGTGTACTCTGGCACGGGCATCCACCTAAAGAGATGTTCATGATGGCCGTGGCACTAGCAGCATCGGCAATACCTGAAGGGTTGCCGGCCATCATGACCATCACCCTCGCCCTCGGCATGCGGCGCATGGCCAACCACAACGCCATCATCCGGCATCTGCCGGCGGTGGAGACGTTAGGTTCGGTCACTGTGATCTGCTCTGACAAGACCGGCACGCTGACGCGCAATGAAATGACGGTACAGCGACTGATTACCGCCGCGCATGTCTTTGAAATCAGCGGCGTCGGCTACGCGCCGGACGGTGGCATTCATTTGCAAGGCGAGCCGGTAGCGACCGACCAACAGCCGCAATTGAAACACATCGCCTGCGCCGCAGTGCTGTGCAACGACGCTCAGTTGCACAAACAAGCCGACGATACCTGGTTGGTGGATGGCGACCCGACCGAAGGCGCTTTGCTGACATTCGCGGTCAAGGCTGGCGCCGATCTGGCCTGGACCCGCAAAACCCACCCGCGTACCGACGTGATTCCGTTCGAGTCCGAGCATCGCTTGATGGCCACAATCAATCACAACCACGATAGTAAGGCAACGATTTACGTCAAAGGCGCGCCGGAACGCATACTGGCGATGTGCGATCGCCAAGCCGGCGCCGAACCAGCACCGCTGAATATCAATTATTGGCAGCGGGCCGCCACCGATGTAGCGGCTCAAGGATTGCGCCTGCTGGCGATTGCCACCAAGCCGGCTTTAGAAAATCAGCGCGAGGTAAATTTTTCGGATCTGGAAAACGGTTTTACTCTGCTCGCTTTGGTTGGCATTATCGATCCGCCGCGTGATGAGGCAGTGATAGCCGTCACCACCTGCCATCGTGCCGGCATCCGAGTCAAGATGATCACCGGCGACCATGTCGATACGGCCCGCGCCATTGGCGCGCAATTGGGCATCGGCCGCGACATGTCGGCCTTAACCGGCACCGAGATTGAAGTCATGGACGATACGCAATTGCGCGAGGTGGTAGTGGATGTCGATGTGTTCGCCCGCGCCAGTCCCGAGCACAAACTGCGCCTTGTACAGGCGCTACAAACCGCCGGACAGGTGGTGGCTATGACCGGCGATGGCGTCAACGATGCACCGGCACTAAAACGCGCGGATGTCGGGGTCGCCATGGGCCTAAAAGGCACGGAGGTGGCCAAGGAAGCGGCCGACATGGTGCTGGCCGACGACAATTTCGCCACCATCGGCAAGGCCGTCCGCGAAGGTCGAGGTATATACGACAATATTCGTAAATTCGTGCTATTCATGCTGCCGACCAACGGCGGTGAAGCGCTGGTGGTTATCGCCGCCATTCTGTTCGAACTGACCTTACCTCTGACGCCGGCGCAGGTGTTATGGATCAACATGGTCACCTCCAGCACGCTGGGACTGGCGCTTGCTTTCGAACACCCTGAACGTGACGCCATGCACCGGCCGCCGCGCAGCCCCAGCGAGTCTTTGCTGTCCTGGTTTTTCGGCTGGCGAGTGCTGATGGTTTCGATACTGATCATGACGGGGTGTCTGGGGCTGTTTCTCTGGGAAATCGAGCGCGGTTCCAGTCTGGAAACCGCCCGAACAATGGCCGTCAGTGCGGTGGTGGCGGCGGAGATGTTCTATTTGATCAACAGCCGTTATATCTTCAAAACCGTGTTATCGCTGGAAGGCTTATTCGGCAATCGTTATGTGCTGATAGCCATCGTGGCCTGTGCCTTGTTGCAACTCGCATATACCCATGCTGGGCCGTTACAGGCATTGTTTGGCTCGACCGACCTATCAGTAGATGAGTGGTCCAAGGTGGTGCTAGCCGGGGCATTCGTGTTTGTGGTCGCCGAATTCGAAAAAACCGTGCTGCGCGGTGTCAAAAGGCTGCGCCACCACGCAATGACGTTAGCTGCACGCGAAGGCGCGAAGCATACTCACCCTGAACAACAGGTGACGGCGCCTCGATCCGTATTGGCGGCGGTAGACTTTTCAGACGATGCCAGGCATGCGGCTCATCAGGCGGCGCTGCTGGCTGCCGAGCATAGAAGTACATTGAAATTGTTGCATGTCGTGAACGAAGCGTCTCTTAAATCTGTGCGGGAACTGATTCGCTCGCACGATGCTGCCGAAGCCAAATTGATCGCGGACGCCCAGCGTCAGCTGGATGCTATAAGGACGGAGATTGTCGAGAAAACCCAAGTCGTAGCCATCTCGCGGGTGACGATAGGACTGGTTTTGGAGGAGATTCTATCGGCGGCCGAGCATGCTGATTTATTGGTTTTGGGCGCGCGTGGCGCGAATTCTTTTCACGATTTGCTGGTAGGTTCCACCGCGGACCGTTTGTTGCGCGTATATAAAGGGGCTGTGCTGCTGGTTAAACGTCCGCCGCGAGACAGTTATCGCCGGGTGTTGGTGCCAATTGATTTCTCCCGCCATTCCATCGCTGCGTTAAAAATGGCCCTACTCATCGCTCCGAACGCTGAAATATGGGTTGTCCATGCCTTTGCCATGCCTTTTGATGGTGAGCGCCATATCGTCGATGAACTGGACGATGAAATGGAGCGTTATTGCGACGAAGCCCGGCAGCGTGCTTTAAGCTTGATCGGCAATCTGATGCGGGAATCCAATGATGACCGGCATCGATTTGTCCGGGTCGTCGAGCGTGGCGATGCCGCATCGCTGATCCTGGCCAAGGAAGCGGAATATCAAGTCGACCTGATTGTCATGGGTAAACACGGACAATCGGTTGTTGAGGAAATGTTGCTCGGCAGCGTAACGCGACATATTCTGGCTGATTCGAAATGCGACGTACTGATCGTGCGTTAAATTTAACGTTCGAGATACGGAAACGCAGCTATATGAACACTTTATCTGTGTAGTTCGCGGGTGGGCTGAAAGCAGTCATCCAAAACAATCGGGATCCGATGTGATTCAATGTCTGGAACCGGCTAATCCGAGGCGATGGCTATCACGCTGTCTGGTACTGTTAGAATTGAATGCCTTTTGCGCGGGCGAGGACAATTTGTTATGAAACGTTTCAAGAACATCCTTTACGTAGCGGACTTTAACGTCGACCAGACTGAAGCAATAAAGCGAGTATTGGCATTGGCTGACTCTAACCAGGCGGATTTGGCCGTCTTGCTCGTCGAGGAAACGCCTCGATTGGGCATATTGGACGAGCTCTTTTCGCGAGACGAAATCGATCAGCGGTTACATCAGCAGCAACTGGACAAGCTAAACGTTTTATTTGCGCCTTATGGCGATTACCATGTGTTGCCTGTTCAGGTCCGGTTCGGTAAGCCTTTCATCGAGATTATTCGTACGGTGCTGGCCGATCACCATGATCTGGTCATCAAGGCCGCTACCAGCGGCGGGGTTGGCGACCGATTTTTCGTCAGCCAGGATATGCATTTACTACGCGAATGCCCTTGCCCGGTCTGGCTGATGCGAGCCAACGAAAAACCCAATTATTCTAAAATATTAGCGGCCCTTGATTTCGATCCTTGGCATCCCAATCCTGAAGACGAACAATTGAACGGGCAAATCATGGAGTTGGGCAGTGCCGTTGCGCTGGCTGATTTTGCCGAATTAAATTTCGTTCACGTTTGGGACTCAATGTTGACTGGTTGGGCAGGTGAAATCTCCAAAGAGTCATTGGATCTTCATGTTAACAAGGAAAGATCACGCTATCAAAGGGGGCTTGAAATGCTGACTGGCCAATTGCGGCGGCTTTTGGGCAACCAAGCCTATAATTATCTTTCCCCCAAATTACACTTGGTGCGTGGCGATCCCCGCGAGGCGATACCGACTTTGGTGGCCAGCTTGGGGGTGGATTTGGTGGTGATGGGCACCCTTGCCCGTACTGGTATCTCCGGTTTATTTATAGGTAATACCGCTGAATTGATTTTGAACCGCATCGATTGCTCTGTGCTCGCTATAAAACCAGATCACTTTGTCTCGCCCGTGCTTGTCGAATGATTAGGTTTGCCGTGCGCAGATCCCTATGCTGTCGGTTTTCATAATTAAACTTGGATCGGCGTGCAAATACGGCCACCGATACGCAGCCTAAGACAGAAAAAAACACCTGCCAAAGGATCGGATAGGCTTACCGACGCCTCCTGTAGGCCGATATTTGCCCACCAAACTCCGGCAATTTGCTCCTGATTATCACGAGACAAATTAGCCGGGCAAACCAATTCTGTTGATTAAAGGTCGGGGACAATCAAGCCCTTGAACCTGACTCAGAATTTACCGTTTGCATGCTTATGCATGGTAGTTAATGGGATGGTTTCAATCGTATCCCAGTGCTCGGCAATCTTGCTATTTTCTATGCGGAACAGATCGTAGAAAGCACTATGCTGGCCGGCTAAATCGCCCTCGCTCACCACCAAAACGAAATTGCCTTCCCCCAGTATTTTATGGATGCGATGATATTTCATCGTAATGCCTTGTTTGGCCATGGCTTGCAAGGCGGTGCCCAGCCCTGACAAACCGTCTGCAATCTGCGGGTTATGCTGGATATAGTGGTCGCCGTCAAAATACGTTGCCAACACATTCATGCGACCATTGACCAGAATGTCGTCAACGAAGTTACGCACCAAATTTTTATTCGCTTCGGTTTTATCCAGGTTTGTAACCTCTGTCGGGCCGTCCAGCATGGTGTGGCCGCTTGGATTGGTAGTAGTTGGTTTTTCTTGCAAGTTATCCCAATGCTCGACAATCTTGCCGTTCTCAAAACGAAAAATATCGAAGCCAACCTTCGGACCAAAAAAATCGTAGTCGGTGTGCGCGAATACGAATTCGCCGTCCTGAAAAACACGGAGGGTGTTTACTCTGGATGATCCTTTCGGCAGCAGTTTAAGCACGGTGGCAAAACCTTCCAAGCCATCGGCTGCTGTTAAATTATGCTGAATGTAGTGATTAGGGTTGATATAGCCGACTGGTTTAGGATCTCCTGATTCGATGCTATTGAGCAAACTGACGACTTTTTGTTTGTACTTGCCGGACATTGCTTTCTCCTGAAAATAATCATTGGACTGGACAATAAAAGGGATAAAAGTTGCGCTGAGCACAACCGAAGCCAAGATAAGGCGCCGTAATTTGATGATGGTCATGACAAAAATCTCCTTCATGTTTTTCAAATGGTTGATCAAAAATTACGAAGGAAATTTTCGGTTTCATTTGCATCATTAACAAGGTAACTATGGGGAAATTAATGATATAAAATGGACATTTTGAGGTTGCCATGGCTCAGTGCTCTGTAAAAGGCGCAATTACCCAAATCGGCTACACGCCGCCGACTGGCTATGATTTGGATCTGGAAATTTTCCCCATATCAGCGCTTAGGCAAAGAGTGAGCGCGAAAAGGCTGCAACTGACTGAACGCATCGCCTTTTACATGTTGATTTATGTCAGCGATGGACGTTGTCAACACATGGTGGATTTCGAGTTTATTGACTGTGGACCGGGCTCGTTATTGATCTTACAGCCGGGACAGGTACACCGTTTCGATATGGCGACTGACTGGCAAGGTTGGGTGCTGCTTTATCGCCCCGAATTTCGAGAGCCTCGGAAAACTCCGATGTATGCTGATGAACAGGAAGTCTTTCAATATTTGGAAAATTTACCCATCGCATTGGCGCTTGACGAAAACCAGCAACAATGGATGGTGGCAAGTACCGCATGCATGTTCGCGGATACACAGCGTTTGGCTGAGCGATGTGTGGTACATGCCATTTTGCGTCACCAGCTATATGCGCTACTTATTCGTTTGTATCTTTATCAGTCGGATAAACCTTCATTGGAGAGGGCTGATCCATTGGCAATACAGCGCTTCAAACGCTACCGATCAGCCATAGCGCAACAGTTTCACCATTGGCACCGGGTATCTGACTATGCCAAATTCATCGGTTGCTCTGAAAAGACGCTTGGTCGCACCACACTGGAAGTCGCCGGCGTGAATGCCAAAACCTATCTCTCTCAGCGCATAGTTTTGGAAGCAAAAAGGCTTTTGTTCCACACTAACTTATCCGTGTCGCTGATTGCAGAAAGCTTGGGTTTTGAGGAGGCAACGAATTTCGTTAAATTCTTTCGCCGGGAGGTGGGGTGTGCACCGGGTGAATTCAGGAAACGAAATTTAGCACATTAAGCACACCACTCCCTTGGCCGTATTGCCTCATAGAAAAATGTAACCGAAGGGTCAAAGTCGTTGCCTCACATTCGAGGTAACCTGGACTTGTGAAAAGATGAGTTTCAATTGTTGCTCAATGGCCGCCTTGAGAGCAAATGGATTGAGATTGGCATGATGTTCGCGAAGAGCCTGTTTGGTGGATTCGGGGATATCAGGATGATCGAGAACCCTTTGGTAAGGCGTTTGTGGGGCATGGTATTTTTTGACGATTTTGGCGCCATCGCGGTGTTTTTGATGGAGTTTGAGATTGGGACAAAAGTGATTCTGCAAAGGGCACCAAAGCGTGCTGTACACGTCATTCATTAACGGTACCAGCTCCGCAGTAGCCAGCCTGTCGTAACCGAATAACTGTCTGGCATGCGTCCAGTTTTTCTGTTCGACGTGGGCATTATCGTTTTTCTTGTAAGGTCTGGAGCGGGTGAAGGCGGGTTGTTGCGGATGATCAGTGAAATACCGCAGCAAATGCTGGTTGAGAAATTCCGAGCCGTTGTCGCAATCGAAGCCGCGCAAGGGGAATGGCAATAAGCTCTCGATGGCCTGAATTTGCTCCAGAACGCCTTGTGAGCCTTTGTTCCAGGTCGCACGGCATTCGGTCCAGCCGGTGACGATGTCGGTCATCGTCAGGCTCCAGACGAAATCGCCGGCCAGGGAATTGCCGCAATGAGCCACGGTGTCGGCTTCGACGAAGCCGGGCTGGGTTTCGTCCCAATGATGGGTGCGAATCGGAATCTGAGTTTTCAGCAGCGAGCCAGGCTTGGTGCCGGACATGCCTTTGGGGTGCTGAACCCGCAAGGGCTTGAGCAAACGGTCCAGGGTAGCCGCCGACACCTTCAGCAAATCGGCACGAACCTGGTCCGTCAGCGAGCCATATTGGTCTTCGTAATGCGGTAGCCAGATCGGTATCGCCGCCTTCAAGCGCTTGCCGCAGAGTTGATCGCTGGCGAACCAAATGCGACGCAAAGGCTCCAGTAACACCTCGGGCTGGTACTTTTGCTTAGGGCCGGGCCGTTTGGCTGGCGGTGCGACGTTGTTCGCTTGGCGATTCAACAAGCGGATCGCGTATTTACGGGCATAGCCGCAAACCTCGCAAAACTCGTACAGGATGATCTGTTTGGTCGATCTATCGCTTTGTCGATAGCGTTTGTGGATGGCTTGTAAATAAGCTCGTCGTTCGTGTTTTCCCATGGTGGTAACCCGCTTGTATTCGGTTACACACAATGTGAGGCAACGACCCTCTTTTACTGAGGTCTTGGGTTACTTTTAATTTGAGGCAATTCGGTTTGTTTCCTAAATGCTTGAATTATTTTGGATCGCGAGTATTCTTTTAAAAATGCTTACCTTCCCCCGTTTTAAAATGTGGCTCTCTGTTGTGCTGATACTCGCTGTGCTCGGTCATTTCGGACTGGGACATCGAGATGTGACGGCCTTTGTGTTATGTTTTGGGGCTGATGGTCATGTAGCTGTAGAAAAAACTGGAAAAGACCCATTCGCTAGCGTGAACGCTGTCACTCGTTTCAACGATGAGACCCATGTTATTGCGAGCGATGACGGCGATCCCTGCTCGTCGCCTTGCACCGACATCCCTATCGATGGTGATGATCACATTCCCCTGCAATTGACTAAGTTTTTAAAAATAGCGATTGATATTGAGCTTTTGCCGGTATTTTTCCTGATCTCACTCTTGGTTCTTTATGCCAGAGTCATCATTCGGCAGCCGGCATTTTTCGACCCGCCGTTTACCGATTCCCGACTGCTTGCCCTGCGCAGCATTGTTTTACTGATCTAGCCACCTCTCCTAGCCGCAACTCACCCGCCGAAGGCGCAGGTTCACTTGTGTCTGTGCTGACGTTACTTCTATGCTACGGAGAAAGTTTCCATGTTCTCAAATTATGTGCGGCCACTTGGCGTTGCACTGTGTTTATTGATCACAACCTATCAGGTCGATGCGAGTCGGACAAACAGTACACAATCGCCCGGCCAACTAAGTGCTCAGGCCTCAAACGATCCTAATCGTCCAGTCGCTGAAGAACCGACCGGTTCGCTGGGCTTGGCTCAAGCGCTTGCCTTAGCGCTAACCCAGAACCCCGAGTTATCAGCCTTTTCCTGGGAGAGCCGTGCGCAGGAAGCAGCCTCCCTCCAAGCCGGGCTGTTTCCAAATCCCACCTTCAATGCCAATGCGGCAAACTTTGGTAATCAGGTAATTAAGAGCTTCGATGGCGATGTCGTGACTTTGGAACTGAGCCAATTGATCGAGTTGGGCGGTAAGCGTACCGCTCGTATCGAAGCCGCCGCGTTGACCAAGCAATTGGCCGATTGGGATTATGAAGCCAAGCGGGCCGATGTACTTACCCAAGTGACTCAAGCCTTTATTGATGTGTTGACCGCACAGCAGCGCCTGGTACTGACCCAGCAAACGCACGAATTGGCGAATCAAACGACTGAAACAACCACTGCGCGAGTGCAGGCAGGCAAAGTGTCGCCCGTTGAAGAAACCAAGGCCAAAATTGCTCGCGCTTCGGTGCAAATTGAGCTGATGCGAGCCCAAAAGGAACTGGAAGCCGCCCGCAAGCGTTTAGCTGCCGGCTGGGGAAGCACTACACCGCGTTTTGAGACGGTGAGCGGTAATTTGGAAAACATTCAAGTACCCGCTTCCCTGGAGTCATTGGCGCAATGCCTCTCCAAAAATCCCGATTTAGCCCGTTGGGCCACCGAAATCACCCAACGCCAGGCACTCATCACAATGGAAAAGTCCAAAGCCGTCCCGGATCTCACCGCGACCGTAGGTGCCAGTAAATATCTGATGCCCAATGATTACGCGTTAGTCGTTGGGTTTTCGGTGCCATTGCCGGTATTTGATCGCAATCAAGGTCGTATTCAGGAGGCCGAACATCGATTGACCAAAGCGGAAGACGAATTGCGTAGCACTAAGGTACGCATTACCACGGCCTTAAACACCGCCTATCAAGCCTTGGATACCGCTCATGCCGAAATCATCACGTTACAGCAAGACATTTTACCGGGCGCCCAAAGTGCTTATGACGCCGCCTGCGAAGGTTATCGCGTGGGTAAGTTTGGGTTTCTCGACGTACTGGATGCACAGCGCACGCTGTTTAGCGCCAAAAATCAGTATTTACTGGCCTTGGCCGAATATCACAAGTCAGTGGCCAACGTGGAACGTTTGGTCGGCGGCAGCATGAACGAGACAGTGGCGAATAGCCCATCAGAGGTATCACCGTGAACACGATAAACAAAAAACAATGGACCGCTATCGCCGCGATTATCTTGCTCGGTCTATTGCTCAGCGTCTTCATTCTGCGCATCGACAAATCGATGCCGGAAGGCGAGGAACACGGCGAAGAAAGCTATGCGGCGGCTAAAGTAGACGGCAGCGAAGGCGATGATGACCATGCCGATGAAGCCAAGCAGGCCCAGGGCCCGCACGGTGGTGATGTTTACAGTGACGGTGACTTTAAGCTGGAAATTCTGCTCAGCGAGGAAGGCGGTGAGCCGCGCTTTCGAGTGTATCCATTCAATCAGGACAAACCGCTGCAGTCTGTTGCCGATCAACTCTCCATGCAATTGCAGCGTCCGAGCGGCGAGCAACAGCGCATCGAGTTTGAGTCTGAAAAAGCCTATTGGCAGAGTACCCAGGCTATCGACGAGCCGCATGTCTTCGAAGCGAACGTGACGGCCCGGCATGATGGTCAAACGTTTCAATTTGCTTTCCGTAAAGAAGAAGGCAAAGTGGCATTGACCGATCAGCAAATCGCGGACACCGGCATCTCGATACAGAGCGCAGGCCCAGCTCACATCATCAGCGCCGTTACCCTACCGGGTGAAATTCGCTTCAATGAAGATAAGACTTCTCATGTAGTGCCGCGTCTGGCCGGCGTGGTGGAGAGCATTTCCGCTAACCTGGGCCAGCAAGTCAAAAAAGGTCAGGTCATCGCCGTGATTGCCAGTACCGCATTATCCGAACAGCGTAGTGAATTGCTGTCGGCACAAAAGCGTCTGGAATTGGCGCGTGCCACCTTTGCACGGGAAAAGCACTTATGGGAGGACAAAATCTCGGCGGAGCAAGACTACCTTCAAGCTCAGCAGGCGATGCGGGAAATGGAAATCGCCGTCCATAATGCCCAACAAAAATTGATAGCGCTAGGCGCAAGTCCCACAGTATCGGCCAGCGGCGGCGCACTCAACCGCTACGAAATCCGCGCACCGTTCGACGGCATGGTGGTCGAGAAACACATCGCGATGGGAGAAGCTGTCAAGGAAGATGCCAGCATCTTCACGATTACCGACTTATCCTCCGTATGGGCCGAAATTATCGTATCGGCGAAGGATCTCAATGTCGTGCAAGTCGGCAAACAGGTCAACATTAAGGCCACGGCCTTCGATTCTTCGGCAAGCGGTACGCTGTCTTATGTGGGCGCATTGATGGGCGAACAAACCCGCACCGCTACCGCCCGCGTGACACTGGACAATCCGCAGATGGCCTGGCGGCCTGGATTGTTTATCACGGTCGAGCTGCCTATCCAAGAAAGTGAAGTGCCGGTCGCGGTCGCTGCCGATGCCATCCAGATGATCAAAAACAAGCCAGCGATTTTTATTCGCGTACCCGGCGGCTTTATTGCGCAAGCGGTCACCACCGGACTATCGGATGGCAAAGTCACCGAGATCGTGGCAGGACTGATGCCCGGTTCCGAATACGCTGTCAATGGCAGCTTCGTCATTAAATCCGAGCAAGGCAAAAGCAGTGCCGAGCACTCGCATTGATCCCCAGGAGTTCACATCATGTTTGAACGACTTATTCGTTTAGCGATCGAGCATCGCTGGCTGGTCATCCTGGCCGTGCTCGGTATGGCGGGGCTCGGTATCTTCAATTACTCGATTGTGCCCATCGACGCCGTGCCGGACATCACCAATGTTCAGGTACAAATTAATACCACGGCACCCGGTTACTCGCCGTTGGAAACCGAACAGCGGATCACTTATCCCATCGAAACCGTCATGGCCGGTTTGCCGAATCTGGAACAAACCCGGTCGCTATCACGTTACGGTTTATCGCAGGTCACTGTGATTTTCCAGGACGGTACCGATGTCTATTTCGCCCGGCAATTGGTGAATCAACGTATTCAGGAAGCCAAGGATAAACTGCCCGCCGGTATTACGCCGGCGATGGGTCCTATCTCCACCGGTCTGGGGGAAATCTATTTATGGATTGTCGAAGCCCAAAAAGGTGCCCAAAAACCGGATGGTTCGGCTTACACCGAGACCGATCTGCGTGAAATCCAGGACTGGATTATCAAACCGCAACTGCGCAACGTGCCGGGTGTCACCGAAATCAATTCCATTGGCGGCTACGCCAAACAATACCAGGTGGCACCGATTCCGGAAAAACTCGCGTCCTACGGTTTGACCTTGCAAGACATCGTCATCGCGCTGGATCGCAATAACAATAATGTCGGTGCCGGCTACATCGAAAAGCGCGGCGAACAATATCTGATTCGTGCGCCGGGCCAAGTGCATTCGATGGAAGATATTCGCAAAATCATTCTCGGCAATGTCCAGGGCGTGCCCATTCGCATTCGTGATGTCGGCGAAGTCGAAATCGGCCAAGAACTACGCACCGGTGCCGCCACAGAAAATGGCCGCGAGGTCGTGCTGGGCACGGTCTTCATGCTGATCGGTCAGAATAGCCGTGCCGTCTCGCAAGCCGTCGATAAAAAGATGGCGGAAATCAACCGCACGCTGCCCGAAGGGGTGCAGGCTGTGACGGTCTATGACCGGACGGTATTGGTCGATAAAGCTATCGATACGGTTAAGAAGAACTTAACCGAAGGGGCGATTCTGGTCATTGTGATTCTGTTTCTGTTCCTAGGCAATATTCGTGCGGCGATCATTACGGCAATGGTCATACCGCTATCGATGTTGTTCACGTTTACCGGCATGGTGACGTACCAGGTCAGTGCCAACTTGATGAGTCTGGGAGCACTCGACTTTGGTGTGATTATCGACGGTGCGGTGGTAATCGTGGAGAACTGTGTGCGAAGGCTGGCCCATGCCCAGGAACGGCAGGGACGTTCGCTAACCCGTCATGAACGCTTTCATGAAGTGTTTACGGCGTCGAAAGAAGCACGGCGGGCGCTGTTATTTGGCCAGTTGATCATCATGGTCGTGTACTTGCCGATCTTCGCGCTGACCGGGGTGGAAGGCAAAATGTTTCATCCGATGGCATTCACGGTGGTCATTGCCTTGGTGGGCGCTATGATACTGTCAGTGACCTTTATTCCGGCGGCTGTGGCGTTGTTTATCGGCGATAAAGTCGCCGAAAAGGAAAACGTGGTGATGCTGAGCGCCAAGCGTGTCTATGCGCCGGTACTGGATAGTGTCATGAGCAACAAGCCGGTGATACTCACGCTTGCGGTAGTCACGGTGATTCTGTCGGCCCTGTTAGCGACGCGGATGGGCAGCGAGTTTGTGCCGAGCTTGAATGAAGGTGATTTCGCCATTCAGGCGATGCGCATCCCCGGCACCAGTTTGTCGCAATCGGTCGCTATGCAGCAGCAGATTGAACAGGCTTTGAAGCAGCAGTTTCCCGAAATCGAGCGGATATTTGCCCGAACCGGCACCGCCGAGATCGCCTCCGACCCGATGCCACCAAATATCTCTGATGGTTACATCATGCTCAAACCACGCGAGCAATGGCCTGACCCCGATAAATCACGAGAGGACCTGCTGGCTGCGATACAAGCGACGGCCAACCAACACCCTGGCAACCTCTACGAGTTTTCCCAACCGATCCAGTTACGCTTCAACGAACTGATTTCAGGGGTGCGTAGCGATGTGGCAGTCAAGGTATTCGGCGACGACATGGATGTGTTGAACGATGTGGCAACTGAAATCTCGGCGGTCATGGAAGCGATTCCCGGTGCCTCCGAAGTAAAAGTCGAGCAAACCACCGGCTTGCCGATGCTGACGCTCAATATCGACCGGGACAAAACCTCGCGCTACGGCTTAAACGTCGGCGATGTGCAGGATGCGGTGGCTACCGCGATTGGCGGGACCGAAGCTGGCACCTTGTTTGAGGGCGACCGGCGCTTCGACATTATCGTGCGTCTGCCGGAGAACCTGCGCAGTAATCTGGATGCCATCAACCGCTTGCCGATCTCATTGCCGCGCGGCCAAAACCGAGACGGACGAACCAGCTATATCCCACTGGCTGAAGTCGCCAGCCTGGAAATGGCCCCTGGCCCAAACCAAATCAGCCGCGAGAACGGTAAACGCCGAATCGTCATCAGCGCCAACGTGCGAGGCCGCGACATCGGCTCCTTTGTCGCCGAGGCCGAACAAAAGCTGCAACAGAAAGTCAAAATTCCATCTGGTTATTGGACAAGCTGGGGGGGACAGTTCGAACAGTTGCAATCCGCTACCCATCGCTTACAGATTGTGGTGCCTTTGGCGTTAA
>Ga0172380_10005423_pt1 | contig 15499 bp, 18 predicted proteins | sample Leawe162metaG_FD_119747 | JGI IMG/M metagenome (GOLD analysis project Ga0172380, IMG submission 119747) | Leachate microbial communities from a municipal landfill in Southern Ontario, Canada - Leachate well 162 metaG | ecosystem: Engineered > Solid waste > Landfill > Unclassified | place...
CACCGCGGTTGCCGTCAAAGTTGCCGCCCGGCCGGAAAATAGAGGCAAGATGATTGTGGTTATCATCCCCGACTGCGGAGTACGCTACCTCTCCACCTGGCTCTTCTCTGAATTCATGAAGTAACACAAAAATTTGTAGGCGCCAACCTTGGTTGGCTCTTTTAAAACGCCGAGCAAGCTCGGCAACTACAGTTAAAACGGGACCTGCGTCCAAAACGCACACTATGAAAAAAATCCGCGCCCTCGTCCTTGTCTCCGGCGGCCTCGACTCCGCCCTGGCCGCTAAACTAATCAAAGACCAGGGCGTCGCCCTGACCGCCGTCCACTTTGCCTCTATTTTCTGGGGCAACGAAAAAAAATACCCGGCCCGAATTGCGGAAAAACTCAACATCCCTTTTAAAAACATACCCCTCCGCCAGGATTATCTAAAGATGCTCCGAAACCCTAAACACGGCTACGGTTCCGCCATCAACCCCTGCATAGACTGTCACGCCTTCATGTTCCGCAAGGCCTGGCAAATGGGCAAAAAAATGGGCGCCAAATTCATCGTAACCGGCGAAGTCCTGGGCCAGCGTCCCATGTCCCAGCGCATGCCGGCATTAAGGATTGTGGAAAAAGAGGCCGGCTTGGTCGGCAGGATACTGCGCCCTCTCTCCGCAAAACTCCTGGCCGAAACCGAACCGGAAAAAAAGGGCTGGGTGGACCGGCGGAAACTGCTGTCAATCGAAGGCCGGAGCCGCAAACCCCAGATGGAGATTGCCGGTGAATTTTCCGTCAACGACTACGCCTGCGCCGGCGGCGGCTGCCTTCTGACCATGGAACAATTCGCCAAAAAACTGAAAGACCTTTTCCAACGCAAAAAACAAATCACCTGGAATGACATCGAACTGCTCAAATTCGGCCGCCATTTCCGGTATCACAAAAATAGGATTATCGTCGGGAGAGACCACGGAGAGAATGAATCCCTGCGGAAGTTAAAACCAAAAGAGGATTATCTTTTTATGGTACCTATCATCGGAAGCCCCATCACCATCCTGCAGGGGCCCAAAACTAAAACCGCCATCCGCCTGGCCGCCCGCCTCACCGCCCGATACTCCGACAGTAAAGCCAAAAGGGTAACGGTCAAGTACGGCAAAACCAAACCAGCCCAAGAAATTATCGCCTCCCCTGCTCCCCAGCCCCTGGCCACCCGCCTTAACCTGTCCTTGTAATTTTTCCCGGCCGTTATACCTGCGGTGATATTCTTCTTAGAAAATCTTTGTCGGAGAGTCGACAGACTTTCGACGCCTTGGAATATAGTTCATCCTCGGTAATCGCTTTCCAAATATCGCTTAGCTTTTTCTGGCGGACATTCCCAAAAGAAAGCGGGGTGAAATCACAGGGACAAACATTTCCGTTGCCGCGGACATGCATCTGCGCCACGCCGGCGGGGCATCCTTCCGAAACACACGGATAAGCGATGCTGGTAAACATCGTCTGATGTATTATGCGCGGGTAATCCGGCCTTGAATTATACTTCTGCCGGAATTTCTTGATCGCGCCGACATCCTCTTCGTCCAGCATGCAGGCCTGTTCCGAATTCAACTTGCCGGTCGCGATAACATCAAAGATAAACACTTCCAGGACATTCAGCTTTTTCCCCAACTCCATAATATCATCCAGCTGGCCGCTGACAATCTTTTCTTTGGTGGCAAAAGTCGAGATGCCCGTAAGTATCCCGTTTTCCCGGCACAGATTTATCCCCGCGACGGCTTTTTTAAACAGACCGTCTCTCTGCCTGTTAGCGTCATGTTTGTCGGCATCGGCAAAATCCAGGCTTACAAAAATACCGAACAGTTTGGCTTTTTTCAGTTTTGCGACGGTTTTTTTATCCAGAAATTCGCCGTTGGTAAAAATTGTGCAGACCGCCTTTCGCTTATCGACCGATCGGATAAGGTCAAATATTCCGTCCACCAGCAGCGGCTCCCCGCCGGTAAAAATGACGCAGGTACTGCCGATGTCAATCGCCTGGTTTACAACTCCCTTCAGTTCGGGTATGGTTAACTGGTCGTTATCCTGCCCGACTTTCTCTTTATAGGAATGGGCCGAACAATGGCTGCAATCACATTGGCAGTCGTAAGTAACGGCGATAGTGATAAAATGCGGAGTCCGCTTGCCCGGAGAAACGATCCCTTCACCCTCGACAACGGTATTCTTATCGGAGATGTTTTTTATGATAAAACGGATTCTGCGTTTGGCCGCGGGCGAGCCGATGGGAGGGCTTAAGAGCGAAAAAGCCTTATAGCCGCCGCCAACCTCCACCAGCTGCTTGTCCTTGATGTAGTAATTCTCCAAGGCCTGGCGGTACTTGTCCATGCTGTTCCTGACCAGATTATGCTGCCATTTTTTCATTCCGGGCATCGCGCGGTCTCCTTTATGTTTAAGCGATAATCCTTCCGTCTAAAAGTTCAATGCTCCGGCTGAATTGATATGATTTGCCGGTTTCGTGGGTCGCCATGATTATCGTGGTCTTCTTTTCCCGGTTCACCCTCAGGAAGATATCAAGCACGTTTTCCTTGTTTTTGGAATCAAGGCTGCCGGTCGGTTCATCCGCGAGCAATAATTTCGGGCCCATCACCAGCGCCCTGGCTATCGCTACGCGCTGCCTTTCTCCCACCGAAAGCTTATTCACGGCAAAAAGCCGCTTGCCTTCAAGCCCTACCATATTAATCAGTAAATCCGCTTTCTTGATTCTTTCTTTCTTGTCAAAATCGGATTCAAGCAACGGCAGCAAAACATTTTCCAGCACGTTCAGAATCGGCCAGAGATAAAAAGTCTGGAAGACAAAACCGATGTTATTTATCCGGAACTTGCTTTGCCGGACCATATCTTTAAGGTTTTTGTCCTCAAAATAAATTTCGCCTTTGGTAGGCAAATCAAGGCCGCCCAAAAGATGCAGCAGCGTTGATTTTCCGCTGCCGCTGGACCCTCTTATCGTCAAAAACTCACCGTTTGTTACCTGTAAATTGATTTCACTCAAAGCGGCCACCCGGCCGTTCTCGTAAAATTTGGAAAGGTTTTTCGCTTCTACGATAAACCCGCTATTCATAACGCAATACCTCGATGGGCTGTATGGAAACAGCCCTCAGGGCCGGATAGATACCCGACAATAAGCCCAACACAAGCGAAGCGGCGATTGCTTTCACCACAAACAGAAAATCCAGGCTGATATTAGAAATACTCTGCATCTGAAGCATCGAGGCAAAAATCCTGATGGTCACATATCCCAGGAACAGACCCATCGCGCCCCCCATCAGTCCCAACAACGTCGATTCATACAAAATCAGGGAAACTATCCGGGTTTTTCTCCAGCCGATGGCCAGCAGAACGCCTATCTCCCTGGTTTGTTCCAGCACCGAAGTAATCATGTTATTGGCTATCCCCAGGATGGCGATAATAAAAGCCACAATCGATACCGCCCAGCTGAATTTTGAGAAAATAGCCAGGATATTCTCCGAAGAAACAATCCCCTCCAGGTCCTTCACTTCCCCTTCCGGCACAAGCTGGCTTATGCGCAGTTGCACCTGTTTATCCGGCTTCTCCTCTTTAAAAACAAACCATTTATTGGGTTTCAAACCTTTCCGAAGGGAAATGTTCAACAAGGTAACCTGATGCTCCATTTTTTTAATGCGCTGGAGCACCGGAAGAAGCACGATGACGCTGCCTTCCTCAAATAAACTTTGGCTCTGGAAAATCCCCGTCAGCGTAAAAGCGGTTCCCCTTACATCCACACTGTCCCCTATCTTTTTATTAAGCTTTTTAGCCAGCATCGCCCCGATTATCGCGTCATGCTCATTGACCGGCGCCTTCCCGGTTATCTTCAGGTTGGAAAAAAGGTTGGAATGCGCTTCCCAGCCGTATATCAGGATATAATTCATAAAATTCGTAATCGTGATATCAAGAAGCACGGGGTTTACGCTTAAAACCTCCGGAACCGCCTTAATCTTATCAACGAAGCTTTCATCCAGCCGGCTGGACAAAAGGTCAAAACTGCCTTTTTCCAAAACAACCAGGTCGGTTCCGCGTTCTTGGTAAGTCGTCCGGAAGGCTTCCACCATGCTCACCGCCAAGCCCCTTAAAGACACAAACGCGGCGATGCTGACGCCGACACCGAATATGGTCAAAAAGGTGCGCACTTTTCGGTGCCACAGGTTTTTGAAAGCGATGTATAGTAGGTTCATACGCTATGTAAATACTCTGTTATTACCGCATATTTTATCATACTTTCCCCCAAACTCACTTGTCCGGCAAATGCTGTCATTCCTGCAAACAAATCATGTCATTCCCGCATGTTTTAAGCGGGAATCCAGTTCCGTAAAAATATAGCTTCATGTTATACTGTCAGATATGAAATCGGCGCCTTTTGAAACGGCAACTTTCGGCTCCGGCTGCTTTTGGGGTACGGAATCAACGTTCCGCCAATTAAAAGGGGTGGTCAAAACTACGGTCGGCTTCATGGGCGGAACCCTGAAAAATCCCACCTACGAAGAGGTCTCAACCAAAAAGACCGGACACGCGGAGGTTGTGCAGTTGGAATACGACCCAAGCCAAGTATCTTACCAGCAACTCCTGGACCTCTTCTGGAAAATGCACGACCCAACCACCCCAAACCGCCAGGGCCCGGATATGGGGCCGCAATACCATTCCGTCATCTTCTACCATACTCCGGAACAGGAAAAAATAGCTCAGTTATCTAAACAAAAACTTGAAAAATCAGGAAAGTTTAAGAGCCCGATAGTCACAAAAATCGTTCCCGCGCAGGAATTCTACCCGGCCGAAGAGTACCACCAGCAGTATTACGAAAAACGCGGCATTAAACCCGCCTGCCAGTTAAACTACCCATAAAATAGCCAAAAGAAAATTCAGGGTCTAATTCGGTCCTATTATAAACCTCTCATACCTGATCTTAAGATTTACAATGCTGGGCTTAACATCTAAAGACTTTGGTGTCCAAAGATAATTTCCGTGAAGACCCTTTAGTCCATGCATAAGCATCGGTCCATCTTCTTCGTCAAGAATGTCCTTTCTAACCTCTATGACAAAATCGGGTCGAACGCCGAGGAAAAAGTTATCAAATACTGCATGGTGCAATTTGCATAGAGATATTCCGTACTCACCACGGGTTCGCCTCCCGGTTCCCCGTCGGAAATAATATGCGCAGCGTCCAGAAGTTCAACATGACGCAGATGACACATGGCACACTGGTTATGATATGCTTCAAGCACGCGCTCCCGAAACCCACGCTGGTGCAAGCGCTGTCTTACCATGGTCGTGATGTATTCTCTCCTTCCCTCTTCTTCTTGGTCGCGAACTAAAAGATTTTCGCCTATTCTTACGATATTTGTTCTATTAATATAAATTTTGTCATCCACAAGAACACTGAACTCCAAATCGTGCGGATTATCACCGACAATATAAACAGGCCAAGCCGCAAAATATTTCCCGGGAATAAGCCCATGGAAATATATAAGGGGAATTCCGCGCTCCAAGGCTTTGCGAAGACCGATATTTTCAGGGTGCTGCAGATTAGTACCGCGGTAACTATAAATGATATGACCTTCCGAACTCATCCGATCTTTGTAAGGTCCTTTAGCTGTTGTTGTAATTGATATGGGAATCTCCGATAAAATCTTTGGTCTAAATATACCCTGGACCGACACCAAAGGAACTCGTTGACCATCAAGAACAAAACCATCCACTAAGAGTTGCCGCGGAAGCGTATCTCCGTGAATCTTTACCTGTTTTTCCAACCAATTGAACGCCGCGAGCCTTACTTTGTTATCATCCATATATTTCGCCGGTATAAGAAATTCACTCGGGAACATGAATTACCAACCCGTTCACGTCTTTTCTTTCCCTATTACTTTATTACGCTTCGACGACCATTCAATAATCTTCTGCAGCAAACCCGGATCCTTAAGGTGGTCCTTAAGTTTAAGATGTTCCTGAAAACCATTCGGATAAACAAAAGCGAGATTGTGCCTGTCAAAGTCGGGCTTGGTTTCGTGTATGATTCTATGGTGGTTGGGACAGACTACAATTAGATTATTACTGTGGTCAACCCCGCCGCGCGAGAGCCATATAACGTGATGGGTTTCTGAATAAGGTTTACCTTTAAAATCTTCCTTGCAAACTTGACACTTGTAATCGTAGAGCTCTTTAAGTGCAATAGGGAGTTCCGGATTTCGCCTTATCTCTTTCCGCTCGATAACAGTGACCCATTCAACCTGGTCCGGGAAGTCTTCAACTATCCTATCGTTATTTCGCAGCAAAGCCCAAAGCTTAGACTCGGCCGCAGCGTCATGCACAACAATGTTGTGTATCTTCTTTCCGATCTCTTCTATAGGCCGGGCCGCGTAGCGCAATAAATACGGGATAATTTTGCTTACATCCTTTTCTAAAATCCGGACGGGGTTTGTTTGACCAAAATAGTTGGCAGAAACAGAAAGTTTTTCTAGAGAAAAAGGGATGGTTGGTACAACATCACTGCAGAAAAGTATCCAGCGCCATGTCTTACCTGCCCTTGGCCAATAATAAGCGCTTGCTGTTCCATCATGATCCTCTTCGTAGTGATCAAATATCAGAACAAATTCGATTCTGTTACTTTCCTTACCGAATTTCTTAGCGTCGGCTAATACTAATTGCAGGAGAAGAACGTCTCCTCTGTGGATTTCCGGGTTTCTGGGACGAGTATCAAAAGCAAATCTTCGATTTCTTATACACTCTTCAATTTGGGTCTCTCTTACGTTCAATCGCCAAATATTCATAATTCAGTCAAATATCTACGCTTTTCTATAATCACGGTTTTGAATTTACATTAAGATCAGAAACTTTGATGTCTTTAAACCTTTTTGGGCAAATTAACCTAATTCCTGGTTTGCGATTTGATACTGATCCAGACTGTTTTTCTTGTTAATGTTTCTACCTTTCAAATTATACTTCTTCTCTGCGTTCAAAGATCAATCTGAACTGTTCCAAACTAAGTTTTCGGTGAAGGTCAAAAATTAACTAAAGAATAACATAAACCGAAAAAATGCTGTCTATGTACCCATATATTTCAGTATTTTTTCCTTCGAAAATATCGCCTCAACAGTCCTAAAAGTGGTCTGGTCATAGTCAGGATTTAAGCTTTTTCCTAATGGTTCTATAATTCGTAGCAGAAACTCTACTTGTTCTTTTGACACGGTTTTCTTTACAAAAAATTTATCTACATAACCACATTCCAATAATAATCTAATCTGATGAAAATAATGGGAAAACCGCCTTCTCGCTTTATCGATTTGCTCAATTTCATCATAATTACTTCTCCGTAATTCGCCAAAGACCTTGGCAAAATTTTCACCGTGGTTTTTTTGCCATTCACTTAAAAGCTTCATGCCGGTTAACATTTCAGGAGATGCATACGCGTCTGTAATCTTCATTAATATGTCAGCAGCGGTCTTTTTTTGAGTTTCCCTTGTTGCTTGCCAAGCCGCAACGGCAGCCAAGGTAGTTGCTAAAGCCGCTAAAAACTGGAATAATAATCGAAAGCCGTTTTCCATATCTACCTCCACTTTCACCTATAGAAAGGGAATAATTACGATCACTTCTTGTTTATTGTCCCTTAACTTTTTAAGCTTCTTAAATCCATGAATCCATTCCTCTTTGCAAAGCAAGCGCCCATTTCAAAGGCTTTCTGGCAATCCTTGGGGAATACCTCTTTCCGCCTTTTTAACTTCTCTTCCGGGTTAAATCTGGTTGCAACCACCTTGGAGTAATCTTTAAACTGATAAGTATCAAAGCTTAAAAGCGTCTCGCCGGAACCGAAGATTCTGGTAAAGAACCCGTTTTCCAAGGTTGGGATTGCCACGTTGCTTCGCTCCTCGCAATGACAGTCGTCACGGAGTACTGTTTATAAATTCTCCAACTGTTCCCGGATAACCGACTCAATTTTATCTTTAAAGAAGACCGCCGCGAAAGGAAGGTCGGCTGTAAGTTTTACTTCGGACGGCTCCACGTACAGTTTTCCGGATATGGACAACCCCATCACGGAAAAACCGAACGTGCCGGTGTTTCCATTCCATTCCTGTTGAAGGTCGTTAATTGCACCGGCAAATTGTTTTTGTATTCTTTCCAATAAGCCGCGAGTGCGCCGGAGGGCTTCGTCCTGGGAAAAGCAGTGGGCAACGGTTATGTCAATTGTTGACATCGAAAATGAGCCGTATTAAAAATGCCACCGATGATGGTGATGGGTAATTATCATCAGGGGGATAAATATGGCCAGAAAAAGGCAGACAAACCAGAACAGGCAACCAAGGAAATCGTTTCCGCTTCCCGATTTTGAACTCATCTTTAACTTTTATTATAACACGCCTTCCGGGCGGAGTTTCAACAACGCTAAAAACCATCCTCGGTCAAAACCTTAATTCCGTTCTTTTTCAGCAAAACGGCGGTAACTCCATCTCCTTTGATGATTCTACCCGAAAAAGAACCGTCCAGGATTTTTCCACAGCCGCAGGAAGGGCTGTTTTGTTTTAAGATTGCTTCTTGAACGCCGAATAATTTGGCTACTTTTAAAACTTCGTTCGCGCCTCTCTTGAAATTCCCGGTAACATCCCGGCCGGATTCGGTGATTACTTTGCTCCCTTTTTGCTCTGAAGATTTTCTGGGTGTCGGCAGGCCCCCTAACTGTTCCGGGCAGACAGGAATTAAGTTCTCTTTTTCGGAAAGTTTGATAATTTTCTTGTTTGTTTTGCTCTTGCCGTCGTGCCGACAGCTTATTCCCAATAAACACGCGCTGCAAAGTTTCATATCTTTACATCATTATACCAAAAAAACCCTTAATTCACATCCTTCCCTTCAATACCGTCTACGGTGAGATTAACATCGGGCAGGTTATCGTTTGCCGGTATAATGTTACTCGCTTTGATGAATTCTACGTGCCCGTCAACAAAAAGGTAATTCCTCCCCCCGCCCCAGGACCACCAGTTGTTGTTTCCGCCGGTGTGGTTGTCAAGCCATTCGCCTACCAGTACCTTTTTGTCGGGATACCTGACTCTGCCTTCTTTCTGGGGAATGGTCGGGGTAATCTTGCCTGCATCATAAGTATAACTTGCATCGGTCATTGTGTTAATCTGCTCGGGGGAGTGGTAAAAAGATAAGGAATAGGCGTAAGAGGTTGAATCCCAGTTCGCGGCCGCGGTCCGGTCTGAAAAACAGAATAAAACACCGGGATTCCGGACGGAAACTGAACTCCCGATGTAGGGAGCGACAAAACTTTTCCAGCCCCGCCCCATCCATAACCAGTAAGCGGGGCTTGAGCTTATTGGGTCGCCGGCGCAAGGGAAAAAGCCGTCGTAATCATTCAGATACATGTAAAACGCCATCCCTATCTGTTTGAGGTTGCTGGCGCAAACCGTCTGTTTTGCTCTTTCCCTGGCACTCCCTAAAACCGGCAGCAGCAACGCCGCGAGTATTCCGATTATAGCAATCGTCACCAATAGTTCAATCAGCGTAAACGCCGACCGGGACAGGGGTCTTTTTCTATTTCTAATCATCACCCGATACGGCGCGCCTTGTCGATTGAACTTGAAAGTCTTTTAATCAAATCTTTGGCGACTTTTTCTCCCGCCAGAAGCATTCCGCCGAAGATGGGACCCATGCGCGGACCGCCGAATACCGCGTTCGCGCACATGCCGCAAGCATACAGGCCGGGGCAGATTTCTTTGGAATTATTCACAATTATATCTTCTCCCACCTGTGCCCACATGGATTGTTCACCCATGGTCTTCCCTGTTTTTGTCTTAAGCCGGATACCGGATTTTCGCTCGACAATACGCGCCACTTCTGCCGGATGTCCGGTGGCGTCTACCACGAATTTGGCGCGCATGGTAATCGGGTCAACGTGCAGATTAGCCATTTCAACCGCTGTCCAATTTAATACCAAGCCCGCCACTCTTTTATCACGCACCATTACATCTTCAACGCTGATAAGGTTGAAAATTTTTAACCCCGCTTTTACCGCCTTGGAGCAGAGAGTTGAAACCGACTCGACGGAATCAGCCAAATAATAGCCCTTTTCGTAACGGGTGCTCTTGATACCAAATTCATCTAAAATTCTCTTGCCCGCGTCTTGAACCACGATTTCGTTGAACATTATGCCGCCGCCCCACATCCCGCCTCCGACGGAAAGTTTTCTTTCAAAAAGCACTACTTTTATTCCAGCTTTAGCCAGATAATAGCCGCAGACCATGCCGGCCGGACCCGCCCCGACAATTGCCACGTCAACATCCAACGCGGCTACCAGTTTTTTGTTAAACGACTCAATGATAGCCTTAGAAATCTTAATCTCATCCAGTTGCATGCGTTTCCTCCTTTGCCCGCCCTCCTTCACTGAAGCTTCGACGGGTAAAACCGTAGCAGGGACACCTTGTGGCGGCGAAGCCGCCTGATAACGAGGTGTCTGCTTTGCGAAGGCGGGCTTTATACCAATAAAAAAAGCCCGTATACCAGGCGCATAGGGGCTCATTAACATCTGAACTTTTTTCCCTACGCTGGCATTATCCAGATCAGGTTCCGCGGGTTATCCGATGGTTTCTCGAAACTCTCAGGCCGCTTTTACGACCTCCCCGTATTGCAACGTTTCCAATATTAGAACATAAATACGCTGTTTTTGTCAAAATGTTATCAAAGAAAAATCAAACATGCGTTCCAATTTGTACATACTGCACAAATTTGTACCAATACTTGAACAAAAAATGCCTTAACAAAAGTGAACAGTGATTTACATATCCCTTTATATATCAATAGATTTCAGACAATTTATAATACGAAAACTTGAAACCAGAAACATGGCAGAAAAATTGCACCTTATAAATTGTAAGCTATCCACAACCAGAACTTTATCTCGCGATTGCACGGCAGTAATTCCTTTGTATTTCCAGCGGAGGCTGCTAATGAAACGGAAGGTTCATCCTAAGATTTCCAATCTCCTTCTTATGCTTAACGATATTTGTAAATATCTTTGTCAAAATATGCACCAAAATCCGGAAAGCGTGTTAAACTATACCCTGGAAAAGATAGTTAAACTGATGAACGCTAAAGCCTGTAATGTCCGGCTTTTCGATAAATTGTCCGGGAACCTTATTTTGAAAGCAAATTACGGCGTAAGTAAAAAATACCAACACGAAAAACCCTCTCTGCCGGTCGGCACAAGCATTGCCGGACTTGCCTATGAAAAAGAAAAAGTTTACGCCGTAGAAGACCTGCGAATCAATAACCGCTACCACTCGCCGGAATACGCGCTAAAAGAAGGCGTTGGTTCGCTACTCTCAACGCCTTTGGTTACTTCGGAAAGCAAGTTGGGCGTTTGCAGCATTTATTTTCCGAAACCGAGAAAATTCAGCCGGGAGGAAATCGAGTTTTTTTCCATTTTTTCTAATTTCCTGGCTACTTTCCTGACTACCCATACGCTGAATTACCAACTTGGCCGCAGTTACCTGGATATCGCGAAAGCCCTTATTGTGGCTCTGGAAGAAAAAGACCCTTATACCCGGGGTCATTCGGAAAGGGTAAGAGAATACGCGATTAAGATGGCGGAAAAATTAAAGATGTCCAAAACCGAGATTCAGATTTTATCAGACTTCAGCATTCTCCATGACATCGGAAAAATTATCGTAGACAATTCCATCCTTAACAAACCGGGCAAATTGAACAAAGAAGAGTGGGATGCTATCAAACAGCACCCGGTAATCGGCTCAAGAATGATTTTACCCTTTGACGGACTGGCCTCGGGAATCCCCTTAATAAAACACCACCACGAAAGAGTAGACGGCAAAGGCTATCCCGATGGTTTAAAAGGGGATTCCATACCTCCCCTGGTCCAGATAATGGCCGTATCGGATGCCTTTGATGCCATGACCTCCCCGCGCGCTTACCGAAACGCGCTGACCCTGAAAGAGGCCAAGCGACAACTCCGGAAAAATACAGACCGCCAGTTTGGCAGAAAAGCAACGGAGGCAATGATAAGTTTGATTGATTCCGGCGAGGTTATTCTTAAAAATCCGGCTTTATAATTTTAAATCTTAAACGGTGGATTTTTAAAAAAAATGGGCAGGCAAATTAACTTTTCCAAAATCCAGGTTTTTTTCTTTCTCTTTCTTTTCCTTCCCTTTTCGCTCTTTGCCCAACAACCTCAAGTTCAATCCGCGCCGGATAGCTACCTTAACGCGAAAAGCGAGTGGGGATTTCTGGGCGGATACGGGTCTTCACATCCCGGCTGGGGTAAAACCCGCACGCGAGTGGAAACGATTGATTTGGTGTATCGATACGGTTATTTCTTGTCCGGAAAAACCGGGAAATCATGGTATCGGGGCCGTCCGGAACTGCTGGTTGAAGTACCTTTTTCTTTTGTCCAAAGTCCCAAAGATGCTCAAATGGCAGGGTTCAACCTTCTGTTAAGCCGTAATTTTACAAGTTCCAAAAAAATAGTTCCTTATGTTTTCGCGGGGGCCGGGCTGATTTACACAAATCTTGATATACCCGATTTAGGAAGCGAATTCAACGGTACATATCAGGCCGGAGCCGGATTGCGATTTTTCGTATCGGATACAATGAGTCTTGACCTGAACTGCCGGTTCCATCATCTTTCCAACGGAAACACCGCGGAACCCAACATCCCGTTGAATTCCACTAAATTCTTCCTTGGTATATCTTTTTATCGATAACTATACTCCGAATACACGCTAATCGTATTTTTCCTTACGTTGTGCTATAATTTTTCCGGTATGGAAGTTTGCCGGAAAACTTATGGATAAAAAAACCCGTGATTACTCAGGCATAATCCCGGCCGGGATGCTTGAACCCGGCGAACAAGTCATTTTCGCCGGTCGACCCCAGAAATTCTATTTTCTCTTCCAACCGGCCGTCGTCAGCCTAATCCTTCTGATTGGCGGCATAGTCTTAACCTATTACACCCGCACCTATGCCCGCGTAAAACCAATCGGCGCGGTCTTGATATCCGCCGCGGTTATCTTCTTTTTGATTCACCTCCTGCGCTGGCAAAAAACCATCTATGGTTTTACCAACCGCCGCCTGTTCCGGCACCAAGGCATAATCGCCAAGGACCTTTACGAAACCCCGCTTTCACGGATTCAGGACATCCGGGTTATCATCAGCATCAGCCAGCGGTTGACCGGCTGCGGCGACATCTTCATCACAACCGCCGGCACCGAAAACTCGGCCTGCGCCTGGAAAAACATTTCCCGCCCGCGGGAAGTCAAAAATCTCCTCTCCGCCCAGATAGACCAGGCAAACCGCCCGACCGTATGAAACCACCGTCTTTCGGCCGGAACCTTTCTTCCCTTATCTTATTTTTAGGATGCCAGTTAATCGTATCTCAACTGCAGGCGTTTACCCTCCGAACATTGCCGGAAAACCCAACTGCCGGGGAAGGTTTTTTACTCCAGATTAAAGGAAATCCGGAAAACAAATACCAAGTTCTCTTTGAACATAAAATATATAAACCTTTTCCGGTCTCAAAAGGCGTCTGGAAAATCTTGCTGCCCCTGGGCATTAAAACCGCCGGAGAAAGAGAACTGGTTGTGGAAAAAACGTCTCCGGCCGAACCGGAAGAAAAACATTCTTCCTTAGTGAACGTAACTCCAAGGGAGATAAGAACGGTATTCCTGGGTAAGGCCAGCCGCAACATGAGAAAAGCGCAACCATCCATTTCCAAGCAACAGAAAAAAGTCCTGGCCGCTATCAATCACCGGGACTCCAAAAAATATTGGAATCAGCCGTTTTATGGACCGCTCCGGGGTGAAATCACTACCGAATTTGGCCTCAAACGCGACCTGGAAACCTACAGTTCCTACCACTGGGGAATCGACCTTGATGCTCCGGAAGGCACGCCGGTTCAGGCCGCGAATTCAGGAAGAGTCATTTTAAGCGGGCGCAATTTTAATATCTACGGCAACCTTCTGATTCTCGACCACGGGCAGGGAGTGGTCAGTTGTTATTTTCACCTGTCCAAAATCTTTAAACAGGCCGGGGATACGGTAAAACAGGATGAAGTCATTGCCGAAGTGGGCAACACCGGCTGGTCTACCGGACCGCACCTTCATTTCGGCGTTTACTTGCAGGGGAAACCGGTTGACCCGACATGGATAATCTCTTTTACCGAATCGAAATTATTTGCGGGTGATTCCGGTACTTGACCGATAGATGGAATCATAGCCGAATTTCTCCCTGATTTCGTCTATCGCCTGATACAACTTTTCAGAACGATTCTCACTCTCTGATTTGAAAAGAATCCCCTGGATATCCAAAGGAAGGAGGCCGGAAACCTTCACCCCGACCAGCCGCACCCTTTTCCTTTTGATTGAAAAACCATCCGCCAACAGCTTGATTTTCCGGTAAAGCATGTCCACGGAATTAGTCGATTCTTTAATCGTGACCGCCCTGGTAAACGTTTCAAAATCGGCAAACCTTATCTTTAAAGTGATAGTCTTGCCCTTGCAGCCGGCCTGCCGCAAACGGCTTGACACTCTTTCGCAAAGCGAAAGCAAAGCGGCCCTGATTTCCGGAACAGCCGAAGTATCCTCGTCGAAAGTAAATTCATTGCTGATTGACTTGGCTTCGGTTCCCGATTCTACTTCCCGTTCATCGATGCCGTTGGCCAGTTGCCAGAAATAAGCGCCTGTTTTACCGAACAGGGCGACTATTTCCCGGATGTTCCGGTCGGCGAGTTCTCCGATGGTCTTAATCCCTGCCTTATTCAAAATAAGCCGGCTCTTCTCACCCAGGCCCCAAATCTTTTTCAAATCCAGGGGCCGCAGAAAAGCAAGCAGGTTTTCCGGCGTAACCTCCACCATGCCGTCGGGCTTGTTGATTTCGGAAGCGATTTTAGCCGCCAGCTTGTTCGGAGCCAAACCGATTGAAGCGGTTAATCCCGTGACTTCTTTTATCCGCGATTTGATTAATAAACAGGTTTGCGGCGGGGTCCCGAAATGAATATAGGTGTCGCTTATATCTAAAAACGCCTCGTCAACGCTCACCGGTTCCACGGCATGGGTAAAAGCATAAAAAATTTCCATTATCCGGTCGGAAACGCCGCTGTATTTTTCCATATCCGGCTCTAAGAAAACGGCCTGGGGACATTTTTGGTAGGCGGTAGAAATAGGCATGGCGGAATGAATGCCGAATTTTCGGGCTTCGTACGAGCAGGTGGATACCACACCCCGGCCTTTACCGGCCTTCGGGTCGGCACCGATAACCACCGGACGGCCGCGTAAATCCGGGTTATCCCGCTGTTCAATGGCGGCGAAAAAAGCATCCATGTCCAAATGGACAATAAACCTTCTTTTTGGCATGATGGTTTTAGGAATCCGGCTAAGTCTTTCGAGGTAAACAATAATATTATAACACCCCTTTCTAATTGAACTTCCGGGAAAATTCGGGATATAATAAATTTATGGATTCA
>Ga0172380_10005424_pt1 | contig 15492 bp, 11 predicted proteins | sample Leawe162metaG_FD_119747 | JGI IMG/M metagenome (GOLD analysis project Ga0172380, IMG submission 119747) | Leachate microbial communities from a municipal landfill in Southern Ontario, Canada - Leachate well 162 metaG | ecosystem: Engineered > Solid waste > Landfill > Unclassified | place...
GAGATGCCGTTCGATCGCAACATCATGCTGCAAAAGGGCGATGTGCTGCAGATCAGCGGCGAGAAGCAGCGGGTCAAGCTGCTGGCCAACAAGATAGGCTTCATCAGCATCCACAGCCAGACCACGGATCTGGTGGCCTTCACCACCTTCTTCGTGCTGGGCCTGCTGATAGGCTCTGTCTCCCTGGTGTTCGGCCAGCTCGAATTTGGTCTGGGCAACGCCGTCGGCCTGCTGCTGGCGGGGATCCTGATGGGCTACCTGAGAGCCAACCACCCCACGGTCGGCTATGTGCCACCGGGCGCCCTGCGTCTGGCCAAAGATCTGGGGCTCGCCGTCTTCATGGTAAGCACAGGCCTCAAGGCGGGCGGCGGCATACTGGATCACCTGAGCCAGGTCGGTGCCGTGGTGCTCTTCTCCGGCATGCTGGTGACCACCTTGCCGGTGCTGGTGGGCTACCTGTTCGGGGTCTGGGTGCTGAAGATGAACCCGGCCCTGCTGCTGGGGGCCATCACGGGTGCTCGCACCTGTGCCCCGGCCATGGACGTGGTGAACGAGGCGGCCAACAGCTCCATCCCGGCGCTCGGCTATGCGGGCACCTATGCGGTGGCCAACGTCATGCTGACCCTGGCTGGCTCCTTCATCATCGGCTTCTGGTTCTAGCGCCGTATCGCACCGCAACAAGAAGGGAGCCATCATGGCTCCCTTCTTCATTTCACCCCCATCACCCGCACGCAACCTCGACCACTGCCTCCCCCTTCCTGACCCGGCCAATCCGATAGGGCCTATTGTGCTATCCGGCTCGTTTTAGCAAACCCAATGAGCTAAGTAGCACTTAGCCTGCCGCTTACACTCAATGAAACGAGTGAGGTACTCATCATGAAACGGTTATGGATCATCCTGAGCTGCTTGCTGTGCACCCTGGCCCCGGCCACGGCGGCGGAGCAGAAAGTGGCAGCCGACGAGGAGCCAGCCTCGCTGGCATTCAGCACCGAAGAGCTGGCCACCCCCATGCTCGGCGACCTCGATGACATGCTGGCGCGGCGCACCCTGCGGGTGCTGACCACCTACAACAAGACCGGCTACTTCATCGACAAGGGGGTGCAAAGGGGCGTTACCTATGACGCCTTCATGCAGTTGGAGAAACGGCTCAACGAACAGCTGCGCAAGGGAAAAAACCTCAAGCGCCACCTCAAGCTGCACATCGTCTTCATCCCGGTAGCCAGGGAGTCCCTGCTCAAGTCCCTCGTCGAGGGCAAGGGTGACATCGCCGCCGCCAACCTCACCATCACGGATCAGCGCAAGAAGCAGGGGGTTGAATTTACCGCGCCCCTGCTGGAAAACGTGCGGGAGTTGCTGATCTCGGGGCCGGCCTCCCCCAAGGTGGAGAGCGCCGCCGATCTGGGGGGCCAGACCCTCTACGTGCGCCCCTCTTCGAGCTACTTCGAGAGCCTGATCGCCTACAACCAGGCGCGCAAGGCGGCGGGTGAACCCCTCATCGATATCCAGCCGGCCCCGGAGGCGCTGGAAGATGAAGATCTGGTGGAGATGGTCAACGCCGGCCTGCTGCCCTTCATCGTCATGGACGAGCACAAGGCCCGCTTCTGGCAGAAGATCTTCCCCGCCATCCGCATCCATGAAGACCCCGTGTTCCGGGAGGGAGGCATCATCGCCTGGGCGGTGCGCAAGGAGAGCCCCCAGCTGCTCGCCATGCTCAACGAGCAGATAGCCGCCCTGCGCGGCAAGGCGACGGGAGAGGTCATCCTGGCCCGTTATCTCAAGCAGAACAAGTTCGTCAAGAGCGCCGCTGCCGAGGCCGAGCGCAAGAAATTCCTGCAGGTGGTGGAGCTGTTTCGCCAGTATGGCGATCGCTATGACGTGGACTGGCTGCTGATGGCAGCCCAGGGCTATCAGGAGTCGGCGCTCAACCAGAAGGCGCGCAGCCACGTCGGCGCCATCGGCATCATGCAGATCATGCCCGCCACCGGCAAGGGGTTGAAGGTGGGCGATATCCGCCAGATCGAGCCCAACATCCACGGCGGCGCCAAATACATGCGCTGGATGATAGATCACTACTATGCGGACGAACCCATGACAGCCCTCGACAAGGCGCTGTTCTCGTTCGCCTCCTACAACGCCGGCCCCGCCCGGGTGGCGCGGCTGCGCACCGAGGCGAAGAAGCGGGGACTGGATCCCAACGTCTGGTTTCACAACGTCGAGTACGTGGCGGCAGAGAAGATAGGCCCCGAAACCGTGACCTACGTGGGCAACATCTACAAGTACTACATCGCCTACAAGCTGGTGATGGAACAATTGCAGCTCAAGCAGCAGGCAACCGAAGCCATCAAGCAGCAGGGAAGCCGCGACGACAAGGTGTCCGCCACGCAATCAAAGGGATGAGCCACACCCGGCATCCGCTGGGCTCACCGCTTTCAGGCGGGGAGCCTAGCGCGTTTTTACCCTGCGGCACGGTTCGCACATGCCCTCCATGGCCAAGCCCCTCACACCGCCATGACCAGAATGAACACAATGACCACAACAGCCTTAATAGCCATTACGGCCAGATTGTTTTCCAGTCAGACATGATTAATTAACCTTCTTGCAACAATCACAAGGAGTACACCATGTTGCAAGGAACCCTCAAACGCACGTTGCTCTGCTGCCTGCTGGGCGCCAGCCTTGGCGCCCAGGCCAAGATAGACGAAATCCACTTCCTCATTCCGGGCGGTGCCGGCGGTGGCTGGGACAACACGGCCCGCGGCACCGGCGAGGCGCTGACCAAGTCCGGCCTCATCACCACCGCCTCGTACCAGAACATCTCGGCCGGCGGCGGCGCCAAGGCCATCGCCCACCTAATCGAGACCTCGGCCCAGTCCGACAAGACGTTGATGGTCAACTCCACCCCCATCATCGTCAAATCCCTCTCCAAGGAGCTGCCCCAATCGTTCCGGGATCTCACCCCGGTCGCCGCCATCATTGCCGATTATCAGGCGCTGGCCGTGCCGCTGGACTCCCCCTACCAGAACTGGCCCCAGCTGCTGGCCGCCTATGAGGCCAACCCCGCCAAGGTGAAGATAGCCGGCGGCTCAGCCCGTGGCAGCCTGGATCACCTGGTGGCGGCCATGACCTTCAAGAATGCCGGGGCGGATGCCGGCAAGCTGCGTTACGTGGCCTATGACGCCGGCGGCAGCGCCATGGCGGCTGTGCTGTCAGGGGAAACCCAGGTGCTCTCCACCGGCTTTGGCGAGGCGATGGAGGCGGTCAAGTCCGGCCAGATGCGGATCCTCGGCATGACGGCACCGACGCGCATGCCGGATGCCAGCGAGATCCCCACCTTCAGCGAGCAGGGCAACCCGACTGTCTTTGCCAACTGGCGCGGCTATTTTGCCTCCCCCGCCGTCAGCGCCGAAAAATCCGCCGAATTCGCCGCCCTGCTCAAGCAGATGTATGACAAGCCGGAGTGGGAAACGGTCCGGGCCCGCAACAGCTGGACCAATCTCTACCAGGCCGGTCCCGAGTTCACCGCCTTCCTCAACCAGCAGGAGCAGCAGATTGGCGGCCTGATGCGCGAGCTCGGCTTCATCAAGTGATCCCTCAACCTGTGGCGGGCCAGCCCCGCCCAACGGAGTCATCGTCATGCACCTGACCAAGGAGCGACTCGGGGGGCTGCTGTTTTTGCTGCTCTCCCTCGCCTACGGCTATCACGCCACCCTGATCCCCGGCTATCCCGGGGACGAATATGAACCCTTTACCGCCAGCACCCTGCCCTATGCCCTGGCTGGCGTCGGCGCCCTGCTCTCCCTGCTGCTGATCTGCTTTCCGGGCGGGGAGCGGCTGCAGCGTGAAACGGGCAACTGGCGACTGGTCTTTGCCCTGCTGCTGTTGATGCTGGTTTATGGAGTGGCCCTCGGCTGGCTCGGCTTTGTTATCGCCACCACCTTGTTCCTCATCGGCGGGATCCGCTTGATGGGCGAGCAGAGTCTCGCCTTCGCCTGCAAGGTAAGCCTGCCCTTCACCCTCATCTTCTGGGCCCTGCTCACCAAGGGGCTCAACGTCTACCTCGAGCCAGGCCGGCTATTCACGCAACTGCTGGGATAAGGAGAATTCATGTTAGACGGCATTTTGCAAGGACTGGGCACCGCCATGCTGCCCATCAACATCTTCATGGTGATCGTCGGCTGCTTCGTCGGCACCTTCATCGGCATGCTGCCGGGCCTGGGGCCGGTCACCGCCATCGCCCTGATGATCCCCATCACCTACGGGCTGGACCCGGCCTCCGGCATCATCCTGATGGCCGGGGTCTATTACGGATCCATGTTTGGGGGCTCCACCTCCTCCATCCTGATCAACACGCCGGGCTGCTCCGCCAGCATGATCACCGCCATCGACGGCTATCCGCTGGCCTGCAAGGGCCAGGCGGGCAAGGCGCTGGCCATCGCCGCCTACGCCTCCTTCACCGGCGGCACCCTGTCTGCCATCTTCCTGATGGTGGCGGCTCCCCTGCTCGCCAAGGTCTCCCTCTCGTTCCAGTCGGCGGACTACTTCGCCCTCATGGTGCTGGGGCTCTCCGCGGTGGCGGCCTTTGCCGGCAAGGGCCAGGTGCTCAAGGCGCTGATCATGGCGCTGTTCGGTATCATGCTCTCCACCGTCGGCATCGACCGCAGCGTCGGGGTGGACAGGTTCACCTTTGGCCTGCCGGACTTGCGCGATGGCTTCTCCTTCCTGCTGTTGGCCATGGCCACCTTCGCCCTGGCGGAGATCCTGATGACGGTGCTGCGCCCGGGCAAGGACACCAGCAAGGAGGAGGCGAGCAAGATCCAGCAGCTCGGCTCCCTCAAACTGAGCAAGGCCGAGGTCAAAGAGATAGCGCCGCCCATAGTGCGCTCCTCTGTGCTGGGCTTTCTCATCGGCGTACTGCCGGGAGCCGGCGCCACCATCGCCTCCTTCATGGCCTATGGCGCCGAGCGCAATTTCGCCAGCAAGCGCAGACAGGAGGCCTTCGGCAAGGGCAGCCTGACCGGCGTAGCCGCACCGGAGGCGGCCAACAACGCAGCCTCCAGCGGTGCCTTCGTGCCCCTGCTGACCCTGGGGATCCCGGGCTCGGGCACCACGGCGCTGATGCTGGGGGCGCTCATCGCCTACGGTATCCAGCCGGGCCCGCGCCTGTTCATGGAGCACCCGGATGTGTTCTGGTCGGTGATCATCTCCATGTATCTGGGCAACGTGGTGCTGCTGATCCTCAACCTGCCGCTCATTCCCTATCTGGCCAAGATACTGCAGGTGCCGCGCCCCGTGCTCATCCCCATGGTATTGCTGTTCTCGCTGATCGGGGTCTATCTGGTCTCCTTCAACACCATGGACATCTATGTGATGGCGCTGGTAGCGCTGATCGCCATCGGGCTGCGCCTGCTGGACTTCCCCATGGCGCCCATGCTGCTCGGTTTCATTCTGGGGGGCATGCTGGAGGACAACCTGCGCCGGGCCCTGGTGATCAACGACGGCTCCCTGAGCTTCCTGTGGGAGCGGCCCATCACCCTCGGCTTCACCCTGGTGACCCTGGTGATGCTGCTGTTGCCGGTCTGGCAGTGGTGGCAGGCCCGCCGCGCACCGGTCACCACGCTGCAATCCGATCCGAGCTGAGTTCGCGGAGCTCATAAAGCAAAAGAGCGCCAACAGGCGCTCTTTTTATTTGCAAACAAGATAGGTGGCTATCCCATTCAGAGCTGGCGATAGCGCCGCTCCGGCCGCCCGACAGTGCCATATTCCAGCTCCGGGCTCGCCAGCTGCTGACCCACCAGAAACTCCAGATAGCGGCGCGCCGTGGTGCGGCTCACCCCCACCCGGTTGCCTATCTCCTCGGCGCTGGCTCCGATGCCTGTCAATGCCGCCAGCACCCGTTGCAGGGTGAGCCCGTCGATCCCCTTGGGCAGGCCCGCGGCCGCCACCTGCTGCAGCGGTGTACCGAGCAGGGCATCCACCGCCTGCTGATCGATGTCGGCCAGCGCCGCCAGGGCGGTGCGGCTCTGGCAATAGTTGTCGAGGGTATCGCGCAGTCGCTCGAACACCACGGGTTTGAGAATGAAATCCACCACCCCGAGCCGCATCGCCTCCTGCAGGGCACTCGCCTCCCGCGCGGCAGTGAGCAGGATCACATCCAGGCTGGCCCCGGCCTGGCGCAATTCACGCAAGAGGGAAAACCCTTCGCCATCCGGCAGCCACACATCCAGCAGCACCAGATCGGGTCTGAGGATGTCTATCTGCTCTCTGGCATCGAACAGGGTGAGCGCCACTCCCAGCACCTCGAACCCCGCCAGCCGCTGCACGAAGCGACGGTGGATCTCGGCGATGGCCGGATCATCTTCGACGATCAGGATCTTGATCACTCACACCTCCTTGGGAATGTAACAGACGACGCAACTGCCCTGCGCCGTGGCTTCGATGGTGATGGTCCCCTGCAGGGCATCCAGGGTCTTGCGCACCAGGGAGAGGCCGATGCCGTGATCCGGCTCCGTCTTGCTGCTGACTCCGCGCTCGAACAACCTGTCCGCCAGGGCGGGATCTATGCCGCCCGCCCCGTCTTCCACCTCCAGGATGAGATCCTGGCCGAGATCGCTCAACGAAACCCGGATCGGCGGGTAAGGCGCGCCGTGACGACGGGTGGCCTCGAAGGCATTGTCGATGAGATTGCCCAGCACTGTCACCAGCTGGGAACCGCTGACGCGAAGGGGGATGTCGTGCAGATGAGCGTCGGCATCAACCACCAGTACCAGCCCCAGCTCGTGGGCCCTGTGATACTTGCCAAGCAGCAGGCCCGCCACCTTGGGCTTGGCGATGGCCCCCATCAGAAAGCTGAGCAGGGTCTGCTCGGTGGCGGCCTCCCGTCCGATGAAGGCGAGCGCCTCCCGGGTGGCGCCGAGTTCGATCAGGCCGGCTATGGTGCCGAGCTGGTTGTTGTGTTCGTGGGTCTGTACCCGCAGCAGGTCGCTGTAAGCCTGCACCTGGGAGAGCTGGGCGCTGAGCTCGGCCAGCTCGTCCTTGCGGCGAAAGCTCGACACGGCGCCGATCAGCTTGCCATCACGTACCAGCGGCAACCGGTTGACGATGAGCTGCTGGCCGTTGAGCACTATCTCTTCATCAAACTGGGGACGGGGATCCTGAATGAGGGAGAGCATGCGGCTCTCCGGCAGCAAGCGGGTGACGGGCTGACCCATGGCCGCCCTCGCCGCCTGCTCGTCGAGGCGCAGCAGGCGGATGCCGTTGGGGTTGAGAGAGGTGAGCCGCCCCTGTTCATCTATGGTGAGGATCCCCTCACGCACGGTGCGCAGGGTGCAATCCAGCTCCGCATAGAGGCGGCCGATCTGCTCGGGCTCGAACCCCAGCAGGGCGCGCTTGTAGCGCCGCGCCAGCCAGGCCGCCGCACCGCTGTTGAGCAAGACGATGAGCAGGGTCATGGCGAGGCCAAAACGCAGGAAGCCCTGCAGATCCGCATCTATGTCGCGTACCAGATAGCCGACCGACACCACGCCAATCACCTGTCCCATTTCGTTGCGGATCGGGCCCTTGCCGCGCACCGAGACCCCGAGCGATCCCTGGGCACGGGAAATATAGGCTTCTCCTTGCAGGGCACGCCTGGGATCGTCCCCCACCATGGGCTGGCCGATGCGATCTGCATTGGGGTGCACCAGCCGCCGCGCCTCGCTGTCACCGATGACGATGTAACTGGCGCCGACCTCGGCGCGGATCCGCTCAACCAGCAGGTTGAGCCTGGCGGTATCGCCGCGCTTCACCCCGGCGATGACACCGGGTTCACGGGCCACCAGCCGCGCCACGTCGAGGGCCTGATCCCCCACCTCGCGGTAGCGTTGCTCGGAGACGTAGTAGTAGCTGGCCCCGCTCAGTAACACCAGTTGCAGCAAACTGACCAGACAGAGCATGAGCAGGAAGCGTCCTTGCAACCCGAGTCTCATGCCTCCTTGTCACCTCGCAACAGGTCGAGCAGCAGGCTGCCGTCGCGCAGGGCCTTGTGCACCTGTACCGAGGTAGGCTTGGTGGGATCTTCGTAGAAGTGGGTGGATTCGATTTGCAGCCGCACCAGGTATTCGGCCGGCAACTGGCTGGCCAGGGACTGGTGCAGCATGGGGAACAGCAATCGATCGGCGCGGGTTATTTCCCCCCCCAGCAGCAGCTTGCCCGGATTGAGCAGGCAGATGAGGTTGGAGAGCACCCGGGAGAGACGACCAGCCGCCTGATGGAGAATGTCCTGGCACAGGCTGTTGCCCGCCAGCGCCAGCTCGCACAACTCGCGGATGGTGACGCTCTCGGGCAGATCATGCTCCTGCATCCGCTCGCGCAGATCCCGGTATTGCGCCTCCAGCGCCTGATTGGTCACTAGCGTGCAGGCGCAGCCAAAGCCGCCGCAGTAGCAGCGCTGGCCATAGGGTTCAAGCTGCAAGTGGCTGAGATCGCCGAGCAGGGCCGACTCGCTCTCGATGAGCTGGCCATTGACCACCATGCCGACCCCTATGTCGTTGTGCACGAACACCAGCACAGCATCGGCGCAATTTTTGGCCGCGCCCCACTCCCGCTCGGCCTGGATCCAGGTGCGTACGTCGCCACTGACCAGCACGGGCACAGCGAACGCCTCCTGCAGGGTGGGACCAAGCGGCCAGTTGCGCAGATCATAGAAGGGGAAGTGCTTGACCATGCCGGAGTGGCGCTCCACCTGCCCCGGCAGGCAGAGGGCGATGCAGGCAAGGCGCAGCGCCTTCTTGGGCAAAAAGCCCTCGATGGCGCGCACCAGGCTGGCCAGCAGGTCGGCACGCTCGGCCTCGCTGAAGGTGTGGCGATGACGAGCGAGGGAGCGACCGGCCAGATCGAACAGCGCCATGTCCACATAGCCACGGCCCAGACGCATGGAGAGAAACTGGAAGCGGCGCTCGTTGATGCGCAGCAGGGTCTGACGGCGACCACGGCCCACCGAGCTCTCGCCACAGGTCACCACCAGACCGCCATCAAGCAGTTCACGGGTGATCTTGGTGATGCTGGCCGGAGAGAGGCCGGTCAAACGGGACAGATCGGTACGGGACAGCTCCTTGTGCTCCTCCAGGCTGGCGTAGACCAGGCCATAGTTGAGCTGACGGATCAAATCGATACTGCCTTTCACGATCTCATTCATAGGATATGGGTTAACGAAAAGAGCGGATGGTGACAATTTTCCCACATTCTCCGCCAATCCCCAAATTTGCCGTCTGGAAATCACGTCCAGACGGCAAAAATGCGATCAGTAGCGGAATTGGGAGACGAGTTTGCGCAATTTGTCACCCGTGCTGGCCAGATCGCGGGTGGTGCTGTTGGACTCCACAGCCGCGTCGGTCAGCTCGCTGACGATCTGCTGTATGGCCACCAGGTTCTTGTTGATCTCCTCGGAGACCGCATGCTGCTCCTCGGCCGCCGTCGCTATCTGGATGTTCATGTCGTTGATGGTGCTGACCGCCATCACCATGCTGTCGAGGGAGGTGGCGATGTGGCTCGCCTCCTGTACCGTCTCCTGGCTGCGCTCCTCGCTGGCCTGCATCACGTCCACCGCCTGTTTGACGCCGCTTTGCAGCCGCTGCAACATCTCGTTGATCTCCTTGGTGCTCTGCTGGGTGCGACCGGCCAGCGATCGGACTTCGTCCGCCACCACCGCAAAGCCACGCCCCTGCTCGCCGGCCCGGGCCGCCTCGATGGCGGCGTTGAGCGCCAGCAGGTTGGTCTGCTCGGCAATGCCGCGAATGACCTCGACCACGGATCCTATCTTGCCGGTCTCCTGCGCCAGCTGCTCGATGACGCCGGAGGCGGTATGCACCTCGCCCACCAACCGGTTGATGCTGTTGATGGCGCTGCCCACCACGCCACGGGCGGCATCGGACTCGCGCGCCGCGTCGCTGGTGGCGGTGGCCGCGTTGGAGGCGCTGGCCGCCACTTCCTGGGCGGTGGAGCTCATCTCGGTCACGGCGGTGACCACCTGATCCGTCTCCCGGCTGTGGCCGTGCATCTGATGGTCATAGTGCTCGCTCAGGTGGTGCAGCTTCTCCACCGCACTGAAGAGGTGATTGCTGGTCTCTCCCACCTGACTCACCACCGACTGGATCCGCTCGACGAAGCGGTTGAAGGCGGTGGCCAGCTGGCCAATCTCGTCATGACTCTGCACCTTGAGGCGCTGGGTCAGATCCCCCTCCCCGTCGGCTATGTCGTTGAGGGCCGACACCGCATCCGCCAGCGGCCGGGTGACCCGATTGCCGATCACCACAGTCACCGCCAGGGTGATCCCCAGTATCACCAGGATGAGCAGCACGCTGCTCTGCAGGGAGTCGTGCATGTTGCTCTCACGCTCGGTGCGCAGCGCCGCCAGCTCGTTGTCGATGTCATCGATGTAAAAACCCGTGCCAATGACCCACTGAAACTTGTCGAGCACCAGGTTGAAGGAGAGCTTGGGCGCATCCCGCCCGATGGAGGGCTTGGCGGTCCAGTACTCGGAGAAACCATCCCCCTGGCGCGCCGCCTTGACGATCTCCTGGATCAGCAGCTTGCCCTTGGCATCCTTGTCCTGCCAGCGGTTCTTGCCCTCCATCTCGGGGCGGGTCGGCAGCAATACCGTATTGCCCTGGAAGTCATAGACGAAGAAGTAGCCGTCGCTGCTGTAGCGCAATGGTCGCAGGATCTCGGTGACCTGCTTGCGCGCTTCCGGGCTGTCTGGCTGGTTGTAGGCCGTGTCGACGGCCGTCTTGGCGAGCATCAGGTAGCTGCTGAGCAACGCCTTGCGCTCCTTGATCGCATTCTCCCGCGCCGCCACCAGATCGGCTTCCAAATCGCTCTTGGAAATCATGTAGTTGCTGAGGTTGACCACCAGGGCCATCAGGAGCACGGGGATGGCTCCCAGCAACAGAATTTTCTGCTTTAGCGTCATCATTCACATCCTTGCAGCTGTTTTTATTGGTGTTCCGTTCCTACCCAACCAGTATAGGGCGCTGGTCGGCGGGGACCCGCTTTCGCTACAATCTCCGCACCTTTATCTATCGACCCTGATGGGCTGACACATGAACAAATGTCCTTGCGGTTCAACTCTTTCTCTCGAACTGTGCTGTGGATCACTGCACCAGGGGGCCGAGGCGCAAACCCCGGAGCAGCTGATGCGCTCCCGTTACAGCGCCTTCGTGCTGGGGCTGGGCGACTATCTGGTGCACAGCTGGCACCCTGATCACCTGGGGGGATTAACCGCGGTTCAGCTCTCCCAGACCGACACCCGCTGGGACGGGCTGGAGATCCTCGCCGCCCAAGGCGGCCCCTCGGACGAAACCGGCATGGCGGAGTTCAAGGCCTGGTTCAAGGAGGGGGATGAGCGCCACTGCCTGCATGAGCGCTCCCGCTTCGTACGTTATCAGGGACGCTGGGTCTACACAGATGGCGAGCAGGATCCGGTACCGCTGCAGGCTGGGCGCAACGACCCCTGCCCCTGTGGCAGCGGCAAGAAGTTCAAGAAATGCTGTGGCTGAACACCCGTCTCATGCCAAGAGAGGGGACCCTGGTGGCCCCTTCTCTGTTATGGGAGTGTGACCAGAGTCACGATTTGCTCATTAGCTCGCGCACGAATGAGCGTTTACGAGCATTAATTTGGCCCATATCAAACATTTTCGGCCAGAGAGGCGCCACACTGGCGTCATCTGGAAGAGATGAGACGGGCAAGAATGAAAAGAATAACCACACAAGTCGTCATCATAGGGGGTGGCGCCACCGGGGCCGGCATCATGCGCGATTGCGCACTGCGCGGCATCGACTGCATCCTGCTGGAGCGGGATGACATCGCCGCCGGGACCACGGGCCGCAACCACGGCCTGCTCCACTCGGGCGCCCGCTACGCGGTGACGGATCCGGAATCCGCCCGCGAGTGCATTCAGGAGAACCGCATCCTCAAGCGGATCGCCAGCCACTGCGTCGAGGACACGGGCGGCCTCTTCGTCACCCTGCCGGAAGATGACATCAATTTTCAAAGCACCTTCATGGACGCCTGCGCCCTGGCGGGTATCGACGCCCGCCAGCTGGATCCGGCCGATGCGCTGCGCCTCGAGCCCAACGTCAACCCGGCGCTGATCGGTGCCATTCAAGTGCCGGACGGCACTGTCGATCCCTTCCGCCTCGCCGCCGCCAACGTGCTGGATGCGAAAGAACATGGCGCGCGCATCTTCACCCACAGCAAGGTGCTGGGGCTGCTGCGCAATCAGGACAGGGTCCATGGCGTCAAGGCCATCAACACCCGCACCGGCGAAGCGTTCGAGGTGGAGTGTCAGGAGGTGATCAATGCCGCCGGGATCTGGGGCCAGCAGATCTGCGAGTACGCCGATCTCGGCATCCGCATGTTCCCGGCCAAGGGCTCCCTGCTCATCATGGATTACCGCATCAACCAGATGGTGCTCAACCGCGCTCGCAAACCGGCGGACGCGGACATTCTGGTGCCGGGCGATACCATCTCCCTCATAGGCACCACCTCGAGCCGCATCGACTACCACAAGATTGACCAGCTCACCGTGGATCCGGACGAGGTGGAAGTGCTGCTGCGCGAGGGGATCAAGCTAGCCCCCATCATGGCGCGCACCCGTCTGCTGCGCGCCTACGCCGGGGTTCGACCCCTGGTGGCGGTGGATGGCGACGAAACCGGCCGCAACATCAGCCGCGGCATAGTCCTGCTCAATCACAGCGATCGTGACGGCCTGCAGGGCTTCAATACCATCACAGGCGGCAAGCTGATGACCTATCGGCTGATGGCCGAGTGGGCCACCGACCTCATCGCCAGGAAGATAGGCAACACCAAACCGTGCCGCACCGCCGAGCTGAGCCTGCCCGGCTCGCGGGATCCGGAGAAGGTCTCCGCCCCCGGTCTGTCGGCCCCGGCAGAAGGCTCGGCCCAGTATCGCCACGGCGAGCGGGTCATCGCCTTCTTTCGTGACAACCCCAAAGCCAACGCCCTCATCTGCGAATGCGAGATGGTGACGGCTGGCGAAATCGAGTACGCCCTGCGCGAACTGGACGTGGACAACCTGGTGGATCTGCGCCGCCGCACCCGTCTGGGCATGGGTCCCTGTCAGGGTGAGCTCTGCGCCTACCGGGCCGCCGGCCTGATGCAGGAGTACGGCAAGGCCGATGGCCGCCAGGCCTGCGTCATGCTACGCCAGTTCCTGGAGGAGCGTTACAAGGGTACCCGTCCCGTGCTGTGGGGCGATGCCCTGCGCGAGGCGGAGTTTACCTACTGGATCTACGAAGGGCTGTTTGGTCTGGGAGAGTGGACGGCGCCCCACCTGGTGGCCGAGCCCCCCTTCCCCCTCGACCCCGTGACCAGGACAGAAGACCACAGCCAAGCCCCATTGACTCAAGGAGTGCAGTCATGAAATTTGACAGTATCGTGATAGGTGGCGGCATGGCGGGCCTCTCGGCGGCGCTGCGCCTCGCCGAAGCGGGTCAGAAGACGCTGCTGATGGCCTCTGGCCAGAGTGCCTTGCACTTCTCCTCCGGCTCGGTCGATCTGCTGGAGAGCGACGGCGATCCCCGCGCCGCCCTGCCCGCCTTCATGGCCGAGCACCCGGATCACCCCTACAGCAAGGTGGGCCTGACCAACATAGAGGCGAGCCTCGCCGATCTGCAGCGCCACTGCCACGAGCAGGGGCTGCCCCTGTTTCGCCAGGAGACCAACCACCAGCGGCTGACCCCCATAGGCACCCTGAAATCCACCTGGCTGTCGCCCCATACCTGCGCCTGCCAGACAGATACGCCCGCCCCCGATGCCATCCTGCTGGCTACCCTGGAAGGGTTTCGCGACTTTCACCCGGCGCTCGCGGCTGCCAACCTGGCGACCCATCCCCGCTTCGCCCACTGCCGCATCATGACGGGTGAAATTCGCCTGCCCCAGCTCGCCGAATTCAGCCGCAACCCCCACGAGTTTCGCTCCGCCGACATAGCCCGCCTGTTTGACAAGCAAAAGGGCGACCAGCCCGATCTGCTGGCCGATCTGGCCCGCGAGATCTGCCGCATGGTGCACGAGAGCAGCGATCCCGGTTGCCGTCATGTGGTGTTGCCCGCCTGCCTGTCGCTGGGGCTGGTCGGCCCCCGTCTGGCGGAGCTGGAAAAACGCACCGGCTGCACCATCAAGGAGGTGGCCACCATGCCACCCTCACTCATCGGCATGCGGATGCAGGAGGCGCTCAAGCGCCGCTTCCTGGCCCTTGGCGGCACCTTCCTCACCAGCGAACGGGTGCTGGGCGCCCGCTATGAGGGAGACAGAGTGATAGGCGTGCACAGCCAGAACGGCGACGATCAGCTGTTCGAGGCGGACCACTTCGTGCTCGCCTCCGGCAGCTTCTTCAGCCGCGGGCTGGAGTCGCGCCTGCGCGGCATTCGCGAACCCATCTTCAACGCCGACGTGCTGAGCCTGGAGGAGCGCGATGCCTGGGCCGGTCGCCGCCTGTTCGACCACCACCCCTTCATGGGCTTCGGGGTCAAGACGGACGACAAGCTGCGGGTGATGCGCGGTGGCAAGCCGCTCGCCAACCTCTATGGGGCGGGCAGTGTGCTGGCCCATTACGACCCGATCCGTGAAGGCTCAGGTTCAGGTGTCGCGGTTGCCACCGGCTGGCAAGCCGCCGGCCATATTCTGGCAGGGGTGTGAGATGCCCACCCTGCATTTCCTGACTGCGGGCAGCCCGCTGCCCGCTCGACAATCCCATTGCCGCGTCCCTTGCGCTTTCAATCCGGCCCGGGAGGAGTAAATCATGCTACTGGATCACGCCAACCAAACCTTCGATCAGTGCATCAAATGCACCGTCTGCACCGCCTACTGCCCAGTGGCCAAGGCCAATCCCGCCTACCCGGGCCCGAAACAGGCCGGCCCAGATGGGGAGCGGCTGCGCATCAAGAGCCCCGAGCTGTTCGACAGCGCCCTCAAGTACTGCACCAACTGCAAGCGCTGCGAAGTGGCCTGCCCGAGCGGGGTGCGCATCGGCGACATCATCGCCAAGGCCAAGCACAAATACAGCGACTTCAAGCCCGGGATCCGCGAATTCGTGCTCTCCCATACCGACCTCATGGGCGGCATGTCCACCCTGATGGCGCCCGTGGTCAACTTCACCACAGGGCTCAAGCCGATGAAGCTGGTGCTGGACAAGGCGCTGGGGGTCTCCTCCCACCGCGACCTGCCCAAGTATTCGCAAGGCACCTTCCGCGGCTGGTACAAGAAGCAGAAAGCCAGCCAGGCCCAATATGAGCGCCAGATAGCCTATTTCCACGGCTGTTACGTCAACTACAACCACCCACAGCTCGGCAAGGAGCTGATGCAGGTACTCAACGCCATGAACATAGGCATGCAACTGCTGGAGCGGGAGAAGTGCTGCGGCGTGCCGCTGATTGCCAACGGCTTCATGGACAAGGCCAAACAGCAGGCGGCCTTCAACATCAAGCAGCTGGAGAACA
>Ga0172380_10005425_pt1 | contig 15491 bp, 19 predicted proteins | sample Leawe162metaG_FD_119747 | JGI IMG/M metagenome (GOLD analysis project Ga0172380, IMG submission 119747) | Leachate microbial communities from a municipal landfill in Southern Ontario, Canada - Leachate well 162 metaG | ecosystem: Engineered > Solid waste > Landfill > Unclassified | place...
AAGCATCGATTGATCGACGCTCACCTTGCCGATGAAATACCGGAGCATCTGCTGAGTCACTTCGAAGTCGCTGATGACGCCATCGACGAGCGGCCGCGTCACCACGATATGCCCAGGAGTACGCCCGACCATTTTGCGCGCTTCGCGACCGATGGCGAGAATCTGTCCGGTTCGTTTGTTCACTGCCACGACCGATGGCTCATTGGCGACGATGCCCTTACCACGCACATATACCAGAGTATTCGCCGTCCCCAAATCAATACCAATATCATGGGTCCAATTCTTGAAAAAAGACTCTGCCAAGCGCTTTTCAATTGTTCGGAACCACGAAGCCATAGGGAATTCTCATTCAAAATCAAAAAAGAGATACACTGCATTGTATCCCATTTCGAAAGTTTTTTCCAGTCACGGCGCTTGTAAGCGCTGCGAGCAGCCTGTTCGAAATATAAGGCCTGAAAGAGCTCTTTCCTCGCTTTCGAAATTCACCATTATTTCTCCTGTCGACCTCATCCTTGACTAAAATACTTTACTATGATAAAGTATTTGTATGAACTGGAAAAACAAGGAAAACAAGAAATTCATACAGGCGATCCTAGCGCTCGAAACGACAGCCGAGGCTGAATGTTTTTTGCGCGATCTGATGACAGAAAAGGAGATTGCCGAATTCAGCAACCGACTCCGGGTAGCAGAAATGCTCTCCGATAAGATCCCCTACTCCGTCATCGAAGAAAGAACCGGCCTCAGCTCGGCTACCATCGCCCGAGTCGCAAAATGGCTCAATGGAAAAGAGGGAGGATACAGGTCCATTCTCAGCAAGCTTCACCATCATAACCCCGTCAAACTTGAGAAAGGGTTATATTGATATGTCACGCGACAGCATGAAACTAACCCCTTCTCAAATTTGAGAAGGGGTTTTGTTTTATCAACAAGACCACAATCATTGTTTTTTAAAAAAGGAGACGCGAAATGAGAATCATCAGGATTGATCCGTTTTCACAACCGCTCGCAGTGAACGCCATCGCCATCGCTTATCAACAGGCATTTGGTGGCGACCCCTGGAACGAAGGATTTTCTTGTCCCATATGCAAAGCGATCTTTCCCCGCACAGGCAATCTCACGATGTGCCCCGAGTGCGAAAAAAGATCGGAATCTATCTTGCTGGTAGATGCCTGGCCTATGAACCAGATCATCTCTGACTTCTACGCCGAGATGAAAAAGGATGACTCGATCTGCATTGTCGCAAAAATAAATAAGCATATCGTCGGCTTTGCATGGGGGTATCAAGTTTCTGCGAATCCGGACCTCGACTCCTATCTCGATGCCCCTGGTGTACATGCATCACTTCAAGGAACCTTTTTCTACCTCGACGAATGCGCCCTCATCCCCTCTTATCAAGGAAAGGGCATCGGAAAAAAACTCGTGCAGCATATATTCCGCGAGCAAGAGGAAGGACAAATACTTCTCCGCACTCTGAATAATTCGCGAATGCAGCGCATCATCAAAGGCGCGGGAGGAGCAGTGATCCAGCATATCTCACGAGAAAGAGTCATCATGAAACTCACCCTCCCCTCTTGCTAGTCAATTCAGCCTTGCAAAATGCGTGCAAGGCTGCTTTTCTTTTCTCCGAACAAGAAAACTTCATCGTCAATCTGATTCGTATTTTTCGCAAAAAGAATAATGCCGGATTTCCTCGCCCACACCTCTTCGATTCCATCTATTCCGATAGGCTGTCCCTCTTCTATTTCCTCAAAATCAGCGAATGCCTTCGTCAAGCGAAAACGCTCTGTTTTCGCCTTATACAGCTCATTCATGCATATGTACGATTGCTTTTTCAGCTTCATATTGATTGATCTGTGTCCGCGAGCACCGAGAAACGCGAAGATGCTTTCTTCCGCCCTCCGTAATGATCGAGAATCGCCGAGATATCCGCACTCGACGCAAATCCCTATTTTCCCCATGCCATTCATATAACCATCCGTACCGCCCGGTTCGAGCCGATCAAAGCCCGAAACGACGGTATCCATCGGAAGGTACTTCACTATTTCTTTCGCATTTTCCTCACAGATAATAAAAGGCGAACTCTCTTCGGTGAAACTCGCGTGTATATCGAGAAGCACATCAGCCTGATCGAGATATTTCTTCAGAAATTGGGCGCGACCATATTCATAGCTTTTCTTCTCTTGTTCTCCGATCAGATCATCGCACTTGAACATCCTGTTCAGATCCGCCTCCATGAAGCGCTTATCCGCACTGATGGCTCGCGGATTTCCGTAGCCGAACAAGACCCGTCCGGCCTCTATCTCGAGTGTCGGCAGCATCCTTTCAAACGCCTCTGCGCCGCACTTCTCATCGCCATGCACGCCCACAAGAATAATGCTTGTCGGTCCCTCTTTTTCTCCTATAAATTGGATAATTTCCTCTTTCATGCAATCACTTTATCAAGATAAAGTGATTGAGTCAAATGAAGCCATTATTTTATGGGAATCGCCGAAGCATATTTTCAACAAAATACTCGACATCCCCACTTCCTGCGATCCAAATTTCTTTCGCAACTCGTAGTGCGTCTTGCAGATCCGGATAAAACAACTCCTCCTCTCTTTCAAGAACACTCCGAAATGCCGGCTGATTCAATATGATGACATTAAAAATTTCAGAAAGTTTCCAATAAACTCCATTATTCGGATTGAGATCCTTTACAAGATCAGCACAATACTCTGAACAGAATTGAAAGAACATAAAGTGCATCGTCTCATGATATGCAACTCCCATTTTTCCAAGAAGATCGCGCCGATAATATATCTGAAAAAGATTCTTCTCCGGATAACGCGGATTGCAATCGAATATCGAAAGAACTCCCTTGAAATCACTCTTTGAATAATCTTTCTTGAAAATATCCTTCGCCGCCATAAAAAATGCATCCTGAGTAGCATCGATCTTTTCTTGTAACTCACGCACGGACCGATCAATCAATTCTTGATTTTCCCGATAGAAATCGTTTATATATGACTCATGATTTTCCTTTGTAATATCAGAGTGATCCTTCTTGATCTTCAAACCGAAATCTACCCCTGCGATAGAAAAATCAGCAAAGTCAAGATATACCTCCTTATCCAAATTTTTGTCACAAACGACTCGTATCATAGTATTTCTATTCTATCTTCATTAAATAAAAAACCCAAGCCTTTTCAGCGAGGGTCTAAAAGATTACTTTTGCTACGGCTCGGTCCGCGGATATTTTTGACGCAATGTAAATATCTCATCCGCAGTCAGCCATTCGTTACCATGGAGATACACGATTTCCCGTGTTCCATCACACCCTTCCCTCCATCCGAACTCCTGAGAAGACGATGGCATGAGCACTCCATGCATCAACACCCAAGAAATTTGTTCACCTCCAATCGGCGCTGTGAAAATCCTATTATCACGGTTCGCCCTCATCACCAGTTGTCGGTCAGCTTCATTGAAGCTTTCAATCAACTCGTGCGTGATATTTTTCCTGCAGGCTACCGAAAAAGTTATCCAGCTTTCGGGATCAGACCATTTTTCATCCATGCTATTTCTCCTAAAGAACACGTGCTATCTCTGGGCATAACGCAAAACCCCCTCTTACCGTAAGAGGGGGTTGGTTTGATATCTTCGAAAATCCAAATCAACTCAATCCTCTCTCACGAGAATTGAGCCATGATGCAAATTATTTTGTCGAATTTTCATTATTTCCATATCAACATAGTACCAGAATTTCATGTTTTGTCAACAAAAACCTACCAACAAGATCCTTGACAAAATAAAATATGTATGTTTTTATACATGTGCATACTTAACAACCTACTATAAAGGAAGGATCCGAAAATGGCACTCCGAGTGATATGTCGCACTATTGTTCTAGACCAAGAAACTGCCAAACTACTTCTGGTCAGGAATGAAGGCGCTGATTTCTGGTATGCTCCCGGCGGAGGCTGGGACCACAAGAATGAAAGCATCGAGCAATGTTCCATTCGAGAAACTGAGGAGGAGACTGGAATAAAAATTCATCCAGTACGTCTTCTGTACGCTCAAGAGTTTCGTCCAGGGAATGAGGATGTTCATTTTGAACTCTTTTGGTTCGCCTATCCAATAGGACCGACCCAAATCGGACATATCAACGATCTTCATGGGATTGTCGAAGAAGCCCGTTGGTTTTCCAAAGAAGAAATTCAGCCTATCAAGGTCTTCCCAGAACGACTTAAAAATCAATTTTGGCATGAGCTTTCCGGTGTCTTGTCATCTCCCAATCCCTTCTTAAAATAAGGAGGGTGCAATGCTCATTTCAATCAGTGGTATAGATGGGTGTGGCAAAACACTCCAAGTCAACATGCTTCAAAGTTGGTTACGAAATCTAGATCGTACTTGCGTTACTGTTAAGGCTTACGATGACACGGCAAAAATAGCCTGTCGCCCATTCATGGATACCTGGACAAGTGACACCGCAATCATGTTTCTCTTCCAAGCACTCCATGCCCAACAGTATGCGCTTACGATTCAGGCGCTTACGCGTGGCGATATCGTAATCACCGATCGTTGGGATGAAAGTTATCTTGCCTATCATGAAAACTTCGGATTCTTGGCGGAGCAACTTGAAATAAGGTCCCGACTCAACGCCCTAGCATTCCATGACAAACTTCCGGATATTGGATTCATCATAGATGTTCCTCCGGAAATCGCTAGAAGAAGACGTGAATCAAGAGGCAAGGTGGAGCGCTTTGAAGATCGCTCTGATCAGTATTACGAAACCGTTCGGGTATCCTATCGAAGAATCGCCATCGCGCGGAATTGGACTATTCTTAACGGTACAAAGACTCCGGAATCCATCCATCAAGAAATTATTGCCGTTTTACAAAGCTCCAAGCTCTTCCTCTAGGCAGCTCTACATAGAACTGCCTAGTTTTTTATAAACAGTCCAAATAGCTTTTTTATTATTATCGTATTTAGTCTTATTCTGGGCTTCTTGCACAGGAAGCCATTTAAATTTTTCATGCTCTTCGCTTATACTCACCCTTGAGATATTCTTAATTTTGCAAGCAAAAACATACTCATCGAGAATATAACCATCATCTCCCTTAAAAAAATATTTTGTTTCAGTTCTAGAAATTTCAATATCATCTCCAGATAACCCTACTTCTTCATGAACTTCTCTTTGAGCTGCTTCCATCAAAGACTCGCCAGGATGGACACCTCCCGTTATAGTCTGCCAAAAGCCTCCTTTTCTTTGGTTGCGCTTCAGTATTAATATTTTTATCCCCCTCATTGCGTCCTCCTCAAAACATACTACATTCACCTGAGCAATTCGCTTATGTTCCAAGACTAGATAAATATCCGTTACCATATCATTGATTGATCGCCTACTGCCCTGCTCAACTGCCCTAAGAACAAAAGGGGTGATACCATATTTGTAAGGCAATATTTTTGTATACCACTCTTCATATCTCTCACGCGCACTATTATTGAGAAGAATATATTGTATCTCTTGTGAGTAACTCCCTAAATCCTCCTTTTGATAAGAAAAGATGCTCTCTTCTCCTTTAAGAAAAACGACGAGGATCGATTTTTTTCGAATAATTTCCTTTAAAGAAAATAGGTAATCATCGGATGGCAAGGGTTTCCCTAAAGCATAGAGAAAGGCAAATGTTGATAAAACAGAACGTTCAAAAACAACCGGAAAATCTTCATCCAGAAAATGCTCTCTTTTTTTATGTTCCTGCAGATACCAATCGTTTATCTCTGAAATATCCATTGACTGTTTTATATTGGTATGTAATGGTTCTGGGATAAAATGATAGTTATATTTGCTACAATAAGACTGAGCAAGAGTTGTCTTTCCCAATGTCCATAGGCCTTCAATAAGAATGGAGTTCTTTGGGTTCTGCGATTTAAATATCATAATATATGCGTTTATGTTACTAGTTTACATCATAATAGGTATCTGTATTTTTTTCCAGGCTGAAAGAGGTATTTTAGACACTCACTCCTATTTACGGCTTTTTCGAAGTATGAAAAATAAACCATCAAAAGTAGTCACCCAAATAAATCGAAAGCAAGTTCTTTATATACTTATTCCCGTATTACGAGAACAAACAATAATTGAAGAAACAGTCTTAAGATTTCTTAAACTAAAAAATTCTTTTTTTAATATCCAACTAATCATAATCACTACCATCAGAGAACAAAAAGAAATTTTTGATAAATCAACTACCGAAGAAGTGATTAAGAACTCGCTGGAATTCGGAATATTATCCCAATTTAAAAAATCTGTCTCCATCCTGCGAGACCCAAATAAGAAAGGAAACATGGCGACTCAATTAAACTATGCCATTCAATACCTTAAAAAAAATAGTTCTGATCAGAATATCTACATTGTATATAATGCTGACTCCATAATATCTCCCATGACATTCATGGAACTTTCGAGGTTAACAAAAAAGGAGCCTTCTGAGTTTGCCTTCCAACAACCTTGTGCTTATGTAAGTGAAATGAAACCAGGAGCTCCTAATTTTCTTAATGCGCTTTCTCTTTACCAGAGCTGGTATTGCCTGGGACATGAATCTGATCTTATTTTAAAATATGAAAAAATAAAAAATTTAGGAGTAATGGTCGGTCATGGTTCAGGTATGACCATCAATATGAATATTAAAAATGGTGGATACCCAGAAAAACTCCTCACTGAAGATCTAACCTTTGGCTTTATCCTTTCAGCCAGAAAAGAGCCAATTTTTTTATTGCCCGCTTTAGAGCTGGCCGATGTGCCTAATAAATTTTCAGTGTTTATTCGCCAAAAAAGTATTTGGTTTTGGAATTATCTAGGCTATATTTCGTGCTATAAAAAAATGCGAGCTGAAGGGCATACGACCCCACAACTACTCCCAATCTTTCTGGAGGGAATTGGGGCTGGAATATACTGGTTTTCTTCTGCGCTCTTTGTTCTCGTGCCTCTTTCCCTAAGTCTTGCTACCGGCGTATATTGGCTAGCCTTCATTTCATTAATTGCAACAACTCTCTTTTGTATTTTTCCTCAGTATATTCTCTTTCGAAAACTGCCCGATATCTTAGAGCAGCAAGGATTTCAACAGAATGCGCAGAACATTAAAAAAATTTCTTTCTTGAAAATCCTCCCATCGCTCTGTCTTATCATCATTACTGATTCCCTGGGTCCTTGGATTGCTACTTATAGATATTTTATGTATTGCTTCTCTGGAAAACTACCTATAAAATACAAGACGGGCGATTAACTCTTGGTGGCTACAATCATTTCACCTACGATGCGAGCATTTTTCCATTTTGAATTACCAAAAATAAATTCTTCTGCTACCCGCCTCGGACCATCTACATGTATCGCTCCAACATCATGTAAAACGATAACACCCCCTGGCGGAATAAGCCCAGACCACAAAAAATAATCTTCTTTTACTGCATCATAATCATGATTTCCATCTATAAAAAGCAAATCTATTTTTGTTTCAAAGAATTTTGAACGAGCCTGTGCGCTAAGAAATGGCAGGACTCTGATCCTCTCCCATAAAAAATATTTCTTCATGGTATTTTCAAAATTTTGAAGGAGAGAGATATTCAAGTTCTCAATTCCATTTTTATAAGAATCTTTTGATGCAATATCGCCATCACCATCAAATGGATCTATCGAATATAATATCCCATTGGGCTTAAGTCCCTTTGCAAAAATATAGGAAGATTTTCCCTTCCACACACCAATCTCACATATAATTGGGTTACTAGAATTTATTTGTTTAGATAACAAATAAAGCTCGGCGGATTCAATAAGGAGAAGCCAGCCCTCGATGTCCTCTATATATGGAATCTCTTCTAAGGCTTCCCTATATAGAGGACTAAGTTTTTCCCACTGTTCTTGGTAAGTAGGATAAAATGCCATATATTTACCTGCAGGAATTAGCTAGCGCTTATTTATACATTATTATAATCCCCTAACTATAGAAATCACCCTTCCATCACCTTTCAAATAGCTTTCCAGGACACGCTCGAATTTTTCATAACGCCATTTTTGGATTTTTGGCAATTTTTGCATACGAACAGCTGACCAGATCATCCGACCAAACATGAAATCCTCCGTGAAATCGCTCGGTTTCGGCAAGTTATTCTCGATGTAAATTGAGTCTATCAAAGAAAGATATTCCGCTATCTGATTCTCCGAAAAATCATATCTTCGCATCGCTTCGAAATCCCCTTCTTTCGGAAAAAGAAACGCGTGATATATATTCGTCACCAGGTCATACCCAGCCGGCGCATCAAATGCATTTCCGAAGTCGATGACCCCTGCTTCAAAAAAATTATATGGATTGAAATCTCCATGCGTTATGACTACAGGAAGAAGCGCTGTTCTTTTTTTCAGTTTTTCAAAACCAGTCAGTATCTTCTCTTTCATCTGTGGTAACTCCTCAATGAGATACTGCATATGGAGTCCAAAATAAAAACTTTCCGATGCGTCTTTTTTCTCTGCTGTTTTCAATTGGGCTCGAGTGAATTTCTCAACGAGAGACAATAATTTCTGAAAATTCTCATCCGTGACAAATCCTCTCTTCTTGGTGTCATCCCAGAATATATCACCCAGAAGAGTATCTCCGAGTGATGTCTCGACATAATAATACTGATTATCGATCTCTCCTTCAGAAAGGATTTGTGGAATCGGGAAATCGAATTCCAATAGCTTTTTATGAAGAGTCAATTCCTCTCCGATAATATCTTTCGGTCCGATCCGCAGGAATTCACCTTGACCGCGATAAATAGACACAGGAGTATACCCCCTTGTTTTAACATGAGAAAAAGTCTTTCCGTTCATCGTGAGGCTTTTCGGTGCATCCATAAAAATAACTTTTACAAAAAAGAATCAGGTGGTTTGAATAATCACTTCTCCATCCTTTAATGTGCGAAATAGCATGCTTCTTTCTTTATAGAATTCCACAACTTTTTCAATAGATGCGGATTCTGGGTGATTTGATTGATAATGTGGCGCAAAAGAGAAATCGAGCAAGCCAACTCCATCCCAAATTATTTCCTTCTCATATCCTTCAGGAATAATCATCGGATCATCAACAAGTTCAACACCACTAAGTGTAGGACCAAGAACACTCACACCGGCGCTATAGCCCCCATAAACTATGGTATCGTTCAAAGAAAGCTTGCGAAGAATCTCATCCAAGCCGCTCTGATACATCGCTCTTCTCAAAATAAAAGAATTTCCGCCTCGCACCCATATGAGTCCATACTCGGAAAGCTTCTTTTCAAGCTCCCTCTGTTTTCCAAAGTATCGCCGAAGATCAATTTCTTCAGCATTCAATCCGATTGCAGCTAATTCATCAAACTCTCTTTGCCGGCTTTTTGCGAGGCGCTCTAAATCGATAGAAAAATCAAGCGCATTGGAGATAACCGCGACTCTTTTATTGTCACCCAATAAATCTGCCAATTGATTTGGCTTATCGCCAAGATGATAAGAAGAAAGGTAGAGCTTCATAATTTATATTTTCACAATAAACCGTCACTCGCCCAAAATACTATTACCTATCAAATAATAAAATCTCTACGGTGTGAGGCGCTTGACGTCGCGAGGAAAGAGGACCGCTTCCTTGATACTGCCGAGACCGAGGAGCTTCTGAATGATGCGCTCGGAACCGAGTCCCCAACCTCCATGTGGTGGCACGCCGTACTTGAAGATGTCGAGATAGTCCTTGAACGATTCCAAATCCAGATAATAAAATAAGACTTTGAACTTCTTTAATTTTTTTCTGTGCATCAGAATTTTTTGGATACAATGCTCCGCCATCACACTTCAGTAGTTTTGGATATTTCATACTATTAGTTTTTTTAATAAGTTACTTTTCGCTGCATCAATATCCATTCGACGACAACTCTTGCGTTTGATGATAAAATCCAACGTCTCTTTGTCTGCGGAAGGGTTCCTTGCAACATAAAGATATATATTGCGCCATGCAAAATCATTATAAAGTAATTTTATTTTTTTTGATTTATTTTCTGGATTAATCAGCTTATAAAGTGTGGCTGGTGCCGAATGAGGGTTATTTGCAATTCCAAATACAATATACCAATTGAATTTATTTTTTTCATATAAATAATCTATCATGCTCTGATCCCTTGTACAGTAACTTAAAATCATTGTCACAATTTCCGAGTTCAACTTTAACGCTGACGTTTCTACTTCTCTATCGTGATTTTCTAGCAATTGACCAATTATCGTACAAGTTTTTTCTCCCAATTCCTCCTCCGCTAATCGAATTGTTTTAGAAAAAAGTATATCCATTAATAATTTCACACTTTGTTTATGTTTCTCCAAACCGAACCCTGAAGGCTTCTTACCACTTAAGCTACTTTCTGCTTCGATACAGCTACTATAATTTTCAAGCACATTAAACTCTAAATTCTTTTTTATCTGGATTTGATTTCTATGAAACAAAAAATAATCCAAAGCATTGAGACTTTTTCGATATAGATCATTCGAAATTACACTCTTCTTCAATAGGGCTCCCAGCGCTGTTTCAGTATTATATAAATCGTTTTCTTCATCAATAATATATTTTACATATAAAACAGTATAATTGAGATATCTAAGGCAATACTCACCAAATTTCAAATCATTTTGAGAGAATAATACAGGATAAACCTTTTTTAGATTTACCATTATATACAATAACTCTCTGATTTTTTCAATCTTCGAATCAAAATTTGTGATGATAGTATTTTTAAATCTATCAGAAAGTATGTTCTTTTTACTTTCCAGACGAGCCATCGTAAGCGCCTGCCTGTCATTGCCATCGATTTTTGCAATTTTAATCAACTCTAATTCATTAAACTCTTGCAATAAATCAATTTTATTCCCCGGAAACCGCAGGGAAACTTCTTCAATAAATCTCTTAACCTTTGTTGTTCTAACGTGGCCACCTTTATGCAATATAATAATGTCTATATCAGAAAAAGTACACATCTCTCTTCGAGCCAAACTTCCCCAAGAATACAATGCCGAATCATTTCCGATAAATATGTCGAAAAAAATATTTTTCACTGATTTTAAAATACCTTCCGAAATCATTCTGGCGGTTAGTATGCCTTCCCTCTTGTTTAGTGATGACATAACATCTGATCCTCTAAACGATTTAACGCTATATCTAGTGAAAGAAGATTACCTATAGTAAGCTACTTCCACCGTCAATCAATAAAATTTGACCAGTCATAAGCAAATCTTTATCCAGCAATAACCTGCAAACTGGGTTCAAATCATCAGGAAAAGCAATCTTTCCGAGTGGACGAGACTGATCTAAAGGGAAATTTTTATATTTTTTCATTAAAGAATTAATATTTCTCCGAACAGCAACCGTGCCAGGAGCAATTACATTTATCTTTATATTTTTGTCTCCCCAAATTACGGCTTGCGATTTTATTAAACTATTAATCGCACTTTTCATTGCAGCATAAATCGGTTGATTTGGTCTTGATTCTAGACCAGCGTTCGAACTTACAACAATAATATTTTTTTGGACATCAATATTTTTTGAGCATTTTTTAAAAAATGCTTTCATCACTAGAACAACTAGCTTAAAATTATTAAGATAAATTTTATCTATTTCATCATCAGTTGACTCAGTAAGAATTTTAGAGGAAACATAACCGGCTGTAATTACCAACAAATCCGGTGGTCCATATATTAAGGAAGACTCATTCGCAAATGTTTCAATTTGTCTTTCTGCGCTACAATCTACCTTTGAAAAATTAACATTCGCCGGCCACTTAGCTGAACGGTTATTCCGAAGATCACAGGCACAAACATTTATTGAGTATTCTGCTATAATTTTCAGAAGCTCTTCTCCAATTCCACCTGATGCTCCGATTAACCAAGTATTTGAATATTTTTTTACTGAAATAGTTTGCATTTTATAAATAAAAAATAATTATTTTATACTATTGGCAAGCTTACTAAATTTTGCAACTGTTTCAAACGGATTTTCACTTTTAAATATTTCAGAGCCCATAACCAAATTAGATACCCCTTTCTCAAGAGCTGGTTTAATGTGTTCTTCTTTAACTCCAGAATCCAAAGTAATTGAGCATTTGTCTCCCAATAATTTGTATAAAACTTCTATTTTCTTAAAAATATCATCCTGAAATGACTTAAGGCCAGAGACATTATCATTACAGATTAAATGTACATAATCAAACCCATCATAAAAATTAATATCTGCGGGAACTGGAGTTTTTAGTTTTATGGCTATTCCTGGAGACATTTTATTATCTTTCGCGATTTTACTGAACATTTTTATGTCTTCGGTGGATTCAACATGCATGGACACGCGTATCGGGAAGGGCAAATTCATTTTTATTAATAAATTTAGTTCCTCCAGGGGCGTATTGCTCAGCAGATGTATATCGGCTATAGCCATATACTTCCACATCAAGTCTTTAAAGGCACTCAGATCGCTTAATCCATCAAAATGGACCTTATCAACCTCTTTTGACTTTAAAATATCTTCCAAACTTTCTCTGATTGATCCAAATTCAAAACTATAAACTGATGGGATTATTGATCTTTTTGGCATATTTTTAATCTAAAATTAAATTTAACTCCGGAGTTTCCCCCACTCGTTTTGGAGAACCAGTAATAATAATAACTATTTTGTCTGAAGCAAAAAGCCTTTTACTTTCTTTCGCCTTTACCAATCCAGACCACGAAATAAAAGGTGATTTTTCATCTACAAATGAAATATCAATCCCAAGAGATTGGCATTCCTCTTCAAAAAACTCTTTCTCATTTATTACTTGCTCCCTTGTCACAGAATCTATATTTGACTTTGTTTCTACAACAATTTTTCTTATCAAATTAAATGTAGACAATGGGTTCGTTGATTGCAACGTTGGTTCAAAAGGGTTTATTGGTAATTTCAGATCAGTTTCGAAAATTTCACGATTTAAAGGCATTAGTTTTGTAAAGGTGTCAGCACCTTCAATTTGAAATAATTCATAACGGTATTTTTCTATACTTCTTAATCCTAATTGCTTCAAACGCCTGATTCCTAGCTCTAAACCAAGCACCCCATAACCTCCAGCGATTGTTTGCACTATGACACTGGTTTCAGGTAAATGCTCAAAAATGGAATATGCTAACGTCGCTTTCCCTTCAATTTTCCAAGGCAACGGCGCAAGATGAATAGTATCATTTCGTTTAGCTCTATCTTTTGCGATCAAGGAAATTTTTTGAAATGGACCATCAAATGCAATCAAATCGTTATTGGTATCTTCCGTAGCTCCTTTAAATTTAGAAATGCAGTTCAGCGGAAAGTAAGAATCACTTTTTAGTTTTCCCCTTATTGCATACTCTCTATATGCTCTAGCCGTATTCCCGGTGCTGTGCCAAGAAATCCTTTTATTTAATTTCCAATCAAGACACTTCCCGATAACAACAGCGGCTTCTACATCCTTAAAGGTTCCCGAGAGACCAGATATTGAAGCTAAAAGAGGACGGACTTTACTCCTAAAAACTCTGCAATTTTCTTTGATTCTATTGGGAAAAGGAACTCCGGAGACTGATTATCACATACTTTCTCTAAATTATTTTTGGAAACCGGAATAATTTCAGCATACCTCAATACTCCATTTTTATCCTTAAAATCATCCCACGATATTTTTCCCTCATACTTCAATACAAGTGGTGTAGAACAGCTCCCACACACTAAACTAAACTCTTCTTCGAAATTAAAAGAGTCATTTTTCCCACAATTGGGACAATTCCAATGTTTTCTGAGCATATAGTAAAAACAATCCTTTGATTATACTTAAACTGCATCCACGTCAAACCAATTATCCTTTTTATTTTAACTTGAAAGAAAAAAGTAAACAAATATCTTGAGCTACCTGTCCAATTTTTATTTTTCCGAAATACGCAAACCAAGTTCAACAAGCTGTTCAAGCTGGATTTCCGAAGGCGATTCCATCATAAGATCCCGGCCTTCGCCAGTCTTAGCAAAAGGAATGACCTCACGAATATTAGGCTCGTTCTGAAGAAGCATCATCAATCGATCAAAACCAAATGCCAATCCGCCATGTGGTGGTGTACCAGAGGCAAGTGCCCTCAGCATGTGACTGAAATTTTTCTCAATTCTCTCTGCAGAATATCCCATCACTTCGAAAACTCTTCTCAATGCCTCTGGCTTGTGATTGCGGATACCGCCACCACCGATTTCGTATCCATTCAAAACCATATCGTACTGCGCAGCTATAATACCACCGATATTCTTGTTCTCCATCAGATCATCCATATATTCCGGTTTTGGTGCAGAAAAAGGGTTATGCGTAAATGTCCATCCACCCTTGTCATCCTTTTCGAAAAATGGGAAATCCACCACCCAACAAAAAGCGAGTATATTTGGATTATCTTTGTCTTTACGAATATCCGGCTTATCTGAATTATATTTTTCCATCGCTTCCTTGTAAGTTAAACGAGGGAATGGCATCTCTTGTATTTCTTTTTCTGGGTAGATTTTCTTTACAAGATTTATAATCATCTTTTCATTGATTTGCATCATTTCTTCCTGCGAAATAAAACTCATCTCCAAATCAATTTGCGTAAATTCTGGCTGACGATCACCGCGAGTGTCTTCATCACGGAAACAACGAGCGATCTGAAAATATCTCTCAAATCCAGCTGCCATAAGGAGCTGCTTATATTGCTGTGGGGATTGCGGTAAAGCGTAAAACTTTCCTTTCTCTGTGCGAGAAGGAACAACATAGTCTCTCGACCCTTCAGGAGTCGATTTAGTCATATTTGGAGTTTCAATCTCCACAAACCCCTCTTGCGAATAAAACTCTCGGACGAAGTTGGTAACAAGATGACGGTTTCTAATATTCTTCTGCATCCTCTCGCGTCGCAAATCCAGATAACGATACTTAAGACGAAGTTCCTCACCGATTTCTTTGCCATCGGAAGAAATATCAAAAACCGGCGTTTCTGCCTCATTCAAAACGTTTATAGAAAGTACTTCTATCTCGATAGCACCATTCGGCTGATTCACATTCACTAATTTCTCCGGACGAGCATTTACGTTGCCAGTTACTTCGATCACCCATTCGGAACGCAAGGCCTGTGCTACTACCTGTGCCTCAGGATGATTTGGCAGAACCACCATCTGCACCTTTCCACTCATATCACGCAAGTCCAAAAAAATGAGTTTCCCGTGATCCCTTCGAACATCCACCCAACCAGAGAGTTTTACAACTTCACCAGTATGTCTTGGCGCTTCCGCGATAAGCATTCGTTTCATTGATTCCATACGGAAATTCTCTTTCAGAAATTAAACAAAAACTATTGAGCCTTGCTCTCGGAGAGCATCGCATTGATTTCATACACGATCTCGCTCGGCGTGATCTGTGTTTTCAAAAATGCCTTCGTCGCTCCGATAGAAGCCTCTTTGAACTGCTGTTCATCAAGA
>Ga0172380_10005426_pt1 | contig 15490 bp, 10 predicted proteins | sample Leawe162metaG_FD_119747 | JGI IMG/M metagenome (GOLD analysis project Ga0172380, IMG submission 119747) | Leachate microbial communities from a municipal landfill in Southern Ontario, Canada - Leachate well 162 metaG | ecosystem: Engineered > Solid waste > Landfill > Unclassified | place...
CTTGATGCGCAACCGCAGCGGCCGCCATTCCAGAGCCATCGCTTTTGCCGCTGCGGAGGCCCGGAAATCCCGATCTCAAGCCCCGCGCGAATCTGCTGACTCCTGCTCTCTGCCCCTTCTTTCCGGAATCGCTGTGAAATTTGAAACGGTGTTGCCTGATCGCGCGGGAGCGGCTACGATCCGCGCTCAAACCATCGATTTCATGCGTAAAAAAATCATCGCCGCGAACTGGAAAATGAACATGACCGTAGCCGAGACGGAGAGCTTCCTGGAAGACTTCCGCCTGGATGTGGAGGAGGTGCACGGGGTCGAGATCGTGATCGCGCCGCCATTCACCGCACTGGCGAAACTTTCCGGACTTTTGGGCGGGTCTCAAAAAATCCGTCTCGGGGCGCAGAACATGTATTTCGAGGCGTCCGGTGCCTTCACGGGCGAGATCAGCCCGGCGATGCTGCGGGAGCTGTTCGTCCGTTACGTCATTCTCGGGCACAGCGAGAGGCGGCAGTTGTTCGGGGAGACGGACGCCCTGATCAACAAGAAGGTTCATGCGGCGCTGGCTTCCGAGTTGAAGCCGATCCTCTGCGTGGGCGAGACCCTGGCCGAGCGCGATGCCGGCAAGGAGAAGACCGTCCTCGAAACCCAATTGAAGGGCAGCCTCGCCGGGGTCACTCCCGGGCAGATGCTGGATGTGGTTGTCGCCTACGAGCCGGTCTGGGCGATCGGAACGGGGCGCACCGCAAGTCCCGGGCAGGCTCAGGACGCCCATGCGCATGTCCGTTCCGTGCTTGCCTCGCTCACCAATGCCGAGACGGCGGAAAAAGTCCGCATCCAATACGGCGGCAGCGTGAAACCGGCCAATGCGGCGGTTCTCATGGGCCAGATGGATATCGACGGCGCACTTGTCGGTGGCGCAAGCCTCGAGGCCAGGAGCTTCTCCGAGATCGTCAAGGCGGCGGTTCCGGCGGAATAAGGTTTTCCCGAGCGTCCGACGCGCGGGGCCTCATTTTTTTCTCAGGAGAATTTGAAAAATCCCGCTGCGGTCTTTTCTGTCGCGTCCGCGACCTGCTCCAAGGTCGTGCCCCGGACTTCGGCGATTTTCTCGGCAACGAGCCTGGCATGGGCGGGTTCCGCCCGTTTGCCCCTGTGTGGGACAGGGGCGAGATACGGGCAGTCCGTTTCCACCATGAAGGAATTCCCGGGAACCATGGCGGCGACCTCGCGGACGATCGGGGCATTCTTGAATGTCACAATGCCGGTGAACGAGACGAGATGTCCCATGCCAAGGATCTCCCGCGCCTGGTCGGGCAGATTTCCGAAGCAGTGAAAGACCCCGCGCACCCGCCCGGTGTACGCCTTCAAAATCTCCACCGTGTCGTCCCAGGCGTCCCGCTGGTGGATCACGACATTGAGTCCCAGCTCGCAGGCGAGATCGAGCTGTGCCGAGAATGCCTCGGCCTGCGCGGACCTGTAGGATCCGTCCACGATCATGGCCTCGGTGTCCTCCGCCATCTCGGCCTGCAGGGCGGACAACGCCGGGGAAGAGGCGAGATGCTCGGAGGGAAGGTGATGGTAGTCGAGGCCGGTCTCTCCGATCGCGGCCACTTTCGGGTGCGTCGCCAGCCCGCGCAGAACATTCAGCCAGTCTCCGGATTCCTCCTCCACGTTCGTCGGATGAAGCCCGACAACCGCGTGGACGGAGGGATATTTTTCCGCGAGCGCGACCGCCCGTCGGCTGCTTTCGATGCCGGTTCCTATGGTGAGGATCCGGACGACCCCGGCCTGCCGGGCCCGTTCCAGGACGGCGTCGAGGTCGCCCGCGAAATCAGGGTAGTCGAGATGGGCGTGGGTGTCGGTGAGCATGTCAGTTCAGGAGCCGATACCACGTGCTCCGGCGGCGCGGTTCGTAGCCGGCTTCGCGGATGAGGTGCTCGATGTCCGGCACCCCGAGACGGAATGTCGTCCCCGCGCTCGACACCACGTTTTCCTCCATCATCACGCTCCCGAAATCATTGGCCCCGAACTGCAGCGCGATCTGCCCGATTTTCGGACCTTGGGTGACCCACGAGCTCTGGACGTTTTCGAAGTTGTCGAGGAAGATCCGGGCGATCGCCTGGGTGCGGAGGTAGTCGGCGCTGGTGGCGGTTTCGGCGCGGAGCTTCGTGTGCTCGGGCTGGAACGTCCAGCAGATGAAGGCCGTGAACCCGCCTGTTTCGTCCTGGAGGTCGCGGAGCCGCCCCAGATGCTCAATCCGGTCGTCCAGGGACTCGACGTGGCCGAACATCATCGTGGCGCTTGATCTCAGGCCGAGATCGTGGGCCTGGCGCATGACATCGATCCATGCATCGGACTTGCATTTGAGCGGGGCAATCCGGTCGCGCACGCCGTCCACGAGGATTTCTCCTCCACCGCCGGGAATCGACCCGAGCCCGGCCCCGATGAATTTCGCGAGGACTTCGCGCACCGGCATCCCGAAGACGTCGGAGAAATGGTTGAACTCCGGGGGGCTGAACCCGTGGATGTTGATCTGCGGGTATTTCTCCCGGATGTGGGAGAGCATGGTCAGATAAAAATCGATCCCCAGCCCCGGATGGTGGCCGCCTTGGAGGAGAACCTGGACCCCGCCTTCGGCCGCCAGCTCGTCGAGTTTTTCGTCAATCTCCCCAAGCGTCAGCACGTAGTGGTCGTCGTCTTTCTCGGTCCGGTAGAACGCGCAGAACTTGCAGTAAACATTGCAGACATTCGTGTAATTGACATTACGGTCCACGATGTAGGTGACGATCCCCTCGCCTTCTCCTCCGTAGGCCGCCGCCTTGGCGGTCCTGCGGCGCGCGTCCGCCAACGAACCCAGCATTTCCAACGGCATTTTATGCAGTTCGTGGGCGTCTTCGGGAGCGATTCTCTCTCCATCCAAGATCCTGTCCACCAATTCGTCTTCCTCGCAGGTTGCCGACATGGACCGCAGCCTAAGCCCGGCGGAGGCCAATTTCAACAGTGTGTTTCCCTCATGCGCGCCCAATGCCCCCCCTCGCGCGGGGCCGGGCTCGCGCCTGCGCGCAAAGCAAGCCGCCCAGCCCCTGTGCGCAATGTGTCAGAAATCTTCTGCGCTTCTAATTCCTAATTAGGCGCTGGGCATCCCGAGACCCTTCCGTCAAACACAAAATTGTGACAATTTTTTTGCATGGTCCCCGTTGACCCTGGGAGAAAGTGCTGCCAGTCTCGCAGTGCTCTCCACTCTCCACATGCAAACCCAAAAAACTCTCCCGAATTGTCTGCGCGGCCTGGCCGCCGCAGCCCTCGCATTTGGCCTTTCCTGCAATGCCCTGCAGTCCGGAACGACCGCCCCACAACCCTCCCAACCGTCGGCCTGCCCCCTCGCCGACTGGTGGAATGGAAAATACATGACCGGAAACTGGTTCGGGCTGCGGGACACGCTCGGCGACATCGGGCTCACGTTCAGCGGCAAGTATTACGGGGCGTATTTCGGCGTTGTGGACAGCCAGAAGGGAGCCAGGGGATTCTGGGATGAGGGCATCGAATTCGGCGCGGAGCACAATTTCGGGAAGCTCCTCAAGGCTGACGATTTCAACGGGGTCAAGGCGTTCGCCCAGTTCCGCTACCGCGATTCGCAGAACGCGGCGGACCCGAACCAGTTCGTCCAGGGCAACTCGACGTTCAATCCCTCGAACTGGATTTCGGGCACGCAGTTCCGCGTGCTGAATTTCGGTTTGGAGATCGGGACCGGCACCCTGCTGCCGGTGAAGGACATGGTCGTCCTGCGCGGGGGCTGGCTGCAGCCGCAGAAAGAGTTCATCGACCAGCCGCTTTCAAAGCTCTTTCTGAACAATGCGGTCAACAGCGCGAAAGGCGTCGGCGGAAACATCCCCTTCTCCTCCTCGTTCTCGACATGGGGCGGCACGTTGCAGGTCAGGCCGACGGCTTGGCATTATGTCAAGGGGGGGCTTTTCATGGCCTACCCGCAAGCCACCGCCAGCGGCAACCACGGCATCGCCTTTGAGGGGTTCGCCCAAAACATCAGCAAAAACGGCCTCATGGCCATGCTCGAATCCGGCGTCACCCCGAAGATCGGTCCCTCGGAATTGCCCGGGAAATACGCGGTGGGCGGCTACTACTACGGCGGCCAGAAGAACTCCTTCAACGGGACCTACCAATACGGCCAGTATGGCTTCTATTTCCAGGCGGACCAGATGCTTTACCGGGAGCCATCCCCCGAGCCTGCTCCCTTGGCCAAGGGCCCGTCGGACGGAAAGTCGGTCGCTCCGTCCGGAAAAAATTTCAAGGAACCCGCAGCCCTCGAGAAACCGAAGCTCTCGACCCAGGGGCTCAGCATGTTCAACCTCCTGAGCTACGCCCCGAAATACAACAACCCTTTCCCGTTCTATTTCCAGTCGGGCCTGGTCTACACGGGGTTGATCCCCCACCGGGATGCGGACCAGGCGATTTTCTCGGTCGCCTACGGGAGCTACAGCTACCAGAACATCGAAAACCTTCAAAACCGGGGGGTGGCGAACCAGCCGAACTACACGATGTTCCTCGAAGGCGGCTACCGCATCGCGATCAACGCGTGGGCCTTCTTCCAGCCGTTCGTCCAATACGAAATCCGTCCCAGCGGGGCGGCCAACGTCCAGAATGCGACGATCCTTGGGTTCTACACCGGGCTGACATTCTGATTTCTCCGCGCGGTTCTGGCAACCACCAGGTAGGGAACCGCTTGCTTGCCGCTGCGGAAATCGCCCTTGCCGTTGAAAAGGCCGCCCTCGAAGGCGGCAGCCGGACAACCGTCGGCACGACAGGCGTGGTCGACGTCACGCCCGTGGCCATCAGCGGCATCAGACACCCTGACGTGCGGGGAAAGCGGAGATGACGAGTCGTGTTCTTTCAGCGCCCCGCCTGGCCTGATCGAGCGAAATTGATGCGCGTCAAGCTTCCTGTTGTTTCGCGTCGCGGGTGCCGGTGCCGGGGGGCATGATGGGCGGGCAATCCTATGGAACCGAAAACCCCTTCCCTGCAAACCCTCCCATCCGACGAGCTCCGCGCGATCCTTTGGAGGTTTTCCGACCGTTACGATCTTTCGATGCTGGTGCAATCGGTGCGGGCGGTGGCCCGGGGGCCGGTCGCCCGGCTGGTGGCCAACGGCGCGCGGAACAGCCACGAGTGGACGGATGAAAAGAACGCGCTCCTCGAGGTGTTCGACAGCTCCGGAATCACCGCGGTCTTTTTGGAGCCGGAATTCGGCGGGTTCATCTCCGGCCCGAAAAACCTGCCCCTGGCGCTGGTGGCATTCGAATTGTCCTGGGTGGATGCGGGCGCGGCGACGTTCAGCCTGGCGGGCAACCTGGGGCTCGCGCCGATCCACGAGCGGGGGACTCCGGAACAGCGCGAGCACTACATGTCGCTCGCAGCTCCGGCCGATGGTCGTCCGCCGATCCGGGCCGCGTTTGCGCTGACCGAGCCGATCCCGTTCGTGGGTGTCGAGACCGGGTTGCTTGGCGGCAAGCTGCGCGTCGCATCGTGGAAAGACGGCGAGGAACCGGTCCTGCACGTGGACAAGCGCGGGCGGTTCATCACGAACATGGGATTCGCGAACGTCGTGACCGCAGCGGTCGACTCCGCAGACGAGCGCATCAAGGGGAGCTGCCTCGTGATTTTGGAAAAAGGCGACCAGGGGATCTGGGACCGCGGGATCCCGACCCGCAAGCTCGTCCACCAGCTTTCCTCGACCCGCGACCCGGTGTTCAGCCTTCAAGTTCCGGCGAGCCGGATCGTCGGAGGATACACGGTCAAGGACGGGGTGATCATCCCGAATTACAGCCACGGCGAGGTCATCGAAGCCGTCTTCCGCCGCACGCGCGTGACCGTCGGCTTGATGACTTCGGCGAAACTGCTGTCCGCCGTCGAGCCGATCATCCGGTATCAGCGCGCGAGATTCCGCGGCGGCGAAGCCGGTGAGCCGGGATCTCCGCGATACGACCTCGGCCTGCAAACGAAACAGGATGTCCTCCACCGGCTGGTGGATGTCTGGGCGACCGGCGAGGCCAGCGCGGCTCTCGGCTTCGAGGCTGCGAGGATGTTCGATACGCTGGATCCCCTCGAAAAGGAAAAGGACCGGATTTTTGCGGAGCGAAAGCTGGTCGGGCGCGCGGCGTTCAAGGCGGTTGCGAAGCTGGGCGACGATGCGGTCGAGTATCTCGCTCTCGCCCGCGGGACCGCGCCGGATGAGGCCAGGCTCGCCGCGCTCCGCGACAACCCGCTCGTTCAGTTTGCGCTTCTCGATGCGTTGGCGAATGTCTATTGTCCGGCCTGCAAGCTTTGGAATACCGGCCACGGGGCGACCATGATGCGCGAGGCGGTCAGTCTGATGGGTGGCTACGGGGTCACGGAGGATTGCCCGGGGTTCCTCGGCCACAAATGGATGGACGCCCAGCTCGAGGCGACCTACGAAGGCCCCGAGGCGGTCCAGCGCCGCCAGATGTCGCTCACGATGACGAACCCGGTCTTCCTGGCCCAGTTCGAAAACTGGATCAAGGATCTCCGCGTCCAGGCATCCGGCCAGCCGGAATCCGGCGCGTGCCTGCTTGCCTCGGCCATGCAGCTCTGGCTCTGGACGCTGCGGCACCTGCAATCCGCCACCGATGCCAACGGGCAGAAACTTTATCAGAGCAACCGGCAGGGGGTCACCTTCCCGCTGGCCGACGCGCTTTGCTGGCTGCTCGCCTCGCGGCAGCAGATCCTCGACGTGATCAACCTCGAAGCATCCGCAGAGGCCAACCCGTCGGTCGCGGAGGAGCTGCCCGGCGTTTTGACGTTTCTCACCTCGCTGTGTCATGTGCAGGCCGCCCGGGCGGCCGGCGAGGTCTCGCGGATCTGCGCCGACCTCGTCTTCGGTTACAACCCACATCCCGAATGGACGGAAGAAGCGTGCGCGGCCTGCTACGGGGCCTCCGAGCTCGACGAGCTCGAGGGCGTCATCCCCGGCATCGCCGGCGCCGCGCGCGGAACCGGGACCGTCCGTGAGGACTCGCAGAAGCATCCCGCCAAAGCCGGTCCATGCCCGGAGGTGTCGGCCTTGCAGCCGTTCCTCCGCCTGAGCGGCAAACTGAACAGTTGCCTCACCGGATCACGCCTCGCCAAAGACCGCGCGGCGGTCGCCCTCTCGCAGGTCATGATCCCGGAGGCGCTCGACTACCCGCAGTGACCAACGTGGAAAATCCCGGAATCGAGCGCCCCCGCATGGAGGCCGACATCGTCTGCGTCGGGTTCGGCCCGGCGGCCGGCGGGTTTTTGACGACCCTCTCGCGCGCGATCATGAACGAGGATGGATCGGCGGCGATTGAAAGCCCGGCGGCTCCGGGGTTGCCTCTCCAGGTCCTCTGCTACGAACGTGCGGACGACCTCGGCTTCGGGGTTTCGGGCGTGGTCACGCGCGCGCGCGGGCTCCGCGAAAGCTTTCCGGATCTCGGCTCCGAGCAGATTCCCATGGCGGCTCCGGTGGCCGACGAAAAAATCCTTTACCTGCTCGACCCGGTCGGGGCCAGTCGGCGGCCCGCGCTCATGCGGGTTGCCGATGTTGCGATCCGCGCCGCCGGAGGAATTTTCGGGGTCAGGGACGACTCGATGGAACTCCCGTGGACGCCGGATTTTCTCGACAAGCACGGCGGGCTCGTCCTCTCGATGGGGCAGTTCAACCAATGGGTCGGCCAGCAGGTGATGGGCTCGGGTGCCGCGCAGATCTGGCCGGGGAGCCCGGTGGGGGAAGCGATCGTCGAGGATGGCGGGGTGGCCGGAATCCGGCTCGTCGACCAGGGGGTCACGAAGGAGGGAAAACCCGCCGACGGGTTTCTGCCCGGCATGGAAGTGCGGGCGGCATTGACCGTTGTGGCGGACGGGCCGGTCGGCCCGATCGGTCGGCAGCTCGACAGGGCGTTCGGCATCCCCGAAGGCCACCAGGCGCACGACTGGGCACTCGGCATGAAGTTTGTCGTCGACCTGCCGGAGTCGTGCGAGCTCAATCCCGGCACCGTCCTCCATACGCTCGGCTACCCGGAGCCGGAGATCTTCGGGTTTTTCTACGTCCACCCGAACCGCGTGGCCTCGATGGGGATTTTCGTGCCATCGTGGTTCGACAACCCCGCGCGCACCGCCTACCGCTACCTCCAGCATTGGATGCTCCATCCCGCGATCTGGCGTCATGTCAAAGGCGGGCGCCTCCGCTCCTGGGGAGCCAAGACGCTCCAGGAATCCGGACGCCGCAGCGAGCCCCGGCTGGTCGGCAATGGCTACGCGCGCATCGGCGAAGGCAGCGGCAGCACGAACGTCCTCACAAATTCCGGGGTCGATGAGGCATGGACAACCGGAGTGATGCTCGCCGAGGGCGTCCTCGAAATCCTCAAAAACAAACAACCCTTCACGGCAAAAAACCTCGACGCCGCCTACGTCGACCGCCGACGCAAAAGCTGGGTGGAAAAGGAGGGCCTCGTCGCCGGGCGCGCCCGCGACGGATTCCAACGCGGCATCATCCCCGGCATGATCGGGATGATGGTCGCCGGCCTCACCAAGGGGTTGGTCGCCATGCCGGGAAAGCCGATGCCCCCGCACCGCCGCGTGCCGACTTTGGAAGAATATTATCGCGGGCGGATCACTCCCGAAGAAATCCAAGCCATCCGCAAGGAATCCGATGCCAGCGGGACCTCCGTCCACGCCGCCCTGATGGAACGTGCGGGCTGGCCGGCCATCCCGTTCGACGGTGAACTTCTCGTCTCGCATCAGGATGCCCTGCTCATCGGCGGAAAAGTCCAGGCCCCGGCCGGATACGCCGACCATGTCGGGTTCCTGTATCCGAGCGACTGCGAATCCTGTGGGAGTAAAATCTGTGTCGGGATGTGCTCGGGGCAGGCGATTTATCCCGGCGGGGATGGGCGGCCCGCGTTCGACCGCGAGAAGTGCGTCCATTGCGGCGCGTGCCTGTGGAATTGCGCCAGGGGAAACCCGGAGGATCCCGGGCGCGGGCTCATCGAATTTCATGCCGGTGCGGGTGGTCTGCACTCGGCCGAAAACTAAAACTATGCCTGAATATCAAATCGTCGTTTGCGGGAGCGTTGTCCCCGATCCTCTCCAGACCTTGGAGCCGGTCTCCGGCCCCGCCGGTCCGGCCCTGAAAAATGAAATGATGCTTCCCGCCTGGCTCGATCCCTGGGCGGGGCACGCGCTTTACGAGGCGGCCAACCTCGCCGCAAAGAATCCCGGCAGCAAAGTCTGGCTCGTCGCGCTGGGACCCAAGGCCAAACTCCAGCAGTCGATGATGACGCTGGCCCAGAAGGTGCCGTTCGAACTGGTCGCGCTCGACGGCTCGGCGAGCGGGTTCACCGATGCTGCCGAGACGGCCGCCGCGCTTGCTGGAGCGATCCAGGCCATTCCGGGCTTCGACCGTTCAAAGCTTCTTGTTTTCGGCGGATGGGAGTCCGCTTCGCGCGGGGCCGGGGCAACGATGCAGATCGTGGGCGAGATCCTGGGCATCACCGACCAGTTCCAGGGAGTGGACGGGATCGAAGCCGACGGTCGACTCAGAATCCTCGAGCGCATCGAGGGTGGCCGCCACCAGGTCTCGGTCTGCGAAGCGCCTCCGGCCCTGCTCGGATGGGCGACGGGAAATCTTCCCGAGCCCCGCAACAACCCGCAGGTCGGCATGGCGAACATGCGAACGATCATGCCGGTGCTCCAAAAAGCGAAGCCCGCGAAAATCGGAGCGGAGGGTGTGACATTCCATTCCGTTTCACTGCCGAAGCAATCCCGCGACACCAAAGTCGTCAAGGACCTGCCGACGGAGCAGATCGCCGCCGAAATCGCAGGCTGGATCACCAACAAATAATATGGAAACCATCCTTTTTCTCTCGCCGACCGAAGCCGGATCCCCGCTGCCGAAAAATGCCCTCGAGGCCCTGGCTGCCACGAAACAACTCGCCGACTCGCTGGGAACGACATTTTCCGTCGGGCTCTGGGGCGATGCGCCCAAGGCGGATGACATCGCCTCCTGCGGTGCCGCCAGGTTCTTTGCCGTGACCGGAGCGGAATTTGCGCAGCCGCGGTATGCGACCGATGCCGCCGCCGCCGAGGCGCTCTGCCGCGCCGCGAACGCCACGATCGTCATCGGGCCTGCGGGCTCGCGGTGGAACAGGGTTTTGGCCGGCGTGGCCCACCGTCTCGGCGGTCGCGCCGACAGCCATGTCACCGGGCTTTCGGCGTCCGACGGTTCGCCGAGGATTGCGCGCTGGTATTACCGCCAGCGGATGGAAGGCATCCTGAGCCGGACCCAGCGACCCTGGGTGCTGGCGGTCGAGAGCGGGATCGTTCCCGCATGGCACGGAGAACCGGGCACGGCGGTCGTGGAGGCCGTGTCCTGCACCCCGCCCGCCCCTCGCTCGAAAGTGACCGGCATCGAATCTCCCGCCGCCGACCAGCAAACGATCCGCCCGGATGCCGATCTGCTTTTCGTAACCGGGGCGGGCTGGACGAAAAAGCAGCCCGACGGACAGGTGAAGACAGCGGAAGCGGAAAAACTGATCCTCGCGTTCCTCCGCCTCTCCCGCGCCTCGCTCGGCAGCACGAAATCGCTCGTGGACCTGGGCGGCGAAGGCCATGCGACGCTCCCCTTCCTCACCCACATGAACCAGGTCGGCCAGACCGGCTCAACCCCCCGCCACGCGAAGGGTCTCTCAACCTGCTGCCACGGCGAGGAACCCCACACGGTCGGATGGAGGTTCGTCGGCGAACGCCGCGCGATCAGCCTCGACCCGAACTGCGGGTGGGCCCGCGGCAAGGCCGACGTCCTCTACGTCGCCGACGCTTTCGCCGTCATGGAAAAAGTGAACGGGCTCCTCGCGCGAAAAGCCGGGGGCTGAATCGCCCGAAGCACCTGCGCCATCTCATCCCCTTCCATCGCCGTTTCCGGGATTATTCCTCGCGGCGTTCCTCGGCGCGGTCTTCGAATCGCGTGTAGTCTTCGAGAAATGTCAGCGGGACATCTCCGGTCGGGCCGTTGCGCTGTTTGGCGATGATGAGCGTCGCCTTGCCTTCCGCCTCCTTCCGGGCCTCATCATCCTCCGCGTAATATTTTTCGCGGACGAGGAGGGCGACGACATCCGCATCCTGCTCGATGCTTCCGGATTCACGCAGGTCGCTGAGCCGCGGGCGGCCTTTGCTGTCGCCCGTGCGCGATTCGGGATTCCGGTTCAACTGCGCGAGGACGATCACCGGGATTTTCAGCTCTTTGGCGAGGGCTTTGACGCCCGAGGAAATTTCCGCGATTTCGATCTGGCGGTTTTCCTGGGCGCGCCGCGTATTCGAGCGCAGGAGCTGGAGGTAGTCGATCACGACAAGCTTGATGTCTTCCCGGTTGTGCAGGCGGCGGGCTTTGGCGCGCAACTCCAGGATGCTGAGCCCGGGCGTATCGTCCACGAACATCTTCGCCTTCGAGAGCAGGCCGGCCGCCGAACTGATGCTCCCGAGCTCCTGCTTGCCGATAAACCCGTCCCGGAGTTTCTTGGAATCCACGCGGGCACGGGAGCAAAGCAGGCGCTGCACGAGCTGCGGGGAACTCATTTCCAGGCTGAAGACCGCCACGGGCTTTCCTGCATCCAGCGCCACGTGCTCCGCAATGTTCATGGCCAAGGCGGTCTTGCCCATCGACGGGCGCGCGGCGATGACGAACATTTCCCCCGCGTGCAGGCCGCTCGTCATGTTGTCCAGCACGTGAAATCCGGTGGAGAGCCCGGTGATGCCGCCTTTGTTGGCGACGAGCTGCTCGATGCTGGTGATCGCGTCGTTCACCATTTCCTTCATCGTCGGGATGGATGCGCTGACCCGCTCCTCGCCGATCTCGAGAATTTTTTGCTCGACCTCATCGACCAGGAGTTTCACGTCCCCCTGCTCGTCGTAGGACCGCGCGGCGTATTCCGTGCAGACGGTGATCACTTTCCGCAGCAGGTATTTTTCGCGGAGGATTTCGCGGTAATAGTCGGCGTTTGCCGCCGTGGGAACGAAGGTCAGAAGGTCGGTCACGACCGAGGCCCCCCCCACCTCGTCGAGCAGCCTCCGATCTTCGAGGTGCTGCGTGACGGAGATCAGGTCGATCGGCTTTCCGGCATTCCGCATCTCCACCAAAAGCTCGTAAACCTTCTGGTGCGCGGGCAGATGAAAGTGCCCGGCATCAATCTGGGAAATCGAGTCGTCAAGGACAGTCGACGAAAGCAGGACCGACCCCAGGAGCCCTTTCTCCGCATCGAGGCTCTGCGGGAGAGCCCTGTGAACATCCGGCAAATAACCCGCCGGTTTTTGTGAGTAATCCCCCCTTTTCCCCCGGGCTTTTCCTGCCGGAGCCCCGTTCCCAGAAACGGGGCTCTCCTCAGGGTGACCAGGAGATCCGGCGGCCATTCAGGTCAGGATTTTGCGGAAACTTTGCGGCGCGATTTTTTCTCGTTCTCGGGATCGGCTTCCTCGGCCTTCTCCACGACGACAGGGGCGGAGACCTTGATATGCAGCGTGGCGGTGACATCGGGGTGAAGCTTCACGCCGATCTCGTGGTCGCCGGTTTCCTTGATCGCCTTGTCGAGGACGATCGCGTGCTTCGGAAGATCTTCAAGCTTCAACTCCGAGGCAACCCGGTCGTGGATGTCTTTGGCCGTGACCGAGCCGAAGGCCTTGCCGGTTCCGCCGGTTTCCAAAACGAACGAAATTTTGAGTTTGTTGATTTTGCCTGCGATCTCCTCGGCCGCGTTGACCTCGCGCCCCTCGCGTTCGGCGCGTTTGGCTTTCAGGTGGTTGATCTGCCGCAACGAGCTCTTCGTGACTTCGAGGCCCTTGCCCTGTGGAAGAAGAAAATTCCGGGCATATCCGCGGCGGACTTTGACAATATCGGCCTCCGCGCCGAGCGACGGGATGTTGGCGGTGAGAATAATTTCGGTGTGTGCCATAGGATTAGAGATTCGGCGGGAGGGAGAAACTACCAGCTTGCCGGAGGGTGTCAATCCCGCTGATGTTGAAAAGCACGCTCATTTTTTGTCCCGAGAAATCATCGCTCCCGTCCTCTCAACAGGACGCATAGTCGGGCACGAACATCCTTTCCGCGACATGTTGCTCCAGGTCGTCCGGACGGGGGATTTTCGCATGGCCCAAGGCGTAGGCACGCTCCGCGACGGATTTGGCGATTTTCAACGAGACGGACCGGATGCGCGTCAACGAAGGGTAAACGCTCCCCCGCGCCAAGTCCTCCGGCGTCACCTCCCCGGCAAGAGTTCGTGCCGCCCCCAGGAACATGGAGTCGTCCACCCGCGAAGCCGCACAGCTCAGGGCCCCGAGACCCACGCCGGGAAAAATATACACGTTGTTCCCCTGTCCCGGATGCATGGTCCGGCCCTGGGATTCGACCGGCTTGAAAGGGCTTCCGCTGGCGAATATGGCGCTTCCGCCGGTGTGGGCATATGCTTCCTCCGCCGTGCACTCGGCTTTCGAGGTGGGATTTGAAAGCGCAAAGACAACAGGCCTCTCGTTGATCGCGGACATGGAACGCAAAACCTCCGGCGTAAATGACCGGCCCACACCGGAAACCCCGATCAGCGCGGTCGGGCGGATTTTTTCAACGGCCTCGGCAAGGGAGGTGACGTGCTCCGCCTCGTGTGCGAACGGGATCTTGTGCCCCGGCAACCTGTCCCCGCGGTTTTTGACCAGCAGCCCTTTGGAATCCACAAACCAGCAGCGCCGCCTGGCTTCCGCCTCGCCGACTCCTTCCTCGCGCAAGGCGCTGACAAACAGCTCGCCAATCCCGGTTCCGGCCTCCCCGGCCCCCAGGAAGACAACCCTCTGATCGCGGAGCGGTATGCCGGTTTCTTTTGTGGCGGCGATCAGCCCCGCCAGCGCGACAGCCGCCGTTCCCTGAATGTCATCATTGAAGCAGCAAATGCGGTCGCGCCACTTCCCCAGAAGATCGAAGGCGTTGTGATTTCCGAAATCCTCGAACTGGATCAGACTTTCGGGGAACACCTTCTGGGTGGCTGCGACAAACTCGCTCAGAAACCCATCGTATTCAACGCCCTGCGCCCTCTTGCGGGACAGGCCGATGTAAAACGGGTCCTCCAGAAGGCTTTCGTTGTTGGTCCCCACATCGAGCGTGATCGGGAGGCAGTAATACGGATGCAGGCCCGCGCAGGCGGTGTAAAGCGCGAGCTTTCCGATGGGGATTCCCATCCCGAGAGCCCCCAGATCCCCCAGGCCGAGAATCCGTTCCCCGTCGGTGACGACGATCAGCCTGACTCCTTGGTTCGGCCAGTGCCGAAGCAGGCTCTCGACATTTCCCCGGTCCTCGATGCTGATCCAAAGCCCCCGGGGACTCCGGAAAATGCCCCCGTATTCCAAACACGCCTGCCCGACGGTCGGCGTGTAGATGATCGGCATCGTCTCCTCCAGATGGTCCAGCAGAAGCCGGAAAAACAGCGTCTCGTTCCGCTGCTGGAGCGCCGTCAGAAAGATATACTTCTCGAGATCGGATTCCTTTCTGCGCAACTGCCCCAACGCCCGTTCCACCTGCTGCGACATGGTAAAAATCCGCGGGGGCAGCAGTCCCCGCAGCCCGAGCGCATCACGCTCAGCTATGCTGAACGCCGTGCCTTTGTTGCGCAGGGAATCCTTCAGCAAAGGGAGTCCGGTGGGAAAATTAAACCCGCCATGGGGTTCGATATCTGGAAATTTGGATGGCATACCCCCCCCATCAAGCCACCGGGACGATTGCATGTAAACAGCGTTTGCCGGAAATTGGCGGAACCATTGACTCGGAGCATGAACCCGATCCGCCCCCCGCAGGTGTTCCCGGAAAAACATGGCGTTTTCCCTCAAGGTCGTTTCAGCGCGATTTCACCCTCCGTTTTTCCGGCTTCCAGATTTTTTTCGGCATCAATATTTTTTATCATTTTCTGTTGACGGCATGGAATGCTGATCACAAAAGGATTCCAGGACGTTTCGTTTCGAAGATTTCCTGTTCCAAGCAGGGGGCAGGAAATTTTTTTTAAAAACCCATTGACGTTTTTGAGGGATGTATTATTCTGACAATCCCGCTAGCGAAAGGGCTGACGGGAAATTGATCTCCCGAGGGTGACCTCGACACGTCGAACCAGCGGATAAACATCCCTGCGGGACGCGTCACCAAACGGGTTTGCTTTTTGATAGTCTGATTCGAATTTTCGCCGGTCATCGGCAAAATTCAGAACGCAAACACAAATAGACAATCAGCAATATGCTGAATTGTGCGTTTCCGTCGGTTTTGTAATTTTAAATTTGACGGCCCAAATAGTGGCCGGGTCTCACCCGGCAATATATGGATAGTCAGGAAATTTCCACCAGCAATGGTGGGCAAACTTTTCACGGAGAGTTTGATTCTGGCTCAGAACGAACGCTGGCGGCGTGGATAAGACATGCAAGTCGAACGGGA
>Ga0172380_10005427_pt1 | contig 15489 bp, 13 predicted proteins | sample Leawe162metaG_FD_119747 | JGI IMG/M metagenome (GOLD analysis project Ga0172380, IMG submission 119747) | Leachate microbial communities from a municipal landfill in Southern Ontario, Canada - Leachate well 162 metaG | ecosystem: Engineered > Solid waste > Landfill > Unclassified | place...
TAAAGACTACAAATATAGCATTTGGTTATCTGTAAATCAAACTTAAACTATGCTATTATTATTTTTGTTTTTATCTTTGCGGATAAAGAAGAAAGAGATAATGCTTAAAATAAATGAAATATACTACTCATTGCAAGGGGAAAGTACAAAAGCCGGTCTTCCATGCGTTTTTATAAGATTGACATATTGCAATCTTCGATGCACTTATTGCGATACTGAATACGCATTTTATGAGGGTAACGATAAATCAATAGATGAAATTATAGAAGAAGTTTCTAAATATAATTGTCGTCTTGTCGAAGTAACGGGTGGCGAGCCACTTGTTCAAACTGAAGTCCTCGATCTAATGGAAAAACTTTGCAATCTTGGATATGAAGTTTTAATCGAAACCGGCGGCTCTCTTCCGATTGAAAATATAGATAAACGTGTGAAAGTAATAATGGACTTAAAATGTCCTTCGAGTAAGATGATGAAAAAGAATCGATATGAAAATATTGAGCATCTAAAATCAATTGATGAAGTGAAATTTGTAATCGGGACGAGAGAGGATTACGAATGGTCGAAATCGATAATTGAAAAATATAATTTAATAGGTAAATATGAACTGCTGTTTTCAATTGTTTTTGGGAATTTAACCCCATTGATGATGGCAGATTGGATAATAGAAGATAATTTACAAGTCCGTTTTCAACTCCAAATGCATAAATACATTTGGAAACCGGATGAGAGAGGAGTATAAATGAGAATTGCAAAAGAATTTACTTGGGAGATGGGTCATCGACTTCCATTCCACGAAGGTAAGTGCAAGAATCTGCATGGGCATTCATATAAGATGATGGTAGAGCTTGATGGCGAGCCTGATAATAACGGAATGGTACTTGATTACTATGATGTCAAATCGATTATTAATCCATTAGTAGAAGAACTTGATCATGCTTGTTTAGTTTTTGAAGGAGATAGTGAATTACAAGAATTACTTAAGAAATTAGATTCGAGAATGGTAATTGTCGATTTCCATTCGACCGCCGAAAATCTTGTTGGCTATTTTTTAAAGAAAATTAAAAAAGTGGGACTGCCGGATAATATTAAAAAAGTAACCGTAAGAGTATTAGAAACAGAAAACACTTACGCAGAGGACAGCTTAGAAATTAATCAACATATTTAATTTTAGTTTAAAATTATGGAAATACTAATTGTCCTGATAGTAGTCGCCTTTATTCTTCTTAAAACTACTAAAATAATTTTAACGGGGTGTATGAAATTATTTTTTTTAATAGTTTTGGTGGTATTACTCTTCATGATTATTTAATTCTTGTGTTCTCAAGAAGTACAGATAAATCTAAAAAAGTATTTTAATTAGTATTAAGAATTTGTTTTGATTTTCTTTACTTCTGTGAGTATCTCGGTGAGAATTGAGGCTGATTTACCGATGAATGATTCATCTGCAAAGCAGCTCATTTCTGTATTTTCGATATTTATTTCTACCAAAAAAGCACCGGCTTGCTTTGCCTCTATCGGTATATAAGCAGCCGGATAAACTAATCCTGAAGTACCTACAATAAAACAGATATCAGAAGATTCTGCTACGGATTGACCGCCGCTGAATTGATCCTGTGGCAACATTTCGCCGAACCATACTACATCGGGTCTTATCCTTCCACCGCAGTTTTTACATTTGGGATTGCCTGATTCTAAATTTAATTCAGTTTCGCTAAAAGGAAATTTACAATCGATGCAAAAATTGCGTTCAATATTGCCATGAAGCTCGAATACCTTCGAGCTTCCGGCTCTTCTATGTAAATTATCTACATTCTGCGTTACAACAGTTACATCATAATAGTTATCAAGTTCGGCAATAGCAATATGTCCCGCATTCGGCTTTGAATCTTGCACAATTTGTCTACGATGTTGATACCATTGCCAAACGAGATCAGGGTTTTTCATAAATCCATCAATGCTTGCCAATTCTTCCGGTTTCATTTTATTCCAGATTCCATCCAAACCTCTGAATGTGGAGATACCACTTTCAGCTGAGATTCCGGCACCGGTAAAAAAGACCAACCGTTTGGTATACTTTAATTTATTTATGAACTTTGCGCTAAATTCCATTTCACTTATAATTTTTTAAGTAATTCTTTTGCTTCTGCAAGACGAGAGTCATCATCTTCATCTTGGATTTTACTCTTTATTGCTTTATTCAACATCTCTTTTGCAATGTCGTCTTCATCTTCTTCTATTAAAGAAAGAGCATAATCAACATAAAACATAATATAACCCGGTTTAAGTTCGATTGCTTTTTTATATTCTTTAAGAGCGATTTCATTATCAGCCCAGCCAAGACCAAGTACTGAACGAGCTGGAGCCCATTTTTCAGAAATTTTTGCATGTGTGCGAGCCAATACATAATGAGTAATAGCCTGAATTTCGCTTCCGCCATTATTAAGTTGAATCGATTTTTCGCAATCGGATTTAACGGAATTAACTACTCCGGCGACCGAAAAAACTCCTTTGAAGAGTGCGACTTTACCATTTGCGATAGCTCTTCTTAGGTATCCAATTGATTTAGAGCCATCAGCTTTAATTGTTTTTTCTGCATAATCTTTAGCTTTCTCAAAAACAGCTAATTGAGCATCCTCTTGTTTGCCTGTACTTGAAGGCATTTTTTCGGCTAAATCAACGTAAGCTCTGCTAATTCTCCAAAGAATTTCGATGTTATTAGCGTCTAATTTTTCTGCTTTTGTATAGAAGTCCAATGCTTTTTGATTATCGAACTTTTCGTAATATTTATCTCCTTCATCTAAAAGTGACACAACAGATTGAGCGAATAGATTAGAAGAAATGAATGTAAGAGCAATTAAAAATAATATTGCGAGGGCACTTATTGATTTCATTGCGTTTTCCTTATGGTTATTGAATTTCAAAATCTTCGGGTATAAAAAGAGAATTATTATTGGCTAGAGGAAGCGGTCTTGTCCATTTACTCCCTTCATTTCTCCCTTTAGTTATTGCTTGCTTATAAGCATTTGTTTTTGCGCTAAGCTCATCTGCTTGATATAAAATTATTGCTTCAATTGTTTTAGGTTCTACCGGGGAAGCGTATTCCAATTTCCCTTGATGACTAAGTATTACGTGGAATAATTGATCTTTAAGCGGTGAAGGGAAATCAGTGAATTTTTCTTTAATTGTTCTATCGACAAATAAAACGGCAAGGACGATATGTCCGACAAATTTGCCTGTATCTGTATATTCAAATCCGGGCTCACTGCTAAGCTCGATGATTTTTCCGAAATCATGAAGCATAGCACCGGAAAGCAAAATATCTCTTTTTACTTCTTTATGGAACGAAGCCATTAAATCGCATATTTTTATTATCTCAAGTGTATGTTCTAATAGTCCGCTCAAATAAGCATGATGCCAACTTTTACCGGCAGGAGACTTGAAAAATTTGACACCATCATCAGAAGAAAATATTTCATTAAGTAATTTATTTAGATGCGGGTCTTGTATAGAATTAATAAATCCTAAAAATTCATTTTTCATTTCATCGAAATCATTTGTCGAGCGGGGCATTGTTTGCTCTATAAATATAACTTCATCTCCTGAATAGCTTTCGATCTTTTCAATTTTTATCTGAAATTGATCTTTATACTTTGTAAGAACGCCTTTGACTGTAACTACCTTAGAGTCTTTAATTTTATTATAAATTACCTGAGCATTATCCCAAACCTTACCGTTAAGTTTAGCGGTGGCACCACGAAGATCGATATCAATGAAGAATTTATTTGTAGAAGAAATTTTTAAATCCATTCTCTCTACTACCAAAGAACCGGAAATTGGATCGCCTTCGTTCATTTTGCTTAAATTTTTTTTCTCGTCAGACATTTCTTTTATCTCGTTCTAATTATTTTTATTTTTTTCGGAATCTTCTGATTCAGACCCTTCAGGTGTAGAGGATTTAGTTTCTACTGATTCAGAATTTTTGGGAATAATGGTTCTGGTTTCTTCTGATTCCGAATCTCTGGTAGCAGTAGGTTTTGTATCTTCTGATTCGGGTTCATCGGAATTGGAAGCCATGGTAACTCCGGTTTGCGTTCCTTCCGATTCGTCCTCTTCTTCAATAACTTTGTAATAGTACTTCTTATTATCTTTTACAGGGACTGCCTGATTCGGTGTCTTCATAACGTAATTCTCAGGGAGACTAATTACCACCGATCTTTTTAAGATATCGATTGTAACACCGAGTACTTTTCCTTTCCCTCTTTCTGTTGTAATAATTCCTTCAATATCCTTAAATGGTCCATCCATTATTCTTACTTTAGTACCAAGAAGCAATTTATCAGAAATATAATATTCCGGATTATCACTTAGAATTATTTTAAGATTCTGAATTTGCCAATCAGGAATAGTAGATACCACACTGCCAAAGGAAACAGCTTTAACGATTCCTTTCTGAGTAACCGCCTGATACCGCTCCTGAATAGTAGCCAAAATAAAAATATAACCTCTAAATACCGGTTCTTTAGTTTTCTTTATCCTATCTGTCCATTTTTTTTCTTTTATTACAAATGGCATGTAAGTCTCAATTCCAATTGCTCGTAGTTGAAGTTCTGCCTGAAATTCGTTTTTGGGTTTTGTATATAATGCGAACCAAAATCGTTCCGGTTCTCTTATTAATTCAGTTCCATTTTCTAATTCAGGTTCATTCATTGCTTCTGGTTCATTCATATATATATCAGCCGGTTTAGTTTAAACAAGATTGAATAGTTGTTAAGAGTAAGGAATCATTTACCGGTTTGGTAACTATTTTACTTATTCCAAGTTCATCGTATCGTGTTGTTAATTCATCTGTCATGTTTTGAAGAATTACAATAATAGGTATTGGTACTAATGTGTCTTTGCTATTTATGGCTTCTACTAATTGAATACCATTCATAAGCGGCATATCATGATCTGTTATGATAAGAGTGGGGAGAATAGTTTTGAATTTCGATATTGCTTCATAACCGTTATTTGAAAAAATAATCTCGAAGCCAATCAGATTTAATTCGATTACTTCTTTTAGATGATCGCGAAGTTCTTTATCATGCTCAATTAATAAAATAATATTTTTAGCTTCGGGGATAGTAAAATGAAATTCACTGCCGATACCCTCCTGCGAATAAAACCATATATATCCATTGTGTTGATCAATAATTTCTTTAGCGAGTGTAAGACCGAGACCGCTTCCTTTTTGTCCATCAGTGCCGGGGAGAGAAAATTTCTGGTCAATTTGGAATAACTTGCTTTGGTTCTCTTCCGAAATTCCTACTCCATCATCCTTAACAATAAACTCTAGCATACCCTCTTTGAATTTAGATGCCGAAATTGAGATATCTGAACCTTCGTTAGAAAACTTAATTGCATTACTAACCAAATTAATAATTGTTTGACTAATAAGCCGCTCATCCGCATTCATATAAAGTTCATTAGGGATATCAAATTTCAGCTCAATTCTCTTTCTTGCTGCTTCAATGCTAATTGGCGAAAGGGCATTTGAAATAATAGTTTTAACATGCAGACGCTGAGGCTCTGCTTTCACTCTGCCAGTTTGAAGACGCGACCAATCCAATAAATTATTAATTAAGGCAAGCTGTGTCTTCGATGAATCATATATATAGCCAAGATATTCATTTCTTTCATCTTCGCTTATATCTTTTTCATTTACTAATATTTCGGAGAAGCCGAGAAGAGTAGTAAATGGTGCTCTTAAATCGTGTGAAACTATCGAAATAAATTTATCTTTCGCTTGATTTAATTCTTTGTATTTATCGATTTTTATTTTCGATTCTTCGGATACGAATTTTAATTCCGAATTATTTACGAATAAACTAACAACCTCAAATGGTAATCCATTTTTATCTCTATCGATTTTTATGTATTCTTTAAGCCAAATACTTTGTTCGGGCTTCGGTTTTATAAGAAATTCTGTTTCGAAATTAGATACATTTGGATTGGCGAATTTTTCTCTAATGTTTTTGATAAATGGATGGAAATCTTCTTCCGGTATAAGGGAATAGAGTTGTTCCGGAAATTGATTAATCTCTTCCAAACTAATTCCAATAACGGACTCTATCGACTTTGTATATTTTATTTGTGATGAATCGTTTGGATGGAATAATCCCATAAATACATTTGGCATTCCATCGGAAAACCGTTCAAAAACAGAAAACTCGTTGCTAAAATCGGACATTAAAATAATTCCCAGTATATCATTCTAATATAATAAAATTGTTAGAATACTTCGAGAAACTTATTTTCAATATTTACTGTTATATATAAAAAACGAAGAAGGAATATGAAAAGAATATTTTTTGGATTTTTGATATTAGCGAGCGGAATTATTACTGCTCAGGGGAGTATTACTGGTAAAGTAATAGATAAAAGCACAAAAGAGGCACTTCCGGGTGTTAACTTAATTATTATGGACACTAATTTTGGTGCGGCAACTGATATAAACGGCGATTTTATAATTAAAAATGTTCCGGTTGGTAAATATTCTGTTAGGGCTTCTTATGTAGGGTATTTATCTGCTACGAAATCAGATGTGGTAGTAAATAGTGTTCGTCCCGCAACTTTATTATTCGAATTATCATCTACGTTTATAGAATTAAATGGAATAACGGTTCAGTCTGATTATTTCGATATGAATCCAAATGAATTTAATAGTGTGAAAAGTTTTAGCTATGAAGAAATCCGAAGAGCACCGGGCGGATTTGAGGATGTCGTAAGAGCACTTTCAATATTACCGGGAGTGGGACAGGTGAGTGCGGGAAGAAATGATCTTGTAGTAAGAGGAGGTGCTCCCTCGGAGAATCTTTTCTTAGTAGATGGTTTTACTGTACCTAACATTAATCACTTCGGTACTCAAGGGGCAACAGGCGGACCGCTTAGCTATATTAATCTCGATTTTGTTAGAGAGACAACATTCTCTACAGGAGGATTCCCGGCAAATTACGGCGATAAACTTTCTTCAGTATTAAAAATTGATTTAAGAGATGGAAGAAATGACCGTATTGGAGGTAAGGCAACGATATCTGCTTCGCAATTTGGTTTTAATATTGAAGGTCCAATCGATTCCAAAAGTAATTTTATTTTTTCTGCAAGAAGGAGTTATCTCGATTTTATTTTTAATGCAGCAGGGTTTAATTTCGTGCCCGAGTACTATGATGTAATGTCAAAAGCATCATATAACATCGATTCAAAGAATAAAATTAACTGGCTTTTTATAGGTGCTTTCGACAAAGTGAAATTCAATAACAAAGATTCAGAAGACCTGTATGATAATTCCCGTATTCTTGGAAGTAACCAAAATCAATACCTTGTGGGAATTTCGTATCGTCATATCTTTGATAATGGATTCTATAATTTTAGTCTGAGTAGAAATTTTGTCGATTATGATACTCGTCAAAGAGATACATTACTTAATCCTATATTCACAAATATTTCCCAAGAAGGGGAAAATGAATTTAAAGGTGATGCAGTAGTAAAACTAAATGAAACTTCGGAAATTAATTTTGGAATCTCGGGTAAAATAATTAAGTTCAGTGCGGATATACTACTACCAACATTTATTACTTCATTTGGCGAGACTCTTCAAGTTACTTCACTTTCATCTGCAGAATATTTTTACAAGTATGGTTTTTATTCTCAATACTCTACAACATTTTTTAGTCGATTGATGTTTACTGCCGGATTAAGAGGGGATTATTTTGACCGCATAAATTCCGGCTTTACTTTAGACCCGAGAGCTTCTCTTTCTTATATATTGGATGAAGTTTCTTCGGTTAGTTTTAGCACAGGCATATATCATCAAGCACCTTCATATTTATGGTTGGCATCGTTCAAACAAAATGAAAACTTAAAACCGGTAAAGGTAATTCAATATGTAGCGGGTTATGAAAGAAGATTGACTTCTGATCTTCGTCTAAAATTAGAAGGATTTTATAAAGACTATTCCGATTATCCTGCAAGTTTGCTTCGCCCATATTTGGTGTTGGCAAATACAGGGGTTGGGTTTGGAGGTTCGGATGAAAATTTTGGGTCGTTGGGTCTTGAACCGCTGATAAGTGCCGGAAAAGGGTTCGCTCGCGGTTTAGAATTTTCTCTTCAGAAAAAATCTTCTGATACTCCCGGTTATGGAATTTTAAGCGTTACATATAGCGAATCATTTTTTAAAGGACTTGATGGAATTGAACGTGCAGGATCGTTCGATCAAAAATGGATTATAAATCTTAGCGGTGGATATTCGTTTAATGAGAAATGGGAAGTATCTTCACGGTTCCGCTTTGCCACAGGTAATCCTTATACGCCATTTAATTCCGATGGATCGCAAAGCGTTCTTAATTATAATGCATATCGATTTGAACCGACTCATAGTTTGGATATAAGAGTGGATAGACGCTGGGATCTTGGTGGATTAAATTTAATTACTTATATCGATATTCAGAATATTTATAATAACAAGAATACCAATACAATTAGATATGACTACCGGAAAGGAGAAGTAGATAAAAGTTCATCAATTGGACTTCTTCCCTCAATCGGAGTGAGTTTAGAATTTTAATTACGAAGTTTTAATCGGGAATATAAATTCCCGATTATTGTACATCATTTTAATCTTCGTCGCTTGATAGTGATTTTGTTGGAATATCAAGCTCATCCATTTTACGATATAAAGAGGAAAGCCCTATTTCTAAAGCTTTAGAGGCTTCCTCTTTGTTGTATTCAAATTTCTTAATAGTTTTTAGAATATGCTCTTTTTCAAAATTTCTTACGGCATCTTTTAATGAATCGGGATAGCCGTGAAAAATGGAGCTCCCTTTTATGTTTTCAGAAAGTTCATCCGGGGTAATATACTCGGAGTTACAGAAAATAATAGCTCTCTCGATTACATTTTCTAATTCCCTTACTCCACCGCGCCATTCATAAGATGAAAGAATTTTTATAACATCATTTTCTGCTCCTATGACTTTTTTACCCATTTCGTTACTATATTTCTCAATAAAATGGCTGACGAGAAGAGGAATGTCATCTTTCCTTTCGTTTAAAGTTGGCAATTTTACTTCTACAACATTAAGTCGATAATAAAGGTCTTCGCGGAATTCACCGCTCTTAATTTTTTCTAAAAGATTTTGATGTGTAGCGGCGATAAGTCGTACATCGGTAGTTACGGGTTTCGTTCCACCGACTTGGAAAAATTCTTTATCCTCAATAGCTCTTAAAAGCTTCACTTGAAGGCTTAATGGAAGATCGCCGATTTCATCTAAGAAGAGAGTGCCGCCATCTGCAACTTTAAAGAGACCAACTTTATCATCTTGAGCACCTGTGAACGATCCTTTTTTATGTCCGAAGAGTTCGCTTTCAATTAAGTTTTCGGAAATGGCACCGCAATTAATGGGAAGGAACATTTTGTCTTTTCTTTTACTATTATAGTGGATTGCTTTTGCTACAAGTTCTTTTCCTGTACCACTTTTACCGAGAATCAATACATTGCTATTTGTCGGAGCGACTTGTGTAATCAAATTATAGACATGTTTCATCGAATTACTTTTTCCGATAAGATTTGTAAAACCGGCATCGGATGAAATACGGCTTCGGAGCGATTTAACTTCCAATTCCAATTTTCTATAATCCATTAATCTTTTTACACGCGCTATAATATCATCAAACTCTACCGGTTTAATAAGATAATCATAAGCCCCTTTATGAAGAGCATCGATAGCGGTTTTTACTTCAGCATAAGCAGTCATAATAATAAAAAATAATTGAGGATATTTTTTTGAGGCTTCATCAAGTAACTGCATTCCATCTAAGTTTGGCATTTTGATATCGGATATAACGAGATCAAATTCATTCTCGTCCAATTTCTGTAATGCCTCTTCGCCATCGCATGCTGTATCAGTTTTAAAACCTTCATCCTCGAGAACAATTTTAAGCGAATCTCTAATTGCTTTTTCATCATCGACTATTAAAATATTAGCATTCATCTTAATTCCTTTCATTTTTTTTACTTATCGGAAGAGTAATAGTGAAAATACTTCCCATCTTTAGAACACTCTTTACTTTAATTTTGCCATTAAATTTATTGATGATACCATAACTCACAGAAAGTCCGAGACCTGTTCCTTTGCCAACTTCTTTTGTTGTAAAGAATGGATCAAAAATTTGATCGGCAACTTTTTTATTCATTCCACAACCGTTATCTTCGATATCAATAGAAATAAAATCATCATCATAATATGATTTTACTTTTAGAATACCTGTACCATCCATTGCATCAAGAGCATTAATAAGAATATTTACAAACACTTGCAATATTTGATCGGGTGCAATCTCCACAACAGGAAGCCCTGATTTAAGGTCGGTCTCGAATTTTACCTTCTTAACACGTTTATCATATTTAACAATACCGACAGCCGTTCTAATAACATCTGTAATATCATGAAGCTGTACTTCGTAACTCGGAGGTCGAGAAAAATCAACAAGTTCCCTTACTATTCTTGAAATGCGATCTATGTTTTCTTTTACGATAGAAAGCTGTTCAGAGATAAATTCGTCTTTGTTTCGCCTCTGCATAATCTGGACGAGTGAGGAGATTGATGTGAGCGGATTCCCGATCTCATGTGCCACCCCTGCGGCAAGCTGTCCGATTACGGCAAGCTTTTCCGATTGATCCACTTGAGCTTGTAATCTCTTTACTTCGGTGGAGTCTTTTACTCTATCGACTTCAACTTCCCTTAATTTAGCTTCTTGATGTAACATTCCGTAACGAGCAAAAAGCTGTTCGAATACATCATCTAAATAACCGAGTACGATTACAGGATCATTCTCAGGGTCGTTCTCCAATAATGGCAGTATCGAATATCTGCCTTGACTAAAGAGTTGGCTGATTTCAAGGATGCTAAGATTAGCTTTTGAAAACAATGTGTAGTTATCAATTAAATATTGACCAGCGACTGTAAAATCGGATGCTTCTAATATTTCCAATACAATTTTTAATGAACTTTTGGCAAATTTTTCTGCTTGTTCATTAGAAATTTTATTATTTAGCAAAGGAATTAGCTTGAAAGTCCAATTTTCAATAATCTTATCAAAATGTTTTTTTATTAAATCTATTAATATTTTTTTCATTAATTTAATGTATTAGTGCGAAGCAAAGATAAAGAATCCCCCCATTTTTTGAAAGGAAACATCAAGGAACAAGAGAAGTTTGTTTATGTATAAACATTAAAATCATTACGGAGGTTTTCATGAAATCATTTTCGAAAATTCTATTAATTGTTATCATATCATTTTTATCGACAAATCTATCAGCTCAGAATCAATTCAAGAGTGAATTAAAAAACGCGAAGGTTTTCTTAGCCGGAGCTGAACTTACACATATCGCAAATATTAAACTTGAAAAAGGAATGAATGAAATATTCGTTTCGGGTCTTGCTGATGGGATTAATCCTAAAAGTATCAGCGCAAAACTTTTAGGTAAAGGTGTAATTGTAACTGTTAAACAAGTATCCGATTATCTTTCAGTTCCATTCAAAGATAATGAAGTAATTAAATTAGAAGACTCGATCAAATCAGTAGCTTCTGCGATAAACACAAAAAAAATTGAACATGAAGCAATCGGTTCTGAACTAGAAATACTAGCAGCAAATAAAAATATTTCAGATAAAGGTTTTTCGATAAATGAAATTCAGAAATTAACTGACTACTATAAAAGGAGATTGATTGATACTAGAACCTCAATGTTGAAAATAGAAAAAGATATTGAAAAATTGAATAAAGATTTGAGCAGGTTAAATAAACAGCTTAATGAATACATGGTTAATAATAAAACGAACGTACTTGTTATTGTAATTAATTCTGATGCGAAAGCAGATGCGAAACTCGACCTAAACTATTTTACATATAATGCTTCATGGACGCCATTCTATAATTTTAGAGTAGAAAATCTTACATCACCATTAAAATTAGAATATTCTGCAAATATTAAACAGACTACCGGTTTATTATGGAAGGGAATTGATGTAACGCTATCGACTCGCAATCCAAATCAATCGAATACGAAGCCGGAATTATATCCTTGGTATGTTGATTTTTATAGACCAATGTCTCTTCAATATGGAAGTGGAATGTTGAAACGCAATCAAGCGGATATGCAGGAGATTTCAGTTGCCGCAGCACCACAAGCTGAAAAATCGATGGCTGATTATATGAATGTAACCGAGACACAATTATCCGTAGAGTTCAAACCTGAAATGCAGATGGCGATTCCATCGGATGGAAAAAATTATTTAGTTGAGCTAAGCAAAGATAGTTTCGATGCTGAATATAAATATGCTGCAATCCCGAAATATGATTCAGATGCTTTCTTGACAGCACAGATTAATAATTTCAAAGGAACTAATTTCTTACCTGGTTCGGTAAATATCTATTTTGAAAATTCATTTGCAGGTGAGACTTACTTAAATCCACAACAATTGAAAGATACACTTGTAGTATCTCTTGGCAGAGATAAAGGAATTAATAGCAGTAGGGAATTAAAGAAAGATTTAAAAGAGAATAAATTTCTCAGTTCCGATATCGATCGCACTTTAGAATATGAAGTAAAAGTAAAAAATAGTAAAAGCATTGCTGTTGATTTGGTAATTGAAGATCAAGTGCCGGTAACAAGAACAGAGGATATAAATGTGAAGATATTAGAAATCTCGGGTGCGGAATTAAATAAAGAAACCGGAATACTTAAGTGGAGAGTAAAACTAAATCCTGGCGAAACAATAACAAAGAAATTATCCTATATACTCACTTACCCAAAGGATAAACAAGTAAACGGTATTTAACATAGTACTCGTTTGACAAACATATTTCTTATGCTTATGTTTGTAGTGAAGTCGTGATTTAGACGAATTGCAGCGACTAAAAATAAATAGCTAAATAGTTGGAAAAATTTTCATGAAACCCGCTATTAGCGGGTTTTTTCATTTTTAAACGGTCGCGATTTATGCTAATTGCAGCGACCATAAAAAGAATTTGCTAAAAAGGAGTTAGTAATGAGCGAATACCTATTTACCTCAGAATCAGTTTCAGAAGGACACCCGGACAAAGTTGCCGATCAAATTTCAGATGCAATACTTGATGCACATTTAGAAATCGATAAAGGTTCAAAAGTAGCCTGCGAAACGCTGTTAGCTAAAAATCTAATTGTTATTGCCGGTGAAATTACATCATCTGCTCAAATAGAATTTGGCGAGATTGCCAAAAAAGTGATCTCCGATATCGGTTATGACGGTTCGTTCGTTGGATTTGATCCCAATGGATGTAATGTTCTAACGAGTATTTGTAAGCAATCTCTTGATATCGATCAGGGAGTAGATCGAGGAGATAAGATTGGAGCAGGTGATCAAGGGCTGATGTTCGGCTATGCATCAAATGAAACGAAGGAATTAATGCCGCTTCCGATTTCTTTATCTCATAAAATTTTACAAAAACTATCAAGCGTGAGGAAAAGTAAAGTAGTCGATTGGATTCGTCCCGATTCAAAATCTCAAGTAACCGTAAAGTACGATGGCAACGAGCCGGTGTCAGTCGAAAGAGTAGTAGTTTCCACTCAGCATTCAGAATCGATTAAGCATTCGGATATTGTAGAATTTGTAAAAAATGAAGTTATATTAGAAGTAATTCCTGAGCATATGATTTCAAATGAAATTAAATATTATATAAATCCTACCGGAAGATTTGTGGATGGCGGACCGCAGGCGGATACGGGATTAACAGGAAGAAAAATTATTGTTGATACATATGGCGGGTCTTGTCCTCATGGCGGCGGAGCTTTTTCGGGTAAAGATCCATCTAAGGTTGATCGCTCTGCAGCTTATATGGCACGGTATATAGCAAAGAATGTTATCGCCGCAGGAATAGCTAAAAGATGTACGATTCAACTTTCTTATGCAATCGGAGTTGCAGAACCACTTTCAGTATTTTTAGATTTCCATAATACCGGAATTGAAAAGGAAGATATAATTCAAGCAAAGATTAGAAAGAATTTTGATTTAACTCCAAAAGGTATAATTGAAAAGTTAGATTTATATAAACCTATTTATCAGCAGACAGCAACCTATGGACATTTTGGAAGAGATATATTTACCTGGGAAAAAACTGATGCCGTGGATAAATTACTGAATTGACTGAATACAATAATTCATTAAATGCAAGGGTATCTTTTTATTAAGATACCCGGTTATAAAATTAGAAATATAATTAGTTTTTCTTTTGCGGTTTGTAACTTCTGAAGGCATAAAAGAATTGTTTATGAAACGGTTCAGGGAAGAAAGTTTTAAGTCCGTACTCGTCGGCTTTACCTCCTGGTAAATATGCAGTACCGAATATCCAATCCCAGATGGCTAATTTTGTAGCGAAATTTCTATTACGACCTTTACCTGTTGTATGATGCCAACGATGCATTTCAGGACCATTTATAATTTTTTGAAATGCTCCCGTATTTACATTTATATTTGAATGAATCCACATTCCCCAAAGCGCACTTATCATACCTTTATATGCAATTACTTCAACTGGCGAACCGAGTAGTACTATTGGTAAAAATTCAATAGTTTGGTTAATCAATATTTCTACGGCATGTGAACGTGAACCGGAAAGCCAATCGACCTTTCTAGGTGAGTGATGTGCCTCATGTAATCGCCATAAATATTTATTTTTATGCTGCCAGCGATGCATCCAATAAATATATAAATCATGTGTTATTGTAAAAAAAATGAGTTGAAGCCAGATAGGGATTTCGGTGAATAATTTTAATCGACTTATACCCGTAGTGTTATCAATAAAGGCGATTATACCGGAGAAGATAATTATTCCGAGTATATAGCTTTGTGCAATTGTATATAAAGCGAGATCATTAAAGAATCCTTCTCTTATAATTTTCTGTCCTTTGTTATAAGGGAAGATGCGTTCGAGGATTATATAAATTATCGCCGCAAAAATTATTGCAATGAAAGAAAACTTTTCGGCAAAAGAAATATTATTAAAATAATTTGCGATATCGGTGAAGAAAGATTCCATAACTATACCGGCTCATTTTTTACTCTTCTAAGTTTTTTGATACTCCCTAATTCGCTATCATAGACTTTCTTTATTCCGTCTCCGAGCGATTTCTCTATATCGCGAATATCTTTTACTAATCGGGACATCCCTTGTATCTCGACAGAGGCAGCCTGATCCGTTCCCCACATTGCTCTATCTAGAGTTATATGGCGTTCAATAAAAGTAGCACCCAAAACGACAGCAGCTAATGATGGGGCTAACCCGGTTTCATGCCCCGAATACCCAATAGGTATATGAGGATATTTTTCTTTATAACTCTTAATCACATTAAGATTTAGCTCTTCTAATTTGCATGGATAAGTTGATGTCGATTGTGCTACAAGCACAGGATAATCA
>Ga0172380_10005428_pt1 | contig 15489 bp, 12 predicted proteins | sample Leawe162metaG_FD_119747 | JGI IMG/M metagenome (GOLD analysis project Ga0172380, IMG submission 119747) | Leachate microbial communities from a municipal landfill in Southern Ontario, Canada - Leachate well 162 metaG | ecosystem: Engineered > Solid waste > Landfill > Unclassified | place...
CCGCACGACGGACGTGACGGGGTCGGTGGAACTGCCGGCGGGCACCGAGATGGTGATGCCTGGCGACAACGTATCGATCACGGTGAAACTGATTGCGCCGATCGCCATGGAAGAAGGGCTGCGCTTCGCGATCCGCGAAGGTGGCCGGACCGTCGGCGCCGGTGTCGTCGCCAAGGTGATCGAGTAATAAACGTTAGCGCCCCAACGGCCGCATTTTCACAATCCGTCGGGGCGCTTTTTGGTCTCTGCTGCAGGGGCGTAGCTCAATTGGCAGAGTGTCGGTCTCCAAAACCGAAGGTTGGGGGTTCGATGCCCTCCGCCCCTGCCAACTAACTTGTTGTAACGATACTGATGGCTGACAAGCTCAAGTTCGCACTGGCGTTGATTCTCCTGGCCGCCGGCGTGGCTGGTTTTTACTTTCTCGGCGATCAGCCGATGATTCTGCGCGTGCTATCGGTACTCGCCGGGTTGGTTGCCGGCTCGGCGGTCGCCTGGTTCACCTCGCCGGGTCAGCGCTTCTTTGTTTTCGGCGGAGAAGCCTGGATCGAAACCAAGAAGGTCGCCTGGCCCTCGCGCAAGGAAACCGTGCAGACCACTGGCATTGTGTTCATCTTTGTCTTGGTCATGGCGGTCATGCTGTGGATCTCCGACAAAGGCTTGGAATGGGTGCTTTACGACCTGGTGCTGGGTTGGAAGAAATCATGACAAAACGTTGGTACGTCGTTCACGCCTACTCCGGCTTCGAGAAATCGGTGCAGCGGGCGCTCATCGAACGCATCGCTCGTGCCGGGATGCAGGAGTTCTTCGGACAGATCCTGGTGCCTGTCGAGGAAGTGGTCGAGATGAAGAGCGGCCAGAAGAGCATTTCCGAACGCAAGTTCTTCCCCGGCTATGTGCTGGTGGAAATGGACATGAACGACGAGAGCTGGCACCTGGTCAAGAGCACCCCCAAGGTGACCGGTTTTATTGGCGGTACGGCGACCAAACCAACGCCGATTTCCGAGAAGGAAGTCGCCAAGATCATGCAGCAGATTCAGGAGGGTGTGGAGAAACCGCGCCCCAAGGTGCTGTTCGAGGCGGGCGAAATGGTGCGTATCAAGGAAGGCCCGTTCACCGATTTCAACGGCAATGTCGAAGAGGTGAACTACGAGAAGAGTCGCATGCGTGTCGCGGTGACCATCTTTGGCCGTTCCACCCCGGTTGAACTACAGTTCGACCAGGTCGAGAAGGCTTGATTTTAGCGGTGCCGCAGCGCGTAGCTTCTGCGGCAAGAGGAGCGTGAGTAGGGCGACCCAAAGCGCGTTAATACTCAATTTAAGGAGTTACTATGGCAAAGAAAATCGTCGGCTACGTTAAGCTGCAAGTACCGGCCGGCAAGGCGAATCCCTCGCCTCCGATCGGCCCCGCATTAGGCCAGCGCGGCCTTAACATCATGGAATTCTGCAAGGCGTTCAACGCCCAGACTCAGGGTCTGGAGCCGGGTCTGCCGATTCCCGTGGTGATCACCGCCTTCGCCGACAAGAGCTTCACGTTCATCATGAAGACGCCGCCGGCCACGGTGCTGCTCAAGAAAGCCGCCGGCATCCAGAAGGGCAGTCCGAAGCCGCATACCGACAAGGTGGGCAAGGTGACACGCGCCCAAGTCGAGGAAATTGCCAAGACGAAAATGAAGGATCTGACGGCCGCCGATCTGAATGCGGCGGTTCGCACCATTGCCGGCAGCGCTCGCAGCATGGGCATCACCGTGGAGGGACTCTGACATGGCGAAGATATCAAAGCGCAGCAAGGCGCTCGAAGCCAAGGTGGACCGCAACAAATATTATCCGGTCAAGGATGCGCTGGCGTTGGTTAAGGAATGCGCCACCGCCAAGTTCGATGAGTCGATCGATGTGGCCGTGAACCTCGGCGTCGATGCCAAGAAATCCGACCAGACGGTGCGCGGTTCGGTCGTGTTGCCTGCTGGTACCGGCAAGACGGTGAGAGTGGCGGTGTTTGCCCAAGGCGAGAAGGCCGAGGCAGCCAAGGCGGCCGGCGCCGATGTCGTCGGTTTCGATGACCTGGCGGCCATTGTCAAGGCGGGCACCATCGAGTTCGACATCTGCATCGCCACCCCGGATGCCATGCGCGTCGTCGGCGCCTTGGGGCAGATTCTCGGCCCGCGCGGACTGATGCCGAATCCGAAAGTCGGCACCGTGACCATGGATGTCGCCACCGCAGTCAAGAACGCCAAGGCCGGTCAGGTGCAGTACCGTACCGACAAGGGCGGCATCGTGCAATGCACGATCGGCCGTGCCTCGTTTCCGGTCGACTCGCTGCAGCAGAATCTGGCCGCACTGATCGAGGCATTGCAGAAGGCCAAACCGGCCACCTCGAAAGGACAGTATTTAAAGAAGATCTCGCTGACCAGCACCATGGGTGTCGGTGTGCGGGTGGATCAGGCAAGCCTGATCGCGTGAAATGTGTCCCCGCCGTAGCGGGGAGAGGACTTTGGGCCGTATTGCCGCAGGTTCGGGCAATACGGGTTGTCAAAGACCGTAGGTGCCCGCGAGGGTTTAATCGGCAGTGCAGCGTGTTTAGTGTTTACGCTGCGATGTCCGCCTACGCAGATGGCGTCGCCCGAACACAGGAGTTGCTGTTTCATTCTCCTGAATGAAGGTCGCCGTACCGGTTCCGTGTCGTGGCCATGCAAATGCCGCGGCTGGAACAGCAACACTAACTAGGAGCTGACCTTGGGTCTCAATCTTGAAGACAAGAAAGCGGTAGTCGCAGAGGTATCCGCGCAAGTTGCGAATGCCCAGTCGATCGTCGTTGCTGAGTACCGCGGTCTGGAAGTGGGCCACATCACCGTGCTACGCGCCAATGCGCGCAAGGCCGGGGTGTACCTGCGTGTGTTGAAGAACACCTTGGTGCGGCGTGCCGTGGCTGGCACACCGTTCGAAGGACTCACGGACAAGATGGCGGGTCCCTTGATTTACGGGATATCCAACGATCCGGTGGCGGCTGCCAAGCTGCTCAATGAGTTCGCCAAGGGGAACGAAAAACTCATCATCAAGGCAGGTGCCTTGCCGAACCACGTCATGGACGTAAACGGCGTCAAGGCACTCGCGATGATGCCGAGTCGCGAGGAGTTGATGTCCAAGCTGCTCGGTACGCTGCAAGCACCCATTGCCACGTTTGTCCGTACCCTCAACGAAGTCCCGACCAAGTTTGTGCGGGGCCTCGCTGCCGTACGCGACAGCAAGCAGACCGCTTAACAACGCGCCGCCCTACTGGCTGTAATCAATCCAATTCATTCAGGAGTATTTATCATCATGGCTATAAGCAAACAAGAAATCCTTGACGCGATCGCAAATATGAGCGTTCTCGATCTCTCCCAACTCATCAAGGAAATGGAAGAGAAGTTTGGCGTTTCCGCCGCCGCCGCCGCCGTGGCCGTCGCTGCCCCGGCTGCCGCTACCGCTGCCGCCGCCGAAGAGCAGACCGAGTTTACCGTGGTGCTGGTCGCCGCGGGCGAGAAAAAGGTCGAGGCTATCAAGGTGGTTCGTGCAGCCACCGGACTGGGACTCAAGGAGGCCAAGGATCTGGTCGATGGCGCGCCGAAGCCTGTCAAGGAAGGCATCTCGAAAGCCGACGCGGCTGCCCTCAAGAAGCAACTCGAGGACGTCGGCGCCAAGGTCGAGGTCAAGTAACCTTCAGCGTACGTGACGGGCTGGTGGCCGCGGCCATCAGCCCTTTCATACTTTGTAAACTTAGTCGCGGCGTAGTGGTCATAAGAGAACGTTATCCAAGCCATTCAGGTGGAATTTCTGCCCGGCAGCGTTGTCTTCTGACTTTTACCGTCTGACTGCAGATCGGAGCCACCATGTCGTATTCGTACACCGAGAGAAAGCGTATCCGCAAGAGCTTCGCCAAGCGCGCCTCCGTGCTTGACGTGCCCTTCCTGCTGGCGACCCAGCTCGAATCCTATACCCGTTTTCTGCAGGCTGAGCTGCTGCCGATGCAACGGCAGAACCAGGGCTTGCAGGCGGCATTCACTTCGATCTTCCCGATTGTTGCGCATTCAGGCAATGCCCGCCTCGAATTCGTTCATTACAATCTTGGCGAGCCCGTTTTCGATGTCAAGGAATGTCAGCAGCGCGGTTTGACTTTCGCGTCGCCGTTGCGCGCCCGGGTTCGGCTGATCATCCTGGATCGCGAGTCCTCGACCGAAAAGATTAAGGAGGTCAAGGAGCAGGAAGTGTATATGGGCGAGATTCCGCTCATGACGACCACCGGCTCGTTCGTCATCAACGGCACCGAGCGGGTGATCGTTTCCCAGCTCCATCGTTCGCCGGGCGTGTTCTTCGAGCATGATCGCGGCAAGACCCACAGTTCCGGCAAGCTGCTGTTTTCGGCGCGGATCATTCCCTACCGCGGTTCCTGGCTCGATTTCGAATTCGATCCGAAGGATTTGATGTATTTCCGCGTCGACCGCCGCCGCAAGATGCCAGTCACCATTTTGCTCAAGGCGATCGGTTTGACGCCGGAGCAGATTCTCGCCAACTTCTATGAGTTCGACACCTTCAATCTGACCAAAAAAGGCATCCAGTTCACCGTCGTGCCGGAGCGTCTGCGCGGCGAAACAGCCAAGTTCGATATTGTCGACAAAGCCGGCAAAGTGATCGTTGCCAAGGAAAAGCGCATCACCGTCAAGCATATCCGCGACCTTGCCGAGGCCGGCATCAAGAAGATCGCCGTGCCCGATGATTTCCTGATCGGCCGCATCGTCGCCCAGAACATCATCGATGCCGAAACCGGCGAAATCCTCGCCAACGCCAACGACGAACTGACCGAGGACCTGCTGGCCAAGCTGGTCGCGACCGGTGTCGACACCTTGAAAACCCTGTATGTGAATGATCTCGATCGCGGTCCCTATATTTCTTCGACGCTGCGTATCGACGAGACTGCCGACCAATTGGGCGCGCGCGTTGCCATCTACCGCATGATGCGTCCCGGCGAGCCACCCACCGAGGATGCGGTCGAGAATCTGTTCAAGGGCTTGTTCTATTCCGAGGAACGTTACGATCTGTCCCTGGTCGGCCGCATGAAGTTTAACCGCCGCGTCAATCGCGAGGGGCTAGAGGGAGGCGGCACGCTATCCAATGACGACATCATCAGGGTGGTCGGTATTCTGGCCGAACTGCGCAACGGCCGCGGCGAGATCGACGACATCGACCACCTGGGCAACCGCCGCGTGCGTTCGGTTGGCGAACTGGCGGAGAACCAGTTCCGCGCCGGACTGGTGCGTGTCGAGCGCGCCGTCAAGGAGCGCCTCAACCAGGCCGAGACGGACAACCTGATGCCCCACGACCTGATCAACGCCAAACCGATCTCGGCGGCGATCAAGGAGTTTTTCGGTTCCAGCCAGTTGTCGCAGTTCATGGACCAGACCAATCCTCTCTCCGAGATTACCCACAAGCGGCGCGTCTCGGCGCTCGGGCCCGGCGGCCTGACCAGGGAAAGAGCCGGCTTCGAAGTGCGCGACGTGCATCCGACGCACTACGGGCGGGTTTGCCCGATCGAGACACCGGAAGGCCCGAATATCGGCCTGATCAACTCGCTTGCTCTGTATGCCCGTACCAACAACTATGGCTTTATGGAAACGCCCTACCGCAAGGTGGACAATAGTTGCGTCACCGATCAGATCGATTACCTGTCGGCGATCGAGGAAGGCAACTTCGTCGTCGCCCAGGCCAATGCCGAGCTCGACAAGAAGGGCAATCTCACGGACGAGCTGGTGTCCTGTCGCTTCAAGGGCGAGTTCGAGCTGAAGGAACCGGCCGAGGTCCAGTACATGGATGTGGCGCCGGGGCAGATCGTCTCGGTGGCCGCCTCGCTGATTCCCTTCCTTGAGCACGATGACGCCAACCGCGCCTTGATGGGTGCCAACATGCAGCGTCAGGCCGTTCCCTGCCTGCGCGCCGAAAAGGCCCTGGTGGGTACCGGCATCGAGCGCACGGTGGCGGTCGACTCCGGTACGGCGGTCCAGTCGTTGCGCGGCGGAGTTGTCGACTATATCGATGCCAATCGCATCGTGGTGCGCGTGAATGACGATGAGACAGTGGCCGGCGAAGTCGGTGTCGATATATATAACCTGATCAAGTACACCCGTTCCAACCAGAACACCAACATCAATCAGCGGCCGCTGGTCAAGGTCGGGGACATCATCGCCAAGGGCGACGTGATTGCCGACGGCGCCTCGACCGACATGGGCGAACTGGCGTTGGGCCAGAATATGCTGGTGGCTTTCATGCCCTGGAATGGCTATAACTTCGAAGACTCGATCCTGATTTCCGAACGGGTAGTTGCCGACGACCGGTTCACCTCGATCCACATCGAGGAGCTGACCTGCGTTGCCCGCGATACCAAGCTCGGCTCCGAGGAAATCACGCGCGACATTGCCACCTTGGGCGAAGGACAACTGGCGCGCCTCGACGAATCCGGCATTGTGTATATCGGTGCCGAAGTCGAAGCCGGCGACGTTTTGGTCGGCAAGGTCACGCCCAAGGGCGAAACCCAGTTGACGCCTGAAGAAAAGCTGTTGCGCGCCATCTTCGGCGAGAAGGCTTCCGATGTGAAGGACACCGGTCTGCGCGTTCCCTCGGGAATGGTCGGTACGGTCATCGATGTTCACGTATTTACCCGCGAAGGCATTGAACGCGACAAGCGCGCGCAACAGATCATCGATGACGAGTTGCGTCGCTACAAGACCGATCTGGCCGACCAGATGCGCATCGTCGAGCGCGACACCTTCGCCCGCATCGAGAAGCTGTTGGTTAACAAGATTGCCAACAAGGGCCCGAAGAAACTGGCCAAGGGCACCAAGCTCACCAAGGCTTACCTGGAATCGATCGATCCGCACCACTGGTTCGACATCGGCCTGGCCAGCGACGAGACGGCGCAATTGCTCGAGAACCTGCGCGAGAGCCTGGAGCAGACGCGCAAGGATTTCGACATCGCCTTCGAGGAGAAAAAGAAAAAATTGACGCAGGGAGATGAACTGCCGCCTGGTGTGCAGAAGATGGTCAAGGTGTATCTGGCGGTCAAGCGGCGCCTGCAGCCCGGCGACAAAATGGCCGGGCGCCACGGCAACAAGGGCGTCGTCTCGCGCATCGTGCCGATCGAGGACATGCCCTACATGGCGGACGGTACGCCCGTCGATATTGTGCTCAATCCCCTCGGCGTACCGTCGCGGATGAATATCGGCCAGATTCTCGAGGTTCACCTCGGTTGGGCCGCCAAGGGTCTCGGCCAGAAGCTCGACAATATGCTGAAGAAGCAGGCCGCCATCGGCGATGTCCGCAAGTATCTGAACAAGATCTACAACTCCAGCGGCAAGAGCGAGGATCTTGCCAGCTTGAACGACGACGATATTCTCGAATTGGCGCAGAACCTGACCCGCGGGGTGCCATTTGCCACCCCCGTGTTCGATGGCGCGAATGAGGCCGAGATCAAGGACATGCTCGAACTCGCCGGCTTGCCGCGCACCGGACAAGTGACGCTGTACGACGGGCGTACCGGCGTTGCTTTTGAGCGCCAGGTGACGGTGGGCTACATGCACGTTTTGAAATTGCACCATCTGGTCGATGACAAGATGCATGCGCGCTCGACCGGTCCTTACAGCCTGGTGACGCAGCAGCCGTTGGGCGGCAAGGCGCAGTTTGGCGGCCAGCGCTTCGGTGAAATGGAAGTCTGGGCGCTTGAAGCCTACGGCGCTTCCTATGTGTTGCAGGAGATGCTGACGGTCAAGTCGGACGATGTGGCCGGCCGCACCAAGGTTTACGAAAGTATTGTCAAAGGCGAACACAAGATCGAGGCCGGCATGCCGGAGTCCTTCAATGTATTGGTCAAGGAAATCCGCTCGCTGTGCATTGACATCGATCTGGAACGTTATTGATTTGTTGTTTCACCCCTCACAGGAGTGAAGGCATGAAAGCACTACTCGATTTATTCAAGCAGGTCACGCAGGAAGAAGAATTCGACGCGATCACCATCGGTCTGGCTTCGCCGGACAAGATTCGCTCATGGTCCTATGGCGAGGTGAAGAAGCCGGAAACCATCAATTACCGTACCTTCAAGCCGGAGCGCGACGGTTTGTTCTGCGCCAAGATCTTCGGTCCGGTCAAGGATTACGAGTGTCTGTGCGGCAAGTACAAGCGCCTCAAGCACCGCGGCGTGATCTGCGAGAAGTGCGGCGTCGAGGTGACCCAGTCGAAGGTGCGCCGGGAGCGCATGGGCCATATCGAACTGGCCTCGGTGGTGGCGCATATCTGGTTCCTCAAGAGCTAGCCGAGCCGCCTCGGCATGGTGCTCGACATGACGTTGCGCGATATCGAACGTGTGCTCTATTTTGAGGCGTTCGTGGTGGTTGACCCCGGCATGACTTCATTGAATCGCGGCCAGCTGCTGACCGAAGACGATTACTTGGCCAAGGTCGAGGAATATGGCGACGACTTTACCGCGGTGATGGGCGCGGAAGGCGTTCGTGAGCTGCTGCGCACTCTGGATATCCGGCAGGAGATCGAGAACATGCGCTCGGAACTCGAAACCACCGGCTCGGAAGCCAAGATCAAGAAACTGTCCAAGCGGCTCAAGTTGCTGGAAGGCTTCCGTCACTCCGGCATCAAGCCGGAATGGATGATCCTCGAAGTGCTGCCGGTGCTGCCGCCCGACCTGCGTCCGCTGGTGCCGCTGGATGGCGGCCGCTTTGCCACCTCGGATCTGAACGATTTGTACCGCCGCGTCATCAACCGCAATAACCGCCTGAAGCGCCTGCTCGAGCTCAAGGCGCCCGACATCATCGTGCGCAACGAAAAGCGCATGCTGCAGGAAGCGGTGGACTCACTGCTCGACAACGGCCGGCGCGGCAAAGCGATGACCGGCGCCAACAAACGTGCGCTCAAGTCGCTGGCAGACATGATCAAAGGCAAGGGCGGCCGGTTCCGCCAGAATTTGCTCGGCAAACGCGTCGACTATTCCGGACGTTCGGTCATCGTGGTTGGACCGCAACTCAAGTTGCATCAGTGCGGCTTGCCGAAAAAAATGGCGCTGGAATTGTTCAAGCCGTTCATTTTCGAGCGACTCGAAAAAATGGGCATCGCCAGCACCATCAAGGCGGCGAAAAAAGAAGTGGAAGCCGAAACGCCGGTGGTCTGGGATATCCTCGAGGAAGTCATTCGCGAGCATCCGGTGATGCTGAACCGCGCGCCGACCTTGCACCGCCTGGGCATCCAGGCCTTCGAACCGATGCTGATCGAGGGCAAGGCGATTCAACTGCATCCGTTGGTCTGCGTGGCCTTCAACGCCGACTTCGACGGCGACCAGATGGCTGTGCATGTGCCTTTGTCGCTCGAAGCGCAGATGGAGGCTCGCACGCTGATGCTGTCTTCCAACAATATTCTGTCGCCCGCCAATGGCGAGCCGATCATTGTCCCGTCGCAAGACGTGGTGCTGGGGCTGTATTACGCCACCCGCGAGCGTATCAATGCGCGTGGCGAAGGCATGTATTTCAAGGATGTTTCGGAAGTCAAGCGCGCCTATGAGGCGGACAAGATCGAGTTGCATGCGCGAGTCATGGCCTGCATCCGCGAAGTGGAGATCGACGCCGATGGTCTGCGCACCGACAAGCTGACGCGTTACGAAACCACGGCGGGGCGCGCCATATTGTCGGAGATCCTCCCGGCCGGACTGCCCTTTTCGGTGCTCAACAAGCCGCTCAAGAAAAAGGAAATCTCCAAGCTGATCAATGCCTGTTTCCGTCGTTGCGGACTCAAGGAAACCGTCATCTTCGCCGACAAACTGTTGCAAGCCGGATTTACCCACGCCACGCGTTCGGGTATCTCGATCTGTGTCGACGACATGCTGGTGCCGACGCAAAAGGCCGCCATCATGGATGCCGCCGAGATCGAGGTCAGGGAAATCGAGAAACAATATACCTCGGGACTGGTGACGGTCGGCGAGCGCTACAACAAGGTGGTGGATATCTGGGGACGTGCCGGCGACCAGGTGGCCAAGGCGATGATGGACCAACTCGCCGTGCAACAGACGATCGATCGCGACGGCAAGGAAGTCGCGCAGGAATCCTTCAACTCGATTTACATGATGGCCGACTCGGGTGCGCGCGGTTCGGCCGCCCAGATCCGTCAGTTGGCCGGCATGCGCGGCCTGATGGCCAAGCCGGACGGCTCCATCATCGAGACGCCGATCACCTCGAATTTCCGCGAGGGACTCAACGTTCTGCAATACTTTATTTCGACCCACGGTGCGCGTAAAGGTCTTGCCGATACCGCTTTGAAGACCGCCAACTCGGGCTATCTCACCCGCCGCCTGGTGGATGTGACGCAGGATCTGGTGGTGATCGAGGACGACTGCGGCACCGACCAGGGCTTCAACATGAAGGCGCTGGTCGAAGGGGGCGAAGTGGTCGAGCCTTTGCGTGAGCGCATTCTTGGCCGCGTCCTGGTTGCCGATGTGATCAATCCCGATACTCAGGACGTGTTGATCCATGCGGGCAAGATGCTGGATGAGGATGCCGTGGATCTGATCGATTCGCTCGGCATCGACGAAGTGCGCGTGCGCACGCCGCTCAATTGTGAAACGCGCTTTGGTTTGTGCTCCAAGTGTTATGGCCGCGATCTTGGTCGGGGATCGCTCGTGAACATCGGCGAAGCCGTCGGTGTGATCGCTGCCCAGTCGATTGGCGAACCCGGAACCCAGCTGACCATGCGCACGTTCCACGTGGGCGGCGCAGCATCGCGTGCCGCGGCGCAAAGCCAGATCGAGGCGAAGAGTGCCGGCACCTTGCGCTTCACCCAGGCAATTCGTTATGTGACCAACCCCAAGGGCGAGAAGATCGTCATCTCCCGTTCCGGCGAGATACTGGTTGCCGACGACAATGGACGCGAGCGCGAACGGCATAAGGTACCCTACGGCGCCACCTTGCTGGGCGACGATGGCAAGCATGTCAAAGCCGGCGCCGTGCTGGCGACTTGGGATCCGCACACGCGGCCGATCGTCACGGAATACGCCGGTACGGTGAAATTCGAGAACGTCGTCGAGGGAGCCACTGTCGCCAAACAGATTGACGAGGTGACAGGCTTATCCACCTTGGTGGTGATCGATCCGAAGCGCGGCACCAAGTCGCAGATCAAGGGCGTACGCCCGCAGGTCAAGCTGCTCGATGAAAGTGGCCAGGAAGTCAAGATTCATGGCACGGATCATTCGGTGACCATCACCTTCCAGGTGGGTTCGCTGATTACCGTCAAGGATGGCCAAATAGCCAATGTTGGCGATATCCTGGCGCGCATTCCCCAGGAATCCTCGAAGACTCGCGACATTACCGGCGGTCTGCCGCGTGTGGCGGAACTGTTCGAGGCGCGTTCACCCAAGGACGCCGGCATGCTGGCGGAAGTGACCGGCACCGTATCCTTCGGCAAGGACACCAAGGGTAAGCAGCGTTTGGTGATTACCGAGCCAGACGGCACGGCGCATGAATTCCTGATCACCAAGGAAAAGCACGTCATGGCGCACGACGGCCAGGTGGTTAATAAAGGCGAGTTCATCGTCGACGGTCCGGCCGAACCGCATGACATTCTGCGCTTGAAGGGCGTGGAGGAACTGGCGCGCTACATCATCGATGAAGTGCAGGATGTATACCGCCTGCAGGGCGTCAAGATCAATGACAAGCATATCGAAGTGATCGTACGCCAGATGCTGCGTCGCGTGATCATCACCGACCCGGGTGATTCCCATTTCATCCGCGAGGAGCAGGTGGAGCGCGCCGAAGTGCTGGACGAGAACGACAAACTGATTGCCGACGGCAAACGCGGTGCCCAGTACGAATATGTGCTGCTGGGAATCACCAAGGCGTCCTTGTCGACCGACTCGTTCATCTCCGCGGCCTCCTTCCAGGAGACCACGCGCGTGCTGACCGAGGCGGCGATCATGGGCAAGCGCGATGGATTGCGCGGCCTGAAGGAAAATGTCATCGTCGGTCGCCTGATCCCGGCCGGAACAGGTCTTGCCTATCACCGCGCGCGCCGCATGCAGGCCCTGGGTGAGGATATTGCGCCGGCAGGGTTGGCGGAAGCGAGCGAAGTTGTAACAGAAAACATTGAAGCCGGTTGACGCAACAACTGATCGTTAATATAATCCGCACTCTTTGCCCCTGACAAAGGGGGGCGAAATGTCCTGGGAATAGAATCATGCCAACCATTAACCAGCTTGTGCGCAAAGGGCGCCAGGCACCGAAATCGAAGAGCAAGGTACCTGCGCTGGCCAATTGTCCCGCCAAGCGCGGCGTGTGCACCCGCGTCTATACGACGACGCCGAAGAAACCTAACTCGGCGTTGCGTAAAGTTGCCAAGGTGCGCCTGACCAATGGGTTTGAAGTCATCTCCTACATTGGCGGCGAAGGCCACAATTTGCAGGAGCACTCAGTGGTGCTGATCCGCGGTGGCCGCGTCAAGGATTTGCCGGGTGTGCGTTATCACATTGTGCGCGGCAGCCTGGATACCCAGGGTGTCAAGGATCGCAAGCAAAGCCGTTCGAAGTATGGCGCTAAGCGGCCCAAAGCTGCTTAAAAAGAGGAATAATCCATGCCACGTCGCAGAGAAGTACCCAAGCGTGATATCCTGCCGGATCCCAAGTTCGGCAGTGTCGATGTCTCGAAGTTTGTCAATGTATTGATGACCGCCGGCAAGAAGTCAGTCGCCGAGCGCATCATCTACGGTGCCTTCAGCAATATTTCCAGCAAGAGCGGCAAGGATCCGCTGGAAGTCTTCATGCTGGCGCTGAACAATGTCAAGCCGATCGTCGAAGTCAAAAGCCGTCGCGTCGGTGGCGCCAACTACCAAGTACCGGTCGAAGTGCGCCCCTCCCGCAGAATGGCGCTTTCGATGCGCTGGTTGCGCGAGGCGGCAAGAAAGCGTAGCGAGAAATCCATGGGTCTGCGTTTGGCCAACGAATTGCTTGAAGCCGCCGAAGGCCGCGGCTCGGCGATGAAGAAGCGTGACGAAGTGCATCGTATGGCGGAGGCCAACAAGGCCTTCTCGCATTATCGTTTTTGATTGAGCGCCGTACCCGCCAACCGGTGGATGCGGCTTCCCAGGGTGTATTCGCCGCCGCCTCGGCATCTCGGTTAACCGGGTGCCCGGGCGGTTTGGCTTAGAAAAGACAGGAAATTCAAGTGGCCCGCAAGACTCCCATCGAGCGCTATCGCAATATAGGCATCAGCGCGCACATCGACGCCGGCAAAACGACCGCGACCGAGCGTATCCTTTTCTACACCGGTGTCAATCACAAAATCGGCGAAGTGCATGATGGTGCCGCCACCATGGACTGGATGGAGCAGGAACAGGAGCGCGGGATCACGATTACCTCTGCGGCGACCACCTGCTTCTGGAAGGGCATGTCCAACACCTTCCCTGAGCATCGTATCAATATCATCGATACGCCGGGACACGTCGACTTCACTATCGAAGTAGAGCGCTCGATGCGTGTGCTGGATGGCGCCTGCATGGTGTATTGCGCCGTGGGCGGGGTACAGCCGCAATCCGAGACCGTATGGCGTCAGGCCACCAAGTACAAGGTGCCGCGTCTGGCCTTCGTCAACAAGATGGACCGTCAGGGCGCCGATTTTTTCAAGGTGCATGACCAGATGCGTGCCCGCCTCAAGGCCAACCCGATCCCGATACAAATTCCTATCGGTGCCGAGGAAAAGTTCGCCGGCGTGGTCGATCTTGTCAAGATGAAGGCCATCATTTGGGACGATGCCAGCCAGGGCACCAAATTTGTTTATGGCGAGATCCCCGCCGAACTGGTGGACAGCGCCAACGAATGGCGCGAGAAGATGATCGAGGCCGCCGCCGAGGCTTCCGAAGACTTGATGAACAAATACTTGGAAGAAGGCGATTTGTCCGAGGATGAGATCAAGCTGGGTCTGCGCACCCGCACCATCAACGCCGAGATCGTTCCGATGCTGTGCGGCTCGGCATTCAAGAACAAGGGCGTACAGGCCATGCTCGACGCCGTGGTCGAGCTTCTGCCCGCGCCGACGGATATTCTGCCGGTCAAGGGCATTCTTGACAATGAAACCGAGGGGCAGCGCCGCGCCGCCGACGATGAACCCTTTGCCGCGCTGGCATTCAAGATCATGACCGATCCGTTTGTCGGCCAGCTGACCTTTTTCCGTGTCTATTCGGGCATCGTAAAAACCGGCGACACGATCTTCAATCCAATCAAGGGGCGCAAGGAGCGTATCGGTCGAATTCTGCAGATGCATGCCAACCAGCGCGAAGAAATCAAGGAAGTGTTTGCCGGCGACATCGCCGCTGCGGTTGGCTTGAAGGAGGCGACCACCGGCGAGACTCTGTGCGATCCGAGCAAGGTGATCACCCTGGAGCGCATGGTGTTCCCCGAGCCGGTGATTCACGTCGCCGTCGAACCCAAGACCAAGGCCGACCAGGAGAAGATGGGCATCGCCCTGAACCGTCTGGCGCAAGAAGACCCGTCCTTCCGCGTGCGTACCGACGAGGAGTCCGGCCAGACCATCATCTCCGGCATGGGCGAGTTGCACTTGGAAATTCTGGTCGACCGCATGAAACGCGAATTCGGCGTCGACGCCAATGTCGGTGCGCCGCAGGTGGCTTACCGCGAAGCGATCCGTAAGGCGGTCGAACAGGAAGGCAAGTTCGTCAAGCAATCCGGCGGTCGCGGCCAGTACGGCCACGTCTGGATCAAACTGGAGCCGAACGAGACCGGCAAGGGTTTCGAATTTGTCGATGCCGTCAAGGGCGGTACGGTGCCGCGCGAATTTATTCCGGCAGTGGAAAAAGGACTGCGCGAGACGCTGCCGAACGGCGTGCTGGCGGGATTCCCGGTGGTCGATGTCAAGGTCACGCTGTTCGATGGATCTTCCCATGACGTCGATTCCAACGAAAACGCCTTCAAGATGGCCGCCTCGATGGCTTTCAAGGATGCCATGCGCAAGGCCAGCCCATTACTGCTCGAGCCGATGATGGCGGTCGAAGTGGAAACGCCGGAGGATTACATGGGCAACGTCATGGGCGATCTGTCCAGCCGTCGTGGCATCGTCCATGGGATGGAAGACCAGGTCGGCGGCATCAAGCTGATCAAGGCCGAGGTGCCGCTGTCCGAGATGTTCGGCTATTCGACCACGCTGCGTTCGTTGTCGCAGGGGCGTGCCACCTATTCGATGGAATTCAAGCACTACACCGAGGCGCCAAAAAATGTCGCCGAAGCCATTATCAACAAGAAATAATTTTATTAAACTACAGCCTCCACTGAATTCGTAGGGAGAAGGAAGAAATCATGGCAAAAGCCAAATTTGAGCGCACCAAGCCACATGTGAACGTAGGGACGATTGGGCACGTGGATCACGGGAAGACGACGTTGACGGCGGCGATCACGATGGTGCTGTCGGCGAAGTAC
>Ga0172380_10005429_pt1 | contig 15484 bp, 17 predicted proteins | sample Leawe162metaG_FD_119747 | JGI IMG/M metagenome (GOLD analysis project Ga0172380, IMG submission 119747) | Leachate microbial communities from a municipal landfill in Southern Ontario, Canada - Leachate well 162 metaG | ecosystem: Engineered > Solid waste > Landfill > Unclassified | place...
TGCGCGGGGGAAATTGTCCGGTTGGATTGCCCCCAGCGGGCGCGACTTTCGCGTTGCAAATTGCTTGTGTGAGAATGACCACACGGCGCAATTTGCGCCTTGCATTGCATCCCGCTGGGAACAGTCCAATCCGGACAATTTTCCCCGCGCAAGGCATACCGCGCGGTTCGAGAAATTCGGCGAAGTCGAACTGGATTTCACTGGCGTCGAAAGTATCGGTCAGGCATTCGCCGACGAGTTGCTACGCGTATGGCCGCTGGCACACCCGCAAACGAAATTGTTCGTGACCAATGCCAATAACGCCGTGCTCAAGATGGTGGGGCACGTCAAGGGACGAAGCGACCTTCCTCAGGTATCAGGAACAGACATGAAATAACCGGAAGAAAAATATGCTAAACAAAAGTGGCGGTTTTACGCCTCACTCCTCACCCCTCACCCCTCACTTCAAAGTCGTAATCCCCGCTCGCTATGCTTCCACCCGCCTACCCGGCAAACCCCTGCTGGATATTGCCGGCAAGCCCATGGTGGTGCATGTGGTCGAGCGCGCGATTGAGAGCGGCGCGGCGGAAGTGTGGGTGGCGACCGACACCCAGGCGATAGCCGATGCGGTGGCGGCATACGGCTACCTTGCCTGCCTGACTTCGCCCGAACATGCCACCGGCACTGACCGCATCGCCGAGGTAGTGGCGCAACGCGGCTGGCGCGACGATGAAATTGTCGTCAATGTGCAGGGCGACGAACCCGGAATCGCCCCGCAACTGATACGCGACGTGGCGCAACACCTGGCCGACCATCCGCAGGCGGCGATTTCCACCGCCTGCCATGCGATCCACGACCATGCAACTCTGTGCAACCCCAACGTAGTCAAGGTGGTCGCCGACCGGCACGGCTACGCGCTGTATTTCAGCCGCGCGACCATCCCCTATGCGCGCGATGCTTGGACGAACCCCTCGCTCCCTACCCCTCACCCCGTATTCCCCAATGGACTGCCGGCTTACCGGCACATCGGCATATATGCCTACCGCACCGCCTTCCTTAAAGAGTATCATCTGCTCGAACCGGCGGCCATAGAGCAGTTCGAGGCGTTGGAACAATTGCGCGCATTGTGGCACGGCTACAAGATTAGCGTGATGGAAACCGGGGATGCGCCGCAGGCGGGAGTGGATACGCCGGAGGATTTGGAACGGGTGCGGAAATTTATGATGCAATAAGTTTTATGGGCTGATATAAAATTTGTATTCGCATCGTTGGGGCTTTTTGAATATCCTTGCGAAGGATTTTGCTCGGAAACCGCATGGTGTCGTGTGCGGTTTTCGTTGACGTTTGAATGAACAGCTAATTGAGGGAGTTGATATGCGTTTGATTTTGTTGGGTGGTCCCGGCGCCGGTAAAGGCACGCAAGCGAATTACATTAAGGAAAAATTCAATATTCCACAGATTTCCACCGGCGACATGTTGCGCGCCGCCGTGAAGGCCGGCACCGAAATGGGTCTGGCCGCCAAGAAAATCATGGATGCGGGTGGACTGGTTTCCGACGACATCATCATCGGTCTGGTCAAGGACCGCATCAAAGAAGCGGACTGCGCCAACGGCTTCCTGTTCGACGGCTTCCCGCGCACCATTCCGCAAGCCGACGCGATGAAGGCCGCCGGCGTGCCTATCGATTACGTGGTTGAAATCGACGTGGCCGACGAGGAAATCGTTAAGCGCATGTCCGGTCGCCGTGTGCATGTGGCTTCCGGTCGCACCTACCATGTCGTGTTCAATCCGCCCAAAGTGGCCGGCAAGGACGACGTGACCGGCGAAGACCTGATCCAGCGCGACGACGACCAGGAAGAAACCGTCAAAAAACGTCTCGACGTCTACCACGCGCAGACCGAACCGCTGGTGAAATACTATTCCGATTGGTCAAAAACCGGCCTGGCCGGCTCGCCCAAGTGCGTGAAAATCGTTGGCGCCGGCAAGGTCGAGGAAATCCGCGACGCCATTTTCGCGGAACTGAAATAATTGCCAAGTAACATGCGGCGCACCCTCCCCGATTTTACCGATGCCGAACGGTGGTGCGTGGAAACCACGCTGCTGGAGCGCTACGGCAGGAAAGTGGAAGTCGAGCAGGCCGATATCGAGCTGCGTCTCGACCCGGTGCTGCCTCAACTGACGCTGTGCCCCGCGCTGTACTGGAAAGAAGGCGCGGCGTTCGTCATCAGCAAAATTGGGGATGGGCGCTTCCGCGCGCAGTTTTTCTACTCGGTGCGCGAACAGTATGGCACCGGCAGGGAGGAATACGACGATCTGGCCGAGTGCGTCGTCACGCTGCTGAAATTGCAGGCGGACCATGAGATGGCGCGCCGGAAAAAACAAGAGTAAAAGCAAAAACCAACTTGGTTGGCAAGATTTTTCGTTTATGGCTCGACAGCGCTTTACCAAGAACGGAAAAATGGATTTGTAGGTTCAGGAAAACTAAAAACTGCTTTTACAGCGTTTTCAACTCAGGTCAATGTAAAGAACAGCATAAAAGCCCCTCTCCCGCGGGCGGGAGAGGGGTTATGGGGTGAGGGACGTTACACATCGATAACGATTGCTAGAACGCAAACGCCCTCATCCCCAGCCCTTCTCCCGCTTGCGGGAGAAGGGAGCAAGTCTACTAGGTAGATACAAAGGCTGTAACTGTCTGATGTTGAAAATGCTGTACTGTAGTTAATCGTGATTTTAGGAGCTTTAGAGCAATGGCGAAGAAAAATGCTTTTTACGCGCAATCCGGCGGCGTGACCGCCGTCATCAATGCTTCCGCCTGCGGCGTGATCGAAACCGCGCGCAAGCACCAGGATGTCATCGGAAAAGTCTACGCCGGACGCAACGGCATCATAGGCGCGCTGACCGAAGACCTGATCGACACCAGCATGGAATCCGATGCGGACATCGCCGCATTGCGCCACACCCCTTCCGGCGCGTTCGGCTCCTGCCGTTTCAAGCTCAAAAGCCTGGAAGCCAACAAGCGCGAATACGAGCGCCTGATCGAAGTATTCAAAGCGCACGACATCGGCTACTTCTTCTACAATGGCGGCGGCGACTCCGCCGACACCTGCTTCAAAGTATCCCAGCTATCCGAAGCGATGGGCTATCCGATACAGGCGATTCACGTTCCCAAGACCGTGGACAACGACCTGCCGATCACCGACTGCTGCCCCGGTTTCGGCTCCGTGGCCAAGTACATCGCGGTTTCCACGCTGGAAGCCTCGTTCGACGTGAAATCCATGGCCAAAACCTCCACCAAAGTGTTCGTAATCGAAGTAATGGGACGACATGCCGGCTGGATCGCCGCAGCGGGCGGCCTGCTGACCGGCCATGGCATCCCGGTGGTGATTCTGTTCCCCGAAGTGGAATTCGACCAGCAGAAATTCCTCGCCAAAGTGGATGAAAACGTCAAGCAGCACGGCTACTGCACCATCGTGGTTTCCGAAGGCTGCCATTACCCCGACGGCAAGTTCCTGGCCGAACAGGGCACCCGCGATGCGTTCGGCCATGCCCAACTGGGCGGCGCCGCACCGGTCGTGGCCAACATGATTAAAGACGCGCTGGGCTACAAATTCCACTGGGCGGTGGCGGATTACCTGCAACGCGCGGCGCGCCATGTCGCCTCCAAGACCGACGTGCAACAGGCTTACCAGCTCGGCGAAGCAGCGGTGGAATTGGCGATCAAGGGACGCAATTCAGTCATGCCGACGGTGGATCGGCTGGCCGACGAACCCTACCGCTACGAAATCGGCGTCGCCGATCTCAAGGATGTCGCCAACGTCGAAAAATTCATGCCACCGGATTTCATCACCGAAGACGGCTTCGGCATCACCGAGAAATGCCGACGCTACCTCGCGCCGCTGATTCAGGGCGAGGACTATCCGCCCTACCGGGACGGCCTGCCCGTCTACGTGACGCTGAAAAACACCGCAGTGCCCAAGAAGTTGGAAGAATTCAAGATTTAAGGCGACATACAAGTTTGCCGCCCAGCGGCAAGCGCATGGCGGGGATGCGCCGAATTCGGAATTTGTTTTTTGTTTGATTGCTTTAATATTTTGAATCATTTTTTGTTAACGGCAGGGTTTTAACTGGGGGAGGGAATAGTTCATGTCAACAGGTCTCATATTCGCGCTGGTTTGCTCGATAGCGGCGCTCCTATATGGAGCGGTTTCGATTAAATGGATTCTGGGGTTGCCGACCGGCAACGACCGGATGCGGGAAATATCCGCTGCGGTGCAGGAGGGCGCACAAGCCTACCTCAACCGGCAATACACCACCATCGGCATCGTCGGCGCCATTCTGCTGGTCGTCATCCTGGTCGCGCTGGGCTGGCAAACCGCCGTCGGTTTCGCGCTCGGCGCACTTCTGTCGGGACTCACCGGCTACATCGGCATGAACGTATCGGTGCGCGCCAACGTGCGCACCGCGCAAGCCGCCAACGAAGGGCTGAACGCCGCCCTCAACGTCGCCTTCAAGGGCGGCGCAATCACCGGCTTGCTGGTGGTCGGCCTGGGGTTGCTGGGCGTGGCCGGCTACTATGCCTTCCTGACTCTGGTGATGGGCGCCAATGCCTCTGATGCAACCCACTCGCTGGTGGGGCTTGCGTTCGGCAGCTCGCTGATCTCCATCTTCGCCCGTCTGGGCGGCGGCATCTTCACCAAGGGCGCTGACGTGGGCGCCGACTTGGTGGGCAAGGTCGAAGCCGGCATCCCCGAGGACGACCCGCGCAACCCGGCGGTTATCGCCGACAACGTGGGCGACAACGTCGGCGACTGCGCCGGCATGGCCGCCGACTTGTTCGAAACCTACGCCGTGACCATCATCGCCACCATGGTGCTGGGCGGCCTGATGATCACCGGCTCCCCCGAAGCGGTGATTTATCCGCTGGTGCTGGGCGGCGTCTCGATCATCGCGTCGATTATCGGCACCTTCTTCGTCAATACGCGCGAAGGCGGCAAAATCATGAACGCGCTGTATCGCGGCCTGATCGTCTCCGCCGTGCTGGCGGTGATCGCATTCTACCCGGTGACCACCTGGATACTGGGCGATGGCGTGACGATAGACGGCAAGCTGGTGACGTCGATGAACCTCTACCTGACCTCCCTGATCGGCCTCGCGCTGACTGCGGCAATGGTGTGGATCACCGAATATTACACCGCCACCGAGTTCAGCCCGGTGCGTCATATTGCACAAGCCTCCACCACCGGCCACGGCACCAACGTGATCGCCGGCCTGGGCGTATCGATGAAAGCCACCGCAGCGCCGGTGCTGGCCGTCTGTCTGGCGATTTATGGCGCCTACGCGCTGGGCGGCCTGTACGGCATCGCCATCGCCGCGACCTCCATGCTCTCCATGGCCGGCATCATCGTCGCCCTCGACGCCTACGGTCCGATCACCGACAACGCCGGCGGCATCGCCGAAATGGCCGGTCTGGACGACAAAATCCGCAACATCACCGACCCGCTGGACGCCGTGGGCAACACCACCAAGGCCGTCACCAAAGGCTACGCCATCGGCTCCGCCGGCTTGGCCGCGCTGGTGCTGTTCGCCGACTACACCCATGCGCTTTCCAGCCATGGCGGCGGTGCTGCGTTGACCTTCGACCTATCCAACCACATGGTCATCATTGGCCTCTTCATCGGCGGCATGGTGCCTTACCTGTTCGCTGCAATGGGTATGGAAGCCGTCGGTCGCGCCGCCGGTTCCGTGGTGGTCGAAGTGCGCCGCCAGTTCAAGGAAATCCCCGGCATCATGGAAGGCACCGGCAAGCCGGAATACGGCACCTGCGTAGACATGCTGACCAAAGCCGCGATCAAGGAAATGATCATCCCATCGCTGCTGCCCGTCGCCGTCCCGGTGATCGTAGGCCTCACCCTCGGCGCGCAAGCGCTGGGCGGCGTGCTGGTCGGCACCATAGTTACCGGCATCTTCGTCGCAATCTCCATGACCACCGGCGGCGGTGCATGGGATAACGCCAAGAAATACATCGAAGAAGGCAATTTCGGCGGCAAAGGCTCCGAAGCCCACAAGGCAGCCGTAACCGGCGACACCGTAGGCGACCCCTACAAAGACACCGCCGGCCCCGCCGTGAACCCGCTGATCAAGATCATCAACATTGTTGCGCTGATGATCGTGCCGCTGCTGTGATGCGGTAGAGGTTGTTAAGAAAAACAGGCCGGCATTGCCGGCCTGTTTTTTTTGGTACACTGGCGATGATGCATATTCAACGTTGAGCCGCGTCGATTTCCTCAATTCATCTCCAAAATTATAGGAAGTACCGATATGTCTTCAATTACTGTTACAACCAAAAACGAGCTTGAATCAGCAAAAAATAATGGCTATGAAGAAATCATAGTAAGCGGTAGCCTTGCAAACGATTTGAAAAAATCAAAATCCATTGCTTATGCGGGCGTTACAACAATTGGGATTCTCACTGCCGCACTTGCTGCGGCCCCGTTTACGGGGGGTATTTCTGCGCTTGCCGCTGTGCCAATAGCCGCTCTAACCGGGTTCGAAATTGCCGCAATTATTATTGCTGCCTCGTTGGGCATCACACTCATCATTGCGATATTCAAAGACTATGAGGAAATTTCTTTTTCAGACATGCGCTTAGTGCTAAGAAAAAAACAGGCCTAGCTACCATTAAAAGCCGGCTAGGAGCCTGTCGGACTTGAAGAATCGAAGCGAAAATTCGGCTGGGCGAGGACCGATTTCACCGATTTTTTGGTCAATAGCCATTCTATTGACCAAAAAATCGGTGAAATATGGACCGTCCAGGCGGATTTGCAGCCGGGTAGGGTGGGCACGATAAGGCCGTGCCCACCCTTGTGCTGTTAACCAGGAGAGCATCGTGCAAGCCATAGAATTTGAAGCGACAATTGATTCCAAGGGCAATCTTCACCTGCCTGAAAAATACCGCGATGTTTACGGGAAGCATGTTCGACTCATGGTTCTGGCGCCTCAAATGGCTTCGGAAGCTTTACCCGGCAAGACCATAGACCCCATGAAATATAGCAACACTCTCGACTGGCCGGTGGATGGGTTGGACTATCAAAAGCAGGTTCGGTGATTGCTAGGCTAGAGATAGAGCTTCGATGCGCCTGACCCAACCACAGCAAGCCACCATATGCCAAACCGTAGCCCACGTCATCGGACCGGGCGCACGGGTCTGGCTGTTCGGCTCCAGGCGCGACGACAATGCGCGCGGCGGCGACCTCGATCTACTGGTCGAAAGCGACGATTTGCCCTCCATTATGCAACGCGCCCATATTAAGCTCACGCTGGAATCCTCTCTTGCGATGCCGGTAGACATTGTCGCCATCAAACGGGGAGCGCCGCTCAGTGCATTCCAGCGCATCGCCCTTGCAGGCGCCATTTCCCTTGGAAGTGCGTAATTATGGCAAAAAACATTCTCGACGCAGAACGGCAATACCTTTCCAGCCTACTCGAAGCTATTCAGCGTTGCGTCTACTTTCTACATGCTTCAGACGGCAAAATTTCCTGGCCTTTGGATGGTGACGAACTGTCCGCCAGAAAGAAGGATGAACAACTGTTTGAGTCCCTGTCCGCCATCAACGAACGTTTTGCCAAGTTGCAGGATACGTTGGGCGCGGCAATGCGTCACGCTGCCATACTTTTGAGCGAACCGACGGACAGCTTTCTCAAGGTGCTCGCCTTCTACGAAAAGACCGGTGTTATCGATTCGATTTCAGCATGGCAACTTTGCCGCACCGCACGCAATCTCGCGGCACATGATTACGACACCGAATACGCCGAGATTGCGAACCATTTCAATACCCTGCACGATCTTCAACCCCTGCTTTACCGGGCATCGCGACGATTCCTCGAAAGCTGCGCGATTAACTTGAACATTTTCCCCGCGAGCGAAAATTTCACTCGGGAATTTTGTGGCATCGTGGACGGGCAAGCGCAAATGAGATAGCGGTGATCGAAGGCTAAAAATTCACAAACCATGCGCCTAGACCCACACCAACGCCAAACCATACTCGAAACCTCGCACCGATTCCTGGGTGAGGATGCAACGGTATTACTCTTTGGTTCCAGAGTCGATGATGCGGCCAAAGGCGGCGATGTGGATTTGTACATCGAAACCCCGCAACCACCCGGAATCTGGCGGCAGGCTCAATTGTTGGCGGAGTTGGAAAAACAGCTTGGGCTTTCGGTGGATTTGGTGCTTCATGCGCAAGGCGAACCGGAAAAGCCGATTCATCGTATCGCCAAATTAACGGGAGTGGCCTTGTTATGAATGGATCAGCCGTATTCACCGAGCGCAAGCTGGGCAGGGTGGGCACACTTTTCCATAGTTGATCTTATGGCACCCGCCATATGGCGCCTCACAAAACCCACTTGATTTTGTAATCAGGCTGATTACAATGTCTCGTTTCCATTGCATGTTGCCATGATTCGCGCATTTATACATAAGGGACTTGAGCGGTTTTTTAAGAAAGGCGATCACCGGGGCATCATCGCCAAAACTGAGGTGCGGACTGAGCGGATGCTTGACCGGCTTGATGCCATCAAGAGGCCGGAAGACATGAATATTCCCGGATATAAGTTTCACCCGCTATCGGGTGACCGCAAGGGCGTCTATGCCGTTACAGTGACCGGTAACTGGCGCATCACTTTTCGATTCGACGGCAAAGACGCCATAGATGTTAATTTGGAGGACTATCACTGATGAAAACGCTGCGTGACCCGAAACGCCGCCCGACGCATCCCGGCGCAATCCTGCGTGATGACGTGCTGCCCGCATTGGAAATGACTCAGACCGAGTTTGCCCGCAGGCTTGGCGTATCCCGCCTAACTGTTTCCGATCTACTGCACGAAAAGCGCGTCATGACCCCCGAGATGGCGGCACGAGTTGCCAAGTTTCTCAACACGACACCGGAAAGCTGGCTGCACATGCAGCAGGCTGTCGACCTGTGGGAAGTCGAGCAACAACCTGAGAAGCTGGCAGGCATCAAGCCGATCAAAACAGAATTGCTGGCTGCGTAGTTTGCACCAAAATGCGCCTAGACCCACACCAACGCCAAACCATACTCGAAACCTCGCACCGATTTCTGGGAGAGGGCGCCACGGTTTTGCTTTTCGGTTCCAGGGTCGATGATGCGGCCAAAGGCGGTGATGTGGATTTGTTCATCGAAACCCCGGAGCAGCCGGGAATCTGGCGGCAAACGCAATTGTTGGCGGAACTGGAAAAACAGCTTGGGCTGTCGGTGGATTTGGTGCTTCATGCGCAAAGCGAGCCGGAAAAGCCGATTCATCGTATCGCCAAATTAACGGGAGTGGCTTTGTCATGAACGGTTCTGTTATATTCACCACCGCATCAATTGCCCGCTGTTTACTGCCGAACGTATGCAACCGAAAAGCACCATGTTTGAAAACAAGAAAATCGTCGTCGTAGGCGGTGGTTCCGGCATTGGTTATGCCGTGGCGCAAAAGGCCGTTAATGCGGGTTCACAGGTTGTTATTGCTTCCCGCTCCAATGAAAGGCTCAATGCCGCAGCAAAGCAACTCGGTGAGCGCGTCCAAACTGAAATGGTTGATGCATCAGATGATGAATCCGTAGCTGCTTTTTTTCGGCGCGTCGGCCAATTTGACCATTTGGCGATAACCATCAAGCCGCAATTACCATCCGGGCGGTTTCTCGAAAACGAAGTTGGCGCGGTTATTGCTGCCTTTAACGCCAAGTTCTGGGGACAATATCGGCTGGCAAAGCATGGTGCTGAATATATCCGGCAAAACGGCTCTATCACCTTTACATCCGGCATCGCCTCCAGCCGTGCCTATATTGGTTACTCGGCTGTCAGCGCCATGAATGCGGCAACGGAAGCACTTGCCAAAGTTATCGCAATGGAGCTTGCGCCCATTCGGGTAAACACGGTTTGTCCGGGCTTCGTGGATACCGAACCACCGACTTCCGGTCGTTCCCAGCATGTCAAAACACTATCGCCAACTTTTCCGCTTAACCGACTTGGTATTGCAAGTGAAATTGCTGACGCTTACTTGTATCTGTTTGCCAATTCATACTCCACAGGGGCGGTGATTGTGGTAGATGGCGGTGCAACATGCTAATAAGAGGCGCATCGTTCGCGATTGATGCGGTTCCTAGCGTTTAATCATGGGAACCATCGTGCAAGCCATAGAATTTGAAGCGACCATTGATTCCAAAGGTAATCTTCAGCTACCTGAAAAATACCGCGATGTTTACGGGAAGCATGTTCGACTCATGGTGCTATTGCCACAGACGGTTTCGGAATTTTTACCCGGCAAGACCATAGACCCCATGAAATATAGCAACACTCTCGACTGGCCGGTGGATGGGCTGGACTATCAAAAGCAGGTGCGGAGCGAATGGGAGTATAGATGTTAATTTGGAGGACTATCACTGATGAAAACGCTGCGTGACCCGAAACGCCGCCCGACGCATCCCGGCGCAATCATGACGTGCTGCCCGCATTGGAAATGACTCAGACCGAGTTTGCCCGCAGGCTTGGCGTATCCGCCTGACTGTTTCCGATCTACTGCACGAAAAGCGCGTCATAACCCCCGAGATGGCGGCACGAGTTGCCAAGTTTCTCAACACGACACCGGAAAGCTGGCTGCACATGCAGCAGGCTGTCGCCCCGTGGGAAGTCGAGCAACAACCTGAGAAGCCGGCAGGCATCAAGCCGATCAAAACAGAATTGCTGGCTGCGTAGTTTGCACCACTGAATATACCTTGCCTCGCCACAATTTACCGATTTATCCATCGCCTCGCGGCTTCCGCGTTGCAATCGGTTTTGTCAGTATTTTTGGCAATTTTGATTGTTTACTCTTCGTTGTGGAAAAAAGCTTTGAGCTTTTCAATAAAATTGAATATAATAAACCATTTCATGGTGTTACATAAAAAAACAAACTGAACCAGCACCCGCAGAACGAAAAACGGGGAAATTTTTCAGTTTTAGGAGAGATGGCATGAACAACAAAATTTTCGCAACGTGCGCGCTGCTCTGCGCCGCATCTGCCCACGCCCAGGTGACGATTTCCGATCCTCCCGCCGACCACAACTTTGGTCGCATCCCCTTGAGGGCGAACTACGCCGCGCAGTATTTCTCACTTACGAATTCCGGCGCGACCTCGGTCACGCTGGGACAGGCGAGCATCGACGGGCAGATCGCCACTTGTGCGGCGCTGGGCTGTCCCACCCCAGCGGCGATGGATTTCGTCATTGATGCCGGTTCCGACGGTTGCAGTGGCAAGACCCTGCAAGCCGGCCAGAGCTGCTCGACTCTGATCGGTTTCGTGCCAAGCACGCCTGGGAGCCGGGTCGCCAATTTCGTCGTTCCAATCGTTGGCGCGTCTTCGCTAACCCGGGCGCTCGCCGGCGTCGGTGTCGCCAATCCCATCGACTGTGTGCTGGACTGGGCAGAGCGCAGTTATCCTCAATTGCTCAGCGCGCCGACTGCCACCTTTGCCTACCCGCCGTTTTACGCTCGTTGCTACCAGGGTGGCGCGCTATGCATCGGTGCCGATGTTCTGGCGACGCTGGCGCCCGCCAGCGTCTACCTATATCAGGGCGGCGTTATGAATCGCTATGAATACCTGAGCAAGCTCGCCGCCACGGCGTATTGCGAATAGCCGCGTCAAGGTTTTAACCTAGAAACCTCCGTTGACCGCTTGCTAAGATGCGTAACATGGTAGTTCTAAACAACTTTGTCATATATTTTGCGTTCACCCGTTTGGTGAGAACGCTACGGGCTGGATTGCACGGTTTTCCGGGCGCATGGCGGCGTTGCAACTACAAAAGAAGGCAATGGAATGGACCATTGCGCGTCGTTGCGCCTTGCCATGCACCCGGAAAACCGCACACTCCAGCCCGTTCAACGGAGGTTTCTAGGTTTAAAAGCACGTAACCAACCTACCGTGCTTATCCGAAAGTTGCCATCAAATCAATTTTAAGGGGGAAGTTATGCGTTTTCTGGTTTTTCTATTGTCGATTTCGGTGCTCATCCCCGCATACGGGAAAGAATCGGCGACGCCGATCAAACATCTTGTTGTTCTTTTTCAGGAAAATAATTCATTCGACCATTATTTCGCCACCTACCCCAAAGCGGCCAATCCTCCGGGGGAGCCTGCTTTTAATGCCGTATCAGGAACCCCGACTGTTAATGGCCTCAACGAAACCCTGTTGCACAACAACCGGAATTCGGTGAAGCCTTTTCGCCTTTCACGCCAACAGGCGGCTACTTTTGACCATATTCATGAAACTCTGAATGAACAGCGCGCTTACAACAGAGGTCTCCTGGATGGCTTTGTGGAACATGCCGGCAACAGCAAACAGCCTGGGCAAGTCATGGGCTATTTCGACGGCAATACGGTCACGGCGCTTTGGAATTATGCGCAGAACTTTGCCATGAGCGATAATTTTTTCGGCACGACTTTCGGGCCATCCAGCATAGGTGCAATCAACCTGATTTCCGGTCAGACGGCTGGGGCTTCGTCAAATGGAAAAAAAACGGTGATCGCTTCCAAAGGGAAAAGGATTATTCTCAAAAACGGCGTTTTCATTTCCAACAGCGATCCGGAATTCGATGACTGTTCAAATCCGGCAACACCGCCGATCCGGTTCTCAGGAAAGAACGTCGGCAACCTGATGAATCAGGGCGGCGTTAGCTGGGGATGGTTCGCGGGAGGATTCAAGCCAACAACCATGAACAACGGGAAAGCGGTTTGCGGCCAGCAGCACATGGGCAGCGACGGGCGTCCTGTGCCGGATTATTTGCAACATCATGAACCGTTCCAATACTATGCCTCGACAGCCAATCCCCATCATTTGCCGCCGTCTTCAAAAGAAATGATCGGGCATCAGGATCAGGCTAATCATCAGTATGATCTTGTCGATTTCTGGGATGCCGCCGACTCCGGAAATCTTCCTTCCGTAAGCTTTCTCAAAGCGCCATCCTATCGTGATGGACATGCAGGCTATTCCAATCCTCTGGCGGAACAAACCTATCTGGTGGAAACCATCAACCGTTTGCAACGCCTGCCGGAATGGAAGAGCATGGCGATTTTTATTGCTTACGACGATTCGGACGGTTGGTACGACCATGTGATGCCGCCTATCGTGAACGCTTCGAGCGATAAGGATATCGATGCGCTTACCGGGGTTGGACATTGCGGTAAAGCTAAAAAGGGCGATCAACATGGGCGTTGCGGCTATGGTCCGAGATTGCCGTTCCTCGTAATTTCGCCCTACGCCAAGCAAAATTTTGTTGACCACAGCCTTGCCGACCAGACTTCGATCATCAGGTTCATAGAGGAAAACTGGGGGCTGGAAAAAATCGGGGGAGGCTCTTTCGATGAGAAAGCCGGGAGTCTCGCCGGCCTGTTCGACTTTTCCAGAGAGGGCGCGGATAGGCGGCTTTTTCTCAATCCAAGCACCGGACAGCTTGAAAACTAGTTTTTCCGGGGCGCCGGGGGAAACCGTTATCCGGTGCTTTTGAGGAAGCCGGAATAAGGGGCGTCATTGACGAGCTTACAAGCGTAGGTTTTTGATAAAGTTCATTGCAACAGGATGATGTTAAAGAAAATATTTTTTGCGAGTTAAAGCCAAGCGAAAAACATATATTTGTAAGGTCATTGAGAGGGGGCTTTAGAAGTCGAGGATGGGCTTGTGCTTTGCGCGGCCACAATTTGCGAATTTATCCATCGTCTCGCGAGCGCAAGTTGTGGTCGCGAAAGTATAGCTTTATCGTGCCCACGCGGCTCAACGCGATAATTTCCGCGTGGGCACAAAAGACGTGTCTACCCTACCCGATATTTTGATGCAGTTGAATGTCGGGCATAGACAGCATGCCCGATGGAACTATATATACTTTGCGCGGCCATAATTTGCGGATTTAGCCGCGTCTCGCGGGATGCGATTGCTGCGCAAATTGCGCCGTGTGGCTATTCCACACAAGCAATTTGCAACGCGAAAGCCGCGCCCGCGAAACGATAGATAAATGCGCAAATTATGGCCGCGCAAAGTATAGCTTGCTCATGCGCTAAAGACCTGACCGCCTGCTTTGCTTTAGTCAGTGCTATTGTTGAAGGCACTAATTTGAACAATACAGTCGTTATAGTCCTTATCACTGCCGCCATCGTTAGAGACGGCAATTGCAGTAAACATTGCCGGGCCAACCGAGGTGTCATCATTTCCAATAACATCAGATGGCTTTGGTGATGGGTTATTGTAAGTTATGGTTACCTGATATAACCAATTTGGGTATTGCTTATAGGGTAGATGAATCTCTTTATTGAGAAACTGGGTGCCAAATGGTTTGCTGGTATCCGAACTTGCTACAAGGGGCACCGTAAGGCCTGGCCCCGTTATAGAGACGTTTTGTACAAAACTAGAGGTCGCATAAGCTTGGATGTAAAGCACCACAGTTTTGCCGCTTGAAGAGGATGGCCAGCTGGGATTGAGTGCAAGAGTTGTAACATTACTCATTTCATTTCACCTATATTATTTTAGATTTTTCCTACTCTATAAGGCTTTTCGGAATCCGCCCCCGCATTCTAAATGCCTGTGCGAGCCAGGGAAATGGTTTTTGCTTCACTGAGCCGGACGGGATTTGTAATCCCGTTCGAATAAATAGCCTAGACTTAACCCGGATATTGCATAAATTGATGCGCGCCCTCGCTGGTCTTTTGATTGATATGAAAAACTTTGTTCACCCGTGAAGGGCGTCACCGCCATTGTAAACCGGCTAAAGCCGGTGCAATGGCGCGACAGTCGATCGTATGAATAACTACGATGCTCTTTCTCAAAACTTCCATCATATCAATCAAAATCCTACGCGATCATCACGCGAATTTATGCAATATCCGGGTTAAATACGGCTACCGCTAATTTGTATCTAATGCGCCTATGCTATTGATTTTCATGCATTAAAAATAACGCTTGGTCTTAAATGCCAAGATGTTGTTAAATTCGTTTATAATCAATGCCTTGATTGTTGGGGGGCTAGACTCAATAGAAATCTCCCAGCAGCCACATTGATTTATCAAATAGTGATGCAGTGTAGATTTTTATGCAAGTAACAACTAGGTAACAACTAGGTAACGCCTGAACGAAAAATTAATAAAATTCATATGTAACAAAGTGATATACGGTAACCAGAGCAAGGAGATCAATCTCGGGCAGCGGTTAGCTTGGTTGCATGGAGGCGCACAGCACGGGGGAGGTCTTTTATTACGTTGGGGACAGACTCGATAGATTGTTCAACCTAGAAACCTCCGTCGAGCGCTTGCCAAAATGCGTAACATGGCGGCACTAAACGACTTTGTCATATTTCGCGCCCACCCGTTTGGTGAGAACGCTACGGGCTGGATTGCACGGTTTTCCGGGCGCATGGCGGCGTTGCAACTCCTTGCAATGGAACGACCATTGCGCGTCGTTGCGCCTTGCCCTGCACCCGGAAAA
>Ga0172380_10005430_pt1 | contig 15483 bp, 16 predicted proteins | sample Leawe162metaG_FD_119747 | JGI IMG/M metagenome (GOLD analysis project Ga0172380, IMG submission 119747) | Leachate microbial communities from a municipal landfill in Southern Ontario, Canada - Leachate well 162 metaG | ecosystem: Engineered > Solid waste > Landfill > Unclassified | place...
GTGTTCAAGCAGAGCGGCGGGCAGTTTGTGCAGGTGCTGCAAAGGCCGCCTGCTTTGCAGACCCCGGAAGTCACCCCGGAAGCTACCCCCGGAAGAGGCTCCGGCGCTGGACGCGGGGCTGGTCGAGATGACTGTACCCGACAAGCCCCGCAGCCCGCGACAGAAGTACCGCAAGACCGATGCCGGCAGGTCCAATGGGACTAGAACGGGGCAAAGGGGACATGAACGAGTGTCATCGCCATCACAGAAGCGGGTATGAAAGCGGGTACGAAATGAAGACGGAAGTGCGAATCATCAATAGCGGCGCGGCTTCTCGCCCGGTCTTCCGGTTTAACGTCTAATCAGAATTCGTATTCCGCCTGCAGGCGGAAGGTGTGGGCCGGCGCGGCGTTGCTGGCAGCGAGCAGCCAAGCGGCGTTGTAGCGCAGCGCCTGGTGACCGCCCAGCGCGATCTTGCCGAAGACGGCAGGGCCGAAGCGGTGGTTCTGCTGATCGCGGCTGTCCCAGTCGTTCCATTTGCCCATCTCTCCGTAGCCTTGCAGGCCCCATTCAAACGCCGGCCGCCAGCGGTACTTTGCCTGCCATTGATAGCCAAACTCTGTGCTGTGAGCGGCGCCGTCCGTGCTGCGATAGACGCGCTCGAGAAGCAGGTTGGCGTTGAGCTGCAGGCGGCCGAACTCGGTTTGGAACAGCGGCCCGAAACGGAATTCATAGCCCTCGCTGCGTTCCCTTGGAGCCTCGAATTCGGTGATGAATCCGACATCGACCGGGTACTTGCCGGTCTCCGTGAGTTGGAACTTGTTCTCCCATTCGACGGCGTCGAAGCGCGTGCCCAGAGCGCCCTCGCGCTTGTACTTGAGGTAGAACTCGGTGAACCACCATTCTGTAGCGCCGTAGCCTATGCCTAGGCTGGCGACGCGCCGATGGTCGCCTTCAGGCTGCTTGGCCGAGCCGAACTTGAAGTCGATCTCGCGTTCGCCATATTCGACGTTGGGCAGATAGACATAATCGGCGGGACCGGCGATGGCGGCCGTAGAGCAGAGCAGAGCGAAACAAAGGGAATGGCGTTTCATCAGACTTCCTCTTTCCGGTTGGGGGATTGAAGCTGGCCGGACCAGTTCATGGCGACGGCGATGGCGACCATGACCGTCACGTAGAAAACCATCTGCATGCCGGCCGGGCGATCCTCATAGCCGACGAGGCTGTGCAGCAGGGTGCCGAAAAGCGATCCTTGCGGCAGCAGGTTGGAAGCGTCCCAGAGCGGGCTGGCGAGGCTGGGAAGCAGGTCGGCCTGGATCAGGAAGCGCGCTGCCTGGGAGGCCATGCCGGCGGCGAGCAGCAGCACCAGGGCGCCCGTGGCGGTAAACAGCCAGCGCAGCGGGATGCGCAGCAAGCCGGCGTACACCGCGTAGCCGGTCGCCACGCCGGCGCCGGTACCGATCAGGCCGCCGGCCAACATAGCCAGCGCGCCGCCATCGCCGGCGGTGGAGATGCCGTAGAGGAAGAGCACGGTCTCCGCGCCTTCGCGCAGCACCGCCAGCCCGACCACGACGAACAGAACCGAGCACTCCCTCCGTCCGTCGCGGATGGCGCTGCCGATGGCGCGGACGTTGGCGCTGAGGGCGGCGCCGTGGTTGGCCATCCAGACGTTGTGCCAGGCGAGCATGAGCACGGCGAATCCCAGCACCGAGGCGTTGAAGATCTCCTGACCGAGACCGCTGGCCATTTCGGCGATGGCACTGGTCGAGGCGGCGACCAGTGCCGAGCCGAGCAGCCCGGCAACGATACCGGCGGCCAGCCAGCGATTGCGGCCGGGCACGTGCTGGGTGGCCGCGGCGATGATGCCGATCAACAGTGCGGCCTCGAACACTTCGCGGAAGACAATGACGGCTGTGGCGAACATGGGCGGCTCCAGGCTGGGTTACTTGACGATCAGAACGCCCTGGGCGGTGCGCTCGTTGAACTCGCCGAAGAATGGGTAGCGGCCCGGACTGAGGGGGCCGACGAAGATCGTAATCGTCGATTTGCCGGCAACCACTTTCTCCCGGTTGAGGGCGTGGCTCTCGAACTCTTCCGGCGTGGCATCGCGGTTGTCGATGGTAAGCTTGATCTTCTTGCCCGCCGGCACCGTCAGTTCGGCCGGCTGAAAGCGGTGATCCTGTATTACCAACAGGTAGTCGCTTTCCGCGGCGAACAGCGCCAGCGGCAGGCAAAGGCACAGGAACAAGAAGGTTTTCATGGTCACGCTCTCTGATTCAATGTTGTGAATGGTAACCATTCGCATTACGCTTTGCAAGCGCATTTTGGTTCGCTGGCGAATATTTCATGGTCGAAGCGACTCGATTTGAACCAAGCGGCCTTCACGGCCGCTTCGCGCCATCGCCGACCGGCCCCCTGCATTTTGGTTCGCTCGTCGCCGCGGTCGGCAGTTACCTGGAAGCTCGCCACCATGGTGGCCGCTGGTCGCTGCGCATCGAAGACCTCGATAGGCCGCGCTGCCGCGATGAGTTTTCCCAGGAGATGCTGCGCACGCTGGTGGCCTTTGGTTTTGCATGGGACGGGGAGGTGGTCTGGCAAAGTCGTCGCGCGCGGGGTTACGAGCGTGCCCTGGAGAGATTGGCGGCCTTGGGCCAGGTATATCCTTGCGCCTGCACGCGGCGAGAACTCGCCGACTCGCTGCTAGCGCCGGACGGTGCTGTCGTCTATCCGGGCACCTGCCGCGCTGGACTGCCTCCGGGAAAGACCGCGCGCGCCAGCCGGCTGCGCGTACCTGCCGAACGTTGCGCTTTCATCGATGCGATCCAGGGCGAGGTGTCACAGAACCTGGTCACCGAGGTCGGCGATTTTGTGTTGCGGCGGGCTGATGGCATTATTGCCTACCAGTTGGCGGTCGTGGTCGACGATGCCGAGCAGGACATCAGCGAGGTGGTGCGCGGTGCCGATCTGCTCGCCTCGACGCCGCGCCAGATCGTGCTGCAACGCATGCTGGGGTACCGGACGCCGCGCTACGCGCACCTGCCAGTCGCGGTCGACCGTAGCGGCGAGAAGCTGTCGAAGCAGACCCGTGCTCTTCCCGTCGATCCCGCGCGGCCTCTTCCCACGCTGCTCGCCGTTCTGCGCTTCCTCGGTCAGGCGCCACCAGCCTGCCTGGACGATGCCAGCGTGGAGGAACTGTGGCGCTGGGCGATCGCCAACTGGCGCCTGGACAGCGTGCCGCGCGTCCGCACTCTGCCCGGGCCCGAGTAGAATCGTTCCATGCTGATCGAAGACGATGCGGGTTTGCGCAGGGTGCTGACGGCTGGCCGGGTGATCGCCGTGGTCGGGTTGTCCGCGGATTCGAGCCGCCCAAGCTACGGTGTCGGCAAGTACCTGCTCGGCAGTGGCTATCGGGTCATTCCGGTGAACCCGAAGGAGACCGAGATTCTTGGGCAGAAGTGCTACGCGTGTCTGGCCGACATTCCCCTGCCGGTCGACATTGTCGACTGCTTTCGCAGGTCCGAGGACATACCATCCATCGCCGAAGAGGCCATCGCCATCGGTGCTAGGACGCTCTGGCTGCAGCTAGGCATACACAACGAGGGGGCGGAACAGCGCGCTCTTGCGGCGGGGCTCGACGTGGTTGTCGATCGCTGCGTCAAGATCGAGCACGCAAGGCTCATCGGCGGCTTGCGGCCGGCTGGCTCCTCGACGCGCGCCCCATCCCGGGAAGGCTAACGGCTGTTGCCGTAGCCAGCCAATCCGATCAGCAGACGAACCAGGCCGTAGGCGATCCAGTGAGCGGCCCGTAACCAGGGCGGCTTCCGGCCCCAGTTCTCGCGATCGACTTCGATGGCACCCTGTGTCGCGGCCCGTTGCAGGCTGATGGAGAGTAGCCTGGCAAAACCCCTGTTGCGCACGACGACGTTCGCCTCCCTTGCGAGGAGCAGGCTGAAGGGGTCGATGTTGCTCGAGCCCACCGTCGCCCAGACGCCGTCGATGGCCGCCACCTTGGCGTGGAGGAAGCTTTGCTGGTATTCGAAAATGCGCACGCCGGAGGCGAGGAGAGCGCCGTAGAGCGCGTGGCTCGCATAGTGGAGCAGCAGGTACTCGACCCGCCCCTGCAGCAGGACGCTGACCTTGACGCCGCGCCTGGCCGCCGCCATGAGCGCGTGGCGGAATCGCCGCCCCGGCAGGAAATAGGCGTTGGCGAGCAAGATTTCCTCCTTGGCGGCGTTGATGGCCTTCAGGTAGGCGCTCTCGATGTCGCGCCGATGGCGCAGATTGTCGCGCACCAGAAAGGCCGCGCTCACATCACCGCAGGCGCCGTCGCCGAGAACAGGGTGCGGCGATTTGCTCGGCCGTCTCCCCAGCTTGGTCCATCGCACCAGGGCCCAGAGGTGGCGCATGGTGTCGTGTATGGGTGCGAGCAGAGGGCCTTCGAGGCGCACCGCATAGTCGTAGCGCGGCGGCAGCCGGTCTGCGCGATCAAAGTCGTCGATGATGTTGATTCCGCCGACGAAGGCAATTCGCGCGTCGACGCATGCCAGCTTGCGATGCAGGCGGCGTAGGCGGTGGCGACGCAGGGTGAACGGCGATACCTCCGGCCCGAAGATCAACACCTCGACGCCTGCGGCGATCAGCTCGCCGCCCAGGGATTGCATGAAGCCGCGACTGCCAAAGCCATCGACCAGCACATGCACGCGCACGCCGCGCTGCGCTGCGTCGGCGAGTGCCGCAGCAATCTGGTGACCCGTGCTGTCGTTGGCAAAGATATAGGATTCGAGGCGAACTTCCTCGCGCGCCGCGGCGATGGCCTCAAGCAGCGCCGGAAAATACTCGCCGCCTGTTTCGAGCAGTTGCACGCGGTTGCCAGGAAGGAAGCGTGCTGTCACCGGCTCAGGCCAAGAAACGCAGCTTCGCGGAGAGTGCTGCGTGGTCGGATATCCTCGACCAGACCCTACCCGTGTGCAGCGTCGCCGAATCGACCAGGAAGCCGCGCACGTAGATTCGGTCGAGGCGCAGCATGGGTAGCGCGCTGGGGAAGCTGCGCGACGGGCGGTCAACGCTGCCCGCGAAAACCTCTGTTAGGCCGAGGCGATCGGCGAGCAGGCCTGATGCCCGGTTGCGCCAATCGTTGAAGTCGCCGGCAATGATCAATGGGGCATCGTTCGGCACCAGCGCTTCGAGCACCTCGGCGAGGGCGTTCATCTGCCGCCGGCGTGAACGGGCGAACAGGGACAGGTGCACGCTGACGCAGTGCACCGCCTGCGCCCACGGCTCCGCCTTGATGGCGCAATGGAGCAGGCCGCGGCGTTCAAAGCGCAGATGCGTGACGTCCTGGTTGCGGACACTCAGGATGGGAAAGCGCGACAGGATGGCGTTGCCGTGGTGCCCGTGATCATAAATGACGTTGCGCCCATAGGCGCTGCTCTCCCATTCCTCGCCGGCGAGAAACTCGTGTTGCGGTTGTTCCGGCCAGTTGCTGTAGCGCTCGCCGTGGGCCAGGTGCAGGCCCTGCACTTCCTGGAGAAAAACGATGTCCGGCGCGAGCAGGCGCAGACGGTCGCGCAGCTCGTGCACCATCATCCGCTGGTTGAACTGCGAGAAGCCCTTGTGAATATTGTAGGTGGCGACGTGGAGAGCCTGGCTCATGCTGCGTCTACGATTAAGATATGGCCAACATCCGTTCGAGCGCCAGCTTTGCCGCAGCGGCCTCGTGCGTCGGCACACTGATGCGGTTGACCACCTGCCCGTCGGCGAGATTCTCCAGGCACCAGGCGAGATGCTGCGGGTCGATGCGTTGCATGGTCGAGCACATGCATACCGTCGGCGACATGAACTGCACGGTCTTGCCCTCGGCTTTCACCTCTTCCGCCAGCCGTTCGACCAGATTGAGTTCCGTGCCGACCAGCCAGCGGCTGCCCGGTGCGCCATCCTTCACCGTATTCAAAATGTATTCGGTCGAGCCGACATAATCCGACTGCCGGCAAACCTCGAAGCTGCACTCCGGATGAGAAATGACCAGGCCATCGGGATGTTGGTTGCGAAAGCGCAGGATGTGCGCCGGTTGGAACATCTGGTGCACCGAGCAGTGGCCGTTCCAGAGCAGGATCCTGGCGTCGCGTATCTGCTCGGGGCTCAATCCGCCGAGTTCCCGATCGGGATTCCAGATCGGCATCTGCTCGAGCGGGATACCCATCTTGTGTCCGCTCCAGCGGCCCAGATGCTGATCGGGGAAGAACAACACCTTCTGCCGCTGCGCGAAAGACCATTCGAGGATCTTGGTCGCATTCGACGAGGTGCACACGATGCCGCCGTGCTCACCACAAAACGCCTTCAGGTCGGCGGCGGAATTGATGTAGGTGACAGGCGTGACTTGCTCGTCCGGATCGACGATCTCGGCGATCTCGCGCCAGCAGCGTTCGACCTTGGCGAGATTGGCCATGTCAGCCATCGAGCAGCCGGCTGCCAGGTCCGGAAGGATAGCGATTTGCTCCGGACGGGAAAGGATGTCGGCGACCTCGGCCATGAAATGCACGCCGCAAAAGACGATGAACTCCGCTTCCGACTGGGCCGCCAAGCGGGACAATTTCAAGGAATCGCCGGTGATGTCGGCGTGACGATAGACGTCGGCCCGCTGGTAGTGGTGGCAGAGCAGGACAGCGCGCTTACCGAGGCGGGCCCGCGCAGCGAGTATGCGGCTCTGCGCCGCCTCGTTGCCGAGTGCGTTGAACGTTTCGAAGGAGATCGGTGAAATCTGCATGGCGATTCCGTTGCTGGATGATTTTCGGGAAAGCGTGCCTCTCGCTTGGTGCAATGCGCTACGCCGTTCGGGTGCTAGCCCTGCTGCCAGGGGAGTCCCGCCAGCCGCCAGCCGCCCAAGGTGCCGCGTTGCGACCGGGCATCCTTGTCACCCTCGAAGCCTTCGAGCACATTGTAGCAGCCGCGAAATCCCGCTTCTGTCGCCAGTCGTGCCGCGGCGCTGGAGCGCTTGCCGCTGCGGCAGATGAACAGCAGCAGCGTTTCAGGATCGACGGCCTGCTTGAGTTGAGGGAGAAAATTCGGATTGAACTGGTTGCCGGGATAGCTCTGCCATTCGATCTCCACGGCACTGGGGATGCGGCCAACCCATTCGAGTTCGGCGCGCGTGCGCACGTCGATCAGGTGCGCGCCAGGTGCCATCCTCAGCACCTCATAGGCTTCGCGCGGGGTCAACGCACCTTCGTAGGGAAGGCTGAGATCCCTGGCGCGGCTCTGCGCCAACAGGAGGATTTCCGAGAGTTTGCCCATGAGGACGGTGGCATGGAGGGGACTGTATAATGCAAATTATAAGTCCGAATGCAGGCCAGAACCGAGGCCAGCGTCGACGCAAAGAACAAGAGAACCCATGGCACGCGAAGAAATGATGTTGCCGGTCGAATCCCTGGGTCCAGCGCGTTACAGGGAATCTCAGCGTGTTACCTGGGTCAGTGTCCTGGTCAATATCGGCCTCACCCTGTTGCAAGTCGGTGTCGGCTTGATTGCCAACGCGCAGAGTCTGGTTGCCGATGGCTTTCATTCACTCTCCGATCTGGTGGCTGATGTGATGGTGCTGGCGGCCAACGCCCAGAGTCGTCATCCCGCCGACGCCGATCACCCCTATGGCCACCATCGCATAGAGACGGCAGCGTCTTTGGCGCTGGGCCTGCTGCTGGTTGGGACGGGCGCCGCGATACTCTGGTCGGCCGCCACCCGTCTCCAACACCTGGACAAACTGCCGCCGATCGGGGCGCTGGCGCTATGGACGGCGTTGGCGGCCCTGGTGGCGAAAGAAGCGTTGTTTCGCTACATGCTGCGGATCGCCGAGAAGCTTCGTTCCCCGATGCTCGTCGCCAACGCTTGGCACGCGCGCTCCGACGCCGCTTCCTCGCTGGTGGTGGCGGTGGGCGTCGGTGGCAGCCTACTCGGATATCGCTTTCTCGATCCCGTTGCGGCGGTCATCGTCGGCTTCATGATTCTGCGCATGGGCGCCAAGTTTACCTACGAGGCCGTGCTCGAACTCATAGATACCGGTCTGGCCGGCGAGGAAGTCGCGCGCATCCGTACTACCTTGCGCGAGACCCCCGGCGTCATCGATCTGCACGCCCTGCGCACGCGCCGCATGGCCAATCGAGTGCTGGTCGACGCTCATATCCAGGTCGACGCGCGCATCAGCGTCTCGGAAGGGCATCTGATCGCCGAGACGGCGCGCGCGCGCGTACAACAAGGCCACCCGGACGTGCTCGACGTGCTGGTGCACGTGGACGCAGAGGAGGACATGCTGTCCGATGTTCGCGCCAGCGACATGCCCGGACGCGAGATCTTGCTGCCGCACCTACGCCGCTTGTTCGGCGAGGGCCTGCCCGACCTGGAGCAGACGCTCTTCCATTACCTCGGGCGGCGGATAGAAGCGGAGGTGTTCCTGCCACCCGAGCTTGGTCTTGACGCCGAGCGCGTCGCTGGCCTCGAGTCTAGACTGGCACGCGCTCTTGTCGACGATCCCTACTTCAGCGCGATCAGCCTGAACTGCCGGGTAGCACCAAAGTAGTGCTTTATTTCGACAAGTGCACCAAAGCGGTGCGACACGCGCTTGGCCGCATTTGCTCTTCCCTTATGGCACAATACTCTGCTCAGCCGGCGTTCTTGGCACAATAACTGCTAGTTTCGTCGCACTTCAGCCCTCATTCCCAAACGACCAAACCCGCTAGGAGAGCATTCCATGTCGCCCCAAGACGTTCTGAAACTGATCAAGGAAAAGGAAGTCAAGTTTGTAGACTTTCGTTTTACCGACACTCGTGGCAAAGAGCAGCACGTCGGCGTGCCGGTAAAGGCGTTTGGTAAGGAAAAGTTTGAGGATGGCCACGCGTTCGACGGATCCTCGATTGCCGGCTGGAAGGGCATCCAGGCGTCCGACATGCTGCTGATGCCCGATGCCGCGACCGCCTACATCGATCCCTTCATGGACGAGACGACGTTGATTCTCAGTTGTGACGTGGTCGAGCCATCCGACGGCAAGGGCTACGACCGCGATCCGCGTTCGCTCGCCAAGCGCGGCGAGGCCTATCTGAAGAGCACGGGCCTCGGCGACACTGCCTACTTCGGGCCGGAGCCGGAGTTCTTCATTTTCGACGCCGTCGAGTGGAGCATCGACATGTCGGGTGCCCGCTCCAAGGTCTTCTCCGAAGAAGCGGCCTGGGCCTCGGGCGAGAAATTCGAAGGCGGCAACATCGGCCACCGCCCCACCGTCAAGGGCGGCTATTTTCCCGTGCCACCGGTCGATAGCCTGAACGACATCCGCGCTGCCATGTGTCTGGCGCTGGAAGCCTGCGGCGTCGAGGTCGAGGTGCATCACCACGAGGTTGCCACCGCCGGCCAATGCGAGATCGGCACCATGTTCGGCCCGCTGGTGCGCCGCGCCGACTGGACGCAGGTGCTCAAATACGTGGTGCACAACGTTGCCCACAACTACGGCAAGACCGCCACCTTCATGCCCAAGCCCATCGTCGGGGACAACGGCTCCGGCATGCACGTGCACCAGTCGGTGTGGAAGGAAGGCAAGAATCTGTTCGCGGGCAACGGCTACGCCGGCCTGTCCGACTTCGCCCTGTATTACATCGGCGGCATCATCAAGCACGCTCGCTCTCTCAACGCCATCACCAATCCCGGCACCAATTCCTACAAGCGCCTGGTGCCGGGCTTTGAAGCGCCCGTGAAGCTGGCCTATTCGGCGCGCAACCGTTCCGCCTCGATTCGCATCCCTTACGTGCAGAGCGACAAGGCGCGCCGGATAGAAGTGCGCTTCCCCGACCCGACCGCCAACCCCTACCTCGCCTTCACGGCAATGATGATGGCTGGTCTCGACGGGGTGCAGAACAAGATTCATCCTGGCGATCCGGCCGACAAGAACCTTTATGATCTGCCCCCGGAAGAGGATGCCAAGATCCCGACCGTTTGTTCCAGCCTCGATCAGGCGCTGGACTATCTCGACAAGGATCGCGAGTTCCTGACCCGTGGCGGCGTCTTCTCCAACGAGATGATCGATGCCTACATCGAACTGAAGATGGAAGAAGTGACTCGCTTCCGCATGACCACGCATCCGCTCGAGTTCGAAATGTATTACAGCCTTTAGTCGCCGCGAACTGCCAGCGGGTAGCTCCCAAGCCGCTGGAGAAAAAGGACGAGTGAGCTCGTCCTTTTTTTTCGTCGCTCTTTCGCATACACTTGGCATGATTTCGGTTTTTCGGCGCCTATCATGACCCACCGCTACCCTATGCTCTTGCTGCTCACGCTTGCTGCCGCCACGGCACGGGCCGACACCCTCTACAAGTGCGTCGACAGTACCGGGGTGGTGCTCTACACCAACCAGAAGGGCGGCGGCAAGAACTGCACGGTGCTGTCACAGGACAAGCCTGTATCCACCTATTCGACGCCTAAGCCGGCGCCGCGCAATGGGGCTCAGAGCGGGACGCCGAGCGATTTTCCGCGCGTTAGCGAAGACGCGCAGAAGGGCCGCGACTCGGATAGGCGCAAGATACTCCAGCAGGAACTCGCGAGCGAGCAGGAGAAGCTCGATCAGGCCCGGCGCGACCTGTCCGAGGGCGAGGCGGTGCGCCTGGGCAATGAGAAGAACTACCAGAAATATCTCGACCGGGTGCAAGGATTGAAGGACGGGGTCGCCCTGCACGAACGCAATCTCGAGGCCCTGAGGCGCGAGATCGCGAACCTCAGATAGTTCGCGAACGAGTGGCCGGATTCTTGCTACGAACCTGGTCATGAGCGCAGCGGAACAGTCACGCACCCAGACCAGCCAGTTCGCCGGACTCGACCTGATATCGTCGGCCGTGATCCTGGTCGATGAATGCCTGGCGATACGCCACGTCAATCCGGCTGCGGAAAACCTCTTTTCGGCGAGCCAGCGGCAACTGCTCGGCTGTCCCCTGAAACAGCTGATCGGCGACTCGCCGGACTTGGCGGCGGCCATCGATAGCGCGCTGAAGAACAACTGGAGCTATACGAGCCACAACATTTCCGTGCAGCGGCCGTCGGCCGGTGAATTGCATCTGGAGTGCACGGTTTCGCCCATCGATGGAGCAGGCCCCCGGCTGTTGCTCGAGTTTCGGCCGATCGATCAGAAGCTCAGAGCGGCGCGCGAAGAGCGCTTGCTCGAGCAGCAGCAGGCGAACCGCGAGTTGATCCGCAATCTCGCCCATGAGATCAAGAATCCGCTCGGCGGCATACGCGGTTCAGCGCAACTGCTCGAGCACGAGTTGCGCACGCTGGCCAACGCGCCGCAGTTGCGTGAATACACGCAGGTGATCATCAAGGAGTCGGACCGGCTGCAGGACCTGATGCAGCGTTTGCTGTCCTCGCACCGCATGATGCAGCCGGCACTGGTCAATGTGCATGAGATCCTCGAGCGGGTACGCCGGCTGATCCAGGCCGAGTACGCCGATGTCCGCGTGCGCCGCGACTACGATACCTCGCTGCCCGACCTCACCGGCGATCGCGAGCAGCTGATCCAGGCCATCCTCAATGTTGCGCGCAACGCCGCTCAGGCGATGGCCGGCCAAGGCGAGATCGCCTTTCGCACGCGCGCTCTGCGTCAGGTGACGCTGGCCAAGCGCCGCTATCGGCTGGCGTTGGAACTGCAGGTGATAGACAACGGCCCAGGCATTCCCGATGACATTCTCGACAAGATCTTCTATCCCCTGGTTTCCGGCCGCGAGGGCGGCAGTGGCCTGGGGCTGACGCTGGCGCAAAGTTTCGTGCACCAGCACCACGGCACCATCGAGGTGAGCAGCCGTCCGGGGCGCACCTGTTTCACCCTGCTGCTGCCGCTCGTCAGCGGCAGCAAGAAAGCCGAGGCAACAAGATGAGTTCGCATCCTGTTTGGATCATCGACGACGATCGTTCGATCCGTTGGGTGTTGGAGAAGGCGCTGCAACGCGAGGAGATTCTCTGCAGAAGCTTTGCCTCGGCGAACGAGGCGTTAGCAAGCCTCGATGCCGGAGAAGTGCCTCAGGTGATCGTTTCCGACATCCGCATGCCGGGCCAGTCCGGCCTCGATCTGCTGCGCCACTTGAAGGCCCATTTCCCCGATCTGCCGGTGATCATCATGACCGCCTATTCAGATCTCGATTCCGCGGTCTCGGCCTTTCAGGGAGGTGCTTTCGAATACCTGCCCAAGCCTTTCGACGTGGACCAGGCTGTGGAACTGGTGCGGCGGGCCTTGGCGGAAGGAGTGCCGCAGAGCTTGGCTGCCGAGGTGTCGAGCATGGCGCCGGAAATCCTCGGCAAGGCGGCGTCCATGCAGGAGGTGTTTCGCGCCATCGGCCGTCTGTCGCAGTCGAACGCGATGGTGCTGATCGACGGCGAGTCCGGTACCGGCAAGGAACTGGTCGCCCGCGCCCTGCATCGGCACAGCCCGCGCGCCGACAAGCCGTTCGTCGCCATCAACACCGCCGCGATTCCGCGCGACCTGCTCGAGTCCGAGTTGTTCGGCCACGAGCGCGGTTCCTTCACCGGCGCCCAGGCGCAACGCCGCGGCCGCTTTGAACAGGCCGAAGGGGGCACGCTCTTCTTGGACGAGATCGGCGATATGCCCGCGGAACTGCAGACCCGTCTGTTGCGCGTGCTCTCCGACGGAAATTTCTACCGCGTCGGTGGCCATCAGTCGGTCAAGGCCAACGTGCGCGTCATCGCCGCGACCCATCAGAATCTTGAAGCAAGGGTCAAGCAGGGCTTGTTCCGGGAGGACCTGTTTCATCGTCTCAACGTCATCCGCCTGCGCTTGCCGACGCTGCGCGAGCGGCGCGATGACATCCCGCTGTTGGCCAAGCATTTTCTGCAGAAGAGCGCGCAGGAATTGGGGGTAGAGACCAAGCGCCTTTCCGAGGCGGCGCTGAAATACCTTGCCAGTCTGGAGTTTCCCGGCAACGTGCGCCAACTCGAAAACCTTTGTCACTGGCTGACGGTCATGGCGCCGGGACAGACCGTCGAAATGGCCGATCTTCCGGTGGAACTGCGCGAGCAGCCGGCTTTCGAAGTCGGACAGAACTGGCAGGAAGCGCTGGCCAACGAGGCGGACCATCTGATCGCGGCGGCGCCGGGTGAGGTATTCGACCGGCTGACGCGCGATTTCGAGCGGACGCTGATTCGCCGGGCCCTGGCGGCTTCCGGCGGACGCCGCGTAGAGGCGGCGAATCTGCTCGGCATCGGCCGCAATACCATTACGCGCAAGATCCAGGAGCTTGGATTGCAGGCGAAAGAAGAATAGCTTCATCTATAATCGGCGACTGCTCCAACAGGACGCCGCCTTGCATTCCAACAACGCTACGAAACATTCCTTGAGCATAGTCGATGTCGCCGCGGCGCTCGGGGAACTCGCCTGCCGCTTCGATATCGACGTGGTGGACCGCTGCGACTCGAGCAACGCGCGTCTGCTCCAGCGGGCGGAGGCCGGGGTGCCCTTCGGTAGCGTTCTCGTCGCTCGCGAACAGACCGCAGGCCGCGGCCGGCGCGGCCGCGCCTGGCTCTCCGCGCCGGGCGACAGCCTCACCTTTTCCCTGCTCTGGCGCTTTTCAGCCGCGACCTCGCTGGCCGGTTTGTCGCTCGCCGTCGGCGTCGCCCTGGCGCGCGCCCTCGAGCGGCTTCCACTCGCCGGCGTGTCGCTGAAGTGGCCAAACGACCTCCTGCTCGGCCAAGGCAAGCTCGCCGGCGTGCTGATCGAAGTGGTGCCGACACAAACGCAAGTGCTGGCGCAGGCGGTGGTGATCGGCATAGGCTTGAACCTGCGCCTGCCCGCGGAAATGCCGGCCGAGCTGCGCGCGCGGTCGGCCTCGCTCGCAGACGCCGTGACGCCGCTTCCCACCGCCAGCCATTTGCTCGCGCTCTTGTTGGTTCAGTTGCACAGCGTATTGACAACCTTTGCCGCTGACGGATTCGCGCGCTGGCGTCCCGAGTGGCTGCGCCGCCACGCCCACGAGCAGCGCGCAGTGCAACTCCTCTCCGATCATGCCGCGCCGCTCCTCGGCGTTTGCCGCGGTGTCGACCAGGATGGCGCGCTACTGCTGGAAACCCAGACCGGGGTGCAGCGTATCGTCAGCGGCGAAATCTCGCTGAGGGGCGCATGAGCCATCCGCGCGGCCGCCCGAAGGATGGCTCGCTCCCGCCTGGCGGGAAGGCACGCAGCGCCAAGGGTGCCCCAATGACCCTGCTCTGCCTCGATTGCGGCAACACCCGCCTCAAGTGGGGTTTGCGCGACGGCGAGACCTGGCGCGACCAGGGCGCCGTGCCGATAGAGGACATCGCTTCCCTGACCCAGGTGCTCGCTGCCATGCCCCGTCCGGCGGGCGCGATCGCCTGCAACGTCGCCGGCCCGGCGGCGCGGGGCGCCCTCGCTGCGCTGGCCGAGACCTTGGGTGTGGATCTGGCCTGGAGTTCCAGCGCCGCCCAGCAGTGCGGCGTGAAGAACGGCTATCAGGACCCCGGGCAGCTCGGCGTCGATCGTTGGGCCGCCCTGATCGGCGCGCGCTCTCTGCGCGTGTCGGCTTGCCTGGTAGTCATTGCCGGTACGGCGACCACCATCGATCTGCTCGACGCCGACGGCGTGTTTCGCGGGGGCCTGATTCTCCCGGGAATCGCCTTGATGCGCAGCTCGCTGGCGGCCAATACCGCCCAGCTGCCCGGCGGTGGCGGCAGCTATAGCGAGCTGCCGCGCAACACCGCCGACGCAATCGCCAGCGGCTGTCTGCAGGCGACGGCCGGAGCGATCGAACGCATGTTCGCGCGCATCGCCGCGGAACACGATGCACTCTGCATGATCTCCGGCGGCGCTGCGGCGGAACTGCTGCCGTTGCTGGATCTGCCCCTGGCGCAGATCGACAACCTCGTGCTGGAGGGGTTGGCGCGCATGGCTCGCGAAGATCATTGAGTCGCGCCCAATCATGCGGACAATGTTACATTCGCCAACGCGCTACGCGAATCGCCGTTTCCAGAGTTTTATCCAACGCAATTAGGAGGAGGCAAGATGGCTGCACACAAAGTATTGCTCGACGAGTCGGAGATGCCCACCCATTGGTACAACGTGGTCGCCGACATGCCCAACCCACCAGCGCCGCCCGTCGGGCCGGACGGCAAGCCGGTCGGACCGGAGATGATGCTGCAGATATTTTCCATGCCCATCCTGGAACAGGAAATGTCGGCGGAGCGCTGGATCCCCATTCCCGAACCGGTGCGCGAGATTTATCGCCTCTGGCGGCCGTCGCCGCTGTGCCGGGCCGAGCGACTGGAGCGAGCCCTGGGTACGCCGGCGAAGATCTATTACAAGAACGAGAGTGTCTCGCCCGCCGGTTCGCACAAGCCGAATTCGGCCGTGGCCCAGGCCTATTTGAACAAGCAGGCCGGGATCAAACGCATGACCACCGAGACCGGCGCCGGGCAGTGGGGTTCGGCCCTGGCATTCGCGGCGCAGATGTTCGAAATCGA
>Ga0172380_10005432_pt1 | contig 15481 bp, 11 predicted proteins | sample Leawe162metaG_FD_119747 | JGI IMG/M metagenome (GOLD analysis project Ga0172380, IMG submission 119747) | Leachate microbial communities from a municipal landfill in Southern Ontario, Canada - Leachate well 162 metaG | ecosystem: Engineered > Solid waste > Landfill > Unclassified | place...
CTTATATTTCAGCTTATTTCATAATTTTACCTTCTGGGTAACTAACTCTTACTCGCTGAGGGCGGTCAAATCAAGGTATAGTGATATAGAGGATGATACTTGGTTTGCGCTCAAAATGCATTGTGAATAAGTTATAGTGAGCATCAATACTACTTACTGCATCTTTGATACGTTTCTGGCTCACGTCATCTATGGCTTGCAGAGTATATACTAGGTGATTGTATATATTGCGCTTCATACGTAGGATCCTATTCACACTCAACAGATCTCACAACGTCAATACGGTTCCAGTCTGACCACGGACAGTAAACGCACGAAGATCATACTCACCTCTTGTACCTATCACATAACGTTGTACATCGCATAGTACGCTATGTATACTACCTGTGGCATTGACCATCTTGCAATCTATAGAAAGAGATCACACACTACCAGTTGCTATAGCTGCCCTGCGCACTTCATTCTTAAATGTCCTGACGTGTCTAGCAATAAAGTTAGCCAAAGCCCTGTCTGCAAGAACATTATCCATGGATGGGAAAGTGATATCTACATCAGCATTGATTCCAGATAGCGCAGAAATTTGGTTCAGGTCTTGAGCATGAGTACTACCTTTGACACCAAATGCAACAACTATCAAAGTAAGAAGTAAGACAATATATTTCATCACCACAGAAAACAAAGTAATATCGCATTACTTGTAAAAGAATCACATAGTATTACAAGCATAGAGTCCAAAGACCAATTGACTACGTCAATCAATATCAGTATACTTATAGCATCATTTATCACTACAGATCCTATTATGCAAATCTTGGTAGCATTAACATTGCCGTTTATAGCAGTCATGAACTACTTTTCTCAAGCTGGCTATTTTGGTGACATTGCCGTATCTGACCTAGCAAGGAGAACAGGCGAATCCATAGCAACACCAGCCGGACGAGCATTTGCTATCTGGTGACTGATATACTTGGGCATACTGTGCTATGTTATCTATCAATTTTTTATATGAAAAAATAAGCAGATACAACAGGCAACTCCTTATATCGCAACCAATCTCATTGCAAACGGTTTGCGGTACTACTTTTCTACAGTTTCAGGGCAAGTACGGGTAAGTGCACTGCTGATTATCATCATGTGGATCAGCTTATGATATATCAACAAACATCTACAATGATTTGAGAAAGGTAAATGACGGAAAGACATACTCTTTGTGGTCTTGCCGCGAAGTATTTACTTTGCTTGGATTACGGTTGCTACCCCACTCAATATAGGCGCAGCATTGACGGATTGGTGATACACGCGAGCGGAAACAAGTCAGTTAGCGGTCCTATCACGGACTGCCCTATCCTATATTACAGCTCTTGTTGTTTTTTACAGGATCAAGCGTGCAAGTTACATGGCTGTTATCATACGAGCTCTCATTGCCGTTGCCATGGCAAGATCTGTAGATACACCAAGCATAGCATATATCGCTCAAGCTCTGATTATCATAAGTTTAATTATAGTAGCATATAGTGGATATAAGAAAACTCTGAAGTGGTAGTATTACTCGAGGGCATACGGGAACACAATGTTTTTGTTACTATCATACTCCCCCACTACCCACAGCAAATCGCCAGTCTTTACACCTACTTTTTGCAATCGCTTGCGCAGACCTTGCTGTTTCATAACTCTCCAAAACCAACCTTCTGCAAGCACTTTGCCCCAAGGCAACTGATAAGACAATCTTGCCAACTCCTTATCTGACAATTTCCGCAACTTCCTTACTCTAGGCTCTTGCTGCTCTTGTTCTTCGTCTTCCTCTAGGTCTATCGGATTCACTCCCCACGCCTCTGGGTGGTATCACAGATCATAGAGTATTTCTTGCGTATCAGGATCCGTTATCTCTCACAAACACTCCACCTCACGCTTATCTTTTTGTTTATCGTAAGCTACTTCCCCATAACTCATACTGTATTCTTGTACACGCGCAAGTTTATCTTTCATGAAAGCAAGTAAAGTAGGCTTATACTCATCCAATATAGTACTATAGATAATAATCTGATCCATCATGAGTTTACTATCTACCGTACTTCCAAACTTTCCTAATACTTGGATAATATGGTCATATAACTGACTAGTGTACTCGTGTATCACTTCCTTGTCCTGCGTTTCATCTATCTTATTGATGATCCAACATAGACCTTTTTGCAGTAGCAAATTGCCATGTTGATCTTTGATATTGAGCAATATGACTCCGTCTTGGATCACTAGATCACAAGAAACTTGAGTAATTTCATATCCAAACTCAAACGACTCCTGGAATCTGGACATAATATAGTTGATGATCTCGTGCCACAAAGAGCCGAACTCCTGGATTCACTGATCCCATCTACTGATATCCAATACAAAACAAAACAATCTTGCCTTCAAGATGTGTCTCAAGAACTCGTTGCCAAGTCCTTTCCCCTCACTTGCTCATTCTACCAGTCCAGGTATATCGATAACATTCCAGGTAGCATCTTGGAAACTCACTGATCACAAATTGGGAACCAGTGTCGTGAAATGGTATTCTGCTACCTTTGCCTTACTATTGGATATAGAGTTGATGATAGATGATTTGCCCACAGAAGGCATACCTATAAGACCGACATCCGCAAGCAACTGAAGCTCGATCTCGATGTCTTTCCTTTGCCCTGGTTCCCCTTCCAAAGAAAAATCTGGATATTGAACCAACGAGTTTTTGAAATGCATATTACCTGCGCCTCCTATTCCTCACTTGCACACCACAAACTGTTCTTGATCTTTAGTGAAATGATAAATAATCTGATTATGCTCGCCATCTATCAGTCTGATCAATGATCACAAAGGAAGCGGTATGATAAGATCATCAGCTGACTTACCGTATTTGTCTGCCGATTCCCCTGGCTCACCATATCTTGCTACCCACTCTTTTGCAAATTTGAGATGCAATAAGGTATTGTAGTTTCTATCTGCTTGTAGTATTACCGATCATCCGTGCCCACCATTTCATCCATTGGGACCACCATGAGGTACTCCAGCTTCTCTCCTTGCCGAGGTGGCACCATCTCCACCTTTACCAGAAACACACACAATATTGACTTTATCGTAAAATTTCATATAGTATTCTTCTGATTATCATTAAATAGTATTTAACCTCATAGTAATAAATGGGCCCCATAAAGCAACGCAAAACGTCAGACGAAAAACAAGACATAACAACAAATAAAGAGAAGCTTGCTTGAGACACCGCTACAGTCATTCATGCGGTCAAAAACGCTATTCAAGACTTATCTTACTTGGATCCCAAACAAGTATTTGCAACTATTGAAGCATTTATACGCTCTACGGACATAGATAAGATAAGAATCAGAAATCTAAATTGTTATCTAGAGGAGGCTAGAAAAGATAAAAGAGATATGCAATCCATCATTTGAAGTATGGTAAAAGATATTTTCTCATCAGCAGAGTTTGATCGCCTCATATCTGCCTGAACATTGTTTGGTATACCCCTACAAAAACAAGAGCACAAAACAGATGCGCGGCCTCATGAAAGCAAAGATCACTACTATAAGTGAATAGATGCTGCACAATTTGTGTGAGAGATGATTGGAGAGGTACTTATAGTGGAACCGACTTCTCATTTTTCTGCAGATCACAACGTAGCACTTATGTATGCTCTTCACTGATATAATGAAAAACCTATATCATTCATACTGCAAATCAACAAAAAAACTATCCAATCACAAAGAGATATCTACGACAAAGAAAACCACTTCTCCCCAAATATTCATGGGTCCAAAGATCTGTACCTAGATAGGCAAGTCATACCACTAAAAGCCATAGAAACAATATATTATTTCATGCAACCATAACTACGCTTCTCTTCTTACAGCCATATACTCAGCTATACCTTCAAGATAATCCAAAGATGCAGGATGGAGATTGGGCATCGCGGCTCTTAGTTCTTGAATAGTTTGTTGTGCTTTTTGAGCGTACTCACAAGCCTTTTGATAGCTATACTCCAAAGCACCACTGCCCTTTACCACCCTTCTGACAAAATCAGCCTGACTGTCTGTAATATCGGGATTGCCTCGTAGACCCAGTAGGACATCTTTTTCGTGCTCTGAGCATAACTCCAAGGCCTTGAGCATCAAAAGCGTCTTTTTGCCCTCTTTGATGTCACTGTAAGCCGATTTCCCAGTCTTTTCTTCGTCCCCAAATAAGCCAATCACATCGTCTTGCAACTGGAATGCAATACCGCAGGGGATAGCGTACTCCATCAGCTTGGATTGTATAACTTCTTGTTGATCATGATGTTCTAGATCCGCCAAAGTCACTCATACCAACAGGGGAGTAAGGTAGGTATAGATACCCGTCTTACCGTGATGGAGATCATAAATATCTTGCTCATCCACAGCATTGCTATGCTCCAATATAATATCAAATGATTGTCAGAAAATGGTTTGCCCAACACCTTCCAATAATATGTCTAGAGCGGGGAGTAGCACTTCAGCATCAAATCAAGATCTCAAGAGTGTCTGATTACCAAGGTTGAGACAAAAGTCACCACAATTGATAGCCATACTAGCACCAAAGTGCTCTTTATCTCAGGTATCGCAATGCTGCATATGGTATTCCTCAAAAAACTTATGAGTGGTGGGCATGCCTCTTCTTACGGCATCTTGATCTTGATAATCATCATGAATAAGCAGACCAGTATGGGTGAACTCTATACTAGCACATGCATACAATAGATTTTTCTCCTCTTGTTTGGTCAGATTATCTCATCTCAGTAATTGGTATCCGTAATATATCAAAGAAGCTCTCAGTCTCTTTGCTGGCCTAGCATTGTGTTCCATCATGTGTTGAATAAGCTCTTCACCCAACGCATTTATTTTTGGAGACTTTTGAAAAATAGGATGACGAATAATCTGAGGTATTCTTGCCTTCCAAATATCTTCCAAAGCCCCATCAATCGTTTTTACGAAGTGTTTCAAGGTATCTCTGGCATATTGCACTCTATCCATTGGTTAATAAGATCATATATAAATTAGGCAACTTGCACCAACATATTTCCCACATCAGTAGCAAATTCGACAGAACGAGGTTTGCGTTTGAGCATCTTAGCAAATAACTCAAAGTAAGTACCCACCACAGGATGCTCTTGCTCTCCAGCAAAGTCTCCTATAAAGACACAGCAACTGTCATCATCCACACATCTGCTATGCATCATGCGATCTTGTATGAGCTGTACAGTGACCTGCGGCAGCTCATCTTCACCCAGTCACAAAGTAGCGACACTAATAGATTGTATCATACTCATACATCCTACGGCACTAAAGACATGTCCGTATGCAGCATTGATATCATCCAAAGGAAGTACGTAGGTTTTCTTATCGGATGGAAACAGCGGGGTAACAGCAATTTGTTGAAATTCACTCTGCAAGGTAGATCTTGAAGCTTGATGGATTGTGCCAAGAGGCAGGGTATAATCAGCAATAAAAAAACAAATCTTGTCATAGCCACTATGAAGCAGGTATCCCAAGGCAAGCACGCTATATCGCGCGCCAAGCATATCTTGCCTCACGGGTAAGTACAATAATTTGGGACGAAGTGCCTTTGTGCTTTTGGGTTTTTTGAGTTTTCTTGATTCCAAGTAGGTCTTGATCACAAATTCATGAAAATCTCTGGGATCACTATACCGTTCAGGAAACCCTATGGCGATGGTATTGGTCGTCTTTGTTGTTTTCGTAGTCATCTCAGTATTCAATGTTCATATAAACTATCTCGATCCACATTGTATTTTACCATTGAGGTTGCTGCAATAAGCCAAACAGCCATCAATACTACTACCTATCAAATCTCCCAGAGTCCCTTTCGCTAAGTATAGTGATTTGCTTACATCTTGAAACGCTGGTGTTACATCCAAAGGCGCAGCTATGGCACCAAGTGCATCAAGCTCTTCATTGGAACTAGTGACTCATGCTACCCAATCGTTCATGTTTGCAATCATCCTTTGCCGTTTTGCAGCTTCATTTTCCGTCATGCCATCGAGAACCACTCCGTCATACTCAAAAGAAACCGTATCTTTGCATCCAATCACCTTATTGTAAGCCAAAGGACCCAAGATGGATCTTTTTTCTTTTATTTCATACTGCGAACCATCTTGTTTGCATTCATCCAAGGTCTCTTTGATACGTTCTTTTTCTTCCTTTGCTACTTTAGCAGGCTCTTGTTTGACCTGTCTAGCGTCTCATGCTCACAACTTGGTACCATTGATAGTTACTCATACTCACCAGTCAGTACCAAATCCATCAAAGTATCACTTATAGAAATCTTTGGAAAATACTTGTTTCAGCTTTTTGATAGATCCAGCAAATTTTTTGCCAATATGAGAGAAGTCGTTACCTACCGATCTTCCAAATTCCTTTGCTATAGCGTTGGTCTTACCTCGTGTAGGGTTGCAGTTGCCTAGCACAGTGCTTTTTACGCATTCATATTCTTTGGCCAAATTAGTGCTCCAATTGGGGTGTAAGGTATAGTTTACTCATGCGTCCGTCTCTCGAGTCATATCTTGTTTTGGTCTCAATACGATATGGTTTTTCACTTTTCTATTCAGATTATTGAGCCATCAAACCATGGTCTTATAGGTAATCCCCTGCTCAAATCCTCATGCTCAAACTGGTTGAAACAAAGCGCTATACGAACCAAATAAGTCTTTTATCTTACTGAGTTGCGCAGCTGGTATGGGATCCTTAAATACGTAATTATTGATATGCGTAGTAGCTTCACCATCGATCCGTTCGTCTACTGTTTCGAGTTTTTGTTCATCCCTGGCAAATACTGATGACTTGGCACCAGCAATAAACTGCCTCCAAAAATCACCCGCAAAATCTCTCAGTCACTCGCTCTGCACTGCCCTTCGAGCAGATTGTCACTCCATCTCTAGTACTCTTCATTCTTTTTGGATAGTACCAAAGTATGAATCAGTTTCTTGCTTTTTGTAATCAGTAAGAATATTTACCTGTGCCTGTTTTGTCTCGGTTTTTATTTTGTCAAAGTCGACTCTAGAAGTGGATTGCAGAGCATCAAGCACAGCTCTTACAAACCTCGTATAAGTCATCAAATCAGGAGGCGTCACGGCACAAGCAGCACAAGATTGTTCTTCAGTATTGAGGTCTTGGGCATATACAAAAACATCTGATTGCACAGGTAAGATAGCGCAAACAGCAAATACGAACACTATATATCGTTTTGTTTTCCTTTGCATTATGGCGAGATATAATCAATTATCGTGTATAAACAAGGGGTAACCCATTGTATTCAGCTTATTACTTTTATCTTATTAGTTGCAACTTATTCATGAGACCTTGCCTTGACTATGCTATGGACTATATTTATCGTTTTCCCAAAACAGAAAAAGAACTCAAAGTACAACTTACTAAAAAGGGCTATTACGAAGATGATATTGAAGAAACTATGGAGGAGCTAAAACGTAGATGATACCTAAGCGATGAGATGTTTGCAAAGCTTTATATCCAATCAGAACTTGTCAACAAAGGCAAACCAAGCATCGTGGTAGTACAAAAATTATTATTCAAGTGAGTAGATAAGACACTTGTCAAAGATCTCATGCAACAGTACGAAGAAGAATCTCAAGAAGGAATCAATGAAAGAATCAGGAAAGAAATAGATAAGCTGAAAAAACAAGGTTTGGAATGAGTAGATATCATCCACAAACTCCTGCGCAGAGGATACAAACTTGATGAAATCAAAAAAACATTACAAAAATAGATATTGCCTTACCCACTCAAACTAGCACTATCTAAGATAGATCCGATCATACCAAATACAGAAACAACGATCAGCATGATAATAAATCATACAAACACAATAAGGATAGGCTCAATGATTTTCCCTAAGTCGTTGAGGCCTTTTTCTAGGTCTTGTTGATACAATGATACAATATTATTGAGAGAGGCTGGTAAGTTCGCAGTGGTCTCTCCTACCTTGAGCAACAAGAGCGCATCTGAAGGGATAATGGTCGTATAAAATGCAATATTTTGGTACATAGTCTCTCATTTTTTGATACCAGCAAGAGTGTCTGTGATCATATCTTGATATTGCGGCACGGTTACGATAGTCTTGAGAAATTGCAGCACCTCCACGTAGTTCATACCAGACTGGAGCAGAAGCCTCATGTAACGGAAAAATCTGATCATATGATAATATCTAATAAGTCTACCAAAGCCTGGCGCGTCCAAAGCAAACTCATACCACTTTCTTTTACCGATATCGGTCGAGAAGAATAGGATCGCTAATATCACAAACAACACGAATCACACTACAATACTCTGTACGTTAGCACTAATAAAGTTGGTAGTTCACATAATAGCTCTTGTATACCAAGGGATCACTACATCAAAATCCTGCACAAGGTCAAAAATCTGAGGTAGGGCATACAAAAACAAAAAGAACACAGCTAGTACCGATAGACTCAATAGTATTACTGGGTAAATCATAGCGGATGTGTATTTACCTTTGATGGTGTATAAAAACTCGTATTCTTCAGATAAAAATCTCAATACATTCACTACTTCACCACTCCCCTCTCACGATCTGATAATATTAACATCACTGTCGTCAAAATACTCTGGATGTCTCATCATACCACGGCTCAGAGACTCACCCGCTTTGAGTGAATTATAGAGTTTCGCAGATACCTGTTTGACAGCGAAGTTTGGCGAAGTTTCTCCAATAGTTTGGATAGCCTGAATAATACTTACTCCCCCATCAAGTAGATACGCCAACTCCTTAAACAAAAAAATCTTATCTTTCACAGAAAAGTTGGAAGTATCGCGGGAATTGAGGAATTTAACTATCAAGGCTTCTATCATATATAACACAAGAAAGTAATTACACCATAAATATAGTGAATATATAAAGATTTGTCAAGTTCTGTAAAAGAGGTATTATGAGCAAAAGCGCTAGTAAAAAAGCATTTCCTGAATGTTGTCAAATTTGACAAACGAAATATAACAGCTTATAATGATGACACAATAACAGCAGATATGTATTGTGTATAGTCTATTTAATTAATAAGTTGTTGTTAATAATGCCAGAAACAACAGAAAGCTTAAATACAATAACGCCAGATGTGGTTTCGCAACAGACAAATTTCATACAAAAGCAAAATCAAATTGCTGAAATAAAGTATAAAATTTATGCGTTTGCACTACTGATCATGGGTGTATGGTTTCGGTGAGCTGTAAACACCAGTATCGCTGAAAATGATAGTCTCAGAGCGCAAATAGAAGACACCAACAATGAAATACAACTGCTGGATATCAAGATAAAAAATGATCAGGAAAATAAAAAAATAATCTGACTAGCAAAGGAAAAATATGATCAAATTGTAAACTGTATCAATAAAAGAATATGTGAGTGAATAACGATAAACAAAGATATATCGTCCAATCTCGATAACCTTAGAACGTATTATCTAGTCAATGAATTGGAGGCTGATAAGATGCAACTGGATCAAAAGTTGGTACTCAAAGCTATCGATGACTATTTACTCAAGAACGAAACAACAAGTATATGACAGATACAATCAGTGACATACGGGGATGTAGTCACTGTAAACAAAGAAAAAGGGATATACAAGCTACCCATGAACGTACAAGTAGAATTTTTTAACAAAGATGATTTTATATCATTTGTACTCAATACTGAAAAATACCTAGATCCAGCTCTAAAATACCGCGTTCTCTTCAAGATCGTGAGTATGAATTACAACATCGCAAATTACGAGTCACTGCAAAAAGTGAATATGCTGATGGAAGTATTTTATTTTAGGCAGCCAGAATAGTCCCTACAGTAGTCTCATATTATCATACATTCGTACTATCATAAAATTATAACACATACAAAAAAAATAGATCTCACGATCTATTTTTTTGTTCCTTGTTTGCTCTTGTACATTTGGAAGTCAATACTCAAAATACAAGTGAAGACAACGAAAATAGTGTCTGACAAGACAACAACAAGGTATTTCGAATAGTCTGTCTGACAAAAAATAATACTATTGAGTCTGTCTGACAATTTATCAAAACTGTCTTATAATAAGGATAATAAGACAATGTCTGACAATAAAATAATAATAGCGACACAATACTTTCAATGTCTGACAATAAAATATTGTTATATATTATTCTGGAAATGCTTGAGCAAAATATCTTTCAAAATGTTGTCGAGTACGAGAAATGCGCATGAGTTTCATGACGACAAAGGTTTGCATTCTCAAGGCTGGGCTACCGATCTCCAAGACCAACCATTGAGGGAATCTGGGTAGCATCGCTTCCATTTTATTTTTGGGATTACTTGTCTTTAATAATTCCAAAACTCAGTCAGGAAGCTGATCATAGATATATTGGTGTAAGTACTTCAGTACAGTAGAAAACTTTCAGGACAGAGCTTCGTCAAAGGATCGCCCTTTCAACCTACATACTTCTTCAAATAAATCTTTCGGAAGCAATAAAGACCAGTTTAGGAGTGATGTTTCTACGTGTTTTTGTAGCATGTCTCTGAGTTGCAGTCTCTGAGCCATCTCTTGATAACCTGAAACACGATCAACAACATCATTTATAGAGATACCTGCAAACTTTTTGAGCACCGCTTTGGCTTGTTTGACCGTCTTGGAATTTTGCTCACCCGTTAGTTGTCACTGTTCTTGAGCCTGAACTAGCACATTACATATTTTCAAAAACACAGTAGCCTCGTATCACATAGCCAACTTTCATCATCTTCCTGGTCTCATGAACCTGATAGGATTAGTCAGAGTATCAACTAAGCGCATATCTATAAAAGGTTTCAGTTCAGGTTTATCTAGAAATCAGTAAAATACTACGTTTTGCGATGATCAAAATCACAGGGCAAAGTTGATAGCCTTACTCTTGAGGACTCTCATGCCATTTTCCAATACATAACAAGGAATTAGCATATCTCCTACCTTAAGAGGATTGTTTCTTGATCCACAAATTGCTTTAAGAATATCTGCCATGAGCCTTAGGTAACAAATAAAATATAAATACACTACGCACCTGCTATTTGAGAGTTTTCTGGCTCTCTTTGCTCTATGTATTCAACTATTGATCGAAGGAAATCTCTTTCCTCCAGCAAGGCTTTTTTCATTTTTTGATTGATTTGCCAGGCGGTATTTGGATTTACACTTATGGCCGTTGCAAGTTTCCTTACGCTAAGCGGTCTTGAGCTATGCAGCGCAAGAAATAGGGCAAAAAATCGTTTTTGCAGCTCTACTTTTGAACGGTGAAAGAGTGTACCTACAGTTGCGGCAAAAGAAGTGTTGCATCTATTGCAATGATGCCTGTTTTCGTTTGCCATCGACGTAATATTTTCAGAATTGCAATAGGGACATTTGATTTCACTCCCCCACCTCACTTGCTGTATGCATACAATACAACTTTTGTGATCTGGAAAGAGCGCATATATATGCTCTATATTCATACAAACTCTTATATATAAAATGATAATCTGATTATACAAAAATAATAGTAAATACAAGTGATTGTTACTACCTTCATCTGGTACATGTCAAAAGAGACAATATCTAAAACAAAAATAAATAAATACTTATAGCTACCGTTATCTAGTACAATGAAGTTAAATACTTTACAAAGTAAGAAAAATAACTATAGTATTATTATACTAGTAACTACCACTATCTAGTACGAAAAAGATATAAAAATAACACAAAACAAGTCTAGACAGCAATAAAAATACTACCGTTATATAGTACATTTCGAAGCGATTGAGCTATTACATATTTTGGCGTAAAAATATCATTTATATTGACATATGATACTAAATAAGAGAGATTAACGATTGATCAAAAAGCTCCTCAAAAAGTCTGCGTTATTTGCTCGAAACATTTGACAAAACGGCATTTATATACGTCATATCATATGCTAAAATTGACCTAAAAAGCGCCTGCAGGTATAATTGGAGCGATGAGAAAAGTGATCGATTATTTACTCGTGATCTTCGGTTGGTTAAAAACCACATTAGTTTCGGCAAATCAAAATTTCAAAAATACGACATTCGGAATCATAAAATTGATTTTATCCATAGTATTGATTTCCCAAAACATTCTTACTCCTTGGGCGAATATTTCTTTCGCTCGAGATCTCAATCAGTCATCCGCTTCAACTGATGCTTCCAACGAGCAACTTATGAGTCACGCTGAAGGCTTGCTCGTATCTGGAATTCCAGAGTGAGAAATACAAACTCCTGTATCTACGCCCGAAGTACAAACTCAAGAAGCTGATGCATCTTCTACAGATAGCCTAGTAAGCCAAGAAGATGTCACACAAACCGCTACGCAAACGCCTTTTGAGGATCTCTCAACACAGACTCCACAAACATCTTCTGACGATACTCAAAATGCAGGTGTAGAGCCTGTTTTACTAAGTACCGAAAACGGTGAAATTATTAATGCGGATACAAGCAGCAATCCCAATGAAGGTATCCTCACAGAATCAGTTTCAGATGATTCAACAACTAGTGAAGAAAGCGCAGTAAGTAACAGTACTCCAAACGAAAATCCAACACAAGAAACTACTCCCAATGAAACACCAGAAGAAACAAGCACACCAAATGAGGAAACAGAACAAGAACCTGCTTCCAGTGAATGAACAGGACAAGTAAGCATTCCCAATGAATGAACAGGACAAGTAAGTAACCCAAACGAAGATCCCATACAAGAGACAACGCCCAATGAAACAGAACCAGAGGCTACGCCATGAGTAACAGCAGGCAATACAAACCCCACGCCAGTCGAGGCGGAGACAAGCGGTCTACAATCGCAAGATCCCTGAGCAAGTGGTGATGGCCCAATACTTCCAGAACTTGATATACAACCTACAGGTTTTGACTGGGATATTATTGGTAGCTGACCAATCTCATTGGATACATGAACACAAGAAGAACTAACTGAGATCCAACTCACAGGTATCGAGATGAGCCTTAGCGGGGAAATCGTTAGTGGCAATATAACAACAGGAGAGGTGCCCTCAGAGGTAACTCGCTCTGTTGTTTTTTCAGTAATTGTTGATGAAGCTATCCAGTACTTAGATCTCAAGCTATTGCCAGATCCGCAATCTGAACTATTGGCAAGCATCCCAGCTGGTACACTATTGGGTGTGATAGGACTCAAGAACAACTACTATCAAGTAGTCTATAGTGGTATCATATGATGGGCATCGGCTGACTCTCTGATTATTCAAAATGTTGATGATACTATAGAGGCGAAACCAGAGCTCAGCACGGATCCTATACGATCATTTCAACAAGACGCTCTAGGGAGACTGGTAGCAAGTAGTATATCTTCCTTCAACTACGTAAACGGCATCATAACACGATGTTCGTATATCGCTAGGTTAAACCTTGCTAAGATTACTGGATTGGGCACGGTACCTGGTATGCCCAAAGATAACAGCGCTATCGCGCAGTGAGATGCGGTAACATTGATAGCAATCGGTATCAGGAACAATCAATTCCAAGCATTCAATAACGGTTCGTATGATCAACTTACTGGTTATCTTGCTACACTCAGCGGCACGGTATTTGATTTTTACGCTTACCACAACGGTATGGAAACATCCAATATCGTCAACAAGTGACATAGAGCCTTGATATTTTTGGGAAGTGATGGCAAGCGATATGCATTGGATCCAGTAATGACAAACGGCAACACAAGACCTATCCCACTCACTAAGTACTTGCCGCTCTTCAATCAATACGATAGCACGCTCTATGTCTTCAAGTACGGATACACACCAAATACAGATACTACTGTCCTAAATGATGAAATAATCAGAGTCTCCAACGCTTCTCAATTAGCGCTCTATGCTATGCTTGGGAAAATCAAAGCAGAGATGGATGCATTCGGACAGCCAACTAAAGCAACCTTCTTATCCACGTTCTTGTTCGAGGGAATAGACGCTACTGCCCTGCTGCCAGCATGATTGTCGGTAGGTGTAAGAAACGGTCAACCATTTAATGCACTCGCATTGGGACTAGATGAAATTACTCTTGAAGAACTCAGTAGGATCAAAGAGACAGCAAATATACAGGACATAGCATGATCAACCAAATTTGGTATATCAGGACAGCATCTTATCTTCTCTCATCCAGTACAGCTAGAGATACCAGTGCCAGGATTTGATGACGGAACTGAGATGAACATACTGGCAGAGCATGCGGGTATGACATGATTTAGTGACTTTGGTATCACTACAAACATCGAGGCAACCTGTAATCCAGATGGCTCCACAAGCGAGACAGGAAACACTACCACAGTAGTAAGTGGTAAAGTAACATTCTACATCTGTGGTGCGAGTGACTTCTTAGTCACACCAAGTTCTGGTAGTATAACCATCACCACACCAGTGACTGGTACTATATTCTTCACGTTCAGACCTACTATCAGAGGTACGGGCACCGTAAACGGATCTACTGTTACACTCTTTCTTAGTGGCGCAGCAACAGTATTTGGTACTGCAACAGTAACAGGCGGATCACGAGAAGTAACCGCAATATCTGGCCTTAGTGTCTGATCGCATACTGTATGCGTAGCTACATGAGGGAATTGTACAACTTTTACAGTGTATCGAAATGGACCAGGATGACAAAGTTGAGGACTCAGTATGTGGCTCGTTGCAGATACAAATGTCTTCACCGATTCCTGACATACTCTTGCAGGCAATGGACAAGCAATAGAAAAACGATGAGATCAATCCACTGGATATACCGATCTGTTTGACGTAGAGTCTAATGCAAATACATTGGTAACTTCTGGAGATGACATGATCAATTTCAATCCTGTCGTGTATTTTCACGGAGCTGATCAAGATTTTGGGGCTACCAAAAATACTACTATAAGAACATTGATTGTTGTAGGTATATGGGAAGGGACTCAATGATCAGGTAATGGTCTAGCTTGATTTACATCCAACAATGGTATCCGTACCATCGGTAACAACGGTACAGGCTATACTACCGTACAGGGGTGAGGATGGGCAAGTGCTGCTAACACCAGAATTAATGGACTTGCTTCCAATGTAACCCACGACAACAAAGTGCATATCATAAATTCCGTTAGAACAGCAGCAACTACAAGTATTTTTCATGCAGGTTGATATAGCAGTACAACCAATTTATGATTTACTGGTAGGATAGCAGAAGTAATTTGATTTGCTGGTACGAGAACTGCAGCGCAAAGAAGATCTATAGAATCGTATCTAGGTATAAAGTATGGTATCACTATAAATCAAAACGCAGCAGAAAACTATACAGACAATGGTACGACTATAGTATGGAATGGAACTGTAAACAGGATGTACAACAAAAACATCACTGCCATAGGTCGTATGGATGCAGCAAATCTTAAGCAAAGACA
>Ga0172380_10005433_pt1 | contig 15479 bp, 16 predicted proteins | sample Leawe162metaG_FD_119747 | JGI IMG/M metagenome (GOLD analysis project Ga0172380, IMG submission 119747) | Leachate microbial communities from a municipal landfill in Southern Ontario, Canada - Leachate well 162 metaG | ecosystem: Engineered > Solid waste > Landfill > Unclassified | place...
CGCGATGGTCGCCACCCGCTCGCCGACGACGGCGGCGAAGAGTTCTTTCTCGGCGGCATCGCGCTGCAAACCGGCCGCCTTGAGTTCGCCGCCGAGAATCAGGCCGAGGCGCGGTCCCTTGCGTTCGACCAGGGCGTTGGTGCCTTGGGTGGTCGAGTAGCGGATGTAGTCGGTCGACAGCAGCAGGGCGAGCAGGTCCTCGCGGCCGTAGATGGCTTTCGAGGCCTTGCGCAGCCCGGCAAACAGGCATTCGGAGAGATCGTAGGGCGTGGTCAGGGTCTTGGTCCGCCAGACCTTCTCGCCTTCGATCACGCAAATGTCCGTCAGCGTGCCGCCGTTGTCGATGTTGATGAGCTTGCCGCCGGCCACTGCCGGTGCACTGCCCGAAGCCCCGCGTTGAGCGGTTGCTGTCATGACGCCTCCTCCTTGTTGTTTGTTGCATCGCACACATCATTCCGGTGCTTGCTGGCGACACACTAGCCCGATGCGTCGAGAGTGGCGCTACCCGTGCGGGTAGTTTTCGCAACGCAGCCAAGGCGGCGCCGCACGCCACCCGAATTAGGGGGTGCAAGCGCGGCAGCAGGGAATAGGATTGCAGCGCTGCGGATAAAAACCGGCTCAAGCCGCCAACACTACCGAGGAGACGCACCGTGATCACCGATCAGGATATTGCCTACCACACCCCCGCCGATGTCGCGCACGACTGGGCGGAAACCACCTTCTTCCATTTCTTCGTGCCCGAGGCGCGGATCATGGCCTGGGTCTATTTCATCGCCCGCCCCGGCGTCGGCGCGATGGTCTGCGATGTCGAGGTAATGGGCGATCTCTCTACAAACCCGCTGGACAACTGGTACATCGACATCCAGCAGCACCTCAAGCTGCCGCCGCGCTTCGACCAGTTCGAACTGCCCAACGGTCTCAGCTTCAAGGCCCACAGCATCCGCGACTACCGTCTCGACTACGTGGGCGTTAACGACACCGAAATCCACGTCGACGTGAAGGGCCTGATGGAGCCGTACGACATCAACGACCCGTCGATGGACCCGCTGGCAGTGGCCGATCCCCACGCCAATTTGGACTCGACCGGCTTCGGCCGTGCCTATGCCGCCCACTTCGACATGGCGGCGCGCGTCACCGGCACGTTGCGCGTGCGTGGCCGCGACTACAAGGTCAACTGCGTGGCGCAGATGGATCACAGTTGGGGCCAGCGCTGCGAACGTGGCATGAAGCCGATGATCTGGATCAACGCCCACTTCGGCGACGACTACGTGGTGCACGGCATATTCAGCTATGACCCGCTGGCGGCACCCGAGCAGCGCTTCATCTTCCGTCACGGCTATGCGCTGGTAGAGGGCAAGGTGCGCGGCGGGGTGAAGAGCCACCTGGTCGGACATTACATGAACCACAACCGCTTCCCGCTCGGCCACGAGTGGACTCTGACCGATGTGGATGGCCGCGAGCACACGCTCTACGGCTCACCCGCCGCGATGAACATGTGGGCACCCTACTCCTGCACCTACGTGACAAACACCTTCATCCGCTGGCAAAGCGGCGGCCGCGTCGGCTGGGGCAACTCGCAGGAGAACAGCCCGCTCGACACCTTCGCCGGCGCACATCTGGCCACGCGCGGCTGGTAGCGACCGGCATTCGCCAACGACATTGAGGAGAAGCGCACGATCAAGACGGCCGTCCCGGTCTGGCGTCGCCCGGGGCTGGTCGCAGGCCTGCGACGGGCTGACCGAGGTCTGGTACGAAAGCATGGAGTCGATGGAAGCCGCCATGGCCTCGCCCGAGGGCCAGGCGGCGAGTCTCAGGCTACAGGCGGACGAGGGGGTTCTGCCGCACGCCGCGGATGAGCGCCTGTCTTTCCCGCGAACACGTCATTTTCGATTACACGTAAATCCGCCCCGCGGGAATGCTCTTTGTTCGCGGTGAGCCCTTCGACACGCTCAGGACGAACGGAAGAATCCAACCCGCGTTTCCCTTATCGCTTCGCCCGGCGGGCGAGGAAAGCGTCCAGCCGATTGGCGAAGGCCTGCCGGTCGGCAGCGGAAAAAGCGGCCGGGCCGCCGGTATCAACGCCGCTGCTGCGCAGCCCGTCCATGAAGTTGCGCAGCGTCAGCCGCTCCTCGATGTTTCCGGCGTCGAGCAATTCGCCGCGCGGGTCCAGCACGTAGGCACCTTTGCCGATCGCCAGCGCGGCGAGCGGCACATCGGCAGTAATCACCAGGTCGCCGGCCGCCGCCTCCTCGACGATGCGCCGGTCGGCGACATCGAAGCCTGCCGGCACCTGCACGGCACGCACCCAGGGCGACGGCGGCACGCGCAGCATGCGGTTGGCGATCAGCGTCAGCACAACCTGCGCACGGTCTGCGGCGCGGTAGAGAATGTCCTTGATCACCGCGGGGCAGGCATCGGCATCGACCCAGATTTTCATGACGCAGGCTTTATTGGCGGGCCACTACAATAGCACCTGACACGTGCCCACCCAACACACCCGCCCCACCGCCGGCAGCCCGCATGCCCCTCCGCTACACCGTCCCGCTCGAAGAAGTCGACATCAACCCGATTCGCGCCCAAGGCGCAGGCGGGCAGAACGTCAACAAGGTCGCCAATGCGGTGCACTTGCGCTTCGACATCGCCGCCTCGTCGCTGCCGGAGGCGATCCGCGAGCGGCTGCTGAAACTTTCCGACCAGCGCATCAGCAAGGACGGCATAGTGGTGATCAAGGCGCAGGAGTTCCGCAGCCTGGAGCAGAACCGCGACGAAGCGCTGCGCCGGCTGCAGGAACTGATCGACAGCGTGACCGTACTGCCGCGGAAACGCCGGCCGACCAAACCGACCCGCGGCTCGGTGATCCGGCGTCTGGAAAGCAAGGCGCGCCGCGCCGCGGTGAAAACGCGACGGCAGGGCGGCGGCGATTAGCGCTGCACCTAGCGTGAGCTGCGGGTGGTTTTCATCACGGCCTGCGACGCCCCCACCAGATCGTCGCCGACGAAATGCTCGCTCTCGACGAACACCGTGCTGCGTCCCGCCTTGCGGATCTTGCATAGCGAACGCAACCAGGAACCGATCGGTACCGCGCCGATGAATTGATAGCTCATCGAAACGGTGACGAACGCCGGCATCGACTCGTCGAAGTGGAAGTGCGTGGTCAGACCGCAGGTCATGTCGCTGACGGCCGTCATGAAGCCGCCGTGCGCGGTGCCACGGACATTGGAATGGTGGCGCTCGACCCAGACGCCAAACTCATATCCCGCGTCCGTCTCCCGGTAGTAGGTGGGGCCGATGCATTTTTCGAACGTGTCCGCAATATCGAACAAATCGCCAATGCCTTGAAAGCCTTCCGGAATCTCTCTCATCGGTTTTTCAATCAATCTTCAACATGGTAATGTCCCTGCCGAGCCGCAAATCCGGGCTTGCCTGGCAGCCTCATGGTAACCGAACACCCCGCGGCACGCCGCCCCCCGTTCGGGTAATCCGACACCGCAACTCGGCGAGAACACATGAACCGAAACAGCCAATTGATCTGCGCCTGGGCCGGCCCGCTCGGCATCGCACTCTCGGGCATCGGCCTGTGGCCGATTGCGCATTTTTTCCCGCCGCATCTGCCGAGCGCCAGCGCCACCACGATTGCCGCGCTCTACCAGCAGGACACCAACATGATCCGCCTGGGCATGTTGCTGCTGATGATCGGCGCGGCGCTCTGGGCGCCGTTCATCGCGGCCATCTCGATCCAACTGAAGCGCATCGAAGGCGCATCGCCGGTGATGGCGTACACCCAACTGGCGGCGGGTGCCATCGGCGTCATCGTGCTTACCGCGCCGGTCATGGTGTTCACTGCCGCCGCCTTTCGGCCGGAGCGCGCGCCCGAACTGACGCAATTGCTCAACGATCTTGGCTGGCTGCTGCTGGTGATGCCGTTCGGGCCGGCGGCCGTCCAGCTGCTGGCGATCGGACTGGCCATCCTGGCCGACACACGCGCCGGGCCGATCTTTCCGCGCTGGCTGGGCTTTTTCAACCTCTGGGTGGCCACGCTGTTCGTGCCCGCCGGGCTGGTCACATTTTTCAAGACCGGGCCATTCGCCTGGAACGGTCTGTTCGGCTTCTGGATTCCGGCGGCGGTGTTCGGCGCCTGGGTCGCTGCAATGTTTCTGGCGCTGCTGCGGGCGATCGGCGAGCAGGCACGGCAGCACTAGGGACGCTTTATTAAGCACCCCATCGTTCGGGCTTGTTCAGATGGTTCCCTAACCGCAACGGTGCGCAGCGCGAAACGGAGGGGCCACAGCGCGGCCGCTTGACCGATTCACCGCCCGCAATGGAAAATTCGCGCAAGACGCGTACTTTCGAAAGAGGGTATTTCAATTAGCAGCCTGCATCGAAGGTGCAGGAACATGGGGATTGAAGATGGAGTTGAATCTACCTAGGCAACGCACACTCGCCGTACTGCTGGCTTTCCTCATCGGCTCCGGCGCCGCGCTGCGCGCCGCCGCGGAGGAAACGCACTACGCGGCGGCGCTACAGAACCACGTGTTCGCCGGCAGCAAGCAGGACGGCTATACCAACGGCCTGTTCTTCACCCAGGTGCGTACGGCGTCGGCCGGCGCAGACGGCGTCGAACCGACCGCCCTGCTCAAGCCGGTGCTGGGCTGGCTCGGTGTGTCCCGCTCGACGCTGGCCGCCGCCTCGTTGCGCCAGATAATGATCACGCCGCGCGAACTGGAACGCAGCGTCCCGGCGCCAACCGATACCCCCTATGCCGGTGCGCTGGTGTTCCGCTCGACCCACGTGAAGGTGCAGGGCGAGACCGCCGACATGCTGGCGCTCGATCTCGGCGTGACCGGACCGGCCTCCGGCGCCGAGAAAGTACAACGCTGGATTCACAACACCAACGATGCGACCAAACCGCAGGGCTGGGACACCCAGGGGCCGACACGGGTACTGGTCGGAATCGAAGGCTATCGCGCCTGGCGCAGCCCGCTGGGCGGCTCTGCCGGCGCAGCCAATGCAGACTTCGTGGCGCTGGCCGGCGGCGTACTGGGCAACCGCGAATCCTGGCTGGGCGGTACGCTGCTGCTGCGCTACGGCACCGACCTGGCCGGCAGCTTCCCCTCGCTGGCCCGTGTCAGCGGACGTACCAGCGACCCGTTCGTCCGCGGAGACGGCTGGTTTGCCTTCGCCGGACTCTCCGCCGACCGCCGGCTCGGCAACCGTGGGCTCGGCAGCGACGCGCGCAACCACAGCATCGAGCTGCGCAAATCGCAGGTCTTCCCGATGCTGGGCATTGCCTACGGCTGGGGCAACGCATCGCTCACGTTCTCGCTGCATGGCGGTACGCCGCTGATCGAATCGGTCGAAAACCGGCAGAACTACGGCTCGATCACCTACACCTGGCGCGGCGATTAACGCCCGCTGAGAAGCCCGGGCGGCGGGGAAAAGCCGCCCGCACTGCGCCGAGGGGACAAATAGTCGTAGGCGCGGCGGGCTCCGCTCGCTATCATGCGCGACCCCCACGAGTCTCGCGCCCATGATCACCCTCAGGAATGTCACCCTCCGCCGCGGCACCAAAGTGCTGCTCGACAGCACCTCGGTCACCCTCAACCCGGGCGAGAAAGTCGGCCTGGTCGGCCGCAACGGCGCCGGCAAGTCCACCCTGTTCGGCCTGCTCAACGGCACGCTGCATGAAGACGGCGGCGACTGCTCGATCCCGGCACAGTGGCGCATGGCGCAGGTGGCGCAGGACATGCCCGAGACCGCGCAGAGCGCGACCGACTTCGTCATCGAGGGCGACACCCTGCTGCTCGCCGCCCGGGCCGAGGTGGAAGCCGCCGAAGCCAGCGAAGACGGTATGCGCATGGCCCACGCCTACATGGCCTTCCACGACGCCGGCGCACACGATGCCGAAGCCCGCGCCCAGGCGCTGATCCAGGGCTTGGGCTTCAAGACGAGCGAACTCGCCAACCCGGTCAACAGCTTTTCCGGCGGCTGGCGCATGCGCCTGCAACTGGCGCGCGCGCTGATGTGCCCGTCCGACCTGCTGCTGCTCGACGAGCCCACCAACCACCTCGACCTCGACGCACTGGTCTGGCTCGAAGCCTGGCTCAAGCGCTACGCCGGCACGCTGATCGTGATCAGCCACGACCGCGAATTCCTCGACGCCATCACCCAGGTCACGCTGCACATCGACAACGCCAAGCTGATGCGCTACGGCGGCAACTACAGCGCCTTCGAGGACATGCGCGCCGAGCAGATGCTGCTGCAACAATCGGCGATGGCCAAGCAGCAGGACAAGATCGCCCACCTGAAGAAGTTCATCGACCGCTTCAAGGCCAAGGCCAGCAAGGCCAAGCAGGCGCAAAGCCGGGTCAAGGCGCTGGAGCGGATGGAAAAGATCGCCCCGGTGCTGGCCGATGCCGAATTCACCTTCGAGTTCAAGGAACCCGCCAACCTGCCGAATCCGATGCTCTCGATGCTCGACGCCAGCTTCGGCTACCCGCCGCCGGCCGAAGCCCCCGCCGGCACCCCGCCGACGGTGATCGTGCGCAACATCAACCGCTCGGTGCATGCCGGCCAGCGCATCGGCATCCTCGGTGCCAACGGCCAAGGCAAGAGCACGCTGGTGAAAACCATCGCCCATGCGCTGCAAGCCACCGGCGGCGAAATCAGCGAAGGCAAGGGCCTCAACATCGGCTACTTCGCCCAGCAGGAACTCGACGTGCTGCGCCCGCAGGACACGCCGATGGAGCATATGGTGCGGCTGGCCAAGGAAACCATCGCCGCCGGCCGCAGCGGCTGGGTCGCCGGCCGCGAGCAGGACCTGCGCAGCTTTCTCGGCACCTTCAACTTCGGCGGCGAGATGGTCAAGCAGCCGGTCGGCACCATGAGCGGCGGCGAAAAAGCGCGGCTGGTGCTGTGCATGATCGTCTGGCAGCGCCCCAACCTGCTGCTGCTCGACGAACCGACCAACCACCTCGACCTCTCGACCCGCGAAGCGCTCAGCGTCGCGCTCAACGAGTTCGAAGGCACCGTGATGCTGGTCAGCCACGACCGCGCCCTGCTGCGCGCCGTGTGCGACGAATTCTGGCTGGTCTCGCGCGGCAGCATCGCGCCCTTCGACGGCGACCTCGACGACTACCAGCGCTACCTGCTCGACGAAGCCAAACGCGCGCGCGAAGAAAACTCGGTCGCCGAAAAACGTCGCGCCGCGTGACAGCCGCACCGCGGCGGCGTGGGCCTGGAGCTGAACCACGGGGGACACGGGGCGCACGGGGTAAGAATCAAGGAAACACAATGCCCCGCATCGCGCCCCGCATCGCATTTTCTGGGCGGCGGCCATACCTTTTATCGATATCGGTTTCCCCCGTGCGCCCCGTGTCCCCCGTGGTTAACTATCCTTTTCAGAACCGCGCGCAGGAGAAATCCTCATGGCAATGGACACATCGCCTGACATCGATCGCACCACCCGCGTCGCGCTGATCTACGCCCTCACCGCCGAGCGGCTGGCGGCCTTCTACGAGCACGCCCAGTGGCTGACCGAAGCCCAGGGCGCCCGCCTCAGCGCCGACTGGCTGGCGCGCTCAAAACGCCACCTGCCGCTGGCGGAAAGAAAACACCTATCGGCCCTGAGCGATACCCTGGCCCGCCAGATCGCCGCATCGCTCTCGCGCGAAGCCGGGCTGCTCACCGCCCATGAAATGATGGAATCGCTCGACCCGAACTATGCGTCAGAGATCGGCCAGTCGCTGCGGGCGGAATGCGAACGGATGTTGAACGACGAGGCCGGGAGCGGGGTGGGCTGAATTTGAGCACCAAGTCGCGGGCCGCCTTTTGGCGGCTCCTTTATGCGTGACGACCCGAACAACCGGCTGTTGATTGGCACGACGTGCGCAGATTCCATATCGGCACGGGCCACACAGAGCCCGCATTCGATGCCGGATATACGACTGCATGCGCTTCCTCTTTGCCAGAACTATCGATCAATTTCCTTGCCTTCCGGGGGAGTCCATATACGCAGGGTTAGACATTGCTTTTCGCGAAGTACAGCGGGAAAGCGTCGTTCGCCTCATGATTTCACACCGCGATTGATGCTTTCGGCGACGTCTTGAATCTTTGCCTTTTCACTTTCCGGTACGTCGTCTAGCGAAAGCACTCCTTGTGCGACACCAAATGCGACCGCTAGAAATGGGTCAGTCATTGCGTAACTCCGGTAAAGACTCCGCGCGATCTTGTCGTGATACTCGTGAATACTCTGCTCAATGTCCCAGACGGTCATCTTTCCGTCCTTCCATTCATTCATCTGCGCGTGCAAGACGTCAATGCAACGAGAGAGGTCTCGTTCATATGCTAGCTGTGCAAGCTCTTTCATTCGCTTGTCAATTTTCCGGGAGGCCATTGAGCGCTGCCTTTCGATGTCTAGCGTCTGACATAACCGGCGCTGCGCGGCTTCATCGCGCAGCGTCCGTGTTGATGGATGGGTTGGGCTTCATTGATCGTATGCGAGTGGGTGGAAAATCGTTGGATTTAGTGACGTGCGACCGTCAGGCCCTTCGTTGCCGCGAAAACGGTCGATGTGGATGGGTACGGACACATTGATGGAAGATCGCTCCAACATTACAAGGTAGTTAACGGGATCGTCGACTAGTCGATTTGTCACGCGAACTGCCCGCACCGAAACGACTGCCCCTGCATTGACCGTTCCGAGCGGCACTATAGATTTACCGGCTATGCCGGGAGGAGGCATGAGGGTGACGTACTCGATAGGTGCGGCACTGTGGTCTCTAATTCCGTAAGCTAGCAGTGGTCCGACAACAGTGAACTGCTGGCCTACCATCTCCGCGTACTTCGGATCGCTACTGACGTCGTCGTAGGTCTGTTGCCCGCAGCCTGTCAAGGCCGAGCACAAGACTAGGGAGATGAGCGGTCTTAGTGACTTGTAGAACATGTACTGCGGCTGATTAATGAGGCCCAACGTTCAAGGTGACCGGCGCTGCGCGGCTTCATCGCGCAGCGTCCAGAGAGCGAAGCGAACGGGGTCGACCGCAGGGTTGGGCGTCGCACTACGCACCCTCGCGCTTTCCGACACCAAGGTGCGCCGGGCAATGCCATGCGGTTGAAAAATGTTCTAGCAGTGCTCGTTCACGCTCGTGCGGCACCTCAAGGAACTGGAACGTATAGCCCTCACGAAGTGCTTTTCCATTGCCGCTTAGATGAACGACCACGAACGACGACTGCGCTTGGAGATGATTGTGGAGGCGCTGAAATAGACCCTCCTTACCCCAGACGCTCCTTCCGACGTGAACCACTCTGCCCTTTGCGTCCCGGATGATGTAAACGCCATGTGTTTTCGGGGCGAGAAGCGGCTGCCGCAATTGTGGGAATGGAATTGTCGGCTGTCTTTCCAATTGCTGGAACAGCCCCTCGATCCGATTTCTTTCAGTCATGCGCTAGCGCTCCTCTGAAGACGCCCAACGTGGAGTTGAGGCGCCTGCGCGGCTTTTCGCGCAGGTCGCCTCGAACGCAGGGTGTGCGCCCAGCATGGGCGCGATGTAATGGGGTGGAAGTCCTCTGTGGGAGTGCCGACATGGATTCGTCATGAGTCGATGATAACCACTAGCCGAAGGCAAGGGCAAGTCCGCGAGGGTTTGTCTGGAGGAAGCCGGAGTGCAAACGTGCGAGGCGACGGACAGAAACTGCATGGAAGGCCTGGTCTGCGGGCGAGCTGGCACCTCATGGCGAAGCCCATCGGATGCGGCGGACAAGGTAAATGCAGCGCTTGTGCACGGAAACATCGCGTTCTTACCTGGGGAGATCTGTTGGGCATAGCGATGCAAAGCGGAACCGTAATTCCAGAAGGGGCGGAACTGGAACACCAAGGCCCAGGCGCTGCGGCGAGTTGCCCGCCGCAAGCGAGCGAACAGGCAACGCACGGAGAAGTGGCATAGCGCGGCGGGAAGGGATTCCCGTCGTGACCGGACAGAAGTCAGCAGAGGCCATAGTAGTTTTGCCGCAAGGCGGGACGAAGGGCCAAACATCAACAGACAAGGAGGAGCCGTGACTGATTCGACCACGACGATGAACCCGACCGGGGGAGCCGAGGATCGGCATCAGGCCGCGCAGCCAGCCTTGCACGACCACCTCATGGAAGCCGTTTTATCGCCGGCCAATCTGCACCGGGCATGGCGTCGCGTGAAGTCCAACCAAGGCGCACCGGGTATCGACGGCATGCGTATCGAAGACTTCCCGGCGTATGCCCGCGACCACTGGCCTGCGATTCGCCAAAGCCTCAGCGATAGCCGCTATCAACCGCAGCCTGTGCGACGGGTCACCCTCCCGAAGCCCGGTGGCGGCGAACGCGCGCTGGGCATCCCGACCGTCGTTGATCGGGTCATCCAGCAGGCCATCGCCCAAGTCATGACGCCGATCTTCGACCCGGAATTCTCGGAATCGAGCTTTGGCTTCCGACCGAAACGCTCCGCCCACGGCGCAGTCAAGCAGGTAAAGGCCGACATCCAGGCTGGCTATCGCATCGCCGTCGATCTCGACCTGGCAAAGTTCTTTGACAACGTCGATCACGACATCCTGATGGCCCGCGTGGCCCGACGGATCAGCGACAAGCGGTTGCTGGCCCTCATCGGCCGCTACCTACGGGCGGGCGTATTGGTCAATGACAGCATTCAACCCAGCGAGCTGGGAACGCCGCAAGGCGGCCCCCTCTCGCCATTGCTGGCCAACATCCTGCTGGACGACCTGGATCGGGAACTGGAAGGGAGGGGGCATCGCTTCGTACGCTATGCCGACGACCTGATGGTTCTCGTCAAGAGCGAACGGGCAGGCCAGCGTGTCAAAGCCAATCTGACCGCGTACCTTGACCGGCGGCTCAAACTGCCGGTCAACGAGACGAAGAGCCAAGTGGCGAAGATCGACCAATGCGTGTTCCTCGGCTTCACCTTCAAGCGGGGCAAACTGCGCTGGTCGGATGCCGCCTTCGCGGACTTCAAGCATCGCCTCAAGGAACTCACAGGGCGGAGTTGGGGAGGTAATCCCCCCGATAAATGAAGGTGATCAAAAGTAGAATTTTCTCGAAAGGGGAGGTTCTGCATGAAGAAGTCGAAGTTCACGGACAGCCAGGTGATGGAAGCGCTGAAGCGCGTTGAATCGGGCCTGTCGGTACCCGAGTTGTGTCGGGAACTGGGCATCAGTTCGGCGACGTTCTACAAGTGGCGGTCGAAGTATGGCGGGATGGAAACGCCGATGATCTCGCGCATGAAGGAACTGGAGCAGGAGAACGCGCGGCTCAAGAAGATGTATGCCGAGGAACGGCTGAAAGCCGAGATCCTCAAGGAGGCGATGGCAAAAAAGTGGTGAGGCCATCGCGCCGACGCGAGATGGCCAAGCACGCTGTAGAAGAAAATAAGGTACCGATCCGGGTGGCCTGCGAACTTTTTACGGTCAGCGAAACCTGTTATCGCTACGTACCCAAGCACGATGCCGAGAATGAACACATCGCGGACTGGCTGGTACGACTCACGAGCAACCAGCGTAACTGGGGCTTCGGTCTGTGTTACCTGTATCTGCGAAACGTCAAAGGTTTCCGCTGGAACCACAAGCGGGTCTATCGCATCTATAGGGAGTTGGAACTGAACCTGCGGATCAAACCCAAAAAGCGTCTGCAAAGGGAGAAGCCGGAGCCGCTCGCGGTTCCAATGGCCATCAATCAGGTTTGGTCGATGGATTTCATGCATGATCAACTGGCTGACGGCAGAAACTTTCGCCTGTTCAACGTCATCGACGACTTCAACCGGGAAGCACTGGGTATCGAGGTCGACTTCTCGCTGCCCTCGGCACGCATCATTCGCGCGCTGGAGCAGGTTATGGAGTGGCGTGGCAAACCTGCTGTGATTCGCTGCGACAACGGGTCGGAGAATATCAGCGGCCTGATCCAGGCATGGGCAGAGCGCCACACGATTCGTCTGGATTACATCCAGCCCGGGAAGCCACAGCAGAACGCCTACGTCGAGCGGTTCAACCGGACCGTACGATACGAGTGGCTGTCTCAGTATTTATGGGACACCCTCGACGAGGTACGGCTCTTCGCGACTCAGTGGATGTACAACTACAATCATCACCGCCCACACATGGCCTTGGGCGGCTTCACTCCAAAACAGCGGTTGGCCATGGCCGCTTAGCTCTACTTCTGATCGCCCCTAAAAATGGGGGGATTACCCGCCACACGCGCACAAAGGTGGGCAATCTTCTGAAGCTTGGGGTAGGCAAACGCACGGCGGTCCTGACGGGCGTCAGCAGCAAAAGCTACTGGCACCTGTCACGATCGCAGGCGACGCAAGTGGGGATGACGAACGATTGGTTGAAGGCGCAGGGATTGGCGAGTATCCGCGAGCTTTGGATGAAAGCTCACGGCTACAGCGTGCCCTCTGGGTCCGCATGAGGGACTCGTGTGCGCCCTGTTGATGAACCGCCCGGTGCGGACCCGCATGCCGGGTGGTGTGGGGAGGGCCGGTTAGAAACCGGTCCTTACCCGATTGGGCCACTTTCTCAAGAGGGCTACTCGATTAGACCTTCAACGAGAGATGCTCGAACCCACAACTCAGAAGGAAGATTGGCAACCATTACGCTACGAGGATCAGACTTAGTCCATGTATGAGAATGCTTTGGCTTCTTTTGAAGTCGGAGGACAGCAACCCCGCCGACGCCGTCGGACTTGTCATGCTGATCGAAAACATCCAGCAAATTGGTAACGCGGATTCGTCCTTTTAGCAGTGCTGCGAGAGACTCAAATTCTCTAGCGGCTCGGTCCACCACGAATAACTCTTGCTGACTAGAATATTCAATCATGCGGCCCACATACAGTGAATACAAGCCTACTAAGGCCACACCAACCTTCGTTGATTTGTCGAAATCGGGCTTTTCGACCAACAGTCGGCTAACAAAAGCGGTTACGAATTCAAATGTTAAAGTGGAATATTTCAAAAACCGGTTACAAACAAGCTCGGTAAGATATTCACTGGGGCTTGATGAAATTGCGGTGGCAACCGCGAGTTCGTTCGGAATTGAGGTCAGTAAGCGAGCATCGTCTGGAATAGAGGGAAGCCTTACCAAGTGTTCGGCCGCCAAGTATTCTTGAAGAGATTTGTGCGAAAACTCATATAGCTCGTAGCCAGCTTGAAGAAGTAATCCGGTATGACTCTCAATCTCTCGAGCGACGTTCTCAGCATCTCCCTTGGGCAATCCAAAATTCGTAAATATCTTTCCGTATGCACGCAATATGTCGGAACTAGAAAATACTGACCGCTTCGCTTGGGTGGTTAATACATATGCAAGGTGCGCTAGAAACTCTGCCTTTCTGTCGATCTCAAACTCTGCATACGCGGATTCTCTCTTGACCGACTTTTGCTCATCCCATTCATGTAGGAGCAGGTTCACCACCTTCCGGTAGACGGTCTTTGGCTTCTCAGGGATGCTTCCGGTACGCTCATAGATCGCACAAAGGTGCGCGATCGTAAGAGGTCTTACTGCGGTATCAGCAAAAGGTGATTGTGTGAACTGCGACAACATGTGTCTGGCTTTGCCCTCGCCAAGATAAAGCTGCGCAAACCGCGCTACCTGACGTGGGTTGAGTGGACTAATCTCGAACTGAACGGCGTTTTCAATGTGTGCATTGAACTCCCCTGTCCGTGATGTAACCAACAACGATGCATGCTCGAGTTTTGCTGTAAGCGTTCGAATGTCGCGTAGCACCGCCACCTTATAAGTCTTATGGGCGAGTTCATCGAAACCATCAAGGATGACAAGGGCCTTGAGCGAATCCAGAATCTCAATGACCATTCGCTCCCTGAGTAAGCGCCGGTGCCCAGAATTGTCCTCAGTCATCAAGTCAGGAGGGAATACTATGCGAAGGCCAAGCAACTCCTGCAGCTTTCGAAGGACGCTAACTTCGTTTGCGTTCGAATTCCCGTCCGCCTTTTCGCTCTTAAGATTTAGGTCTCGCAATCGAAGAAGGATGGGCACATTGAACCGATCAGCTAAGAACTCCTCCTCAAGTAGGAGTCTCTGGCACAGGTGTTTCATGGATGTCGTCTTTCCGGCGCCTGGGTGGCCTAGGATGACGATATGCCGAGTATCTGGATTGTCGAAAAGGCGACCAATTGGTAGAGAGTGCGGTTCTTCATCTTCGGCCATTCGAAGCCTGCGAGGTTGAAGGTACACAGTCAATGGAAGGTACCCCTCGCTGGTTCGCTTCGCAGTACGAAGATCGGCGAATGACATTTCTGAAGCCCAAGTTCTAACTTCGCGAAGGTGATAGTTAAGTGCCGCCTCCAGATCGTCGGAAGAAGTCTCCACCTTCGTATCAGTGTTCTTCAGCGATTCTCCGATTTTGGCTAGTGCGAGGTCGAATGCCTTCTTTAGCACATACTCTTGGATCACGTGTGTTCCCCCAATGCATTCAACACTAAGAGTGGCTTCGATTTAGAGTGGCCCAACGTGGAGGTAACCGGCCTTGCGCGGCTTCTCGCGCAAGGTCCGTTTTGACCGTAGGGTTATGCATCTTGGCCCTGCAGGAATGAACGAACCTTTGCCTTCCAATCCCGTTTATAGAAAGGCGCCGTCTTTCTCATATAGGCGCTCAACCCTGCATCGTCCTTCGTGATTTCTGCGAAGTCGATGGGTTGTCCGGGCATTACGTCTCCGGCTATAGCTCCGGCTTCGAGAAGAACATTTTGAAAATTTCCATCAACCTCTAGCCCAACTACAAAATTCGGCTTGTCGTTGGCTTTCGGGTCGTGCATGAGGGCGAGATAGGCAGCTCTTACATTGGGTCGATTGACGAAGAATCGTGCAAGAGACTCAGTCAGTACCGTTGGGTAACTAGTTGGTTGCCCGAGCAAGACCTGGGTGTCTCGGGGAACCGTGCGTGATTGCGGTAACCGATTTACTCCGCCAGACAGCAATGCGTCGATTTCTTGGGGCGAAAATTCTTTACCGCTGGATGACTTAGGATTTAGCACGAGCCATGAACCGCGAGTGAACTCAAATAGCGACCGTGCCGAAAATGCCAGATAGTCTTCTTCTTTGTCGATTGATGCCTTCAGGACATCTAAGGAGGTAAAGACAGGAATCGCGGTTGAGCCATCATTCTTCGACCAACTCTTTATCTGAACCTTTTTGTTTCCATCAAAATGGATCAAGCCCTTCGCCTTATCTTCCGATGACCCGAGAATGTAGACGGTCGACTCAAGCAGCATTCGATAAAACTCTGGGCGGTATGCGGGCTCTGCCGCAGCTCTCTGTAGGGCCGTTTCCAGATCGTTAGTGCGGCTCACGACATTTCTCCAGATGCATAACGAATAGCGTTTATCCGCCGCTGAGGGAGAACGGGAAGAGCACGGAGGGTCATGGCGGCGGATAAACCTCGTTGGACTGAACCGCCGGCGTGACGGTCGTTATGGGGATTGTAAGGTGGA
>Ga0172380_10005434_pt1 | contig 15478 bp, 15 predicted proteins | sample Leawe162metaG_FD_119747 | JGI IMG/M metagenome (GOLD analysis project Ga0172380, IMG submission 119747) | Leachate microbial communities from a municipal landfill in Southern Ontario, Canada - Leachate well 162 metaG | ecosystem: Engineered > Solid waste > Landfill > Unclassified | place...
CCGCCTCGGATGAGGACGACAGAGTGCTCCTGCAGGTTGTGGCCCTCGCCCGGGATGTAGGCGGTGACCTCGATGCCGTTCGACAGACGAACACGCGCCACCTTGCGGAGGGCAGAGTTCGGCTTCTTCGGCGTCACCGTGCGCACCTGGGTGCACACGCCACGCTTCTGAGGCGAGCCCTTGGGCGACCGCACCATCCGGTTCTTCAGCGTGTTGAACCGGAAGCGCAGCGCCGGCGCCTTCGTCTTTTTGCGAACGGATGCCCGCGGACTGCGGACCAGCTGCTGGATCGTCGGCACGCCGACTCCCTACCCATCCCAGGCCAGGTCCATCAGATGTATCAACATCTGGCGGGCGCCAGCGCGGGCTCAAAATGGCAACAACAATGGTCGAATGGCCTGGCGATGAACCTGTCGCGGCCACGCGGTTACCCGCTGATATGGCCACCGGTCGTCATCGCGAAACGGCCAAACGACCGACTTTCGCGTGAACCGCGTACGCCCCGAAAGGCGCAAGGTTTGAGTCTGGGACTTGCGGGCGTCTGTGTCAAACCCGTGTCTGGGGGAGACGAAGGCGCCTGCACCCTCGCCGCGAGGGTGCCAGCCCGCTCATGCGGAACGTCTCGAAGCATACGTCCGCGATGTATTACGCGCGACACCCCATCAGAGGGACACTACCCTGCCTCGCGAGTGGCGAACGTACTCCTGAACGAAGGGGCCTCGACTGATGGCTGGAGGGACAGATGGCGCAGCCCACGTATGACGTCGCCGTGGTCGGCGCCGGGATCATTGGCGCGGCTACCGCCTACCGGCTCCGCCAGGCCGGACTGACGGTCGTGGTGGTGGAGGCCCGGAGCGTCGCTTCAGGGGCGACGGGCAACACGTTCTCGTGGCTGAACTCCGCCGGCAAGCAGCCGGACTCCTATCACCGCCTGAACGCCGCTGGGCTGGCGGAGTACGCCCCGCTCCAAGCGGAGATTCCCGCCCTGGAGGTCCATCGGACCGGGTCGCTCCACTCCCCGGTCGATGCCACGGAGGATGCCCGGCTGGAGCAGCGCCGGGAGCGCCTGCAGTCACTCGGCTACGCCGCGCGCTGGGCGGATCGTTCGGAAGTTGCATCGATCGAGCCCGGCCTGCGTCTGTCTGAGGAGACACGCCGGGTGCTGTTCCTGGAGCAAGATGCGTGGGTGCACGCTCCCCAGGTGGCGACCACCCTGCTCCAGGCTGCCTCCGCTACCGTTATGGAAAGTATCGAGGTCTCGGGCATCCAGAGCGACGGGGAACGCGTGACAGGGCTGGAGACGACGGCCGGCGTGATCAGCGCCGGGGCAGTCGTAGTCTGCGCCGGAATCGGGGCGCAAGACCTCGTGAGCCGGCTCGGGGTGAGGCTTCCGGTCGACCGCAAGCCGGGGCTGCTGCTGGTGACCGCGCCGGTGCTGCCCGGGACGATCGACCGTGTCCTCTACCACGCGCTGGATCCGGAGCGGGCCGTGCACATCCGGCCGGACGTCTCCGGAGGATTGCGGATCGGCTCCGACCCCCTCGACCGGCACGTGTCCGAGGAGACCGCGGCCGATCCCCCGCCGCCCGTCGCCTCCGAGTTGATGGCGCGCGCCGCAGCAGTGCTGCCAGCGCTCGATGGGATCGAAGTGGCCCGAGCCTACCTGGGGATTCGGCCCGTGCCCGCCGACGGGCTCACGGTCGCGGGGAAGCTACCGGGGTTCAGCAACGCGTTCGCGGTGGTGACACACAGCGGTATCACCATGGGGCCGCTGCTCGGGAGGCTCATCGCCTCGGAGGTCATGGGGGCGCCGCCGGATCCGCTCCTGGCAGAGTTCCGCCCGGAACGCTTCGCCGTGAGCGACTAGCGACGGCTAGCGTCCCCAGACGACGCGGGTGAACGATTCTCGCATCGGCGGCAGGTCGGGCCGTTCCTGGCGCGCCTGCTTCTCTCGCTCGCGATACATCTGCACCATCTCCGCCTCACCGCGGCCCCGCATCTGCGACGTGTGGGCGAGGACGGCGCGGATCTTCGTCCGGAAGTGCTTCGAGATATCGACGTGGTAGTCCGGAGCCGTGGATCCAGCGAGGAGCATGGCCACGGGGCGGAACGGCTCCAGCCCGTCCTCCTTGTGCTCGGGGAAGTAGAGGTGGTCGTCGGCAGACGGGTAGATGGCATCATGGGTCGCCTGTCCCGCCACTCGATGGTCGCGGTGGTTGAACCCCACTCGGAAGCCGTCCCATGTGATCACCAGCTCCGGACGCAGCCGCCGGATGTGACGGACGATCAGCGCTCGCAGCTCGTCGTCGTTGGTGGTGCCACCATCGTGGAAGCCGAGGAAGATCGGTTCGCGCGCCCCCATGACGCGGGCCGCGTTGCGCGCCTCCTCCTCTCGCTCGCCAGCCAGCGCTTGGCCTGTCACCGCGGGATCCTTCGTCCCCTTGTTGCCGCTGGTGGTGACCACGATCGAAACGTCCCAGCCCTCGGCGCAGAGCTTGGAGACCGTGCCGCCGGAGGTGAACTCCAGATCGTCGGGGTGGGCAAAGATGCAGAGCGCCCGCTTCGCGTAGCGCCTGGCGATCTCCGCTATGACGTCGGACGTCGCATCCATCTGCGGCTGGACCGGCTGACGGCGGGCACGCGAGCGAGTGGTAGTGGCCATGGCCGCACTCTACCGCGCCGCTAAGGCGAACGTGAATCGAATGCAGCGGGCCGGAGCCGGCGCGAGACGCTAGCTTGCTGTCGCCCTCGCGTGCTCCGCGATGAGGTCGGCGTAGAGCGTGGCGACCCGGGCCGCCACCTGGTCCCAGGCGTAAGACTCCATGCGCTGACGAGCCGAGGCGCCCATCGCGCGGCGAAGTTCCTCGTTCGCCAGCAGCAGTTCGATCTTCTCTGCGAAGGGCTCCGGGCAACGCCAGGCGATGAGGTGTCCCGTACGCCCGTCCACCACAGTCGAGGCGAGTCCGCCGACCCTCGACGCGACCACCGGGACGCCGCAGGCCATCGCCTCCACGGCGACCAGACCAAACGATTCGTAGAACGACGGCACCGCAACGACATCGGCGGCGTTGTAGTAGTCCGGCAGCGCCTCGTGCGGGCGTGAGCCCAGGAAGTGCACCGCATCCGCCACGCCGGAGTCGCGGGCAATCGCATCCAGGCGCGCGCGCTCGGCGTTCGCCCGTTCGTCGCCACCGATGATGTAGAGCCCCACACCGCGACGGTTGGACATCGCAGCCAGCGAGCGGATGAGGATGTCGAAGCCTTTGAGGGGCTCCAGTCGGCCGATGGTGAGGATGATGCGCTCGTCGCGAGGCAGCCCCGCGCGGTCGCGCGCCTCGGCACGGTCCGTCGGCTGGAACTGGCTGAGGTTCACACCCAGCGGGATGACGGCAACGTTCTGCGGCGGCACTCGGTAGATCTGACGCAGCAGCTGCCGTTCGTGCTCAGTAGCTGCCACGATCCGGTCGAGGCGATGGACGAGGCGACGCTCCGCCTCGATCCGCTCCGGCGTCTCATGCTCGGACGCGCGGGCGCGGAGTTTGACCTCGCCCAGCGTGTGGAACATCGCCACGTGCGGGACGTCCCACTGCACCGCCAGCTGATCGCCCGCCTCGACCGACAGCCAGTAGTGCGAGTGGACGAGGTCGTACGCGATGCCCTGTTGCGCGCGGAAGGCGTCCACACCTACAGCGAACGCCGAGGTCAGCGCCGGCATCTCTTCCTTCTCGATGAGTGCGACGGGGCCGGCCTCCACCTGGACGAGGCGCGCATTCGCGCCCATCTCCTGGACTTCCGGGAGTGCAGGATCCATGCGCCGTGTGAAGACGTCTACAGCGACGCCCAGCGTCCCGAGGGCCACCGCAACCTCGCGGACGTAGACGTTCATGCCGCCCGTCTCGCGCCCGCCGAGGACCGCCAGCGGTGACGTGTGCATCGAGAGCATCGCCACGCGGCGCGGGAGCGCCGCGCGCGCGGCGTCGAGCTCAGCGATGGGGGCGGGAGTGAGGTCAGTCACGCCAAATCCTCGATCGAGGGTTACTGGCCGATGAGGCGCAGGAACTCCTGGCGGGTGTTCTCATGGTCGCGGAAATGACCGCGCATCGCGGACGTCACCATCCGCGCGCCAGGCTTGCGGATGCCGCGCGAGGTCATGCACAGATGCTCCGCCTCGATCACGACGCCCGCACCCTTTGCGCCCAGTACGTCCATGAGACTGTCCGCGATCTGGCTGGTCAGTCGCTCCTGCACCTGAGGCCGTCGCGCGTAGATCTCGACGGTCCGCGCGAGCTTGGAGAGTCCCACGATGCGCCCGTCCGGCAGGTACCCGACATGGGCCTGCCCGTGGAACGGTAGAAAATGATGTTCGCACATCGAGTAGAAGGGGATGTCGCGGAGGATGACCATCTCGCTGTGGCCCTCCTCGAACTGTACCGAGAGGGGCTCGTGCGGATCAGCCCACATCCCCTCGAACACCTCCAGGTACATGTCCGCAATACGGCGCGGCGTGTCCGCCATACCGTTGCTGTTCGGGTCGAGCCCCAGGTGCTCGATCATCGAGTGGATGTCCTGGAGGAGGGCCTCGCGGTCGGGCGTTCTGGGCGCTTGCTCGGTCATTGGCTCAACTCTTCAGCTGGAGGTCACGTCGGATACGGGGTCGACGGGCACCCGGCAGCAGGCGCGCCGGCGACTCGAAGTGTGCTGTAACGATTACTGTGCCGGGAAATCGTAGCACCCGTCGTGCCGCCACCTGGAGCTACATCCGGCGCTACGACCACCCCAGCGCGTGCTCTACCACGTTCACGTCCGCGGGTGCTTCGTGCTTCGTCACCGGGACGGTCAGAGCGGTGTCAGGATCCTTCAGCCCGTGGCCGGTGATCACGCACACGGCCGTGAGGCCGCGGAGGTCGACGCCCGCGCGATGCTGCTTGAGGAGGCCCGCGACTGATGCGGCGGAAGCGGGCTCGCAGAAGACACCCTCGCTGGACGCCAGGAGGCGGTACGCCTCCAGGATCTCGTCATCGGTCACCGCGGCGATCTGACCTCCCGAGGAGTCACGGGCCTCGATCGCCCCGTCCCAGGAGGCCGGGTTCCCGATGCGAATGGCGGTCGCAATCGTCTCCGGGTTGTCGATCGGCGCGCCCAGCACGAGTGGCGCAGCACCGGCAGCCTGGAATCCCCACATCTTGGGGAGCTGCGTCGTGCGCTCTGTCTGGTGGTACTCGCGGAATCCACGCCAGTACGCCGTGATGTTGCCGGCGTTGCCCACCGGAATGCAGAGGAGGTCCGGCGCGTCGCCGATCTCGTCGACGATCTCGAAGGCAGCAGTCTTCTGTCCTTCGATGCGGTGGGGGTTCACGGAGTTCACCAGCGCCACCTCGTGCCGCTCCGAAAGCTCGCGGACGATGCGGAGCGCGTCATCGAATGACCCCTGGATCTGGACGATCTCTGCGCCGTGGATCACCGCCTGCGCAAGCTTGCCCATCGCGATCTTGCCGCTGGGCACCACCACGTAACAGGCGAGGCCGTGCCGCACGGCGTACGCAGCGGCGGAGGCGGACGTGTTGCCGGTGGAGGCGCAGATAACTGCACGCGCACCAGACTCCACGGCCTTCGCCACGGCCATGACCATGCCACGGTCCTTGAAGGAGCCGGTGGGGTTCACGTACTCCAGCTTGAAGTACAGCGCCTCCAGGCCCAGCTCCGCCTCCAGCGCGCGGGAGCGAAGCAGCGGTGTGCCGCCCTCGCCCAGCGTCACCATCGGCGTGTGCTCCGTGATCGGGAGCCGATCGCGGTAGCGATCCAGGATGAATCGCACGGGGACCGTCCCGCCGGAAACATCTGGCGTGGTCACAGCGGCTGCTCCTGCCCGGCGTCGTCCGATTGTTCCGAGAGCCGCACCAGCAGTCCGCGCGCCACTCGGATGTCGCGTTCGAACTCTTCGATCATGCGCCGCCGCGACTCTTCCTCGGCGCGCGCCTGACGACGCTGATGCTCGATGACCGCGTCCCGCTGCGCTTCGATGCGCTCCGCGAGCGATCGACGCTGCTCCACCTCGCCGACGATCTGGCGGGCCAGGACCTGGCGCTCCTCGCTCCCGACCGCGATGCCACGGCGGAGCTCTTCCAACGCTTCCTCCACCTGGCTGACTCGATCCTCCAGGCGCGCGCGGGTCGCCCGCTGCTGCTCCACCATGTCCAGCAGCTCGTCGTCGCGGCTGCTGATCGAGCGCAGGGCGGCCACCTCGTCGTCGAGGCGGCGCTGGTCGACCTGCATCGCCCGGGCACGCGCGTCGATCGAGTCGATCGTCGACATCATCTGCGTGATCGCCGCGGCCACACGCGCGACCTCCGCGCCGTAGTGGCGCGCACTCTCGAGTTCGGCGCCAACGCGATGCTCCAGGCGCAGAATGCGAGCATCGATGTCCTCGCCGTCACGCTCCACCTCGGTAACGTCATCTGCGATCGCGCGCCCGCGGTGCGCCTCCGCCGACACGCGGCCATCGAAGTCGTCCAGGCGGGTGGCGATGACCTCCAGCACACGCTGAAGCTCGCGCTGCGTCTCCGCTTCGCGCCGGCTGGCGCGGTCTACCTGAGCGGCCAGGTCGCGACGTAAGGAGGCTTCCTCGGCAAGGCGCTGCGTCATCTCCGCCAGCTCCTGCCGGACCTCGCGCGTCTGCTCCTGCCCAACCTCGTGCCGTTGTGTGCGGCCCTCGACCGTGTGGACGGAGTCGGAGAGTCGGGAGACCTCGTCCTGCTGCGCCTTCAGTGCGAGGTCGATGTGCTGCAGTTCGCGGCTCAGTGCTTCGATCCGCGCCATGGTGCGGCGGATCTCGTCACCAGCCCACGTGCCGTCACGGAGGTCAGCGGGACGGAGCAGGCCGTCCTCGGCGGGTGCGTCGTGCCGCGCCTCGCCCGTCATCTCATCCCTCCATCGGGAGGACGTTGCCGACCTCCAGGACCACGTCCATGCGACGGATGACATCCAGCGCGGCGTTCACCGCGCGGCCGGGTGCGCGGTGCGTGGTGAGCACCAGCTCCGCCGTGCCCTCGGCGCCGCCTGTGTCGACAGGGTCGAACTGCAGGACGGACGCGATCGACACATTCTCGTTGCCCAGCGCCGCAGCGATTCCTGCCAGGACGCCGGCTTGATCTTTCACGCCGATCCGGAGGTAAGACCGCGCGCTGTGCTCCTCCGGCGGTCGGACGCGCACTTTGCGACGGGCCACGAACGCGTGCGGCTGGCGGCCGGTCACCACATCCTGCGCAACATCCAGCACGTCCGCGAGGATCGAAGAGGCCGTGGGGCCCTGCCCCGCGCCTGGCCCCTCGAAGAGCACGCGCCCGACCAGGTCTCCCTCGATCTGCACCGCGTTGAGCACACCATCGACCTTCGACAGGGGCTCACGCACCCCCACCAGGGTGGGACGCACCGTGGCTTCAATCTCGCCATCGACGAGGCGCGCGCGAGCGAGCAACTTGATGACGTATCCCAGTTGCTTCGCGTACGCGATGTCGCGTGCGGTGATGGTCGTGATCCCCTGCCGTGCGATGTCGCCGGGGGTAACATCGATGTTGAACGCGAGGCCGCAGAGCACGGCGATCTTGAAGGCCGCGTCGATGCCCTCGACGTCCGCAGTGGGGTCGGGCTCGGCGTAGCCCAGCCGCTGCGCCTCGGCGAGCACGTCGCCGTAGTCCGCACCCTGCTGGGTCATCGCGGTCAACATGTAGTTCGTCGTGCCGTTAATAATGGCGGTGACGGCGGTGACCTCGTTCGCGAGAAGGTCGCGCGAGAGCGGCGCGATGATGGGGATACCGCCGCCAACAGACGCCTCGTACAGGAGGCGGACACCGTGCTGGCCAGCGAGGGCGAGCAGCTCCGCGCCGTGCTTCGCCATCACTTCCTTGTTCGCAGTGACCACGTGGCGGCCGCTGCGCAACGACTCCGTGATGTAGTGATACGCGGGATCCTCGCCGCCCATGAACTCGACGACGATCTGAGTGCCTTCGTCGGCGAGGACGTCGGCAAAGTCGCCGGTGATCTGCTCCGGGCGGATTCCGGCGCGTGCGCGAGCCGTGTCCCGCACCAGCACGCGACGCACCTCGATGGGGCGTCCGACGCGCGCGGCGTAGCGCGCACTGGCGCGCTCGATCGCCGCAACTACGGCAGAGCCGATGTTCCCCGCGCCGAGGAGGGAGATGCCTACCGGCTGTCCTGTCATTGCGACAGCTCTTCCTGGACGCGGCGCGCGATCCATGTCCGCTCGTCGCTCGATAGGTCGTCCTTCACGACTCCGTCGGTTGTGGACCACTGCTCGATGAACTCGTCGAGGCGCAACAAAGCCAGCTGCGTCACTACCGCCTCGTCGTATGGCTCCGTGGTCGTCCGATCCTCGACGTAGTAGACCTCGAACCCGATCTGGTTGGCGTCGTTGACGATCTCGCTGACCTGTCCTGCCTGCAGCGCCTCGATGGCCGGCCGAAGGCGATCGTCGAGCCCTTCGGGCGAGAACCAGACCGCCGCCGCCAGATCATCCGCAGCATCCACGATGCCCGCGGAAACGGCGGCCTCGGCGAAGGTCTGGCCGGCGGCGACGGCATCGATCAGCGCCTGCGCCTGCGTTCTGTCGTTGGTGCTGACTGCGCTGATCAGGAGCTGATCGCCGGTGTCCGGGAGCTCAGACTGGAAGAGCTCGATCAACCGCTCCTCGATAATCCCCGCGCGAATGATCGACTCGAAGTCGCCACGCTTGATGGGGGCCACACGCAGGAAGTCGGCGTAGGCCTCTGCATACGCGCCCTCGTCCACCTCAGGCTGCGGCGTCTCGGTCGCTGCAGGAGTGCCGGTGGCCTCGGGAGTTGCGGTGGTCGCGGGAGTAGCGGTCGGCGTCGCAGCGTCCGGGGTCGCGGCATCCGGCGTGGGGCTCACGGTGGGTTCGGGTGTCGGCTCGACGAGAGCGCCAAGCCGCGTTGCGATCGCGAGACGCACATCATCGTCGGTCACGGGGGCGACGAGGCCGGCGCCGAACTCCAGCAGGATCTGCTGGCGGGTGAGTGACGCGGAACCCTCCCCTGCTGGATCGCGGCTGGCGTTGCCGTTGCCAGCGGTCACAAGGTAGACGGCGCGGTCGGCCACCTGGCCTGCATTGAAGTCGGCGGATCCGACGGTCAGGGCATGCTCACGAGGAGGGAGGTACACGGACCAGACGAGTCCGGCGACGATGATCAGCGCGACGGCGACGAGGCTCCCGGCGACGCCGAGGACGAGCCACTGCCCCTGCCGGGACTCGCGCGAATCATGGTGACGACGCTGCCTGCTCGCCGGTCCGCGGGAACCCGCCACGTGCTGCGTCCTCTCCTACGGCGTATGACGTCCCTGGGGACGCCCGGCGCAGAATGCGGACGCGGGCCGGCGTCAGCCAGCCCGCGTCATGCGATCAGCTGGCTAGCGGCGGCCCATGCCGCCGGTGATACGCATGTGCTCCGAGGTGTACGGAAGCAGCGCAATCTCCCGGGCGCGCTTGATCGCCTGAGAGACGACGCGCTGGTGCTTGGCGCAGGTGCCTACCTTGCGTCGGGCCTCCATCTTGCCGGCCTCGGTGATGTAGCGACGCAGCATGTCTGCATTCTTGTAGTCCACCACATCAGTCTTCGCGCGACAGAACTCGCAGCCGCGGACGCGACGGAACCGGCCGCCTCCGCCGCCACCACCACCGCCGCCACCGCGGCGCGGGCCACGGTCACCACCACCGCCGCCACGAGGTCCACGGTCGCCAAAGTCAGAAGTCATGGGGAATCCTCCGCACCGGTCGACTGCTAGAAGGGCAGGTCGTCCGGGTCAATATCGCCTTCGTTGTCGGGTCCAACTGCGAAGCCCGGGCTGCCGAATCCAGCGCCCGCAGCACCGCCGCTGCCACCGTCACGACCGCCGCCCAGGAACCGAACGTCCGAGGCGACCAGTTCTGTTGTGTACCGCTTCTGCCCCTGCTGGTCTTCCCATTGGCGGGTCCGCAGGCGCCCCTCCACGTAGACCATGCGCCCTTTGGTCAGGTACTGCGCGCAGGTTTCCGCGAGTCGGTTCCACGTCACGACACGGAACCACTCCGTCTCCTGCTGACGCTCACCCGACCGGTCGGTGAACGAGTTGTTCACCGCCACGCTGAACTCCGTCACGGCTGATCCGTTGGCGGTGTATCGCATCTCGGGATCTTTCCCAAGGTTGCCGATGATCATGCATTTGTTCAGCACGGAAGTCTCCGGGTCGCGGGGAGCGGCCGTCAGTCGTCTGACTCGTCCATGTCATCGCCGCCCATGTCGTCCGAGGAGTCGGCGTCCCCGTCCGAGTATGACCCGCGATCGTCACGGTCATCGCGGTCGTCACGATCATCGCGGTCGCGGCCATCACGGTCACGATCGCGGTCGTCACGGCCACCCTCGAAGGGGATGATCCCACGGATGAGCAAGTGCCGGAGCACTGCCTCGGAGATGCGCAGCCCACGCTCCAGGACGACCGTCCCAGTGGGGGGCATGTTGAAGGTCATCAGGACATAGGTGCCCTCGGTCATCCCGTTGATGGGATACGCGAGCCGGCGGCGACCCCAGACGTCGGTCGAAAGCATCTCGCCACCCTGGGCGACGATTGCCTCTTCCACGCCGGTGACGGTCGCGGTGGTCTCGTCCGGCGTCAAACGCGGACTGAGCACGGTCATGAGTTCGTAGTCGTTCAAACTGCCTCCGCCGATCCTGGACATGTGGAGGCGGTGATGCCCGGCTGGTGCCGGATCCGCCCCGATCATGCGGTTGAAGGGATGCTCCGAGTGTAGGAGCCACGTCCCCGCACGATCAACGCTCGCCCCAGCCCTCGAGGTGCGCCCGCGAGGAGCCTCGGAACGCAGGGAGGCGCCCCGCTTCCGCGGGACGCCTCCAGCAATGAGCGGTGCTCGACCCTTAGTGGACCGCCAATCCCTCGGAAATCGGCGCCCACTGGGGGTCGCGCTTCTCGACGAAGGCCCGCGGGCCTTCCTTGGAGTCCGGCGTGGTCCGCATGAGACGGGCGATGCCGAACCCGATCTTGAGGCTTTCCGCCATCGTGCTGGCGTCGCGACCGCGGATCGCCGCCTCCTTGGTGAGCCGGAGGGCGGTGGGCGAGTTGCGCATGATCTTGGCCGCGTACGCCTCGCAGGTGGCCATGATCTCGTCGTCCGGGACGACCTTGTTCACCAGGCCGATGCGGTACGCCTCTGCGGCGCTGATGCGATCCGCCGTCAGCAGCATCTCCATCGCGTGCGCCCAGTGGATCGACCGGGGCAGCTGGGAAGCGCCGGTGGACGCCATCACGCCCACGCGGGTCATGGTCATGCCGAACTGGGCGCTCTCCCCGGCGACGCGGATGTCGCAAGGCAGGACGAGGTCGATGCCGGCGGCGAGGCAGTACCCGTTCACGCCGACGATGATGGGCTTGTAGATGTCGAAGCCGTGCCCGTTGCTCAGCGTCGGACGGTGGCTCGTGGGTTCGGTCTCGTCGGACCCGCGACGCAAGTCTGCCCCGGAGCAGAATGCCCGGCCGTTCGCGGTCAGGATCGCGACCCACGCGTCATCGTCGTGATCGAAGGTGTGCCACGCCTCCTCGAGCGCGCGACTGAGGTCGCGGCTGAGCGCGTTGAGCGCCTCCGGGCGGTTCAGGGTGAGGTACGCAATGTGGTTCTTGACTTCGTACAGCAGCACATCGGCCATGAGATTTCCCTCCTCAGCGACACGACCCCGGCGGGCGCCGCGGGAGTGTACACCCAGCGTCGAGGCGGCTCGTACGGGTCTCGTGGCCCGCTACGCCAGAAGGGCCACCTCCTCGGGCGGCCCTTCTGATCCGTCGATCGAGACGACGCTACCCGCGCGGAAGGCCCAGGCCGCGGGTCGCGATGATGTTGCGCTGAATCTCGGAGGTGCCGGCGGCGATCGTCGCCGATACGGTCAGCACATAGGCGCGTGTGAACATGCCGCCCGCGGCAGATCGCGGGTCAGACTCGTTCCACACGTTCGAGTGCAACCCGAACGCCTTCATGCCGGTGTTCGCCACACGCTGCTGAAGCTCCGAGTTGTACAGCTTTGAGGTGGACGCCTCGTAGTTCGGGATCAGGCCCCTCGCCTGCATCGAGATGATGCGGAACGAGAAGTTGTACATGACCTCGGTCTCGATGTAGCGCTCCGCGATCTCGTGCCGGACAGTCCCCAGCTCGCCGAGCCGCGACTGCGCCGCCCCATCGCCCTTTGCGTGCTTCACCATCAAGTCCAGGTTCCGTCGTGCGGTCACCGCACCGGTGATGTTGGAGCGCTCGTAGTCCAGGAGCGTCATGCCGACATACCAACCGCGGTTCTCCTCGCCCACACGGTTCTCCACGGGGATCCGCACGTCCTCGAAGAACGTCTCGTTGAACCCGTGCGTCCAGCCCATGTTGATAAGCGGACGGACCTCCACACCGGGAGCGTGCCGGTCCGTCATCAGGAAGGAGATGCCGCGGTGCTTCGGGGCAGCAGGGTCGGTGCGGGCGAGCAGGAACAGCCAGTCGGCAAAGTGTCCGTTGGACGTCCAGATCTTCTGGCCGTTCACCACGTACTCGTCACCGTCGCGGACGGCGCGGGTCTGGAGGGACGCCAGGTCAGACCCGGAGCCAGGCTCCGAGTAGCCCTGAGCCCACAGCACCTCGCCGGACAGGATCTTCGGCAGATGCTCCGCCTTCTGCTCCGGCGTGCCGTGCACGATGAGCGTCGGGCCAATCATGGAAACGCCAGACCCGCCAACGCGCGGCGCGTCTGCCTTGGACATCTCCATGTTGAAGATGAACTGCTCCATGGGAGAGAGCCCGGCTCCGCCGTACTCCCTGGGCCAGTGCGGCGCGACCCAGCCGCGCTCCGCCAGTGCCGTGGTCCAGTCGGCCGCCGCCTTGACGGCGTCCGGCTTGTCGCTCTTGCGGTCCGCGGCCCAACCGTCCTCGGATCCGGATGCACCGCCGGTGCCGCCGGCTTCCTTGGAGCGATAGCGCGTCGGCAGCTTCGAATCGAGGAAGTCCCGCACCTGGGTGCGGAAGGTGGCCTGCTCCGAGTTGTCGTTCCAGTCCATCGATGTCTCCATCTGCCCGCGGCATGCGGCGCGCGGCGAAGGTTGCGGCTGCGCGCGCCGCACATCTTACGCCGCCCCGTCGAGGCTCGGAGTGCCGGTGGCCAGTGAGTCGGGCGAGCCGCGCCCCGGCGCGCCTAGTCGCCGATCGACCGGCCCGGGGCCGGGAAGCGCGAAGTCAGCTCCAGCACCTGCTGGCGCACAGCCTCGTGCTCCTTGGCGTCGTCCACCTTCTGCAGGACACGCACCATGAACTCGCCCACCTGCTGCATCTCGGCCTCGCGCATACCTCGCGAGGTCAGCGCCGGCGTGCCGAAGCGGATCCCACCCCCTTCGCGGGGTGGGAGGGTGTCGAATGGAATCGCGTTGAAGTTGACCACGATGCCGGCAGCCTCCAGGGCGTCAGCCGCCTTGATGCCGGTGAGGCCCTGCTTCGTGACGTCCAGCAGGATCAGGTGGTTGTCGGTGCCACCGCTCACCATCGTCAGCCCCGCGTCGCTGAGGGTCTGCGCAAGCGCCTTCGCGTTGGCAACGACCTGGTGGGCGTAGTCGCGGAACTCCGGCGTGCCGGCTTCCTTCATCATCACCGCCTTGCCGGCGATGACGTGCATCAGCGGTCCGCCCTGGGAGCCGGGAAAGACACCGCGATCGATCTGGCGACGGTACTTGCGGTCGGACAGGATCATGCCGCCGCGCGGCCCTCGGAGCGTCTTGTGCGTCGAAGAGGTGATCACCTGCGCGTGGCCGACGGGCGACGGGTGCGATCCGCCGGCGACGAGCCCGGCGATGTGTGCCATGTCCGCGAGGAGGATCGCGTCGACCTCGTCCGCGATCGCGCGGGCACGCTCGAAGTCCCAGAGGCGCGGGTACGCCGTCGCGCCGGTCACGATGATCTTCGGGCGATGCTCCTTAGCGAGCCTCAGCATCACGTCGTAGTCGACGCGGTGCGTCTCGCGGTCCACGGAGTACGGGATGAAGTTGTAGAGGATGCCGCTGGCGTTGACCGGGTGACCGTGCGTCAGGTGTCCGCCCGCGTCGAGCTGGAGGCCCATCACCGTGTCGCCCGGGTTCAGCAGCGCGAGGTACACGGCCATGTTGGCCTGCGTGCCAGAGTGAGGCTGCATGTTCACATGCTCGACGCCGAAGACCGCCTTCGCCCGATCGCGAGCCAGGTCTTCGACGCGATCGACCTCGGCATTGCCGTGGTAGTAGCGAGCACCCGGGTAGCCCTCGGCATACTTGTTCGTAAGGACTGAGCCGACGGCCTCGATTACCGCCTCACTCGCATAGTTTTCGGATGGGATCATCTCCAGCACCTGCTGCTGGCGTTGCTCCTCGAACCTGATCGCCTGCGCGACTTCCGGGTCAACCTGGCTGAGTGCGCTCATACTGTGCTCCGAGGGCTTGGGTACGTGATCGGGCTCCGAAACTGAGGTCCGCCGGGACGTCGGAGAAGAGCCATCGTACCGCCGTCCCTCGGTAATCGCCGCCATCGCTGGACGCTAGGGAGGTAGGAATGCCCGCAAAGCGAGCACACCCGGACGCTGGGCTCGTGGCCGACCTCGTGGAATGCTTTTCCACGTTCGCACCGGTCACGTCACGTTCGATGTTCGGGGGATACGGACTGTTCGTGGATGGGGCGATGTTCGCGCTCGTGGACGATGGCACGCTCTACCTCAAAGCCGACGACGTGAACCGCCAGGCATTCGAGGCAGCGGGTATGCAGCCGTGGACATTCCAGTCACGCGGCAGGGCGATGCAGATGGGGTACTACCCCATCCCCGAGGACGACTTGCACGATCCCGCTGCGCTGCGCGGATGGTTCGAGGGTGCCCGCGAAGCGTCCAGAAGGGCAGCGGAACGGAAGCGGGCGAAGGCTCCACGCTCCTCGTGACGGACGCCTACTCCGTCACGATCTCGATATAGGCGCGCTCGCCGACTTCGAGCCACCACTCGTAGCCCTCGTCGCTGTTCATGAACCAGATGTCGCGATGGTCCTGGAGGACGGAGCCTCCGGCGTCGGCGCAGACGTACGTGCGCTCAGTCGGGTCACCCTCGATCGTGAAGCGCTGGCCGAGGTGTCGCGGAGCGCACGCCGCCGCGCCCTCGTGCACGTTCTCGCCGTTCGCCATCGCTCCGCAGTACCCGCCAGCATCACCGATGCTTGCGGGGTTCGAGCCAGGGACGCAGTAGTAGTACGTGATCGACGTCTCGAAGTACGAGCTGTCCTCGGAGCCTGGCTGCGGCGGAGCATCGGGGCCGCGCCGCAGCGTCACGACGCTGTCCGTGCCCAGGTGGCCCTGGTGCAAGGAGTTCACGGCCGCCGGGGCGCCGGGGATGTAGACCAGCCAGCTCTGCGATCCCACGTGGA
>Ga0172380_10005435_pt1 | contig 15475 bp, 21 predicted proteins | sample Leawe162metaG_FD_119747 | JGI IMG/M metagenome (GOLD analysis project Ga0172380, IMG submission 119747) | Leachate microbial communities from a municipal landfill in Southern Ontario, Canada - Leachate well 162 metaG | ecosystem: Engineered > Solid waste > Landfill > Unclassified | place...
GCGACGGGATGACGCACGAATACACGATCAAGCTGCATCCCGGTGACCTGGGACTGCCCATCGCGATCGAGCTTGCGTCGGGCGTGCTCGCACCGTTCGCGCGCGGCATCGAGCAAGCGCTGAGCGTGCCGGCGGTCATGGAACGCCTGCAGGGCATCGCCAGCGACGAAGGCGACGCGACCAGCGTGGTCGACCTGCTGAGCGATATCGTGCAGAGCGGCAAGGTGGACATCACGAAGGTCGCGCTCGAGTTGCAAGCGAGCTTGTCGAACCCTGACAAGATCGCCGTGCTCGCGAAAAAGGTGCTGCACTTCACCGTTCGCGACGGCAAGCCGCTGCGCGACCCGAAGTTTTTCGCCGACGCGTACCGCGGCAACTACGCCGAGCTTTTCAGCGCCGTCTGGAGCGTGGCGGCGGCCAACGGTTTTTTACCGCTGCCCGCTGGATCAACGACCAGCGATCCGCCGGAATCCCAAGAGTAGACCGCTCGGCGGTCGAGAACGCGCAGCGCAAGGCGACCGAGCGGTACAACACCGACTGGTTCTATGCCCGGTTGATCGTCTCGGAACGCATTCGTGCGCCGATCGACGTCGCGCGAACGTGGCCGTTGCTCGACGTGATACAGGCGCATGTGCTATTAGACGTCATCGACGTCGCACAGTCCGAGGATTAGCGCATGGTCGTCCGGCAATTGCTCGTACAGTTTGGCGTCGGCGTCAGCGGCGTCGCCAGCCTCGCGACGTTCAATGCTCGGATGGACGCGGCCAAGGGCTCGATGGAGTCTGCGGCGGATACGGCGTCTGGCGCTACGTATTGGCTGAAAAGCCTCGTGCACTGGTTCGCTCGCGCTGCGGTCGCGGCCGGCGGCATGGCGACGGCGTTCGCGGCAAACGCTGTGCTCGTCGCGAACAACGCCCGCAACATCGAGCGTGGCGCGCAAACGCTCGGGTTGACGACGCAGGCGTATCAGGAATTGACGGGCGTGCTCGCGCAGTTTGGCGTGGACGCCCCGCACGTCGCGCAGGTATTCCAGCACCTATCTGCACAGATGGAAAAGGGCCGCGCGGGCGGGCTAGATAGCGCGAAATCGTTCGCGTTGATCGGCATTCACGTCAACGAATTGAAAGGTCTGTCGGTTGAACAGACCTTTTACCGCATCGCGGAGGGTATGCAGGCGACGAAATCAGCGTCTGCCCGGTTGGCTGCGGCGAATCAGCTTTTATCCGAAGAGACTGCCCGGCGTTTCCTGCCTGCGTTGATGAACGGTGGCAAAGGGCTCGACGAAATGCGTCGGAAGTTTGTGGCGCTTGGCGGCGTCATGGACAGCCGCACGCTCGCGGCCGGCAAACGGCTCACTGACAATCTGACCGACCTGAAAATCGCCGTGCAGGGCGTTCGGCAGCGCGTCGCGATGGCGCTGATCCCCATTCTGGAACAGGTGACCTCGACGGTGTTGTCATGGTATGACGCGCATCAGGAGCTTATCAACAGTAAAATCCTCGAATGGTCCGGAAAGCTCGAAGACGCGTGGCGCAAGATCAAAGATCGTGTGGTTGAAGCCGACGTATATGTACGCACCCGGTTGAACGGTTGGGGGCCGACGATCAGGTATACGACGGAGCTTGTGCTCGGTCTGGTCGCGGCGTTCTATGGGTTCAAGATCGCGGGCGGCTACTTGAGCGCTATCCTGTCCACGTTGAACGCTATTGCGGCCATACTCGACATTGGCGTGCTCGGCGCGCTCGTGATCGTCGGCGGTGCGCTGATCACGATCGTCGGCACTGTGACGTTCCTGGCTACGGTATGGGGCACAGTGTACCTCGTGCTGGAGGACATATACTACTGGCTGACCGGCAAAGGAAAGAGCGCGATCGGTGCCTACATCAACGAATGGCTGAACGGCGTCGGCGTGTACCACGAAATCGCGCGAGCGCTCGAAGCCGTGCGGCGCATCGCCGTGGCGACCGGACGGATCCTGTACGACCTCGGGTCGTTGTTCGGCGGCTTCATCGTCGCGGCGCTCGAATCCGTGGGCATCAACCTAGATAACGTGCGCTGGCTGTTCAACGAAATCACGACGAGCGTATGGGGGCTGTTCGACGCGCTCGGCGCGATACAATGGGCTTGGATCGCTACGCAGCTTGAAAAGCTCGCGACGGCCCTGGAGCGCAGCGCGAAGGGCTGGGACGCAGCGACCGCGAGCACGAATCCGCTCGGCATGATCAGTCAGGGTGTCACGAAGACGTGGAACATGCTGCCGAACGCATCGGATGCAATCGGCGCGTCGATTGATCTGTCTAGCGTACACCGCCAATTCTCGCCAGATCGACACGATCCGTTACCGACGACGTACGCGCCGGTGACGACGTACAACGTGACCGCGCAGGATCCCGAAGGCGTGCGCGCCGAAATTGCGAAGCACGAAGCGGAAAAACTGCGCGCTGCCCGTAAGGCCGGCGGCGGGGGTGAACGATGAGCGTCGGCAAAGCGGTACCGCTAGTCATCGGGCGGCTGAACGACGGCAAGGTTTTGCTGTTCGATGGCGTGCTATCCGAGGCTTTCACTGTGGACATCGGCGTGCCCATGCACGTTGTCGAGGGTGATGGGCGTTCGGTCGTCGATCATCAACAGCCCGGCTTGCTGAACGCCAGTGTCGAGGCTGTGATCACCGAGACGCCGATCGCGCGGACCACGGGCGTCGGCATGACCGGCGGCGAGCGCCGGGTGCTGGACGCGATTGACTTCCTGCAAGGCTGCCTAAAAGGGCAGTTATACGTGCAGTTTTCGCGCAATCGCACGCAGACGATGCTCTTGACTTCGCTTCATTGGGCGTTTCCGAACACGCGTAAATGCTTGTTCACGATGACCTTTCGGCGTGTCGATACTGCGCAGGCGACGAGCGTGTTGATCGCAGCGCGTATCAAGCCCAAGGCCCCGCACCCCGACGTCGGCCCCGGCGTCTGCACCCCGGAGCAAACTGGGCCGCAAGTGCCGCTGTTCAGTGAAACCGAGGAAACGCAAAGCCGTTCGAGCTTGTACGGGCTCGCGCTCGCGACGGGTTACCGGGATCCGGGATGGTAAACCATGGCTAATCCGCTCGTGCTGCCTGTGGCGAATGACAGCGATCAATCGTCGTTTGTCAACGTGATCACGCTGCCGACGGGCGTGTTCACGTTCACCTGGACGTGGCGCGTGCGTCAAGCGGGCTGGTACGTGTCTATCGTCGAGGATTCGACCGGCACAACGCTGCTGTCCGGCGCGCGGCTGTGCCCCGGTCTGGCACTGTTCGGCTCGCGTCTCGCAACGTCGGGATTCGTCGGTTTCCTGTTCTGTAAGGGCGTGGACGAATACACCCGCGCCGACCTGTTCACCGGCAAGCTGCGCGTGTTGTACATGACCGCTGCTGAGCTTGCGGCGTTCGTCGCGACCGCTGATCCTGTGGACACGCTGACGGTCACCGTCGGCGTGCCGGTGTAACCATGGAGCTTTTTGACCGAAAGGTGGCGATAGAGTACGGCATTGAAGGATCAGCCGGCAAGCGGCACGATCAGCTACGTGTGGCGTTCAACGTCGAGCACAAACTGAGCAAAACGCCGAACAAGGCTAAGATCACGGTCTACAACGCCGATGAGGATACCATCGCGCTGTTGTTGAAGCCTCGTGCTGTCGTGCGTCTGTTCGCTGGATACGGGGCGAACGCTGGGCTCATTTTCCAGGGCAACCCCATCGCGACGAAATCGAACAAGCACCCCGTGAAGGGCGATCGATCGGCGCCCGACTGGAAACTCGAAATCGAGGCGATGGACGGCGTACGGATCTACAACACCGCGCGCGTCTCGGTCGCGTACACCGGTGCCGTGGCGTGGCAGCGCGTGCTCGATGACGTGCTCGCCGCGACGGGGCTGGCGCTCGGCGCCCCGCCGCCGACCCTGGGCGCCTCCGTGGTGTGGCCGGCCGGCTTGACCGTGGAAGGGCCAGCCCGTGACGTGCTCGGCCGGCTGGCGCACCTCGTGCGCGCACGATGGCACATTCGGGACGGTGTGCTGATCATCACGGACGGCGGCGCGACCACGGAAGCGGCACCGCTGCTATCGACCGCGCAGGGCAATCTGCTTTCGTTCAGCCAGACGGAAAGCGGCTACGCGGTTAAGTGCTTGCTCGATCCGGCAATGCGCTCCGGGCGCCGCGTGAAAATCGAAGGCGTGCGCGGACGCCCCGACAGCGTGTACGTCGTGCGTGACCTGACGTTCACCGGCGATAGCGGCTGGGATACGCCGTTCTACTGTGAAATGACGTGCCGCGACGAAGCTGATACCCTGACGTCGAAAAGTGCTCCTGACAACAGCACGCAGTCGTTCGGCACGGACGGATGGGCTGTTTTCAACGGTTGACGTAACCTTGCGCATGTGCTACGGACTATCCGGAGGCACGATGACTGCGTGGTTGCGTGGGTTTCAGGCTGGACGGCGTGGTGAGCGCATCGCGCCGCGCGTTGAATGGTCCGCGGAGTACATCGACGAATACACGAAGGGCTACGCGGCTGGCGCGCTCGATCGTGCCGTCGCGAAGCACCTCGCCGACGCGATGGGCCGGTACCCGTACGGCGACGGGTTCGAGTAATGCGCACCGTGACCTGTACGGACGGAAAGCTCGACATTACTGGCGAAGTAGTCGATACTGACTACGTTATCGTGCTGAATACACGACCGCAGCAGCCGGACATGTTCGCGCCAGCACGCGCCGAAATGACGGGCGCGATGTTCAACTATCTGGCTAAAGTGCGTGAACGCCCGAAATCGAGCATGTCGATACTTGAGCAATTCATGCAGCGCAACGAGGCGTGTCGAAAGTGCTAATCAAAGGCGACAACATCGACGCGCTGCGTGCGATGCCATCCGATTCAGTCGACGTCGTTGTGACCGACCCGCCCTACGGGCTGTCCGCTGACCCGGACATCGTGGCGATCCTGGCCGGCTGGCTAAAGGATGGCCTTACGCCCGACGGCGCCGTCGGTAAGGGTTTCATGGGCAAGGCGTGGGATAGCTTCGTACCGCCGCCGGCATTCTGGCGAGAAGTGTTCCGCGTGATGAAGCCGGGCGCCTACGCGGGCGTCTTCGCCGCGACGCGCTGCGAAGACGTGATGGGCATGAGTCTGCGGCTTGCAGGCTTTGAAATCCGCGACGTCGTGGACTGGCTGTACGGGAGCGGGTTCCCGAAAAGCCACAACGTGCCGATGCAACTGGACAAAGCCGCCGGGCTGATCGGGCACAGGGGCAAGGCGATTGTGGTCGCTGGTCACTATGCACAGCGCAACCTGGAAAATGGCGGCGGTGTCGGTGAACACGAGCCGATCAGTCCGCTCGCGTGCGCCTGGGAAGGTTACGGCACCGCGTTAAAACCAGGGCGCGAGCCTATTTTCATCGTGCGCAAGCCGCCGGTCGGCAGCATCGCGAGCAACATCGAACGGTACGGCACGGGCGGAATCAACATCGACGCGACGCGGATCGGCGACGCGGGCGGTGGCACGCACTGTACGAACCGCGACGATGCAGGGCAGTGCCGCGGGCACGGCAACGCCGGGCGCTCGACGAGCGGCGAGACGTTCCACGGACCCGACACCGCCGCCGTAAAAGGCAGGTGGCCGGCGAACGTGGTGCTGTCGCACGGTCCCGACTGCGCCAGCGTGCTCGCGGCGTCAGGCGATCACAGCGTGCTCGTGTGCGCCCCCGGCTGCCCCGTGGCGATGCTCAATGCGCAGAGCGGCAAGGCCGGCGGTTCGTCGCGCGCGTCTGGGCCTTCCGTCGCGGCGGGTAGTCAGAGCATAGCGATGCGCCAGCGCAAGGGTACGGATAAGACGCCCGCATTTCACGGCAAAACCGAGGGTGCCAGCGCATTTTTTTACGTGAGCAAAGCGGCGCGGTCGGAGCGTGAACGTGGCTGTGAACACCTTGCCCCGCGGGCTGGCTTCGAGGCTGTCGAGCGCGCGGAGGGTTCAGCCGGCGTGAACAACCCCCGTGCTGGGGCTGGGCGCACCGCTGGCGAGGTGCGCAACCATCACCCGACCGTGAAGCCCGTGGCGATCATGCGGTGGGTGGTAAGCCTACTGACGCCGCCGGGCGGGCGCGTGCTCGACCCCTTCGCAGGCAGCGGGACCACGGGCGTCGCCTGCATCGAGGCGGGCATCCCGTTCACGCTCATCGAGCGCGAGCCGGAATACTGGCCGATCATCGAAGGGCGATGCGGGCTACGGCGCGCCGGTCCGTTCGCGGCGTTCCGGCGGACGCTGACCGTCCGGTAGCGATGCCGCGACCGCGGGCCAGTCGATGCCCTTGCGCCGGGCTTCGAGCGTCGCCTGTCGGATGCGCTTGCATGCTTCGTCCGAGCACGTCGCGGGCGGTCGGCCGCGTGGACGCCCGCGCCAGACGGCCCCGCACACGACACAGCGCTGTTCGACGCGCCCGTCGGCGAGGTGCCGCGCGTTCTGCGGCTGATCAACCAGTCGCACGCCGTGCGTTGCCCAGCGCTGCAGGACGTGCGCGCGGCGCTGCGCGGGCCACACGTCGAGCGCTTGCGCAATGGCCTCGACAACGGCGTCTGTGGTGCGTGGCATGTCGTCAGCCTCCGATGCTGCATGGGTAACCTTGTCGCGCCCGGCGGGCAAAACAAGTATCCAGATAGCCGATGCTCGGCGTTTGCGTTACGGGTCCGAGCATGGACCAGTCCGACACTGACAACCCCGCGCTCGAACACGTCATCAACGACGCTATCGCGGCGGCGTTTGGCCCGAAACGGACCATGATCCCGGCGCGCGTCGTGTCATATGACTCGACGAAGCAGACGATTACGGCGCAGATCGTAGTGCGTAGCTTCTACCTAGACGAAGATAACGTCATGTTTTCGTACCTGCCAAAGCCGATCGCCAACATCCCCGTGCTGTTTCCGGCGGGCGACGGGTTCAGCATTACGTGGCCGCTCGCGAAAGACGACGCTGTTACGCTCGTTTTCGCTGACCGCTCCGTGGACGAATGGAAACACAGCGGCGGCGCGGACAACACCCCGCAGGATATGCGGCGTTGGAACATGAGCGACGCGTTCGCGCTGCCCGGCGCGCAGGCGCCCGCCAGCCCGTTGCCGGCCGGCGCCGTGGACGACGCAGCGCTCGTGCTGCGCGCCCCCATGGTGAAGGTCGGTGACAGCACGGCGACGCAATTCGTGGCGCTGTCCCCCGCCGTGCAGTCGTTTATTGCGGCGTTCATCACGGCGACATTCAACACGCACATACACAGTGACCCGCTGTCCGGTACGACGGGGCCGCCCGTCGTTGCCGGCACCGCGCCGTCCACCACGCAATTCGACGCTTTGAGGCTTAAAACGCTATGACGATGAACGCGGCGCGCCTCCGCACGGCTATGGTGGACGGGATCAAGCTCGTCGTGACGACTACGACGGCGCAGGACACGGGCATGTCCACGTCGTTGCTGCCTGTTTCGCAGGCTATCATCGACGAAATCGAAGACTACTACGGCGGCGGTGCGACGCCATCGCATGCGACGCTGAGCGCCGCGTCGCTGGTCTGGACGGCGAGCGGGCACACGGGAACCGGGTCAACAATCGCCGCGTTCGACGGCGGTGGCGTCGCGGCAGCGCTGACGATCGGCACGACGCTTACCGACGGCGGCAGCGTGCTCGACATCGTGGATAACGTGGTGTTGCCCGGCGTCGAGCGCATGCGCTTCCCCGGCGGCACGACGGCGCAGCGCCCCGGCACGCCCGCAGACGGTGACGTACGGTGGAACAGCACGACGACGACGTTTGAGTATTGGTGGGTATCTAAGTGGACTGCCATCATAGACTACGATCAACTGATCAACTACGCAGGTAGCAGCGCGCTCATCACCGTCGGCACCGTCACCGTGGGTACGTGGCACGGCAGCACGATCGGCCCGACGTACGGTGGCACGGGGCTGACGACCTACACGCTCGGCGACATGCTGTACGCATCGGCGGCGAACACACTCAATAAACTCGCGGGCAACACGTCGGCCACGAGGAAGTTCCTCCGTCAGACCGGCACGGGCGCCGTCTCTGCCGCCCCCGCATGGGACACGGTGGTCGTCTCTGACATCGACGCCGGGCTCGCGTCCCTTGCTTCGGCCGACAACACGGCATCCCAGCGGCTCCTCTACACCACCACGACGGATACCTGGACGTCACAGGCGCTAACGGCGGCCGGCCTCGCGTTGCTCGACGACGCCGACGCGAGCGCCCAGCGGGCGACGCTCGGCCTCACCATCGGCACCAACGTCCAGGCGTGGGATGCCGACCTCGACGCCATCGCCGCCCTCGGGAGCACCGGGTACGCGGTACGCACGGCGGCGAATACGTGGGCGCAGCGGACGCTCACCGGGACCGCGAATCAGGTGTCAGTTACCAACGGCGACGGAACCACGGGGAACCCGGTGTTCAGCACGCCGCAGGACCTCGACACCGCTGCGACGTTCAGAGTAGGGAAGCTCGGCGTTGGCGTCGCGGCTGGCGCCGCTGCCGGAAACATCCGGACGACCGGGCCGATCAACGTGGCCGGCAGCACCGATCTTACGTGGTCGGCAAGCCAGGGGGCCGTGTACGGCACCTCCGGCGCTCTCTGGTTCGCGCCCGTTGAGGTGTACGGGCCGATGGTCAACGGCTACTACAACGGCGGGTTTATCCGGCAGAATGCCGGGTATTGTGCCGGCGTTTACCAGTCGCTAGGTGACGGCTCGACCTGGATCATCCAGGCTGGCTACGACGCGGGCGGCACCTCGTTCACGTGGACCCAGCGATGGGGCTGGGACAACACCGGCGTTTATAAGCCCTATGTAGATAACACCTACGATATCGGCACGTCGCTGCTCCGAGCGCGCGACCTATACGTCGCCCGCAACACGGCCACGGGCAACGTCAACCTCGGGGGCTCGACGGCACATGCCTGGACGGCGACGCTGTACGCGGTGAGCGCGGCCAGCGGTGCGATGATCTTCGCGCCTACCGAAGTGTATGGTCCGGCGTGCAACGCCTACCATGACGCGGGTTGGAAGCGGAAACAGGCTGGGATGGCGTCGGCGATCTACCAGTCGATCGGCTCGGGTGAAATCTGGATGCTGGTCGCGCCCGCGGGTGGCGGCGTGGGGTCCGCGCTGACGTTCACACAGACCTGGGGCTGGGGTCAGAGCGGCGAAATGAAGCCGTTCAGCGACAACACCAAGGATATCGGCACTACCACCCTCGGAATCCGGGACATATACATCGCCGGCGCGATCAAGCGCGGCGCGGGGATCACGTACACGCTGCCCGCGGTGTCAGGCACGTTCGCGACGCTAGCTGGCGTCGAGGCGTTGACGAACAAGACGGTCACGTTCGCGGCCGGCTCGGCGTCGGCAAGCTCGAAATCAAAGCTGACCAGCGGGACGGTGCTTACCGCGCCAGAAGCCGGCGCTCTGGAGTACGACGGCGCCGCGTTCTACCTCACGACGGAGACGACGAGCGGACGAGAGCAAAACGTCACCGAGCATGTCTGGCGCCTGACGGCTGCCGGGCCTCCCATCGGCCCGGCAATCGCTGACTTTTTCGGCGCAAACAGTAGTATCTCGTTGCCCGCGTCGGGCATGTACGAGCTTGAAGCCGAGTTGTATTTCCGCAAGACGACCGCCGGCACGGTGGTGGTCACGGTCACTACTTCCGCCGCGAACTACACGAGCTTCTCGGGTTCGCTGGAAATCGACGCGGTGACCGGCGGCACGGTATTCCAGACGATCACGCGCGCGAACATTCATGCCGGTACCGTCGCGGCGCAGGCATTCCCGGCGACCGGTGTTGTCAGCGACGCCACGAACCACAAGTATACGTTGAAAGTCGTGTTCCAGAACAATGGCGCAGGCAACATTCGGATCCGGTTCACGTCGTCGGCCGGCACCGTGACGCCCGGCGCAAACAGCTTCTACAAGATCCGCCGCATTCCTGGCAATATCGGTACCTTCGTCGCGTAGGGGGCTCCATGTACGACGCACAGCTTGATCCCGTCACCGGGTTGCTTCCGCTCGATCCGCTGCCTATGGTCACCGACCGCGACCTCGTAGGGCAGCGGTTGCGGCTGCGCTTCTGGCTGCACCGTGGTGAATGGATCTTAGACCAGCAGGACGGCGTGCCGTACATCGAATGGTCCGGGCGCAAGCTCAATCTGGCCATCGTGACCGCGTTTTTTCGGCGCGAAGCCGAGACGTGCCCCGGCGTCAAGCAGGTGCTGAGCTTGCTCGTCACGGGCTCGTCGTCACGGAATTGCGCCGTGACGATGGATCTTTTGTACGATGACGGCACGCAGAGCACGGTGGCGTTCGATTCTACCGACGTGCTCGGGTCATCGGTTCCGGCGTTCTAGGCCCATTCCGTGACGACGAGCCCGTGGACGCGTCGCGCTTCGTCGGGCGTTACGGTGGACAGGAACGCCACATTATTCGCGGTGCGTTCGACCTTATACGTGCGCGTCCAGCAGCCGGCGCGCACGAAGATTACGAGCGTACCGGGCTGGGGGATCGCGGGCATTACGGCCAGCCGCCGCCATTTTTCGGTCGTCGAGCGGTGGCCGACCGTGTTCCAGCGCACGAAGTAGACGGCGATCATTTCGCCGCCCGACGCGTCATGAACGCTTCAAGCTCGGCGATTAGCTGCATGTCAGCTTCAGTCACGTCGTCCGGGTGATAGTCGCGCAGTTGCCGCGCGAGATTGTCGGAACCCTGGTGCAGACGCGTCAGCGCCCGTTGTTGCCGTAGTTGCGTTGTGTGCACGTCGTCGTACGGCACGATGACCATCGAAGCGCTCACGCGTCCGTACTGATTGCATACGTACTCAGTGCCGCCGATGTTCACGGTGACCTTGCGCCCCGCAGGCGTGGCCGCCGTGATCGTCCCGAATCCCCGAATGCTGTCGGACGTGCCGCCGTGATAGCGGTACACCAACGTCACCTTGTCGCCGACGTTAAAAGGCATCGGAACCCCCATCGACCGGCAGCAGCTTCGCCTCAGACATCCCGGTCGCCGTCCACGCGATACCGAGCCGTTCAGCGATGTCCGCGTCGTCGACCTCGACGACGCCCGTGAAGTGCACAGAATGAATGACCTCGCCGCCGCGCTCTCGGCGGATCGCGAGCAAAACGCCCGGCGTTCCATCCCCGTCATTGACGTTTTCGATCGTCACGTACAGCATGCAGACCTCCGCCAGCATCATAGCGCATGTGCAACGATGGCGCAAGCGAGCACACGCGTTATCCTCCCGCATGCCGATCACGCCTACCGGATTCACGGCGCTGCGGAGCGCTGATTACCTCGCCACGATCAAGGCTGCGATCAGCGCCGAGCTTGTCGCCAACGGGGTGTCTGGCGACGTAAACTATGCGCGTGACGGTATTTTCGGCGTGACCACCGCCGTCATGGCCACGTTGCTCGGCGACGAAGGTGATACGCTGCAAGCGCTCGCTGACCAGTGGAACGTCGAAAACGCGGCCGACGCGTTCGCCGATGCGCAATGCGCGCTCGTCGGCGTGTACCGGCAGCCGGCCACGTACAGCACCGTGTCGCTGACCGTGCTCGGCACGGGCACGCTGCCCGCTGGGAGCATCGCGCGGGGTAGCACCGGCGACTGGACGACCGATGAGGACGTCGCCCTTCCTGGGGCTGTGGCGGCCACCTGCACGGTGATCGGCGAGGTCAACGCGGGCGCGAACAGCATCACCACCATGGTCAGCGTCGTCGCCGGCTGGACGAGCGTGAACAACGCCGCCGCCGCGGTGCCGGGCCAGGAAATCGAAACGACGGCGGCGCTCATGGTGCGGCGCGCCGAATCGCTCCAGGTATCCGGCCGCGGGCCGGTGCAGGCAATTCGCGGGGCTTTGCTCGCGCTGACGTACCTGGACGCTGTGGTCGTCGTCGAAAACGACTACGCCGCCGCCGCTGGCGACGGGCAGCCGGGGCACAGCATCGCTGTGTACGTGTACCCCACGGGGTTGACCACGGACCAGGGCGCGGAGGTCGCCGAGGCGATCTACCGCAATATGTCCGAGGGTATCCAGGCATGGGGTACCGAGACGTTCAGCGTTATCGGCAGTGACACGATCGAACGCTTCATCGAATGGTCCTACGCTATCGAGGCGACAGTCGATGTAACGGTCACGATCACAACGACGGCCGCGTACGTTGCGGGCACCGCAGAGACGGCGATTGCTGCGTACTTCGCGGCGCTTGTCGTCGGCGACGACGTGTTTTGCCTCGCGATCGTCGTAGCGCTGAGCGCTGTCACCGGGATCACCGGCGTGCCGTCCGTCAACCTCGGTGACGGTGCATGGAACGACTACGCCATCATTGCGAATGAAATCGCAATCCCTGGCGTTGTGACGATCGTATGATCACGCACCTCACAGACATCCGGGAGCGTGCTCTAGCACGCGTCCCGAGTAAGCTCCGCAGTGATCCGGTCTTCGCCGCGTTCATCGCCGGGCTCGCGGCGGGCGTGCAAGCGCTCGAAGACGACGCCTGGGAATTGCTCGCGCTCACCGTGGACAATGCTGTCGGTGCGCAACTCGAACAGATCGGCGCGTGGGTTGGCGAAGACCCCGCCGGTGACCTGACGGACGCTGAATATCGCCGGTTCATTCTGGCGCGCATTCAGATTAACAAGAGCAACGGCACCGTCGAGGATGCCATCGCGATCCTGTCGGCGATTGCTGGCGTTACTGCGACGCAAAAAAACTATGTGCCCGCAACGAGCGCGCTCACGATCGTCACCGACCCGCTGCTGTCCGCCGCCGTGCGTGCGCGCCTCGTGACGTCCATGGGCGCGTGCAAGCCGGCCGGCGTGCGGCGCACGATCAGCGAGGCGCCCGTCGGCTATTTCGGCTTCGTCGGCAACCCCGACGCGCTCGGGTTCGGTGCTGGTCAACTCGCTGATTTCGTGGAGTAACCGATGCCCGTCACCGAAACCCAGCCGTCCGCAGCCAACGACCCGAAATGGGAGTTTACGCCGGACGCGACGCACCTCCAGACCGATCCGGGCGCGCTCGCCACGACGGGCTACGAACAGACCGACGCGCCCGATGCCGGCAACTTTAACTGGTTGTTCGCCAAGACCTACGCGTGGTTCAAGTATCTGCGCGACGTGCTCAACAACAGTTACGCCGTGAATCACGACATTACGAGCGGGCAGCACACCAAAATCGCGTATCTCACGGCATCGCCGCGCGCCGTGACGCTCGACCTCGGGAGCCCAGCCGTGCCGGGTGCACCGTGGGGCAGCGACATGACGCGGGGCAGCGTGTCGGCTGGTACCGGCATGCCGGCGGGCACGTTTCACAGCAAGCCGAGCGGTACGGGACTGACGGCGCACCTGTGCCAGCTTCCGTTGCCGAAAGGCCCCGACGACGCGAGCGCCGGTGATCACTTCGCGATCACGTCCGTATCGTTCCTGGGTTTGTGTAACAGCCCGACGAAACTGGACATATCGGTCTGGAAACAGAAGCGCGATCAGGCGACGCCCGCCGCCGATGTTCAGGTCGGTACGACGTTCAGCGTCGGCAATAGCGCGAGCGTCGTGCGCAGCACGAGCACGAACCCGGCGGGTAGCATCGACCCCGCTTATCGCTATTACGTGCGCGTCGACACGGACCCGAACGCGTCGATCAACGAAATCGAAATCCACAACATCGAAGTGCTGTTGTCGGTAAAAAAGAACGAATTCGGGTAGGAGCAACTATGAAACTCGATCTGAGCAAGCTCGTCGCGCGCGTCACCGCCCTCATCGCCGACGCCGAGAAGCGCACCGAATGGGACGGTCGCGATAAACGCAACTTCGTCGCCAAGATCGTCGAGGATGAATTCAACGACCTCTTGGGCGCGCTCATCCCCGGCGCCCCGGTGTTCATCCGGCGATACGTCGCGCATATCGTCGTGCAGCTTGTTTTCGACCTCGTGCGCGCGAGCGCGAAAAAGGCGCTCAAACCGGCCAAGCCGGAGCCCAAGGTGGTGGCGTCGTGATGCTCGACAGCGTGAGCGCGCTCGCCGTACTCGAACGTGCCGCCAAGGCGACGCCGAGCATGCTCGTGTTCGAGCGCGGCGACTACAACCTGAACGTCATCACGGCGCGCAAGATCCCCGGCACGGTCGACGCGTTCGACGACGATCACTATCTGATCTACAAGGTCGGTGGCGTTTGGCGCGGCTTTACCTGCAAGGTCAGCGCGGATCCGGGGCTGTCCGGGCTCATCGACCCCGTGAACCCCAAGGGGACGGCGGTGCTATGCCCTGGCCAAACGCGCGGCTCGCACAAGATCGGGCTGCATCATGGCACGTTCGCGCTCGTGCAGAACGCGCCGCTCCGGTGCTGGCGCGAGCGCGACCGCAACGGCGTCATCGACTACGCCGGGCCGGTGTTCACCGACGCGCGGGGCTGCAACTACCACCGTGCGCGCCCGAATGGGCTCACGTCGCGCGTCGGCCCGTGGTCGCTCGGGTGCGTCGTGCACGCGGACAGCCGCGAGCCGTTCACGCACTGGCAAAACATCCTGCACGAAGCCGCGATCCGGTACGGTGACGTCTTTTCGACGACGATTTACCACACGAGCGCGCAATAATCCGCTGAGCGTTCACCTGAGGTGAACGCGCGAGGTCGCCATGGCTGATATTCTGAATCCACACGAAGCCGCCCAGCACGTCATCGTCGAGGATCCCGTGCCGCCACCGATGGAACGACCGCTCAGCGCCCGCGCGCGCACCGACATGGACATCACGGCGTTGCACGGGCGCGTTACCGCCCTTGAAACGAACGAGGAACGGACCATGGACGCTATCGCCGAGCTACGTAAGGAAATGCACGACGGTTTTAAAGACCTTCGGAACGGCATTTTGAGCGTTTTCAGCAAGCTCGGACTGGCGCTGATCCTGGTCGTCGTGGTGTGCATCGTGGCGATCACCGGCGTTGTCGGCGCCGGTGTCTACTTCAAGGGCTACGGGATCGAGGTCGGCAGCGCGATCCGGACGTCAGCGCCCGTCCGCGCCGCTCAGCAGCATGACGGACAGGGCGAAACTGACGCGGCCCCGTAAGGGTTCAGCCGGCGCGGACCACACGACTGTCTCGGCTTTATCGCGGTTGTCCGCGTGCTTTCCAGAATGCCCCGCCGGAAGGTCGCAGACGAACGTGCGCCCTGCGTAGCGATCAGTGCCGTACGCGATTGCTGTGCAGTCCATCACGGACACCCGGCGTCGGCATACGCCGCGTCAAACGCCTCGAAGTAACAGTCATCGTAGCCGACGTCGCGGCCGTCTTCGTAGGTGTCGTCGGCGACGAGGTACGCCGGCCACGGGCTGACGTACACGTCCGGGGATGCGCACTGAGCCCCGAAATCGGCCCCGTAGTGCGCGCCAGCGTCGCACCCGTCCCGATAGCCAGTCTCGTA
>Ga0172380_10005436_pt1 | contig 15475 bp, 19 predicted proteins | sample Leawe162metaG_FD_119747 | JGI IMG/M metagenome (GOLD analysis project Ga0172380, IMG submission 119747) | Leachate microbial communities from a municipal landfill in Southern Ontario, Canada - Leachate well 162 metaG | ecosystem: Engineered > Solid waste > Landfill > Unclassified | place...
ATTTTTTGATAATCCAAAGTGAATGTGATTTTGGTGATGACTCCGCTTTTTTCCAGTTTATTATAATGCTTATGCACTAGGCCGGTTCCGACGCCCAGAGTTTTGGCGATTTTAGTAAATTCCATTCGTCCGTCAATCAAAAGCAAAGAAATAATTTGGCGGTCAATTTCAGTCAACTTGATTTTTTCTGTAGTTCCGCCGGAAAGAGCGAATTTTTGGAATTCATTGGGCTTGTTGACTAGGTATGTGCGGGGAAACTTTACAAAACCAAGCCCGATAAAAATATCGGACATAGTGATGTATTGGCCGTATTCGGAAAAAATATCTTGCAGAACTTCGTTGTGATGAAAAATATTACGACTAATAATTCCAATCAAAACATCCGCATAGCCATCGGCCCGCTGGATGATAGGAATGTTTTGGTGAGCGTTGAAATAGGCATACATTTCAGCTTCTTTTTCTTTAGTCAAGCCGGCGAATTTCAGCCAATAGCCCCAAAAGAAAGAATAATCCAATTTGTCATAGTCAGTAAAAGCCCAAAAGTGCTTAATAAAGCCTTTTTCCATCATTTGCTCAAAATGATATTTCACAACTTGCGGAGTAGAGCCAATAATACGCGCAATTTCAGAAAAACTGGCCCGCCCGTCGCGATCCAATTCAAAAAGGATTTTTTTGTCGAGTTCCGTAAGCTTCATTTTTTAAATATTATACTTATATATCAAGTTTAGCACAGAATTACTAAAATATCAAGTAAACTATTGTAATATTGTCCAAACAGTGCTATACTATTGAGTTATGATGAAAATAGAAAAAGAAATCACAACAACAGTTCTTTCAAACTAAATATCACCTCCGCCTAATTTCGGGCAACAACCTTTTGAAAGGAGAACGACCATGTATGAACTAGTCAGAAAGATAATTAAAAAGGCATTTGAAAATACTACCTCAGAAATAAAACAGGAAGGTAGAAATATATACAGGAATATTAAGGAAAAGAAAGTCGGCAGATTTAGGGTTGAATTTTTGCCGGAAGTAAATGTCGGTTGTCATGTTAGATGGATAGAGGGCGGAGTCGAGAAAAAATTAACTATTGTGTATGTGGGATCGCATTTTTATTCCTGGGTGTGGGATGGAATAAAATGTGAATTGATTATTAATTTAAGTGGGGTGGAGAATGAAATGTTAAAAAAAACATTTGAACCATTTTTTGATTAAGGTTTGGGCAAAAAAGTTGAATCTAACTTTCTTGCCCCTCTCATTGAGTTCGCTAGAGTAGTGAATTCATAGGAGAAATTCTTTGAAAATAAAATATAATCGCCCGCACCCGAGGCCAAAGATAAATATCGGGGGGAGGAAGTATGAAGTTTTACAATTTCCACGACGACAACAATCTAAATGGGAAAGTGATTTGTAAAAAAGTAAGAGAACTGAAGGATGGATATGATGATAATATCGAATTTATACGCAAGTATAATCTTTCCAAAGATTTCTTGTATAGAAATAACTTACAGAATGTAGCAGAAGAAGCTATTGCAAATGAAAATGAGCCAGTTGGTTTTATTTTAAATCCAACTGAATTGGTAGAATTATTAGATTATTTTAATTACAAAGCATCAAAGATTCCTATAACAGTAATCGTTGTTTCTGGAAAATATCAAGGAACAATTTATACACGGAACAAGGTTGGTCATCCAACAGCATTCATAATAAGCGTTCCCTCAGTGCGAGAAGCTGAGCGGGATGTTATTAATTTCGATGGTAAATGGTGGATGCGGTGGATTAAAACAGGGCAGTTAGACTCTGAGAAATTTCACCGACCTTTTCTAAATCCGTTATAAATTGACGAAGCAAATGTTCACAAGGCGGGAAGCTTATCACAGCAACCCGCCTTTTTTATTTCCCGTGAAAGGATTTTAAAAGCGCGATGTCGGCTGTGACTTTTTCGTGTTTAGTTTTGAGAATGCGATATTGGGATTAATTGTGTCTAAAACAAGCCTTTCATGATTGCCTTTCATGATTGGTGCTTGACATAATTTATGGTGTGGTGTAAAATATATGTATAATATTTGTGTTACACTATAAAAATTAAGCTAAAACATTATGCCTGACAATATTAAAAACATCCGGGAAATTTATGCACTTTTACTAAATAAAGTTGATTTGCAATATAAAAGATTTCTTTATGATAAAATTGATTTTGACCAGCGGTTGATTGGAATTATCGGACCAAGGGGGGTGGGGAAGACAACTTTGATTTTGCAATATTTGAAAGAGAATCACGCCGAGAATCCAAAAGCGATTTATTTGCTGGCGGACAATGTGTTTTTTAAAAAGAATGATCTGTTTAATTTTGTACGGGATTTTTATTTAAAGCAAGGTGGGCGGCTAGTTTGCATTGATGAAATTCATCGCTATGAAAATTGGAATCAGGAATTGAAAAATATTTATGATTCTTTTCCGGATATGAAAATTATTTTTTCCGGTAGTTCCAGTATTGACCTTGTGCAAGGAAAGCATGATCTTTCACGAAGAGGGGTGATTTATAATTTGCCAGGTTTTTCTTTTAGAGAATATTTACTTTTTGAGACGGGTCAAGAGCTGGAAGTTATCAGTTTAGATAACGTTTTTTCCGAACATGAAAAAATAAATATGAAACTGGCAAAAATCGAAAATATTTTGATGCATTTTAATAATTATTTGTCAGCCGGATATTATCCTTTTTATCGTGAAACGAAAGAGATAAGTTTATATTATCAAAAAATAAATAATGTAATTAATAAGATTATTTATGAGGACATTACTTCTTTTTACAAATTGAAAACGCAAAACTTGATTGTCTTCAAGCAGATATTGGTTTTTTTGGCGACAATAAGTCCGGGAGAAATCAATGTTCATAAGTTAGCCAATAGTTTGGGAAAAAATTATGATACCGCGGCGAATTATTTGGAGATATTAAATGAGGCGAATCTGGTTAGATTTTTGGGCATTTCTAAATCCGGGCATGCTTTGATTCGCACGGCCAAAAAAGTTTATCTTGATAATACTAACTTGTATGGCGCAATTAATTTTAATCTTGGCAAGGAAATTCAAATTGGAACTATGCGAGAAAATTTCATGCTTAATCAATTACAAAATGCCGGGCTAAATCCCGCTTTTTCCGAAGTTGGAGATATGAAGATTAATGGAGTAGTTTTGGAAATTGGCGGAAAAAATAAAAAAACAAATCAAATAAAAAATGTTAAAAATAGTTTCTTGGTTGCAGATGATATTTTAATTGGAAATGAAAAACAATTGCCGCTGTATATATTTGGATTTTTATATTAACTTGGCACTCAGCCTTTTTTATTTTTAAGAGTTTATTAGATTTTCCCCCACATAAATTCAAATAGGCTTTTTAGCGTAATATAAATTTTTTCACTTTCAATAATCAAGCCGATTTCTTCCTCAAAAGACATAATGCCGATTTTGTTTTTGCCATACAGGTTAATACTGACATCCAAAGGAAAATCAACTGCCGATAAAATCTTAGTCTTGCGCAGATTGACAGTCTCTTCTTTTTGATAAGCGCGCGTCAAGAAATCATCAGAGGCGATTTCGCGTAGCCACATCTTATTTTTAATGCGTTTGACATGATAATGATTTAATAGAAAATCTTTATCAAACTTATAAAAAGCTTCTTCTGCCACCCAAGAAAGCATTTCTTTTTCCAGATAATGCAATGAGTCCATATAAACTTCCTTGATTCCTTCTAAGCCTTCATAGAATTTTATTTTTGGCTTACGGTCAATCAAGTTGGCTAAAGATAATAATTGCGGCATCGCTTTTTGCAAAAGCGACTGCTTCTCTTCCAAATCATCTTGCAAAGAATCAGGAGTTTCGGCGTAATAGTAATATTTTTTATTTTTTTTAATCGAACTGATCAAGCCCCGCGCTTTCAGTGTTTCTAAAACGTCATAAACCGTTGTTCGGCTGACAATCGACTTGGTAGCGATTCTCTGCAAGGTTGTCTCGCCCAATTCCAAAGCCGCCAAATAAATCCTGGCTTCTTTTTCATTAAGCCCTATTTTTTGTAATGTCTTCAAAAGCATATTTATGACAATTTATTATTTTTAATTTTATTAGCTAATATCATTATACCAAATACTACAAAAAATAAAAAAGAGGATTTTTTCTGATGAGAAATCCTCTAAAACTCGGGTTGATATGACTCCGTTAATATTTAGAGACCTTATCGGAGAGGACTTTTGCCCTATATGGTCTTTGGTCCTGAGATTGCCTCCATCTCTGGTATCCCGTAAAGGAGCGCTCTAGTTAATGACCAAGCGCAGGAAGGTCAGTTGCTCACATCGAGCGATCTATTCGGACGAATTATCTCCCGTCCTTTGCCGAATAGCCGGCCAAAGATTCCGTCTTTGGCCTTTTCTCGTTTCGCGCAAGCAACGCGTTTTTTAAAAAAATCAATTTAGCGCAATTTGAATATCTATTAGATCAAATATTCAAGTCAAATTGCCATAATCCATCATAACAATCTGACCATGAAAGAAAATATTTCTTTCACTTTTCATAACGATATGCCTTCGTCGTTATGAGCGGAATATGGTTGCGTCCATATGCCGTTTTTATTTTTTAATGTGCCTCAGTGTTATATAAGCATGATAACACGAAAAAATATATTTGTCCTAAATTTTATATATTTAGTGTAAATATTAAAAAATTTGGTAATTATTTGGCTAAAATTTGAAATAATTTATTATTATAAAAAACGGCCTTTTGCCCGTCATTATTGGAAAACTCTTTTTTATATCTCGATAGTTTCTGGAAATAATTATTTTCTTGGCAAAGTCTCCCACAAAAGATTAAATGTCATTTTTTGCAGATCAGCCAATTCTTTGGATTCAATGATGATTGCCATTTTTTCTTTCCAAGAGGCAATGAGCATTTTGTTGTTATAAATGTTCACTTCCGGCGAAAAAGTCATTTTTTCTTCCGGCAAAAAACGGGTATCGCGCATTTCAATTTGATTATTTCTCATTCTTTCCAAGGACATTTCATTTCTTGGCACAATCGCTTTGATGAAGATTCTCTTTTCCGCCCGACGGGCATAATATTCCGGAAAAAAGCTGGGCAAACCTTCATGCATCGTCTGCGGATTGGCATAGGCCAAAATTATTTCTTTGCTGGTCAAGGTATCTTCATAAGCTTCACGCATTCCCTTTTCGCCTTCAAAAAACTGCACTTTCGGCTTGGTAGCGCCATAAATATTTTGAATTGATAGAAGTTGCGGCAAAAGCTCGGAAACTTTGCTTTTTTGTTTTTCGATTTCTTTGGCTTTTTCTTCCCTTTCGCGATCCAAATAAGTCAGCAGATGCTTGGGATTAAGCGCATTAAAAAACGTGCCGGCACCCTTTTTATATTTTGAAATCAAGCCTTTTTGCATCAAAAGCTCACAAATATCATAGACGGTAGTGCGATTCAGCCCGGTTTTTTTAGCCAAAACGCCGGGTTTGGTTGAACCCATCTCCAAAAGCGCCAAGTAAATAGCTGACTCTTTTTCGGAAAAATTCAATTGTTTCAGCAGGTTTTTTATCATTCACTCAGTTAAATTAGATTTAAATCGTAGGTTGTTGTGGAAAATATTTCAACACTTTTAGTATATCAAATAAGCCACAATTTGTCAATTTTAGAATATTAAAATACATCCACTTCCACATAATTTGCCAATTTGCGGTATACTGCAAAGTCAAGATGAGAACAGTAAAAGAATTTTGACAACAGTTCCTTGAAAATTTAACAACGGCATAGTCGGGCTTTGTTCGTATAACCGACTTAAAAGTGGAGGAAGCCCACATTAAAAAAGCTGACGAAACAAACACAACAAAAACACAGGAGAATGACCATGAAGATCCTCGTAATTGACGACACCCAGAAAAATCTTGATTCTGCAGTAAAGACTTTAGAAGGACACGATGTGACGCTCTGCTCATCTTATGATGAGGCAATTATTCTTCTCAGGGAAAGAGCTGTTGATGAAAAAGGTGAACCATGTTATCCGGGAGACGCAGATGCCACCAAGATCCCTTACTGGGATGTAGTTCTTTGTGACTTACTTATGCCAGTCGGAGAGCGCACTCATGGGCAAGGTCAACAAAAATATGTTGGTGAAGAAATGCCTTTTGGTTGGTCGCTTGGATTGACTGCGGCCATGCGCGGCGCAAAATATGTTGCAGTGGCTTCAGATGTAAACCACCACGACCATCCAGCCAGCGCGATGTTAGATGGAATATGTGACCATTTTTTCAACATCGATGGGGCAAAGGTCTTGATGACCAATGTAATATACTTCGTAGCACCCTCGAAAAAGATTTGCGGAAAGTGTGCTTATCACTGCAAAAATTTATGTCCGGAAAACGGATGTTGTAAATCCATCAATGGAAAAGATTGGGGTAAAATTCTCAATCGACTCCTGAAATGAAAGCTGAGTAGTGAAAACATCAAGGCGGAAAACTCATCGAGTTCTCCGCCTTTTTTATTTATCGAGAGGAATTTTTGAATACATAAATAGAAAGAAATAAAAATTTGCAAAAAAAACAACAATTGACGGTCAAAAGGCCGTTTTTTGTTATCATAAAAAATCTTTAAATCTAGCCAAATTCTAGTAATATTTTTTACTAAACCGGATTATTTTTCATAATTTAGGACTTTTTATTGTAATTGTGATAAATTGTATTAATAGAAAAAGAGAGTCCTTTAAAAAAACATAAAGAGGTGATGGTATGCCAAACAAATGCCGTTTTTCCGATCAGGAATGTGCGGGTGTCGCGAATGAGCGCGGCGAAATAATTTGTGAAGGTTGTAAGGTGTTGCAATCGAAGATGGCACGGACGAGGGCGTTTATTCGGCAATGGAAACCGAGTAATCTCGCAATCGCGGCGGCGAAAGATAAATAAATCAAGTACTGACCACCTCATGTCATAAAACGGAGTCGTAATATCACGGAGCAGCTCCGTGACGCCACTTCAGAGCGGACACTTGAAAACTTGCGGAAGAAGTTCCTTTAAAAATCAAAGGGGGAATAACTATGAAAGAGCTAGGAATACTCACTATGATCTTTATTGTAGCTGCTGGGGTAACATTAAAAATGAGCTTAATGGGATTAACTCCTCCCACTAGTCCACTCATGGCGGTTATTGGAACTATTATGCTCTTATCAGGAATATTTTTGATACTAGCATTAACTTTAATCGCAGAAGATGTCTTGAATAAAATAAAAAGAAAAACAAGGAGGTGATAAACATTGGCTAGGAAGTTGATTCTAACTTTCTTGCCTCTCTCATTGAAATTGCTAAGTAATTAGTGGTTTCATCGGAGAAGTTCCTTTAAAAATTCAAATAGTACCTATGCCCGCATCCGAGGCCACAGGAATAAATTTCGGGGAGGAGGAGAAATGAGAAAATTATTAGGTGCGGCCACTGCTATTGGGGCGGTAGCGCTTATATTCTGGCTGATGGTTATGGTGTTTGGTTATTTGCTCAACATGTCGGAGGAGGAAGAGCAAAAATGTGAAAATTTTGTTAGGGGCAGGAAGTGGATAATTGTGTCCAAAGATTTTGTTGGACACAAATATAGCACATCGGTCGTATTTGTAATGAAGGAAGGGGCTGACAGTGTTTCAATAGATACGAGTTCAGAAAAAGATTTCGTCTTCTTTCCGGGGGAGTATGTCCAGCTTGAAATGAAGAGGGACATGAAAGAATCATGCGTGTATGAAATAACGCATGAATAAACTTAACAAGGCGGGAAGCTCATCATGGCAACCCGTCTTTTTTATTTTTTTAAAACATACTCACCCTATTTCAAAAGAATGATGTTGGCCATAATTTTTTCGTGTTCGGTTTTGAAATATTTTAAAAAGTTTGGAAAAAATCGATTAAGCAAGCTGAACATTTGAAGCATAAGCCGCAAGTATAATCTTTTGAATTGTAGTAATAATTGTGAAAGGTGTGGCGGTTGTTCCGACAAATCTACCGTAATATATAACGGAGCGAGAAGAAAAATTGTGTTAAAACAGCTGGATAGATTGGAAAAAGATTATTTATTTGTGTAATCGGAATGATGCCCCAGTGTCACAGGAAGTAAGTTATTGAACCCCTTACTGCGAAAGAGGTGTTTTTATCTTGACAATAGGTATTTTTTCTGCTAAGATTAAATGATTAAAATAAAAAATTTGCTCATTCTATCATAGTTAACTCTAAAAAAGGGGAAAACATGGAAGATTTTGTTAGAAAAGAAGTTGCGGATGCTTTTGGGGAGATTGCTTTTCATATAAATGAAATAGCAGTCTTAAAAGGTAAAATAGAAGAATTTCAAAAAAACTGCAAGCATCCACTTGAAAGTTGGAAAAAATGTGAAAACCAAGGCCGTAACGGGTCAAGTATCGGATTTCCGGTCCAATGCCAAAAATGTTTGGCGGTAATTGAGGTAAATAAAACAAGATTTTGCTCGGAATGTTTAAGTGAAATGCGACCGGATTTTGAAAAAAGCGATGATAACAAGCCCAAAATAGTAGTTGGTTATGTTTGCAGCGCTTGCGGCAAGCGGCACATAGGTGCGGTTTAAAGCACCTTTAAAAAACAAAAAAATAAAAGCGCGGTTCTTTTTCATGGAATTAGCGCTTTTTTATTTGCTAAATAAAGTAAATAATATATAATATAGGTAGCTAAATTTAAAATCATGAATGAAAAATTATCATTTGAAAATAAAACAGAAATGCCTTTTTGGTTGGGGCCGTACAAAAAAAGGTTGGATGAATTAAAAGCAGATTTTGATGAAGAAAAAATGTCGAATCTTTTTTACGAGTTTAATATTGAAATTGATGCTAAAAGAAAACAGAGCGAGAGGTTCAATGAAAATTCCCCGAAGTATAGAGAGTTGTCAGGAATAAATGTATTAAACATATCTTATATTACCGCGGATCCGGATAAATTAGATGTAGATGAGTTAGCGGCGGCAATAGAGGAGAATGCGCGAATAGACTTGGAAAACGAAATATTAAAAAGAAAGATAAGAGAAGTTGAGAAAGAAGAAATTTTAAAAAATGGAGTTAGATAAATTACAAAATAAAATTAATAGACTGAAATTAGAAGACTTGTTGAGTGGAAAAATTGGAATATTGGGGCTTGGAATAGAAAACTTAGCGTTGATAGATTTTTTGATCGCTAAAAAAGTTGATTGTGAAATTACAGTTTGTGATTTTAGAACCAAGGAACGGCTAGGGGAGCGGTTTAAGAAATTCTCAAGATATAAAAATATCAAATGGAAATTGGGAGTAGAATTTAATCTTGGATTGGAAGAATTTGATATTTTGATGCGTTCGCCCGGCTGGTCTTTGAAATGTCCTGGCATCCAAGGGGCTGTAAAGGCGAAAAAGTTAAAGGATTTGGAGATAGGCAAATTTGTCTATTCTCCGATGAAGTTGTTTTTTGATTTGTGTCCGACTAGGAATATAATCGGCGTTACCGGAACTAAAGGGAAAGGCACGACTTCGTCTTTGATTTATGAGATTATCAAGGCGTCCGGTAGGAAGGTTTTTTTGGGTGGGAATATCGGCGTGGCGCCTTTTGAGTTTATTTCTAATCTTAAAAAAGAGGATTTTGTGGTTTTGGAGCTTTCCAGTTTCCAGCTTGAGGATTTGCATAAATCTCCTCGTATCGCCGTTTTCGTGAATTTTTCGCGCGATCATCTGGCTCCGGCTGATCCTAATAATTCCAATTTTCACAAAACAATGCGCGATTATTGGGAAGCAAAAATTAATATTTTTATTCATCAGAAAAGAGGGGATAAAATTATTTTAAGTAAGAAGTTAGAAGTAAAAAGTAAGAAATTAAAGCTAAAGAATAGAATTATTTTTTTTGATAAATCTAAACTTGAAAGCGGATTGGTCGGTGAGCATAACAAAGAGAATATTGCCGCCGCAGTGGAAACGGCTAAAATTTTACGGATTAAAAAAGATGTTGTTGCTAAAGCGGTGAAAAGATTCAAGGGGTTGGAGCATCGGATCGAGTTCGCGGGAGAAAAAAACGGCGTTAAATATTATGATGACAGCTTCGCCACTACGCCGGATTCAGCTATTACCGCGCTGAAATCCTTTGATGCGCCAATCGTGCTTTTGGCCGGCGGTTCGGACAAAGGGTCAGATTTTAAAAGTTTTGCCAAGTCAGTAAAAAAGAAGGTAAAGTTTGTAATTTTGTTTAAAGGCTTGGGATCGGATAGGATTAAAAAGGCCTTACTGGAAACGAAATATGAGGGGAAAAACATAAAGACGGTTTCTGATATGGCGTCGGCGATGAAAATCGCCGGACAAAAAAGCCAAGCCGGAGATATCGTTCTGCTAACGCCGGCTTGCGCCAGCTTCGGGGTGTTTAAAAATTACAAGGAAAGAGGAGAGCAATTTAAGTTGAAAGTTGAAAGTTTATAAAGTTAAAAGTTGCCAAATAAGAATTTTTTATTTTTTGCACACTTAGTACTTTATAACTTTATACTTTATGAACTTTTAACTAATTTTTATGATTGGAATATTTGATTCCGGAGTCGGCGGTTTGACCGTTTTAAAGCATCTTTTGAAAAAGCTGCCGGATTATGATTATATATATTTGGGTGATAACGCTCGCGCGCCTTATGGCGGACGATCGCAGGATACCATTTATGAATACACTCGCGAGGCGGTGGATTTTTTATTTTCGCGCGGCTCTAAGCTTATTATTTTAGCGTGCAACACTGCTTCATCCCAGGCGCTTAGGAAAATTCAACAGGAGTATCTGCCGAAAAAATATCCGGGGAAAAATGTTCTGGGCGTAATCAGGCCGTTGGTTGAAAAAGCCGTGGAGGGAAAGTATAAGAAGATTGCCGTTTTAGGAACGAAAGCGACGATTGAATCAGGGGTTTATAAGAAAGAAATTAAAAAACTAAATGAGGAAATTAAAGTTTTTGAAAAATGCGCCCCTCTTTTAGTTCCCCTGATCGAAGAGGGTTGGACGGGAAAGCCGGAAACCAAGAAAATTTTAAAAAATTATTTACGCTCGCTGAAAAACGAGCAGGTTGATTATTTGATTTTGGCCTGCACGCATTATCCTTTTTTGCTTGATGAGATAAGAAAAATAATGACTAAACGATGCACCGTTGATTGCCCGGGGATTGTGATAGCTGAAAGTTTGGCCGCCTACCTTGAAAGACATGAGGAATTAGGAATTAAAAAAACAGCCAATCCGGTTTTAAATTTTTATACGACCGACAGCGTGGAAATTTTCAGAAAAATCGGAGAAAAATTCTTAGGGCAAGAGATAAGAAATATTGAAAAAGCCATAATCTAAAATGCCGTTGTTTGAAAAAAGAGCGAGATAAGCTATAATTAATTCTGTTATCAATAATTTGGTTGTTTGATAAGCTTCCCCCTCTGTTTTAAAGCTAAATGAATAAAAAGTCTAATAATTTTAAAAATATTATGGAACACATGAACCATCGCGAATGTTTAAAGCCGAAAAAGTTAAGAACAATCGATTTTATCTCCTTTTTGATGGGTTTTTCTCAGGCTATATTGATTTACGTGATATCTTCTTATTTCAAAGAAGCGTCTGGAACCGATAATGTCGGCTTTTTTTATTTTATTTCCTACGCCACGGTTTTGATCGCGCTTTTGAATTTTCACAAGATAATAAGAAAGTTTGGAAAATTCAAGACTTTCGCTTTTATATACATAATCAAGATAGGCATCATAGCCGCTTTGGCCGTTTTGCCGGCTTCGATTTTCGGATCATTGTTCTTGATGGCTTATATCATTTTTGGGACATTGGGCTGGACTGCGATGGATATTATCCTGGAATCATATTCGGTTGACAAGAGATCGGGAAGGATAAGAGGGCTTTATCTGACGATTACGAACGCAGGCTTCATATTCGGCCCGTTTATTTCTTCCCATATCCTTGAAACTTGCGGTTTCAGCGCTATTTTCATCATTTCCTTGGTTCTTCACGTTTTAGAATATCTGATAGCTTATCGTAGCCTGAGAGGCGCTAACCATGAACATTCCAAAAAAGAAACGATCAAAGAGGTATTGGCTCGCGTCGCACGTCGTCCGAATATTTTGAAGGCGTACTACATTTCTTTCGTCTTGGATTGCTTTTACGCCGTTATGGTCGTTTTTTCTCCGCTTTATCTGCTTTCAATCGGCATGAGCTGGGATCAGATCGGCCTGATATTTACTGCCATGCTCGTGCCTTTCGTCATGTTCCAATATCCGGCCGGAGTCTTGGCGGATAAAAAATACGGCGAAAAAAAACTTATAATCCTGTCTTTATTTATTATCGGATTTTCAACGCTGGCCGTATTTTTTTCAAAATCGGACGGATTTCTCTTTTGGCTCATCGTAATGTTTATAAGCCGGATTGGAGCTTCGCTTCTTGAAATAACCAGGGATTCTTATTTTTACAAAAGAATCGACGGCGACGATATCGACTTGATTGATTTTTTCAGGACGTCGCGGCCCGCCGCTTATCTGGTTTCGACTTTCGCCTCGACTTTGCTTTTGCTGTATTTTTCCATGCAATCCGTATTTTTGTTTTTGGCAATAGTCATATTTATCGGGCTTTACCCGGCTTTCAAGCTTGCCGATAATCAAGTGGTTAAGGAATGCGAGGAGTAGGATTTATAGAGGCTTAGCTTTTTTACAGAGGGAAACGCCGCAAAAAACTTGGCGCGTAACATGGTTAAATGATAAAAAAATGGACATATTTTCAATGCTATTGGTAGTGGTCGGACTTTCTTTGTTTGAAATAATTTCAAGCATCGATAACGCGATCATAAACGCTGAAGTCCTATCGACGATGTCGGCAAAGGCAAGACGATGGTTTCTGTTTTGGGGGCTTCTTTTTGCCGTTTTTTTAATACGCGGCTTTTTGCCTTGGCTTATCGTTTGGTCGGTGATGCCTGATTTGGGTTTTCTCGGCTCCTTGACAGCCACTTTTTCCAGCGATCCGAAAGTGATCGCGGCGATAGAAATGTCGGCGCCGATACTTTTAGCCGGCGGCGGGATATTCTTGGTGTTTTTGTTTTTTCATTGGCTGTTTTTGGAAGATAAAAAATACGGGCTTGCCGGCGAAGAATTTTTTCATAAGCAGGGTGCGTGGTTTTTCGCGGTCGTTTCGGTCATCTTGGCTGTCGTAGTCTGGTACGCTTTAAAGATCAACCCCATGATGGCTTTCGGCGCAGTGGTAGGTTCGTCCGCTTTTTTTATCACGCACGGTTTCAAGCAGAATGCCGAAGAAGGCGAAAAAAAATTGCTTGAAGGTTCAGGCGGCCTGTCCGATTGGAGCAAGATTTTATACCTGGAAGTCATTGACGCAACTTTCTCAATCGACGGCGTATTAGGGGCTTTCGCTTTTACTTTGGCGGTTCCTCTTATCCTTTTTGGCAACGGCATAGGCGCGTTCGTCGTCCGCCAGCTTACCATAGGAAACATAGAACGCATCAAGAAATATACCTACTTGAAAAACGGAGCGATGTATTCTATCCTTATTTTGGGGACGATTATGCTGGCTGACAGTTTTGCTTTCCATATTCCGAATTGGCTGTCTCCGGCCGCAACCTTCGTCGTTGTCGGTTACTTTTTCTCCAAATCCAAAATAGAAACAAAAAAAGGTTTAAATCAGTGATTTTTTTAAAATGATAATTTTTTTATACGGCGAAGATACTTTTCGCAGCCGTCAAAAATTGAACGAACTCAAGGAGAAATTTAAAAAAGACGTCGACCCCTCGGGAGACAGTTTAAGCGTGCTTTCCGGGGAAAAACTGACATTGGATGAGCTTAATAAAGCGTCTTCTTCCGTTTCGCTTTTCTCTAAAAGACGGATGATCGTAATTGATAATTTGTTCGAGAATAAGAGCCAGGCGATATTTGACGCGGTTTTTGATTATTTGAAAAATAAGCTTTCCGCCGATAATATCTTGGTATTCAGGGAAGAAATAAGCGGCGCTAAATTGCCGAAATACAAAAGCAAGCTGTTTAATTTTTTAAAAAAGCCGGTTTTAAAAAAGGACGCAGAGGCAAAGTCTTTTGTGCAGGAATTTAAATTGCTTTCCAACACCGAAGTTACGAATTGGACGAAAAAGGAAGTTGAAAAGAGAGGCGGGCATATTACGTTGCAAGCGGCCGCGACCATGTCTTCGCTTCTTAGCAGCGATCTTTGGCAGATCAGCAGCGAGGTTGACAAGCTTATAAGCTATAAACTGGGCCAAGGTAAATTGGCGGGAAACATGCAAGTCGCGCAGATTGAAGCGGGAGACGTCCGCGAATTCGTCAGGGGGAATTTTGACGAGAATATTTTCGCCTTGACGGACGCGATTGGCGCGAACAATAAGGCTTTGTCGCTAAGGCTTTTCGAGCAGCAGCTTGAGGCTGGTTTGAATGGGGTGTATCTGCTTTCCATGATAGTCAGACAGTTCAAATTGATACTCGCCATAAAAGCGGCCTTGGAACAGGGATTGGATCAGCGCAGGATTACCAATTCTCTTAAAATGCATCCTTTCGTAGTGCAGAAAGGAATCGCTCAGGCCAGGAATTTTTCTTTGGATGCTCTAAAAAAGACCTTTTCCAGTTTAGTGGAGATTGATAAAAAGATAAAGACGGGAAAATCCGATGTCAAGACAGAGATAGGCTTGCTGCTTGTTAAGATATGAGCAGTGCAAGTTTGTTTGAAAAAATAACCCTTGACAAAGTATATACAAAGTATATACTTAGTATATACAAATATTAATTTTAAAAAATATGCCCACAACAGTAATAAACATAAAAACCGATACGAAGATCAAGAAAGAAGCCAAAAAAGTTGCTTCTGAAATGGGATTAACATTGAGTGCAGTCATTAATGCCCAGCTTAGGCAGTTTGTTAAAAATAAAAGCATTTATTGCAGTCTTGGCAAAGAAGTTCCTACTGAATTGCTGTTAAAAGAAATAATACAGGCTAAGAAGGACAGGGCGAAATGTAATACCCATTCTTTTGAACGGGTTGATGAAGCTATCGATTTTCTTGATGAGTAAATATGAAAATCGAATATTCGAAAAATTTTATCAAAAAATATAAAAAGTCCCCTTCAAAAATTCAGAAAGAATTTAAAGATAGATTAAGAATTTTTTTGAAAAATAGACAAAGTCAATTGTTGAATTATCATAGATTAAGCGGAAAGTTAAAAGATATATCTAGTATTAATTTGAGCGGAGATTGGAGAGCGTTGTTTATGGAAATAGAAAAAGAAGATGTGATATATTTTGTGGCAATAGGCACGCATAGCGATTTATATAGATAGGCTTTAATATAGGGCAAACAAAAACCACCGGAAAAATAGCCGGTGATTTTTGTTTGTGAAAAACTTTTATTTTTTTGAACTATTCAGCTTCTGGTGAAGCCTGGATTTCTTCCTGTCCCTG